>Ga0307982_1001069_pt1 | contig 21884 bp, 18 predicted proteins | sample OrgLakmetagen989_FD_201847 | JGI IMG/M metagenome (GOLD analysis project Ga0307982, IMG submission 201847) | Saline water microbial communities from Organic Lake, Antarctica - #989 | ecosystem: Environmental > Aquatic > Non-marine Saline and Alkaline > Saline | place: Antarctica: Organic Lake... | reverse complement strand
TGAGCCTCAACAGTCCACGGGCCGTTGAGGTTTCCCCCCACGGGCGACTTATGTGCAATCTACCAATACTACCGAAGGTTGGGCTGTAAGAGACAGCGACCCACATCTCGCACCGACCACACGATACCAAAGGGGGGGCAGCCAGCAAGCTCAGTTACCTAACAGGCTGTTTGGCTCTCGAGCAGTGAGGAGGGGGGTCCTAAAATTCAGATTCCTTCTTGCGGCAATGTGCTGCGAGCTTGGTCAGGGGTGGACCACCCCTGTTGGTGCAAGATTGTGGGCCCGAAAATAACATTTGACTCGCACTATTTTCGCGAATATTCAACTTCAGCGACAAGTCTCGTCAATGAGTTTGCCGCTCTGGAGTTTCGCAGACGAAACGCGCAGTTTTTGTCCTGAGCGTCATGGCTGAGCAAGGCTGGAACTTTCATGCTGGGGAAGAGCGCGATGGCTTGAGATTTTCCTGGAACATGTGGCCAACAAGTCGCAGTGAAGCCAACCGCTGCGTTGTGCCCGTGGGCTGCATGTACGTGCCCGAAACCAATTCCACTGGGTGTTGGCCACGCCAACGCCCACCTTCACAGGTACACGCCACTCAAAGCGATTGACGGGATGCCTCCAGCGCTGGAATATGAACCGGTCAGATGCAAGAACCAGAAGTGCAGCGCAGTATTGAACCCTTACTGGTGAGTTCGTTTTGTGTGGCTTCCTGCTGAAATTGAGGATTCTAGCCAACATCGCAATTCCCGCACTCGGTCGTTGGTACACGTGGCGCCTTCTTCTTGATCTCATCCACTGACAAACTCTCTGCAGCCAAATTGATTTCAACTCCAAGTTGTGGACATGCCCGTTTTGTCTAACGCGGAATGCCTTTCCAGCGCATTATGCTCAGCACATCACGCAAACCAACTTGCCCGCTGAGCTAATTCCAAACTTCACATCGGTTGAGTATCAGCTACCGAATCGCAATGCTGGTGCACCTGTGTTCCTGTTCACTGTGGATGTTGCGCTTTCCCAAGAGGAGCTGGATCCTTTGAGCGATTCTCTGCAGCAATCTTTGGCTTTGCTTCCTGAGAATGCTCTCGTTGGCCTCATCACGTACGGCCGCTTCGTGTATGTGCACGAGCTGGGCTTTAGCGACTGTCCCAAATCATACGCATTCCGTGGCGACAAAGAGTACAGCGCATCTGCAGTGGCATCCATGCTTGGCTTGGACTCTGCTGACTCTGCAGCTGGCACGGCAGCTGGCCCCGGCGCCAATGCGCGTGCTGGTGGTCCAGTTGAAGTCCCAGGCACTGAGCGCTTCCTCATGCCTGTGAGTGAATGCCAGTTTACCCTGGAGAACATCCTCGAGGACCTTGGCAAGGACCCGTGGCCGCGTGAAGCCACCGACAGGCACGAGCGCTGCACAGGCGCAGCCCTCAGTGTCGCCGTCTGCCTGCTGCAGCGCACCGTGGGCTGGCGGGGTGCCCGCATCACGCTGTTCACAGGTGGCCCCTGCACCTTGGGCCCCGGTCAAGTGGTGGACAAGCCCTACAAGGCCTCGCTGCGGTCCCACCTTGACATCCAGAAGGGCAACGACGAGGCCAAGCACCATGCCGACGCAAGCAAGTTTTACTCAGATCTGGCTGCACGCTGCGTGCAGAACTCCCATGTCGTGGACATCTTCGCTTGTGCTTTGGATCAGGTGGGCTTGCTGGAGATGAAGTCGTGTGTGGAGCGGACAGGCGGCTTGTGCGCCATGGCGGACTCCTTCGGGCAATCTGTCTTTAAGGAGAGTTTCCGCCGCATGTTTGCGCGCTTCGAGGACGATGCACCCCCCTGCGATGCAGGGCATCTCACCGTGGGCTTTGCGGCAACCCTGGAAGTGCAGACCTCCCCGGAGTTCGCTGTGATGGGCGCCCTTGGCCCCTGCACCAGCCTGAAGAAGGCCTCTGGCTCCGTGGCGGAAAGCGCCATCGGCGAGGGCGGCACATGTGCCTGGGCCATGGGGGGAGTGGACCCTGGCACCACCATTGCACTGTACTTTGACATCACCAACAACGAGAGCTCCCCCATTCCCCCGGGCAAGCGCCGCTTCCTGCAGCTGGTGACGCGCTACCAGCACTCCAGCGGGCGGTACCGCCTGCGTGTGACGACACACGGCGGCATGTGGTGCCCGGACCCCGTGGCCAACAAGTCTGCCCTGGCAGCAAGCTTCGACCAGGAGGCGGCTGCAGCGCTCATTGCCCGCATCTCAGTGCACCGAGCCCGCGAGCAGGAGCCAGCAGATGTGCTGCGCTGGGTGGACCGCAATCTTATTCGCCTCTGCGGTCGCTTTGCAGACTTCACCAAGGAGGACTCCTCGTCCTTCTCCCTGCAGCCCACCTTCAGCATCTTCCCCCAGTTCATGTTCCACTTGAGGCGCTCCGCGTTCCTGCAGGTGTTCAACCAGTCCCCTGACGAAGCCGCGTACAAGCGCATGGTGTTTGCGCGGGAGGACGTGTCCAACTCCCTGGTGATGATTCAGCCTTCGTTGATCTGCTACTCCTTCCAAGGGCCCCCCGTGCCCGTGCTGCTGGACGCACAGTCCGCCCGCCAAGACGTCATCTTGCTGCTGGATGCGTACTTCAATGTGGTGGTGTGGCACGGTGAGACCATTGCCCTGTGGCGCGACCAGGGCTATGCCGACCGCCCAGAGCACGCTGCCTTCAAGTCACTGCTGGAGGCGCCGCAGCACGACGCAGGGACGCTCATGGAGAGCCGTTTCCCTGTGCCGCGCTACATCAAGTGCGACTCGGGCAAGTCGCAGGCGCGTTTCGTCATGGCTCGCTTGAACCCCTCTGTGACGCACAAGGATGCTGAGGCCACCGGCTCCTCTGGGGTCATCCCCACCGATGATGTCAGCTTCCAAGTGTTTATGGAGCATCTGGCCAAGCTTGTTGTGGCACCATAGGTACAAATTCAACACACGGCGCTGCTCAAATGCTGTTTGTGGTCGCTTTGATCTGCGATATTGCATTTGTTCAAGGGTGTGGCACGGGGGATCCGATTCTTGGTCTGGATACAATCTACAAACAGCTGGCAAGGTTGGAGGAAAAGCATTGTCAAGTTTATTTTAGTCATATTAGTCTCAGTCAGGTTTTCACAAGCTGCAGAACCAGGCCACTGACGTTTCAATCGCGTTTCGTCCTGTGAGCACCTGTTCAGCATGAGCGACTCAGCACCACAGGTGGAGGAGCAGAAGACAGAGAAAGTCCAGGAAACGCAAGTCTCAGGACTTCCAGCCCCTATTTCACAGGATATTGGCACTGCAGTCGTTGATGAGGACGGTGATACACCCCTTGCCACGCCGAGCAGCGAAGTGTCTGGCAGTGTCGCCACTGAGACACCGACTCCACGCACACCCAAGCGCAAGTTTCGCAAGCATTTGATCATATTTGGCTACGTTGGTACCGATTTCTGTGGTATTCAGCGCAATCGCGGCGTGCACACGATTGAGGATGAGATGTTCGCGGCTCTGAAAACAGCAGGGTACATCGAGGAGATTGACGTGCACAAGCCTAACCGGATGGACTGGACACGGGCTGCACGCACAGACAAAGGTGTGCATGCAGCTGCCCAGGTTGTTGGGCTGAAACTGCGAGAGCCTCTGAACGAAGATTATGAAAGCGTGGTGAACGACTTGAATGCGCTGCTGCCCCCCACCATTCGCGTCTTCGACGTGCGCCGCACCGTCAAGTCGTTCTCGGCGCAGCACGCAGCCAGCGGGCGGCAGTACGAGTACTTGCTGCCCACCCACATCCTGCAGCCTATCACGTGGGAGGCCCCCCTGGCCACGGCGCCCACCTTGGCGGCCCTGCGCCCTGGGGAGCAGCCCCCCCCAAAGCTGCCCTGCCCCCTGCAAGGCGACCCCTTTGCGGACGGAAGCGCTGCCCAAAAGGCCCGTGTAGAGGCATGGGCAGCTTGTGCAGCTGCGGGGGGGCCCTTCTCCGCGTTCGCTGCGCTGCCAGCGCAGGCGCGTGATGCTGTGGCCACCGCGGCGCCCTCAGTGCAGCTGTGGGCGGCGTCGCAGGCCAGCCTGGACAAAGCACGCAGCGCCAATAATACACGCAGCAGCATCCCATTAGATGTGCTGGCTGCTTCAGGGGGCACTGCTGTGCCTGTGGGGGCACCAACCGCCGCCGCCGCCGCCGGGGCAGGACAGGACACAGATGCCGATGGCGATGTGGAGCTGCCGGGAAGTACTGCACCTCAGGCGCCAAGTGACACTGCAGCCCCCCCCTTGGGGGGGGGCAAGCGCCCCCGAGAGGAGGAGGGTGGGGATGCCAGGGATGCCGCCGCAGCGGAGGGCGCTGCAGAGGCGCCAGCCCAGGGGGGCGCTACAGCCATCGAGGTGGAGCTCAACATGGCGCCAGTGGAAGTGGTGCATATGACTCAAGGGTGGGCCCACGACCCCGCCAAGTACACGTACATGGCTGCAGTTGTGTGGAAGGACCGTCGCAGCCGCCGGGCAACGGTTCAGGATCTCACGCCCTGCACACCACGCCCAGGCACCGCGGCGTACCACCACTCGCACCAGGCTGTACACACCGACGTGACTGCTGTGAGCGCGTACCGGTCAGGGCACAGCAACACAGACAACGCCCCTCGCGCCCCTGCAGCTGACAGCTTCGCCAATGGCGTCGCCAGAAGCGCTGCCATGGCGGAGGCAGCAGCTGCACGACAGGCACATGCTGACACGAAGCAGGTGCAGCGCAGCGCTGCAGCTAGCAGTGCTGCCAACGCCACCCCATGGCGCCTGGACAGCAACACGCTGACTCGCCTGCGGTATGCCGCCGCCCAAATGATCGGCTGCAACTCCTTTCACAACTTCACGCCAAAAATGGGCCCTGGGGACGCTGCGTGCAAGCGCACCGTGCGTGTAGTGGACGTGAGCGACCCCTTCTTGGTGGACGGCACGGAGTACGTGCGCATCACGCTGCGGGGGCAGAGCTTCATCCTGAACCAAATCCGCCACATGGTGGCGTGCATGGCCGACTATGCGCGCGGGGCGCTGGCTGCACTGCATCTGCGCATCATCTTCAGCCGGAACACCAAACTAATTGTGCCACTCGCTCCAGCAACAGGCTTGTTCCTGCACAACCCGGAGTTCGACAACTACAACCGCACACAGGGACAGGAGCACGGCCCCGTGGAGATCACGGAGCAGGAGCCTGTCAGCTCCAGGGTGAATAACTTTAAGGTGGACCATATCTACCCCCACATGCACGCCCAGATCGTGCAGGAGCAGCCCTTTGAGGAATTTGCGGTGGAGTGCGCACACGCCCGGTACTACAACCACGTGTACATCGACACCAACCCCGAATCCACCCACCAGTCAAAGACCGCCATGAAGGACTACACGAAGCGCTTTTTCGGGCGCATCGCAAAGGAGATGGGCCACGGCAAGGCGCAGGCCACAGTGACCGCCATGAAGCGCGCGGACAAGGGGGCAGCCAAGCACCTGTTCAGCCAGGCACAAAAAGCGGCCAAGCGGGGCAGGTACAGCGGCAAGCGTAAGCGGTGGTGATGGGTTCGCAATGCATTCACTCGTTGTCACTAGTGCGGCTGCTAGGCATCACTGGCCAGGCGCTGCCATCCACCCCTTGTCGCAGTACGGGCAGGGCAGGTCATTTGTGCCATACTCCACACGGCACTGGGCACTGGCATGAAAGTCCGCTTTCTGCTGCATGCACTCGGCATGCACGTTTTGCCCGCAGTACGCGCGACACCACTCCAGGGGCTGCACCCCCCCCTTCACCACAGGCAGGAAGCACACGGGGCAGGTGTCGCCCTTCACCACCAGGCAGCGCTTGGCATTGCTGTCGGCAGTGGCCACCTTGCTGGCTGCAGTTTTGCCCCCGTTGCTGCGGGGGCGGGGGCGCTCCGTGAACAGCTCCCGCAGCTCCCCCTGCAGCAGTCCCCCCTGCCAGGTGAGCACATCGTCCTCCCGACGACCCAGGGCTCGCAGCATGATAAACATGTGATGCTTGCACACGTCGCCTTTGACTCCCACGGGGCAGCTGCAGGAGCACTCTGTGCCGATAATGACTTTGCTGAGGGCACCCTTGCACCACACCAGGAAGGTGCCGCCTGCCTCTGAGCAGTACCGTTCACCCACCACATACAAGCGCTGTTCCTTGGCTTGTGCGATGGCTTTTGTTGTTTTGGCGCTGGCGGTTTTGCGGAAGGATCGGCTGCGTTTCTCCTTGGGGCCGGGGGCAGCTCGGGGGGAAGGCGGTGCTGCCACAGCAGGTGCAGTGCCAGGGGCATGCGTGTGGGGAGGAGCTGTAACCTGTTGGGATACAGGGTCCTCGTCCGGCACAATGCAGCTGGCAGCAGCAGCAGCTGGGCGAGATGGCGGTTTCCCTGCAGTGCTGACTGTTTGCACGGAGTCGCCGCCGTCTGAAGCAGGACTGGACTGCGGCAATGCCACCGCCAGGCTCGGCATAGGCAGCAACTGCTGGTCAGGAAACACAAGACGGGCCTTTTTCGGCTTGCTGCCTGCTGAGGGCTTGGCTGCGGGGGCAGCTGCCCCTGCCGCCGCGGCGCCTGCGGGCTTGGCATCATCACGGGGGCGCTTGGCTGCCTTTCGAGCGACTGATGGAATTGCAGCAAGGTTTGGTCTCATTTGAAACGCAGGTGCGTCTTCAGGTGCTGCCTTCTTTGCCGCCTTGGTCTTGGGCTTGGCCTTCTTGGACGGCTTGCGCTCGGCAACGAAGTGCAAGATGCCTGGGACATCCAAGGAAGTGCACGCTGAAGATGCCACAAAGTCGGCAAACTTTGAGTCGACTAGCAAGCCTGCCGCTTTTCGTTTGAGGGCAACGGCATATGCGTCTGCAAAGGGCACCCATGGATTCTTCCCAGATGCAAGGAAGGCCAAGTGTCTGTCGCTAGCCACCTGAACATCACGACGAAGCAGCAACTTTTGCATATCTTTGCTTTGCACTTCTTCTCCCAGTAAAGCATACTTGACAGCCGAGTCAAATCGTTTCTGCGAGCAAGTTGTGGTTGAGAAAGCAGCCGTTACAGATTTGGCATGCGCCAAACAGGCGAATTTCTGAGATTCACTGCACCTACAGCAACACAAAAACCCGTGATGGCTACTTGTTGAACGGCAATGATGATTTCTGTCGTAGCGACTGGGATCCTTGTGCGGCCCCTCTGGCCGCACGGCAGCAAAACATGTGGCAGTTTATATTGTCGAACACATTTGCTGGACACTTCAGGGGGGGCAACGCCACTGACACATGCAGACACTGCGCTCATATATTTGGCCGACACACAAATAAAAGCAATCTAATTTCATCATTTGTACTTACAACGACTTTGTAGCCTTGTTTGCTGAGTGCTGAGCCCACGCTGTCCTGGTCACCCACGAGAAAGGCATCGCCGAGTACAACGCACTTCGCACCTGCAGCAGCCATAGCTACCACGACAATCCAAGCTTGAAACCGTAACGGAGCATGAGTCACGATGGAGGGTAAGGAGAGCTTGATGGAATTGAGATGACGACGTGCGACTTGCCGAGTCGCAGGCACCTGGGCAGTCTCGGCTGCCCCCCCCTGACCAGTGCTACTTCTTCTTTCAATTGCAGAAGTGGAGTGCGCTAAGACAGGGCATGCGAAGTGAATTTAATATTGCATGTACCACCTGTTCTTGTAGCGATACAAGGACACGATTGTGGTGTACGCGAAGAAGAAGACGCCCATGAGGATCATGGCGCCGTAGCTCTTGGTGCTGCTGGTCTTCACATACCGGGACCAGTGCGTCAGGGCAATGATCACAACGGCTGCTGCAATGTTCAAGGCGCCGACCAGGAGGCCCTCCAGGACAGTCTGTGTGCCGTTCTGTGCAATGACCACGACCGGCTTGCGGGTTTGAGGGTCCACACTGATCCACGGCACGCTTCTGATGATGTCAAACAAAACACCCGACACAGCAATGAAGAACACGCCGATGCACAGCACAATCCACAGGGGCTTTGCGTCCCGGATGACGATGGCCAGCTCCAGCAGCGGCTTGAAGGCGAAACGCAGGGCCAGCACGGCAGTGGTGGTCAGGGACAGCAGCACCATGATAAGGGGCCAGGGGGAGCGCTTGATGGCGAACTGCGTGAATAATGGGTGCGTACTGCGCAGGGCACTGTGAGCTGCTGCCAAACTTACCCCGAAGCCAGTCTTGCCCCGAATGAAATTCTCAAAGTTCTCCGCCAAGTGGTGCTCGGATTGAAACAACCAAGGGAGGGGCAGGTCTGATTCAGAAATAGCTCGGCTCTCTGTGGGTGCAAAGTGCACTAGCTGCGGTACACCTTTCAGCTTGAACTGCAGCAACACGAATTGCAGAGATGCGGAAGTTGTTGGCGGGGTGACAGCTGGTGCATGCAACGGTATTGAGCAAACGCACCTTCCCAAATGCGTTGCGGTTGGTATTGAACATTGCAACACCAAAGAATGCTGGTTTTTGGCCCTCACCCAGGCCAGAGGCTGCCACCTCAGTGGCGTAGCTGGCAGCAGTCACAGCCAATTCATCTTGGGCAGGGGCGCAGACATCACACTTGAATTGGCCACTGGGCGCGTTGAACAGGACAAACATGTGGAACGAGCGATCAGGATCTGTGACAAAACGCTCAAAGTTTGCGTCTGTCAGCATCAGCAGCGAGGCTCCATGTGAAGTCTGGCTATTCAGATCTGCTAATTTGTCCTGCGCAGCTTGGCTCGTGGCAAGTGCAGCTGGCAGTGCTGCACAGGCCACAAGCAGTGACACCAGGCGCATCATACTTGGAAGAATATGATTACTATCCACTCAAAAGCTGTTGCTTGCAATGCATTTGTTGGCGGTTGCACTGTCTTCAGTTTGATTAGCACTAGACTAGCAATTTCGACTAGCCCCCAAGAAATTTTTGAGGGCAGCAATGCCTGGATCCATCATTCACCCTAAACGAAGCCGATCAATTGTCAGATGCATCAAAATGTATACAGAACATCATACGCAACTTAGTGTTTGACCCTGTCAGCTTCTCCTGCTTCCAGCTGTTTCCTTTGCCCTGGCGCCCGTGTGACGCTGCGATAGCTGTTCCTCAATTCCCCAGCACGCGCCGCCATGGCCGACCATATGCCACTCGTTGACGAAGATTGGGAAGAATGGGACCCCAGTAAGGGCTCATTCATGCACCATATGATTGCCGGTTCGTGCGCTGGTGTGATGGAACACGTGGCAATGTTTCCCCTAGACACTTACAAGGTGAGCGCTTACGTTTCGAGTGTTACGTCGGCTGATTCCGCAGCAACAGCTTTCCTGGGCTGTTGCGCTCGACAAACGCTGAATTGAGATCAAGTTGGCTGTTTTACACTATACTTACTGCAGACATATCTGCAAACTCGTGCTGCAGGCACCACAGAGCTGTCTTTTGCTGGCCTTCTGAAACAGCATGGGTTCGCTCGCCTGTGGAGGGGCGCCCCCGCCATGCTTGCGGCTTGCGTGCCAAGCCACACAGCATACTTCTCTGTGTACGAAGTGGCCAAAGAGCGCCTGGGCGTGAATGAGCCGGGGCACCACCCTTTGGGAGCAGCTGCTGCTGGGGCATGCGCCACCACCATGCATGACCTCATCATCACCCCCATGGATCTGGTGAAGCAGCGCCTACAGCTGGGCTACTACACTGGCGTGTGGAACTGCATCTCCACTGTGTCCAAGCAGGAGGGCGTCGGTGCGCTGTTCCGTGCCTTCCCCACCACCCTTGTGATGAACATCCCCTACGCATCCATCGTGGTGGCCACCAACGAATCTGCCAAGGAGGCACTGAACCCCTCGGGGGAGCACTCCATGGGGGTGTACTTGTCAGCAGGCGCGCTGTCAGGCGCTGTTGCTGCCCTGGCCACCAACCCGCTGGACGTGATCAAGACACGCCTGCAGACTCAGCAGTGCGCTGCCTCTGCCGTGGAGGCCTGTGCTATCCACTCAGAGACAGTGCCCTCTGTCGGCGGGGCAAGTGCGCCGTCTACCAGCGCAGCATCCAGCGCTGCCAGCACTGTGCGCCGTGCTGCAGCACGACTTGCAGGGGGGGGCACCTCGTTGCTGGGGGTGAACCCCGCTACAGCCTCGGGGCTGCACGTGGCGCAGTATTACACGGGAGGGGGTGCGTCTGCAGCCGCGGCAGCAGCTGCTGCTGCCGAAGATTGTGCCTGTGGTGTGAAGCAGCCCGCTGGGGGGCCCCGGTACACCGGCATCGTGGACGCTGCCCGAAAGATCGTGGCAGAGGAGGGGCCCCGTGGCTTCTTCAGGGGCGTGAATGCGCGCATTGCGCTGCACACACCTGCCATGGCCATTTCGTGGGGCACCTATGAAGCCGTGAAGAAGGCCCTACAGTCCCTGTAAGGACACGTGTCGCTGCGTGCTCGAGTGAAGTGTGTGAAATTCGATTTTCCGCTTGGCACATTAAATACACGCAGGTGGCGTCGGTTGCCTACATGATGCTGCAGGCACCTGTGGGTAGGTGCGGCATGCCCGGGAGCCCCTGCCCCATGTTGGGCAGCATGGGCATGCCGTCGGGGCCGAAGTCCAGCCCCGGCGCCAAGTCCTTGATGATGTCAGCTGGTGGCTGCCCGCACTCCTGCAGGTCCTGCATGTACTCCATGATGCGGGGGAAGTTGTCAGGCTCTGTCTCATACACGTTGTGCAGGCGTTGGAAGGTTTGGTACATCTTGCCGTAGTTGCTGTACTCCTCAGCGCTCAGCTTGCCTCTGTGCGGGCGCAGCAGTCTGCTAAGGCACATACAGCGGGCGTGATACACGGCTTCACTCACCTGTTGTCTGCCAGCCACACTGGGAATCGCTGCGTGATCTCCGCCACCGGCTCAGCCATGATGTCTTTCGTGAGCAGCTGCTTCATGACGCCGTCGATGGCCTGCTGGAAGTCAGGGCGCTTGCCCATCTCCTCGTATTCCTTCATCATGGCCTGCATGGCGTCGTCACTCATGGCGGCAGCAGCCTCCTGTGAGTCAGGGTTCCCAGCCATGCGCCCCATCATCTGCGCAGAGGCGGTTGGGAGGCGCACCACTGCGGCGTAGCAGGAGCGGCGACGTACCTCCATAGTCTGCTTCAGGGTGGCATCCAGCTCATCACCATCCACATTTGCAGCCATGTCCACGGTGGAGCCCCCCTTGTTGTCCGCCGGCTTGCCGTCCTTCATATCTGCCATGGCGCTGTCCAGGGCACGCTGGAAGTCAGGGTCAGCAAGTTTGTCGAGCAAAGTGCCCACAGCCTGTGCAGCACGGATAAAATGCACCAATTACTTACACCTTTGCAGCTGTACTGACACGAACCTGCTCTGTGTCTTCGTCGCCCTCAAACTTGTCTGTAGCTGCTGCCGTGGCAGCAGCTTTCTCGGCAGCCGTCTTCCCAACTGTGCTTTCACTTGGTTGCTCCCCAAGCTCCTCCAGTGCAGCTGCATACGAAATTATTCATATATTTAAGTTTTGCAGTTGCTTTGGCCTCACCATCTAGCATATCATCATTAGTAAGGCCAGCCATCTTTGCGGATTTTGAGAATCACAGCACAAATTTCAAGCAGTCGTGCCAGCAGCTAGGCCTGACGTAGGATCAGTATGTGTAAAAGTTGAAGTGATATCACGATAATTTGATTGATGACAGTTGGGCTACGCGCGACGACCTACAGTGTACGCATCATCCTTGATGGGGGGCTTCAGTTGAGACTTGGTAACGACACACGGATTCATCGCCAAGGCATCGCGCTCAGTTTGCAGAATCAGTACGGGCCTTCTTGGGTACTTCAGCCGAGTAATCTTGTCCAGCCTCAGTTGCTGTACGGGCTACACCACCCAATTTGGCTGCTGCCTTGCGTGCAGCCTTGGCCGCTTTCTTGCTGGCAGCTGCTGCGTTGGCATCCGCACGAGCATCAACCAGCAGGGAGCAGGTGGGTATGGGGAACTTAGGTGCCGCCGCCTCTTCCAGCAAGTGAGCCACCTGCGCCGAAGCTGGGTCCCACTCCCCCAGGGGCATGCCCACGTGAGCCAGGGCATCAGACACCCACTGGGGCACGGTGTGGGGCCCCTCGGGGAACATGCCGGACAAGAAGTGCTGCACGAACTGGGTGTACTTGCCGGCGTGCACAGCTGCCCGCATGCCCCTGGTCAGCCGCAGCATGTACGCGATGTTGTGCTGCGTGATGAGCTGCGCCGCGCCGGTTTCAGACTTCAGCATGGCGTGCAGCTGCGCCCGACTGTACTGGGTGCACGCAACACAGGGGCACGTGCAGTCGATGGGGCGGGAGTCCTTGCCGCAAGCTGCGTGCTTCAGTTTCAGCAAGCCCCATGGCACCAGCGCAGTGCCGAAGCGGGCTGTGCGTGTTGGGTACACGCAGTCGTACATGTCCACGCCCAGCGCTGAGCACACCACGAGGTCCAGGGGGTAACCCACACCCATCAAGTACCGCGGCTTGTGCGTAGGCAGCTGCTCACAGCAGTGCGCCACCACCCTCCAAAAATCGTCCTTGTCCTCCCCCCCCGCCAGGCCGCCAATGGCGTACCCCGGCAGCTGCGTGTCGCGCTGCAGCATGCCCTGCAGGCAGATGTCCCGCAGGCCTCCCGGGGAGACATCCAGCCCCCCCTGGATGATTCCAAACAGGTTCTGCTCACCCTTGCGGCCGTGTGCTTCGATACAGCGGTCGATCCAGCGCAGAGTGCGGTGGCAGGCCTCAGTGAAGCGTGCGTCATCCACGGTTTTGGAGTCCACCACGTCATCCAGCGCCATCATGATGTCGCTGCCGATTTGGTTCTGCAGCTGCATGCTCATCTCGGGGGTGAGCAGCATGCGGCTGCCGTCAGCTGGGCTTTGGAACTCCACGCCCTGCTCCGTGATCTCCGCCAAGTGCAGGAGGGACACCATCTGGAAGCCCCCAGAGTCCGTCAGGATGCAGCGGTCCCACCCCATCATCTTGTGCAGCCCCCCCAGGGCCTCCACTGCATCGCCGCCGGGCCTGTTCCCCAGGTGATACGTGTTGCCCAGGATGATCTTGCAGTCCTGTGGCGGGGCGGCCACCTCAGTGGGGGTGAGGCCCTTGATTGTGCCTTGCGTGCCCACCGGCATGAACACTGGCGTGTGCACAGCGCCGTGCAGCATGCGCAGCGTGCTTGCCCTCGCACGCCCATCAATTGCTTCAAGTTCAAACTCGAGTGCTGGACCACACACTTGCTTGTGGGGCAAAGCGGCAGCCACAGAGTGTCCCAGTGGAATGCTGCTTCCCCCGCTTGCAGCTGCCCCTGACTTGGAAGACGCTGATGAAGACATACTGCACTGCACCTTCCAGAAAAATGTCTGTAAAAATCGCTTACACGTTTGTGTGGAAACCCTCAAACCCAAACGATGCTGCGCGTGGAGTGCACAGTGCATCCGGCTGCGGAAAATGAGGCACGATGCACAAGTCGGCTAAATTCTGTCAGACAAGGGGAACTTTTCAAAGGTAGCGCAAAAATTCAGACCGATTTATTATTGTGACGGAATCATGGTGCATCATGGCTGGACTGCCAAGAAGCAGGTGCACATGTCCATGCGATAGCTGCCCCCCCACAGCCATCTCCATAGCCCGATCAGTCGGGTCCATTTGCGACGGGGAGGAGGCGTATCCAGCCCTCTGCCTCTGCAGCGAATGCAGCATCCCCATATAACATACATGTCCATCTGTTCATGCTTTCGCCCAGCATGCTGACTAGCGCTGCAGCAGCAGCGGACATGAGTGACACTGCGTGCGGCAGGAAGCCCGGGCCCAACACTAGCCAGGCCGGCGCAGTGGGTGTCAGTGGCATGCCAGTTGCAAGGAGTGTTTCGTCAAATCGACATGGTAGTGTCACACCGTGGTGTGCCAGGCACAGCGCCGTGGGGCGGCACACCTCACTCGAGTCATGCTCAGTCTGCATGAATCATTGCCAGTCATACTGACGTGCGCGCTTGTATGAGCCGTGTGGCGTTTTCATGGCTGCTACCCCATGGGTGACTTGTGTGCTGGCCCTGTTGGCTTGCTGCACTTGGCCTTGAGCTTGAGGGGCTAGCTGTGCAACAGCGGCGTCGCCCATGCCGCTCGCTGAACTGCCCAGCTGAAGCGCACCAACAGCGGCATATGCCATGCGTTTATTACCACGCCTGCTGATCAGCTCAACAACCTCTTGCCCTGCTTTTGGCTCGATACTAGCCTTGGCAACGCTGAGCGAGCTCATGAAGCCACGGCCGAAACTGTACTGCACAACCACTGAGCCATCAGCAAAGGCAGCCACTTTACCGTTGCCCATTGTCGTAGCGATAATATCCCCAATTTCCAGTCCTAAGGGGGTTGCTGCAGGCCTCACTACAGCAGCCATGCCAGTGTAGCTGCTGCAGATATATCCGCAAACTGGCGCTTCGATCAAACTGGACTACGGTTGCTGTCAGGTGTACAGTTTTGCCAACACACAGGCCGCAAATAGCACCAAGCAAACGCTTTTGAAGTGTATTCTTTAGATGGTTTGATTTCAACCCCCGACGCAGGCTCATGAGGTTGCGCATATTTTGTGGCATTTGTATATGCCCCTCTCAAAGTCCCCTGCTGCAGAAGCAGCACTTGGGATATATGCATGACGCAGAGCCAACGAGAGGAATCCGAACATAACTCCGGACAGCTTGCAGCTGTCTCGGCTTGCACCTCACTTGTCAGCTTCACCCAAAGCAGCGAAATGGCTGCTGCAGAAGAATCTACAAAGCAGCATATGCTGTGGCGTTGTGGAGGGTTGACTTTTCGAGCAAACTTTGATGGCGGCAACCTTGGTTCAGCACAGTCTGCATCGGAGTCTGGGAGCTTCCAGTGCACAATTGCACCAGATTGTCAAGGTCATGGCGAGTATGAAACTCCGTATCGTCTTTGGTATCACTTTGCGGTGTCTGGTGGCACGGCTGGGAGGACAATACGAGTGAATATCAGCGGAATGAACCATATTGCCAAGATCTACAACACCGACTTGCGTCCTTTGGTGCGCGTGCTTGGTCGCTCAACTAAGTGGGAGAGGTAAGGTGCTGTGAACTGCCGTTACACGCTCGCTGTCACACTCCCGAGGTCCGCAGGCTGCAGCAACCCAGCGAGTTCTCGCTGGAAAGCAATGCTACTCTGAGCCTGCGATTTACATACACATTTGTGTGCTCCGAAGAAGTGCACTTCGCCTTCTACTACCCATTCTCGTACTCCGATTGCCAGAGGTTGCTGGGCAACGTGGACAAAGCCATGGCCGCTGTTTCAGCACAGCAGCCGACTTCGGCACGCGGAAAAGCTAACACCACAAATGAAGCCTTTGCCCCCATGTACTTTCACCGCGAGTTGCTGGCACACTCAGTGGAGGGGCGTCGTGTGGAGCTGCTGACCATCACGGATCCCTCTTGCAAGGCAGGCAATCGGGAGGCCCGCCCAAGCGGCCTCTTCCCCGACACGCACATTCCCCGCCCCCACATCTTCAAAGGCAAGCCTGCAATTTATATCGGCGCTCGTGTCCACCCCGGCGAAACGGCTGCGTCGTACATGGTGCATGGACTGCTGGCCTTCCTGCTGCAGCCCCGAAACGCATATGCCGCCGAGCTGAGGAAGCGCTTTGTGTTCAAGCTGGTGCCCATGATCAACCCAGATGGTGTGTTTTGGGGGCACTTTCGCACAGATACACTGGGGGTGAATTTAAACCGGCAGTACGCTGCACCGCAGCCAGCCCAAATGCCCACGGTACACGCTATCAAGGAAATGCTCAAGCAGCTGGCTGCCACGTACTCACCACCGCCCCCAGAGTCACTGAGGTCCTTTAGGGAACGTTTCATGCAAGGGGGTAACAGCAGCAGCAAGGGGGGGGTCAAGTCCCAGGCTGCCCGGGGAGGGGCTGCCAAGGCACGCACAGGCAGCAGTGCCAGCGTCAGGGGGCACTTTGCCAAAGGCACATTTGCATCCAGGGCTGCATCAGGTGCTGGGCATCAGGGGCAGCCCACAAGTGGTCTGTGGATGTGTCTGGACCTGCACGGCTTCACAGCTCGCCGGGGCTGCTACATCCTGGCGAACTCCACCACCCCTGCCATCGAGGCGCGGGCACTGGCCTTCGCGAACACCACACAGCTATACGCGCCCCAGTTCAATGCTTCCGCGTGCAGCTTTGGGCGGGGGAAATTTGGCCCCAGTGCCACTGCCGGCTCTGCAGCAGGCAGCACTGACAAGCCCCCGCCCAAGCGCGCTGCCTACGCCACGCCATACGGCACAGACGTGATGGACAAGGCAGCTGCTGCAGCGCTGCAGCGCAGTGCTCGTGTGCCTTCCCTGCGTGACTCAGCTGCTGGCGGCAGCGTGCCCTTCGGCTCAGGGGCACACGGGAGCAACCCGGGCTACGACAAAGGCACCGCCAGCAGTAACGAGCTGTGGGCAGCCACCACGGCAGGGCTACTGGACCCATATGAGCTGCAGTGTGACGGCGTCCCATCTGGACTGACCTTCGGCAAGAGCACTGCGCGCATGGCAGACGGGGACGCCTCCCGGCTGAACCGGGAGTGGGCGGCACACAAGGCACGGGCCACTGCGCGGGCAGAGGGAAACAAGGAGGGCGCGGGGCGTGTGACGCTGTGGAAGGAGCTCAAGGTGCCGCACAGTTACACTGTGGAGGGCAGCTGCAACCTGTTGAACCACACCCGTGTCTTCTCCCGGCTGTACTCTGGCCCCGCTCTGCACAAGGGCATGCTGGCCACGGTGGGCCCAAGCACCACACCAAGCCCTGGTACAAGTACAAGCAACTTCACGCCTAGGGGATCATCGTCAAGGACGTCTGCTGGGCTGCGTGCCGCGGGCAGCAGGGCGCTGGGGGGGGTAGTTGCTGTCCCCCTTGCCGCAGGGGCCCGCACCATCGTGCACTGTGAAGCAGCAAAGGCGCCCTTGCTCTCGCAGATCTACACACTGCAGGGTTGTGGGCCAGGCAGTCGTTGGAGCACGCCGGAGGGTGTGTCTCTGCCCCTGCCTGCCAAGGTGTCGCCCTCAGCGCTGGCGGCGGACGCAAGCCTCGCCCCTGTGGCTGCTGCTGCTGCCATTCCTACACCCTACAATTGCGCCGTGGATGCACTGCAGCCACCACCGCGGTGCCCATATTTCAGTGCTCCTTTTGGTTTTCACTCAACCCCCCCATCGCACACGGCATCAGGTCAGGCTGTTAACTTGTACGAGGAGCACTTTCATGCTGCCCGCCAAACGCAAGCAGATCCAGTGCATGCTACGGCGCAATATGCATGTGGTTGGGGAACGTGTCCTCACGATCCACCTGCTGCCTTTGCTGCCGTGGGTAGGGGCCTCGCGTTCTCCATCTTGGAGCTGTCGGGGGGGTGCACACGCGTCACCTCGCGGCTGCCCCACAGCGTGTGGGGCAGCTTGGAAGCACTGCACAGGTGGTCGCGGCGCAAAGTGGCTCTGGCTGCTGGGCTGCCGCTCCCTAGTGACTCCGCACTGGCCGAGGTGATCGGTCCCGCCATGCAGGCCCGAGCCCCTGCTGCTGCCAGCCATGTCCCTGGTGCCGCCACCACCGTGCCGCACCCCCCCCCAAACAAAGACGACGACATGGCCAGCACAGATACCGGGGGCAGTGACAGTGACAGTGATGCCTCCCTGTCTGGCCTTGCGGCGGTGCAGGAGTCAGAGCGCCGGGCGTTCGCTCTGGTGCGGGACGCGCGCTCCCCCTCGCCCCCCACCAGCGACTCAGACGCCGCAGATGGGCCAGTGTGGGGGGCCGTGGTGCCACAACTATCGAAGCAGCAGCCAGCGGTGGGAGCTCGTCCTGCTGCCCGCCTGCAACAGCACGCCTTTGCAGCAGCGACTTCACCTGTGCACGCCCCCGGGGGGGCCCTGCAGCGCAGAGCACACCTAGGGCGCATGAAGCCCCCTGCTGCCCTACAGTCTGACCCTGCTGCATACTTCTCGGTGTCGGGAGTGGCACATGTGTCTGCGCCCAATTCAGCCCCCACGCCAGTGCGCGCGGCGGCTGTGTCGCACTCGCCCAGGGAGCGCTCACGGCGGGGGGTCACGACAGAATCTCACCAAGGGTTCGAGGCACCAGCTGCTGCCAGTTCTAGTGCAGGTGTCAAGACCCGCCATGCATTTATGGTGGTCCCCAGCTCGCTGGAGCTGTCTGGCAAGACCGTGGACCGCAGTCAAGCCAGGGGCAAGCCAGCGTCGGGGAGGCAAAGTGCGCAGAAAGGCAAGGCATCGCGGCTCACACAACGGGCAAATGGTAGAGCGCCACGAAGCATGCCATCGATTTTGCCAACCAGGGAGCCCGCTGCACGCATTGCCGCCCCCGCCCCAAGCAGAGGCGCTGCTGAGCAACACGCCACACAGCCTGCGGATGTGCCTAGTTCTCGCAAGCCTAAAGCACACTTACGAGGTTGGTCTGCCTCGTCTTCCACAGCAGGATCTGCTGCTGCTTCTCCAAGATTGAGTATGTTGAATTAGAATGAATTTAGCTGCGCCATGCAGTGAGCTGCCCAGGTGCTTGCTGGCCTCGGGTCAAAGGCCCGCACTCTGCTCGCTGTTGGGCGTACTTGAACGCTTGGCTGATGCAACCCGCATGCTCTCAGCATACAGCTTGGCGCTGGCACCTGAAGTCAGTGTCAGCGACTGCATGGAGCCTTGCCGCGCTAGTGGGGAGGATACGTCCATTCTGCTGCCAAGGCTACTAGCAAGCCCTGTTTCATGTGCGGCTGCCTGCACAGCAGCTAAACCTTTCTTAGCTCGCATTTTGTTCAGTAGCGTCAACTTGGCTTTGGAAGATACGGATGCTCTGCGTGCTCCTCGCATGGAGGCCAGTTTCACAGTTTCATCTCGAGCTTGCTCCGCTTTCCAGTCCTGCACAGCTTGATTCGCGCGTTTGACTTTGTTCAAATCAGCGAGCTGTGCAGCAGACAGTTGCTTCTTTTGTCGTTTCATATCCACCGTAGCGCTTCGATTGTACAAAGACTTCACTGCAATATCACCCATCATTCGCCGAACAGACTCAGATGTAAGCATGCTGCGGCCAAACATGCCGTAAATATCAGTGATTTCTGGATGATCAGTCACATATTGAATCATGTCGTCCTTTTCAATTTCGTCCTGGCCAGGAACAATCGTGTCAAACACTCTGTCCACAAAGTATGAAGCAACTTCACCGGAGATGTGTTCGCCTTCATCCTGAGAATCATCGTGCACGCGCAGAGAGGAAAGAAAGTAATTTGACATTTCCTCCTTATCAACACTTCCCCCCTTGTCCTCATCGTACACGTTAAACATGAACTCAGCGCGCTCCTCACGGGAACCCTTCTCGAGTTTTGCCATTGCTTCAATAAACTCATCCCATTCTATTGTTCCGCTGCCATCTGCATCCAATGCAGCATACACACGGTCTATGAACAACCTATCTTCAACCATGAGCTGTGGAAGGCTTCTCCGAAACGTGTCTTTGTCAATCCCTTGTGGTGTTTCAGACAAAGCAACCAATGCTTTAAATTGCATGAACAGAGCAAACAAGTCCCTTCGAGAGTACCCACTTTCCTTCACCACCTCAGGGATGTTGTAGTCAATCAAGTGTCCAAACTCTCCGTTCACTTCCTCGGGTCTGTGGCCAACTCTTCCTTCTGTCACAGTTTTGGTCCATTTTGTGTGACGCACAGGTATATCTGGTTGCCTGTCCTCAGAGGAGCCATCAGGAGGATTCAGTGCTTCACCTGCAAACTCTTTGCCCAAAACAAGCGCTGTTCTCTCTCTCTGTTCAATGATCGCTGTCGCTTTTTTACTGAGGCAAAGTTTCCGCTCCAAATGGCTGTCAACCGAGGATTCTTTGTGCGAAGTCCTTTTGCCGAACCTGTGGTTGATACGCTGCTTGAGCCAAGATGGTAATGGCCGCCGTCTTGAGGACCGAGGAAGAGATTCACTCCCTGATATAGAGCTGGTTGTTTCAACGTGTGATCTTTGTTGCCCAACTGCACTCCCGCGGGATGAGCTGTGACTTGCGGAAATTGGAGTCAGCAATGACTGCCTTCCTGCAAACTTGATTGGGGATTGCATGTCGTTTCCTCAATAACTGGCATTTCAATGTATTGTGCTGCCTGTAGCTGATCAGCGCGGAGGGTCAATTTCAATTGATCAGTTGTTTGTTTGCTTGTTGGCATGCGAGCTGTGAGGCCCACCACCTGGGCAGGGCAGGCTTGAAACCCCCCAAACCTTGGAGTCCTCCTCTCAAGAGGGAGTGTTGTACGTCTGAGAAGTGCAGCACTGCGGGTTAGCCATATCTGCAGTTTGTGTATGAGTGCCCAGTATGTCTGCGAGGGGCGCAGTCCACCAAAGGTTCAAGGACGCAGGGTTCACCTGGGCGTGATCAATTGAATCAAGGAGGTTGAAAGGGGTGCCTTTGCGACTATTCCGAGAAGTCGACTGCCCCTGTTTTGTGCCCTGATCGCAAAGCCAACAAACGCTTGAACGTTAACGTTAGATGTTGATTTGCAATGAAGCACAAGAGCACTGGTCAAAGATTTAAAGGGAGCCTATTAAAACCTTTAAGCTCAACGTCCTTCCTTTGGCCATGGGGGGGGGCGTCAACATGCCACCCCTTGAATTTTTAGCATGGGCGCCTAGCGCTGTCACCCGGTCTTCGATTAGCAAGTGCAAAGGGATGGTGAGTGTTCATGCCCAATGTATCCGTGGCAGCGACCATGGCCATGGCCAGCGAGACAGGGGAGCGTGGTTACGAGTGAAGCCTGACCATGGCAGCAGCAGTTAGCACAGCAAGAATAGAAACATAAGCAAGCCAGTTTCACAGCCCAAGCTCAACACACTCCAGGGTTGGTTGTATGCAAGTTTTGCTCACCCACCGAAATGGGTGCACAGGGGGGGGTCTCCGGTATGGCGCGTGGATTCATTTGGGATCCCTGAGCGTGGGGAGATTTTTAGAACAGCAGTACAATGTATCCCAGACCATAAAATCTGAATCAATGGCTCATACTCCATCTGCAGAAAGAAGAAGCTCTGCGTATATCGTCGCAGTGTCGGTCGCTGCGATCTCCCTTTTACCTGCTAGCCATGGGCTCTGGGCCTAGTAAGAACAAGCAGCAGGCTCTTCAAAGACAACAAGTCTCCTATCAAACGGACCCAGTGGATGCAAACACACCGCTAGCTCGTACAAAGGGTGGTGAGTGCCAGTACAGGGCGATGTAACCTCTGCGTTTTGTCAGCGTTTCACTCGCACAGGAACTTTTCACATTGCCGAGAAAGGCAGTGAGACAAATCCAGACGGAAGCAAGAACTACGTTTATTTACCCCAGCGCAACCATAGAGATTTGGCTTCTCGCCAAATGCATGTGCGACGTGTCCCTGGTCGCGCCGCACGTGGTGACGGCAAGCAAGTTTTTTACATAAGGATGAAGCGACCCACTGCTGAGCTTGGGGACACCTGGAGCTCAGCAACAGATGAAGCTGATACTCTTGCATCAAAGCAACTGGGCATTCGAGGTGTGCCAGCCCCAGCTGGGCAGGTTTCAAGTGTCGCAGCTGCCCGAGAGGTCGTTGCCTCCCCATCCGCCGTGCTCGCTTCCACAGGGGAGCAGTCAATTGCTGCTGCCCAGACACCAGTGCAGCACGCCCGCGGCTCAAGTGCCGTAAGTGAAGCATCTGACAGTGATGCTGAGGGGGCTGTTGGGGGGTGGCAGCGCAAATCAGACGCATCGGGCTCGGCTGCCTTGCCGCACGGTGCCTCTCCGCAAGACAGCACACAGCGGGACTTGCAGCAAGAATTTGCCGGGGAAGTGGCCCAACTGCCTGTTTGATGTGTGAGTGTGTATTACAAA
>Ga0307982_1001065_pt1 | contig 21894 bp, 20 predicted proteins | sample OrgLakmetagen989_FD_201847 | JGI IMG/M metagenome (GOLD analysis project Ga0307982, IMG submission 201847) | Saline water microbial communities from Organic Lake, Antarctica - #989 | ecosystem: Environmental > Aquatic > Non-marine Saline and Alkaline > Saline | place: Antarctica: Organic Lake... | reverse complement strand
AACCGCCCACATCAAAAAAGATCAGCACCTTGACCGCATTATGCCGTTCCGGAACCATCTTCAGGTCCAGATAACCGGCATTACGGGCGGTTGAGCGGATGGTGTCGTCCATGTCCAACTGATCCGCGGCGCCCTGGCGGGCGAATTTCCGCAGCCGCCGCATGGCCACCTTGATGTTGCGAATGCCCAGAGTCAGGCTGTCATCAAGATCCCGGAACTCGCGCTTTTCCCACACCTTCACGGCACGCCCGTGTCGGCCTTTTTTCTGGCCGATACGGAAACCTTCCGGGTTATAACCATCAGCACCAAACGGGGATGTACCACCGGTACCGACCCATTTGTTGCCACCCGCGTGACGCTCGTCCTGCTCTTCCATGCGCTTTTTGAAGGTTTCAATCAGCTCTTCAAGACCGCCAAGCGAGTCGATCTTGGCTTTTTCTTCCTCCGATAGCTGCTTCTCGAACTCGGCTCTGAGCCAGTCGTCCGGGATCAGTGCTTCCATCAGGTCGTCCAGGTTTTGAATGCCTTCAAAATAGGCCTCGAACGCCCGGTCGAACTTGTCGAAGTGGCGTTCGTCCTTCACCAGGCACAACCGGGCCAGATAATAGAACTCTTCCATGTTGGCAAACGCCAGACGATTCTGGAGAGCTTCAAGAAGATCCAGAAACTCGCGCAGGCTTGCCGGTACTTTTGCCCGTCTGACTTCCAGAAAAAAATTAATCAACATAGGTTGTCGCTCTTGCTGAATTTCAGCTGCGGCGGCGCGCCATAAACGCCAACTTCTGCAGCAGGTGCACATCCTGCTCATTCTTCACAAGCGCGCCATAAAGTGGCGGCAAAGCAGAGCTGGTGTCTTTTTCCTGCAGCATCTTGGCCGACAGTTCATCCGCCATCAGCAGCTTCAGCCAGTCAATCAGTTCAGAGGTGGACGGCTTTTTCTTCAGGCCGGGCACTTTCCGCACATCGAAGAAAACTTCCAGCGCATCCCGCACCACTTGCTGCTGAATACCCGGAAAGTGAACATCGACGATGTGCTTCATGGTGTCGTGATCCGGGAAGCTGATGTAATGGAAAAAGCAGCGACGGAGAAACGCATCCGGCAGTTCTTTTTCGTTGTTACTGGTAATAACGATAACCGGGCGCTTTTTAGCGCGGACAAACTGCTGGGTTTCGTAAACGTAGAACTCCATGCGATCGAGTTCCAGCAAAAGGTCATTGGGAAACTCGATGTCGGCCTTGTCGATTTCGTCAATCAGCAGGACAACCTGCTCGTCGGCGTCGAATGCGTCCCAGAGCTTACCCTTGATGATGTAATTACTGATGTCATTGACCTTCTTATCACCAAGCTGGGAATCCCGGAGCCGGGACACCGCATCGTACTCGTACAGCCCCTGCTGAGCCTTGGTGGTCGACTTGATGTGCCAGGGAATCAGCCTCATGCCCAGCGCTGAAGCCATTTCCTCGGCCAGCAGCGTCTTGCCGGTACCCGGCTCACCCTTGATCAGCAGCGGGCGTTGAAGGGTGATCGCGGCGTTGACCGCCATTTGCAGGTCATCCGTCGCGACGTATTTTTCAGTACCGGTAAACTTCATGGCGCGTTATTCCTATCGGGTAATCGGATTAAACAACTGTTTGAATCAGCCACCGATTATAGAGAAGAGTCGACTTGCTGATAAGAGGGGAAGCCATTCACTCCCCCTTTTTCGGGTCGTCTTCAGGTTTCGGGTTTTCTTCAGACTCTGAATCTTCTTCAGGCTTTGGCTCTTCTTCAGGCTCTGAATCTTCTTCGGGCTTTGGATCTTCTTCAGGCTTCGGCTCTTCATCTGATTCGGGGTTTGCTTTTTCAGAGTCCGCTTCGTCGCTTTCAGGGAGATCATCGAATTCGGAAAGGTCGAAATCTTCCAGACCGAATTCGTCTTCATCGTCCTCTTCCGGGGCTGTTTCCTCGGTCTCAGGCTCTGGTTCCGGTTCTGGCTCTGGCTCTGGCTCTGGTTCTGGTTCTGGTTCTGGTTCTGGTTCTGGCTCCGGTTCAGGCTCTAGCTCTGGAACGTCCTCTTCAGGCTCAGGAGCGACCTCTTCCACAGCCTCGGGCACCTCCTCTTCGTCGATTTCCTGCGCAGAGTCATCCGGGTCGGCATTTCTGCGTCGCAACCAGAACCAGACACCGCCAGCAATAACTATTAAGCCAGCGCCACCTGCCAAACCCCAGATCCACAGAGGAATACCCTCGGAAGCAGGTTCCGGATCAATCGCGGGCACATCGTCAGCTGGCGGCACATCTTCAGCAGGCGGCGCCTCGGCATTACTGATGTCTATGGGGGAATTCAGGGCAGGCTCAGGGAGCGGCTGTTCCGTAACCGGATCGGGCTCATCAGTTGGTGCTGGGACTGGCGCTTCCGCAGGCACAGCGGATTCCGGTGCGATGAATCGGGTGACCCCTGAAAACCGGCGGGAGAATGTCGTGCCGTCGGCAATCACTTCAATATCGTAATCTCCGGCCGCCGGGAGGCTTTCAATCTCGTCCACGTACACACCGTTTTCAGGCGGTTGATCTTCGCTCAGGATTTTGGAGCCACTGCGCCCGTCAGTGGCCGTCAGGCGAACAATAACGTCGATGACTTTCAAAAAATCGGCATTCTGAACTCTTGAATCTTCCTCAAAGAACGCAATCTTCAGGGAAATCGGTTCATCTGCCGTAAAGCTGGGGGGCACGGGGCTGACTACCATGCGCAGATCGCTGACCACCGTGACCCGGCTGCCCTCGCCCAGCTCACCATTAACCTGCCACTGCCCGGCAGCGGGTTCGGTCACCGTCATCAGGTCGTAACCGGTTTCTGCGGCCCAACGCCTATTGCCGGCGACGGAGTCTTTCGAAAAACGCTCGCCGGCAGGATTGACCAGTTCCAGGGAGCGTGTGGCAGAGGTTTCATCCTCGCCCCAGAAAATCAGCGCAGTGAACTCTTCAACACCGCCGTCTACCACAAAGCCTTCTTCGTCCAGCGGAATCTGTTCCTGGGGCACCGCGGCATTCAACGCCTTGAGGAATGCGCGGTTCAGGCCCTCTGCCGATGACGCGAGGGAAAAGTGCCCGCCGGATTCTGCCGCCAGAGCTTCAAGCATCTCAAGATCCGCTTCTTCCGACAGCGCCACCGTATGCAAGGTGGCACCGCGCTGCTTCAGGCGTTTGAGCAAAGGCCCGAGAATCCGCTCCCGCTCTTTGGCATTTACCGCCGGGTCACCCGAAAGATCAACTTTGCCATCGGTCAGCAGAATGAAATCCGTGTTGCTGAGATCTTCACCGCTGAGATAGGTATCACTGGCTTTCTCAATGGCTTCGCCCAGGTTTGTCCTCAGGGCGACGGAATTGATTTTCCCGGACTGACTCACTGCATTCTGACGCCAGCTGTCATCCACGGTGCCATGGGGCACCAGCATGTTGACCCATTGGCCAAAGGTCCAGACTCCGGCTTCGGCGCCTGTGGGCAGCATTCTGGCAAGCAGGCGAACGGCGGGCTGGCGCAGGTTTTCCGGATCGTTGGCTTTCATCGAACCGGAAATATCGACAATGATGCGAACGTCCCCCTGCCCGGGTAACTGCAGAGATTCCGCTTCCTGGCCGTGAAGTTGTGGCGTGAAAACAACAAAAATCATCAGCAGGAAAGCCGGCAGTGTTCGCATGTTCACTCCACAGAGTTTAAGGATTCGGTCAGTAAAGGTTCAGCGCTTGACCAGGCGGTAGCGGACCATATCCAGCACCCAGACCAGCAGCATGATGATGGCGGCGATGCCGAGGTTTAAAAATGCCCTGCCCGCCTCATCCGGTTGTCCCAGAATGCTTTCGTAGCCGCCATGGAGCCAGGCGGGCATCCACCAGCTTGCTACCTCACTGGACTCCACGGGCGTCAGCAGAACAACCACAAGCGCCGCCTGCAGCAGGGTACGAATGCCATACACCGGAATCAGGCGGAACAACCGCGAAATAGAATAAAAGAAGACCACAAAAGCGACCGCGTAAAGGACCCAGAACAGGCCGTAAGCGAAGTTGGTGTCAGCGTCCATCATGATTTATATAACCCAGTGAATAATATGTTCTTCCCAGTCTTCTTCGGGCACGTTTGCCTCTGACTGCACCCGGTGCTGCACCGAAATGCCTGCCCGGTGGACCGAATCCGGGTCGCCCGAACGCAGCGGGTGCCAGTCCGCCAGCGGCCGCCCCTCTGCCAGCCGGCGATAGGCACAGCTATGAGGCAGCCAGTGAATATCACCAAGCGTGTCAGGTGTCAGCACCGAACAGGCCGGGACTTTTTCCAGTCTTTCAGGATAGACCGTGCAACCGCAGGTCGCCTGGTCCATATACCGGCAGACCAGATCGGTGTAGTAAACCTCGCCTGTATCCTCATCCTCCAGCTTTGCAAGGCAGCATTTGCCGCAACCATCGCACAACGATTCCCATTCCGAAGCAGTCATCTCATCCAGACGTTTGCGCTGCCAGAAGGGGATCTCGGCAATCATTGGCGGCTCTCACTCTCACTCTCACTCTCACTCTCACTCTCACTCTCACCGCTCTTTTCATTGATGCCACTTTGTTGCTCAGGCTTTCGGCGGAAGTCGACCACATAACCGCTCTGCTCTTCCGGCATCTGCAGAAGGAATCCTTTATCGTCGATGGCCTCGAGAACCTGTTTGCCACTGGTTCTTGCCAGCTTGCGCTCCGGCGTCATAATCAGGTCCATGGAATGCACAGGACTACCAAAAATGCCCCGGAGACTTTCCGGCAGTTCTTTCCACACCTGGCCCCGCTTGACGAACAGGTAGGTGTCCGGCTTTTTACTGCTGCGAAACACGGACACAAAGGTCTTTTTCGTCATAGCGTTAATACTTCCTCAAGTTTGCGGTGTACCGGTGCAATCACCTGCTGGCGCCAGCCATCGCTGAAAAGGCCTGCACTCAGGTCGCGGGTGTGAACCACCGCTTCCAGTCTCTTGCGCGGCGCGAGCAGTTCCACCGGAATGTCCCGGGCCTCCGCCGCTTCAACCATCTGCCGTTTAAGCTGTTTGTAGAGCATCTGATCCTGCCGGGTCAGGGGCGGCGCAATCAACGCCAGCGCAGAGTTATCCTCACTGGCCGCCGTGCCAATCAGATCAATCAGTTGCTCGCCATAACGGCGCACAACCACCGAAGGCAGCCCCTGTACAGAAGAAAGCTCTCTGACCGAACCGGGCAGTTTGTCGGCAATGCTGATCAGCAGCGCATCCGCCACTACCCGGTTGCGAGGCCGGTCCCGGTTGCGGGCTTCGGTTTCACGCCAGTAAACCAGCGCTTTCAGTACGCCCTGTTGCTGAGGGCTCAGGGTCCAGCCGCCACGCAGTTTGCGATAGTGGCTGGCAGGGTCATCCTGCCCGGCAAGGTCTTCGGCAAAGCGGGCGGACTCTTCGATCACCGCCTCAACCAGGCCTTTATCACCAAGCGCATTCCAGACCCATTCATAGATGGGCTTCAGGAACCGGATATCGTCCGTGGCGTATTGCTCCTGAGCCGCAGACAGCGGCCGTGAAATCCAGTCTGATCGAGTCGCCGATTTATCAAGGGTGTCGCCGAACAACTGTTCTACCAGCCGCGCATAACCCATGGAAAACCCGGCCCCGGCCATGGCAGCGCCGATCTGCAGGTCAATCACGCCGGCCGGTTCCAGCGCCAGCCAGTGCCGGAACAGCTCCAGATCTTCGCTCATGGCGTACAACAGTTTTTTGCGATCCGGATCTGCCAGCACACGCCGGAATTCGTTGCTAGCCTCGGCCACAGACGGATCAACCAGGCGGAATTCGTCACCAAGCCCGAGCTGAACCAGACCGGGTATGGGATAAAACGTGCTGACCCGCTCGAACTCGGTATCCAGCGCCAGAGGCTCGTTCCTGTTAGCAATAAGCCAGTCGTCCAGCTCAGCCGATCCGGTGATCCAGGTAACACCCATAAAAAGAGACGTCCATAAAAACTTGTGGAAATTTAATCCATCAGCGGTTTGCGGCCGCGGAAAGCGTGGGTCAGCGTAAAACCATCGACGTATCCCAGTTCGCCGCCAACCGGAATGCCATGGGCGAGCCGGGTGATCAGTATCTCCCGGTCATCCAGACGGTCCGCAATGTAATGAGCCGTCGCCTCACCCTCCACGGTCGGATTGGTTGCCAGAATCAGCTCGGTCACGCCCTCCTCCGCAACACGCGCAAGCAAACGCTCGATGCCGATTTCTTCCGGCCCCACCCCATCAATGGGTGACAGGTGCCCCATCAGCACGAAATAGCTTCCCCGGTAATCCCCGGCCTGCTCGATAGCCAGAAGATCAGACGGGCTTTCCACCACACAGAGTGTGCCGATTCGGCGTTCCGGGGTTTCACAAATGCCACAGACAGCCGTATCGGAAAAATTCTGGCAGCTATCGCAGCGACGGACGCCGGTCATCGCCTGATCCAGCGCTTCAGCCAAACGCGCCCCGCCGGAGCGGCCTCTTTCAAGAAGGTGAAACGCCATGCGCTGGGCCGTTTTCTGGCCCACACCAGGAAGGCAGCGCAAGGATTCAACCAGTTCATCTACCAGTGGGCTAAACGCCATGAAGCTTCCTCAGTCAGAACGGCATCTTGAAACCGGGCGGCAGACCCATGCCTGACATCATGCCGGACATCTTTTCTTTCTGATTCTCTTCCACGCGCCGCACCGCATCGTTGACCGCAGCTGCAAGAAGGTCTTCAAGCACTTCCTTTTCTTCGCTCATCAAGGAAGGGTCAATATCAACCTTACGCACATCATGCCGCCCGTTCATGGTCACCTTGACCAGCCCGGCACCGGATTCGCCGGTAATTTCTGCTTTGGCCGCCTCGTCCTGAGCCTTCTTCATTTCTTCCTGCATCTTCTGGGCCTTCTGCATCAAATCGCCCATATTTTCCATCGTTGCTGCCCTCTTTGTTAACGCTTCTGATCAAACCTGCTTTCCAGGCCGGATACTGCCTTCTATCACCCGCGCCTCGAAACGCTCCACAATGGATTTTACCAGCGGGTCGCCGTGAATGGCGGCCTCAGCGGCTGCCTGGCGTTCCTGGCGATGGTTTTCTTCCCACGCCGCCGGTGTTTTTCCGTTGGTCTCGCCTTCCGTTATTTTAACGTTTATGGCATCACCAAAACGATTCCTCAACGCCTCAACGATTTTTTCTTCGTGGCGGGCGTTCAGAAGACGGGCATGGCCCTCGTCCATAATCAGCACAATATCGTCGGCTGAGCGCTCCATCGCTGCGTTACTGGCGAGGTTGCCCGGCATACCCACGATATTCAGACTGCGGAAATCCCGTTCCCAAAAGAACTCCGTTGGCTCTGGCTCTGGCTCTGGCTCTGGCTCTCGCTCTGGCTGAGCCTGGTGATCGGCAGTCTCGGTATCCAGAGGAGGCTCATCTTCCCAGGGAGGTACAGATTCCCACGAGCGCTCAGGCTCTGGTGAAGGTTCGGGTTCCGCAGGCAGCTCAGGCGCTATCGGTGGCTCTGGCTCAGATGCTACCGGCGGCTCGGGCTCGGGCGCAGGTTCAGGCTGTGGCGGCGCGACCGGCTCAGGTTCGTCCCGGCTTTCCCCTTCGGTCTGGCTCTTAGCACTGCCGCCCGACGGCGGCTGGCGCCGGTCTGATCCGGGCCGGAAGGCCAGCATGCGCAGCAGAGTCATCTCGAAACCCATGCGGGCGTCCGGCGTGACCGTCAGATCTTTGCGGCCCATCAGCGCTGCCTGATAAAACAGCTGGGCATCTTCTGCGCTCACCTGGCGGGCAAGGCTCTGAACCATAGCCGCATCCCCGAGGGCATTATCGGCGCTGCCGGGTACAACCTGCTCCATCGTAACCCTGTGGAACAGCGATAACAGGTCCGCCAGGATAATGCTGTAATCCGGTGCAAACTCCGAAATACGCTGAATTTCCGACAGCAACGCCGGGCCGTCTTCAGCCACCAGCGCATCCACCAGCCGGGCAATATCCCCCTGGTCGATGGTGCCCAGCATATTACTAACGTCACTGCTGTTCAGGGTCTGATTGCCGAAGGCGATGGCCTGATCGGTCAGGCTGAGTGCATCCCTCATGCTGCCGTCGGCGGCCCTGGCCAATAACCAGAGCACTGGCTCCTCAAACGGAATACTTTCCTGGGTCAGTACATGACGCAAATGGCCGGCAATATGCTCCGGCGTCATGCGTTTAAGATTGAACTGCAGGCACCGGGACAGAACCGTCACCGGAAGCTTCTGGGGGTCAGTGGTCGCCAGCAGGAACTTTACGTGTTCCGGTGGCTCTTCAAGGGTCTTGAGGAAGGCGTTAAAGGACTGATTGGACAACATGTGCACCTCGTCAATCAGGTACACCTTGAAACGGCCTCGAGACGGCGCGTACTGGACATTGTCCGTCAGCTCGCGCATGTCATCCACGCCGGTGCGGGAGGCCGCATCGATCTCAATCAGATCAACAAATCGCCCTTCCTGGATTTCCCGGCAGCTTGAGCAGGTACCACAGGGCTTGGAGGTTACACCGGATTCACAGTTCAGGCAGCGGGCAAGCAGACGTCCGATGGTGGTTTTGCCCACGCCCCGGGTGCCGGTAAACAGGTAGGCATGGTGCAGGCGCTGATTGTCCAACGCGTGTATCAGGGCCTGAAGAACGTGCTCCTGGCCAACCATGTCCTGAAAGGTATTAGGGCGCCATTTTCGGGCGAGAACCTGATAGCTCATATTCCATCAACTGCCGCTGAAAAACGGGCTTAACCTTAGCATGGTCATGGGTTGATAAGAAGCCGGTTGTCTTCAATCACAGCGTTCAGCTGATCGATTATTGCCCGGTGATTCAGGGTCTTGCGGGATACCAGAAGCGCCAACCGGGATTTCCTCAGCTCACACCATTTCAGATCTTTAACAGGGCTGTCCGCCAGCACAACGGATAAAGGCTCAACGTAATCCAGAAAATAATCTCCCCGCCCTCGTGTCAGCATTCCAAGCCCGGCACGGTGATGAGGGGCATAGCCGACTTTAGTCCGGCCATCGTCCATCAGAAAATCCAGAGCGCCAAAATAGGTATACCCGGCCATCAGAATCAGCCGGTTGCCGGCCAAGTCCGTAAACTTACATTTTTCAGGCATATCCCGGAAACCAAAGGCGGCCAGCGTCAGATCACCAATGCTGGCAGTGGTTTCAACAGCCAAAGGCTGAAGCCGGGACATATCCCCGACCCCGGGCCACAGGTCAAGCTCACCAAGCTTCAGTTGCAGGAAAATCCGCCCGATCGGCAACTCCTTCCATTTAAGCCGATACCCTGCCTGAAAGGCGGCCTGCTCGGTAAGCGAAATATAATAGCCAGCGGGTTGCCCGTTCACATCGGTATAGGTCAGCGGAGGGAAGTTGACGTACGCAGCGCGTAATACCGGGGAAGGCATCGGTTCCTGCTGCTGGGCATAAACCAGCGGCGCGAGAACACACAGAGAAAGCGCGGTCATCCGCATCAGCCATGTTTTCATACGCTGTCCTGCCTAAAGGATCTTATTGTCACTTTTAAAATGAGAACCAATAATGGGCAGCTTTTGGCGCTTTATGCAACAGGGAATGCGATCAGAATCCGGGGTCAGACCCCAGTGCATTTGGCGGGACGAAATGTCTTGGGGTCTGACCCCAATTTGGAATTCTGGGGGTGACTCCACCAGCAACACTCCGGCACACAAGTCCACCGCTTCGGCTGCTCCCTTCCGGGCCTGACCGGGTTCACGGTATATCGTTGCGGAGGCACCGATGGAGCCACCATAACGTCTGAGGACGGAATCCATCAGAGCGGCGCGCATAGTAGCAAAAGGCCCCGGCCACTACAACGATCTAACGGCACTCGGCGAGCCGCCACCGCCATTTTACAGCGGCAGCGGGATTTCATCCTGCCGGAACCAGCAGGCCACGCTGTATCGGGTGCGGTTGGCGGGCAACACCTCATGAGGCGTTTCTTCACTCATGAACACCGCCATACGCCCCCGTTCCGGCGAAACCCGTCCGCAGACTTCCAGGTCGCTGTCACGGTTAAATACCTGAAGCGTGCCGCCGTCTGTGTCTTGCCAATCATCGTTCAGATACAGCACAACACTGACGACGCGCGAAGCCCGGCCGTGAAAGCTGTCGACGTGTTTGCGGTAGAAGTCGCCCGGGTGATAGGTAGCGTAGTGCGCCTCGAACCGTCTTAACCCAAGAAATAAACGCTGGTTCAGCCCGGCACGAATGGATTCGAATACCCTGAACAAGGCAGCCTGCGCAGCGGTTTCCCCCTGAAGCCAGGCGATTTTATCCCGCCGGACCGATTGGTCCCGGGTTTTATCCGGGCCCCGGCCAATCCTGGCGGCGCGCAACGCATCACTGCGGTCCAGAATCCGCACTTCATCGCCAAGTGATGACAGCAGCTCGTCGCCAAGCACCGGCCGGACATCAACACTCAGCCAGCCGCGCTCGCTCAGGCCACCCGCAATCGCATCAAGCCAGCCTGCCTCTGGGTCTGCCATTGTTGCCATGGAAGGAACAGTGGCGAAATTTTGCACCAGAGCAGTCGTACCAACGCTGATCATTCGGTCTTGCTCATAAGTGCTGCCTCAAGCGCTGGTCAATGGCATCAATTATATGCCGGAATCTCGCCCGGCACGATGATTTAATTTACCCTGCAGATACGAAAATGCCGATACCCATTCATTTCCCGGCATCAAGCATCACAGCAATGAGGCAAAGCGTGCCAATCAAACCCGGTCAATGGTCATTCACCCGCTGGACAACCGTCGGCCAACTCGAAGCCGTTGAAGTACACCACCCCCTGTTTAAAGCCAGGTTGTTTATTCAGGGGGCTCACCTTACCCAGTTCATACCCCGTGAGGAATCCAACTGGCTCTGGGTCAGCGACGACGCCATTTTCAAGCCTGGCCAGGCGATCCGCGGGGGCATTCCTGTTTGCTGGCCCTGGTTCGGCGTGCCGGGCCAGAATCCTCCACAAGTCCGCCGCCGCATCCTCACCGGCGCTTCCCATGGGTTCGCCAGAACCGCGCTCTGGAAACTGGAAGATGTCCGGGAAACCGCCAGCGAGGTGGAGATCAGCTTGTCGCTCCATGCCAACCCGGACTTTGCCGAGGCCTGGAAAGGCAGCGCACTGTGCCTGGCCACCTTCACCTTTTCCGCCAGTGGCTTTCAGGTTGCGCTGACCACCACTAACCTGGGCGACTCACCGCTGGCCCTGACCCAGGCATTGCACACTTACCTGCCAACCAACGACATTGCCGCCACCCGCGTTGAGGGGCTGAACGGCTGCGTCTACACCGATGCTCTGGACAACTGGAGCGACTTCACCCAACACGGGCCGGTTCGCTTCAGCGGCGAAACAGACCGGATTTACGAAAGCGGCAAGCCGCTGACGGTGATCACCCCAACCGACAGCCGTTCATTGCAAGCCGTTGGCAGTGACTCTACGGTGGTCTGGAATCCAGGTCCGGACAAAGCTGCCCGCCTGTCGGATTTTCCCGACTCTGCCTGGCAGCGAATGCTGTGCGTGGAAACGGCCAATGCACTGTCGGATTACCGGGTGCTTAATGCAGGGCAAAGTCACACCATCGGCGTTATGATTGGCCGACTTTAAGTTTTTTGGAGACCTCATGGGCCTGACATCTTACCTGCGATCAAAACTGGTTTCGGTAGAGCTGAGCAACCAGATCGACCGCATACGCAAACCCATTGGCTCACTGGGCTATGATCCCTGGGGTTACAACGACGAAGGGATGAAAGTGGGCTTGTCTCTGGCCCGCCAGTTGTATGAAAAATACTTCCGCGTTGAAACCATCGGCATTGACAAGATTCCTGCCGACGGCCCGGTAATGATCGTCGCCAACCACAGTGGCCAGTTGCCGATCGACGGGCTGCTGATCGGCTACGCGTTGGCAGCGCGTAAAACGAACCCCCGGATTCCCCGCGCCATGATCGAGCGCTTCTTTCCCACGGTGCCCTACCTGGGGAACCTGTTGAACCAATTCGGAGCGGTTCTGGGCGACCCCACCAACTGCGCCAAGATGCTGGCGAACGGTGAAGCAGTCATCGTCTTCCCGGAAGGCGTGCGGGGCTCCGGCAAGCTCTACCAGGACCGCTACCAGCTCAAGCGGTTTGGCAACGGTTTCATGCACCTGGCCATGAAATACAACGCGTCGATTGTGCCGGTGGGCGTTGTCGGCTGTGAAGAAACCATACCGGCCATTGCCAACATCAAGCCACTGGCCAGGATGCTGGGCATACCCTACGCGCCGGTGGCGCTGCCCATAGTTTTCCCGGCCAAAGTGTTTCTCAACGTCGGCGACCCGATGCGCTTTGACGATCGGGAAATTCCCGAAGAACAGGTGACCGAGCGGGTTGAGCACGTAAAAGCAGCAATCGGCGAATTGATTGATAGAGGTCTGAGCACAAGAAAAAGGCTTTTCTGATGGCAGATTTGATGGCAGATTTGATGGAAAAGGAACGCAGACAGCATATTCTGATTACCGGCGCAGCGGGCGCCCTCGCCAAGCAGGTCATCGACCAGCTACGGGATCACTGCGACATCGTCGCCGTGGATTTCCGAGAGCAGGTCTATCTGGGCGACGATATTCCCAGCTATTGCATTGATTTCAACAAGCGTTCTTTTGAAGACCTGTTCCGGCGCTACAAGTTCGACGGTGTTATTCACATGGGGCGCATCATGTCGAGCCAGCTCACCCGCATGCGGCGCTACAACGCCAACGTGCTGGGCACCCAGAAACTGCTGGATCTGAGCCACAAATACGGCATAGGGCGGGTGGTGGTGCTCTCTACCTTCCACGTATACGGTGCAGTCGCCTACAACCCGGCCCTGATCGACGAAGAGGCCCCCCTGAAAAGCGCCGGGCTGAGCGCGGATCTGATTGACTCGGTAGAGCTGGAGAACCTCGCCACCATTTACCTCTGGCGCTACCCGGACCTGAACATCACCCTGCTGCGGCCCTGCAACATTGTCGGACCCGGCGTTCGCAACTCCATCAGTACCCTGTTAGGCAGCGAGCGGGCACCGGTGCTTGCCGGGTTTTCCCCGATGATGCAGTTCATCCACATTGACGACATGGCAGAAGCCATTGTTCTCGCCTACAACAAAACCCAGCGGGGAATCTTTAATGTGGCACCGGAAGACTGGGTGGCCTATCAGCATGCTCTCAAGCTCTGTGGTTGCCGGCGCATACCCATACCCTCCATTCCGCCGGTGTTAACCCGGTGGATACTGCAAACCCTGAGGTTGAGAAGTTTTCCGTCGTACCTGATGCACTTTTTCAAGTATCCTGTCGTTATAGACGGCAGAGCGTTCGCCCGGGAATTCGGCTTCCAGCCCAAGCGGCCGCTAAAAGAAATCTTCCGGTTCTACCGAGATAACAAAAAGCCGGTCTGACCCGGTATTGCGCGCAGGACGCGAGCTATGCTCAATGATTTAAGTCTGATCAGCCACGCCACCGCCGCCGTCGCCTACGCGCTGCTGGCCGGCCTGGTGGCCACAAGGTACCTGCGACGGGATATTGACCGCTCAATTTTCCTCGCGGCTGTGGTGTCGGCCATCTGGGCCGGCTCTCTTGTCACCCAGTCGATGTGGCAACAGCCCGGCTTTTTCATACGCTATTTACTGGAGCTGCTGCGGGATGCCGCCTGGGTGGCCGTTCTGTTCACCCTGCTCCGCGACGCCTTTCGCACCGCAAACGTGAAAGGGCAGCTCCGGCGGACCATGGCAACCTCCACAATGCTGCTGATTGTTGCGCTGCTTGGGTCCGGCGCGCTGGAATACCTGTTCAACGTCAGCATTCTTGACGGCAAAACCAAGATTGTCGGGCAGATCGCCCTGTCACTGATGGGCCTGTCGCTGGTGGAACAGATCTGGCGCAACGCTGTCACCTTCGGCCGGTCCAGCATGAAATATATCTGCATTGCCGTTGCCAGCCTGTTTGCCTACGACTTTTTCATGTACGCCGATGCCCTGCTGTTCGGGCAGATCGCCGACTCCTTCTGGAGCGCCCGCGGCCTGGTCAATGCCGCCATCGTTCCACTGTTTGCGGTGAACGTGATCAATACCCGCAAGCAACCGGTGGATTTTCAGTTGTCCCGGTCCGCAGTATTCCACGCCGGGGCACTGGTGCTGGCCGGGTGCTACCTGCTCTTTCTTTCGGTGGGTGGCTACTACGTCCGGATGATGGGCGGCGACTGGGGCGAGGCACTTCGGGTGCTGTTCCTGAGCTCGGCACTGATATTCCTCGTCACCCTGGCCACATCCCGTCGGATACGCGCGCGCCTGATGGTGTTCATCGGGAAGAACTTCTTCGACTACAAATACGATTACCGGGACGAATGGCTGAAAATGACCCGCGAGATGGCCAACGTCAGTAACAGCCATCCACTGCCGGAACGGGTGATCAGAATTCTGTCCGGGCTGGTGGAAAGCAACGCCGGGGCGCTCTGGGTCAAAGACGAGCGTGGCGATTTCGCATTGAAGAGCGCAATAAACCTTGCACCGTCCCGGTACACCACCATTGATGCCGGTTCCGAACTCGTTCGATTCTTCGGCGATCGGGAGTGGATCATCGATCTGCACGAATACCGGCGGGACCCTGTCCGCTATAACCTGCTCGAAATCCCTGACCCCATCCTGCAGATATCCGGCGCCTGGCTGGTCATACCGCTCTATCTCGGCAACGATCTGTACGGCATTACCGCGGTCGGCAACCCCTATGCCCGGGTGGAACTTAACTGGGAAAATTTCGACCTGATAAAAGTGGTTGCGCGCCAGACCTGTAACCTGCTGGCTCAGGCGGATGCCCAGAGCCGGTTATCCCAGGCCATGCAGTTCGAGGCCGTCAGCAAAGCCTCCGCCTTTATGGTCCATGACCTGAAAACCCTGATCGCCCAGCTTTCGCTTCTGGTGAAAAACGCGCCCCGTCACCGGGACAAGCCCGAGTTTATCGACGACATGATTCAGACCACGGACCACGCCGTCCGGAAAATGGCCAGCCTGGTAGACCACATCCGCAAACCGGCGGACGAAACCCTGGTTACCGAAGTGCTTGAACTGGGAGAAGTCGTCGAATCCGTGGCAGAACAGTATGCCAAAGGCAAACCGGCTCCCCGGATTGTCGCCCATCCCGAAAGCATCTATATAAACGCAGACCCTGAGCAGCTTTACAGCGTGTTGGGCCACCTGATCCAGAACGCCCAGGATGCTACGCCCCCGGAGGGTGAAGTTACCCTCACCTTGAAAGCCGCCAGGGACAACGTGGTACTGTTCATTCAGGATACCGGCGCAGGAATGACTGAGGAGTTTATTGACTCGAGGTTGTTCAAACCTTTCGAAAGCACCAAAGGCTTGACCGGTATGGGCATCGGTGCCTACCAGGCCCGGGAATACGTGCGCAACGTCGGCGGCAATATCGACGTCACCAGCGAACCGGACGTGGGCTCCTGTTTTACGATACGCTTCCCGCTGGCCCGGCCGGGCTCCCTGGCAGACTCCACATCCGCCAGCCTGAGCCCTGAAATGCTTGTAATAACCGACAGTAGCCCCAAATGATTGGCGAACAATGAAATTGCAGCCCTCGACCATTGCAAACTGTCAATGATCGGTTAAGAATCGGGGGCCGAGATCCGATACGATGTGCCAATCTCAAAAAAGGACTTTTATTCTTTGTGACTAAACGACTCTTGATTGTTGAAGATGATCCGGGCCTCCAGAGCCAGATGCGCTGGTGTTTCAGTGATGATCTGGAAGTAACCCTGGCCGCGGATCGGGAATCCGCGCTGACCGCCCTGCGCCGTCTGGAGCCGGAGGTGATCACCGTGGATCTGGGCCTCCCCCCCCGACGCAGGCGGCGCAAGCGAGGGTTTCCGGCTTATAGAAGATATCCTCAGGCTGGCACCGATGGCCAAAATCATCGTCGTCACCGGCCGTGAAGAAAAAGAAAACGCCGTCAAAGCCATTGGCATGGGCGCCAGCGACTTCTATCAAAAGCCGCTCGACGCCGACATACTGACCTTTGTGGTCAACCGCGCATTCCGGCTGGCGGAACTTGAAAGAGACAACCGCGAACTCTCCCGCCAGCACAACGGAACCAACATCAAAGGCATAGTGGCCGCCAGCACCCAGATGCTCACCATCTGCCGCACCCTGGAGAAAGTCGCCCCTACTGATGTCACCACCCTGATCACCGGCGAAACCGGCACCGGCAAAGAACTTCTGGCACGGGGCCTTCACGACCTCAGTCATCGCGCCGACAAACCCTTCGCCACCATCAACTGCGCAGCCATTCCCGAGAACCTGCTTGAAAGCGAACTGTTCGGCTTCGAGAAAGGCTCCTTTACCGGCGCAACCCAAAGTAAAAAAGGCAAGATTGAAAGCGCCAACGGCGGCACTCTGTTTCTCGACGAAATCGGCGACATGCCCATGGCGTTGCAGGCAAAACTCCTGCGGTTCCTTCAGGAACGCGTCGTCGACCGTGTCGGGTCGGTAAAGCCCATATCGGTGGACGTGCGGGTTGTCTGCGCCACCCACCGCGATGTACGCCAACTGATTGACAGCGGCGAGTTCCGGGAAGACTTGTATTACCGGATCAGCGAAATCACACTGGACGTGCCCGCCCTCCGGGACCGAGACGGAGATGCCCTGGTCATTGCCCGGTCGCTTCTTAAATCACTGGGCAAACACATGGACCGCGCTAACCTGGCGTTCTCGGAAGACGCGGTTGCCGCCATCAGCGCCCACCCCTGGCCGGGTAACGTCCGGGAAATGATCAACAAGGTGAAGCGCGCCATTATCATGGCTGACAGCAAGCGGGTCACCGCAAGCGATCTTGAGCTCATGTGCGGTGCCGATGAAGCCGACGATCAGCTTAATCTGCGGCAGGTTCGGGAACGAGCAGAACGCGGCGCGATCTTGCAGGCGCTTCAGTCCTGCCAGTTCAATATGGCCCAGGCATCCCGTGTACTGGGAATTACCCGCCCGACCCTTTATAACCTAACCGACAAATATCGGATCGAAACATCCTCTGAAACGGAATAACAAAATACGACCCGCAGGACAATAAGGAACAGGGCCATGAAATCAGCATCAGTCGTTAAAGCCACACTTCTTACCATCGCCATTGCGCTTGTACTCGTCGGATGCAGCGAAAGCAATGAGATGAGTCAGGACGAAGTTCAATACCTGAGCCACCTGGATCAGTCCCGGTTTTTCCAGCGCCAGGGCGAGTTAAAAGCCAGCACCCTGGAAGCACGCAGCGCCATCGAAATGCAGCCCGATCGGGTCGACCCCTACCTGGTTATCATCAACAATCTGCTGACCGCAGGCGACGCGCGCAATGCAGAGCGCCAGCTTGACAGCCTGATGGACACCGTTGACCCGGCCAACATCAGCCAGCAAAGCCTGAACGCCGCGGCCCTGGTGCGAGCCGAAGCAAACCTGATGCAACAACAGTATGATGACGCACTTACAGCCCTGGCATCCATCAAAGACCCGGACCGTGCGAATCAGTCCGAAGCGGCCTTACTGAAAGGCCACACCCAGCTGGCGTCTGGCAATCCGGATGCCGCGCGCCAGGCCTACCAGCTTGCCCAGGAACTGGCGCCCAGTTCTGCCGAACCGCTCGTCGGCCTCTCCAAAACCGCCTTCAGCGAAAACAAGCGGGAAGAATCCGCCGAATTCATCCAGCAGGCTAACGACCTCGACCCGCAAAACGTCGAACTGTGGCTCTGGAAAGCCCGTCTGGCGCACTCAGACAAGCGCTGGGTCGACGCCGAACAAGCGTACATCAATGCCCTGGAAACCATCGGCCAGTTCGACGTGATGACCTTCAGAAAGTTTGAAACCATGTCCGCGTTAATCGACGTACTGCGCCAGCAAGGTAAAGCCGCTGAAGCCTTTGTGTACGAAGAAATCCTCGCAAAATCCGCGCCTGGCACGATCCGGAGCAACCTGGTCGCTGCCCAGGAAGCGTTCAATTCGGGCGACCTCAACACCGCTGCCCGGTACCTGGAAGAAACCCTGGCCCTGGCCCCGCGACAGGAACAGGCGGCGCTGATGCTTGGCATCGTTCGCTACCGCCAGGGACGTCCTGAGGAAGCAGAAGCCCTCCTCGAACCCATTGCCGCCCTGAAAGAATCCGAGCAGGCGCAGAAGCTACTGGCCGCAACCCGCCTTCAGCTCAGAAATCCCGATGGCGCAAAAGCGGTATTGGCAGGCCTTGAAAACCAGGATTCAGACCCTGAAACCCTGGCACTGGTCGGCATCGCATCACTCGTCAGCGGCGACGATGCAAGCGGCCAGCAAATGATTGAACGGGCTCTGGAACTGGCCCCGAACAACAACAGCCTGCGGCTGCGTTACGCCGCCTACCTGATCCAGCAAGGCAACACAGGCCGCGCGATTGAGGAAGCCGAGCAGGCTCTCAAGAATGATCCCAAGCTGGATCAGGCCCGCACAATTGTCATTCAGGCCCACGTATCCGCCAACGACCTGCCCGCAGCCAATCAGGCGGCTAATAAATGGCTCGAACAACAGCCACGCAGCATGAACGCCATGATTGCCCTCGGCAACATCGCCGCTCGGGCCGGCAACCCTGATCAGGCCAGAACCTACTTCCAACAAGCCTCCAAAGCCGAACCGGAAAACGCCGCGCCAGTGGTGGCCCTCGGCAACCTCGCCCTGTCCGAAAAGCAACCAAAAGAGGCGAAATCATTCTTCACCCGTGCCATCAAGCTTCAGCCCGATAACCAGCAGGCGCTCAGAGGCGTGGCCGCCGTCATGGAGCGCAATGAACTCACGTCGCTAATGGAAGAAGTTCAGGCGGAAAAGCCAGAAGCCATCGGGCCAAGGCTGGTAATGCTGGAGTCGGCGCTGATTGCCGGCAACAAGTCAAAAGCAGACGAACTGACCGCTGGCCTGCTCGAACGTGAAGATGAAGACAGCCCGGCGCCTGCTGAAAACCTGGTGGCCACCGTTTACCACGGCATAGCGTCACAACTGGCCCAGCGGGACCGCACCGACGAAGCCGCCGACATTCTCACCCGCGGCCGCGTGCTCTTCCCTGACAACGAGCAGATCGGGTTGCAGGCTGCGATTCTTGCATTTTCTGAAGGCGACTCGAAAGCAGCCCGTGAAATCCTGAGCGACGTCAAACAAAGCCACCCGGATTCCGCCGCACCCTTCGTTGTGGAAGCAAGGCACTTCGAGCAGCAACAGGAATTCACACAGGCCGCTGACCTGTACCAGCTTGCCCTGGCCAAACGCAGCTCATCCGACCTGGAAGTGTCTTACGCACAGGCCCTAACCCGCGCCGGACAGCAGACAAAGGCGCTGGAAAGCCTGAAAGCGGCACAGCAACGCTTTCCCAACGCAGAGCCCCTACTGACCAACCTGGCCATTCTGCAGCAACAGAGTGGCGAGGCTGAGGCTGCAGCGCAGACCTACGCAAAGCTGATCGAAACGACCCCCAACAACGTGGTTGCACTTAACAACCTTGCCTGGCTCTATCACGAACAGAACGATTCACGTGCAGTAGAACTTGCCCGCAGGGCCTATGAGCTAAGTAGCGACAATGCAGCGGTTGCGGATACTTATGGCTGGATTTTGTTCAAGGCCGGCAAGACAGAAGAAAGCCTGCCGATTCTGGAAAAGGCTTACCAGCTGCAACCCGATTCCCGGGAGATTGCGATGCACCTGGCAGAGGCCTATCGGACCGCTGGTCGCGACAATGAAGCCAAGCGGGTACTGGAAAGCGTCAGCGATCAGAGCAGCTAACACTCACAGTCACTGACAAGAAAAATGAAAGGCCGCAGGTTCTCCAGAATTGCGGCCTTTTTCTTGGCTGTCAGTTAAATTTACACATGGCTCTTTTAAAGGCCTCAGAATTCCAGGACCGCACCTACAACCATTTGTTTGAATAGACCTTTCAGGTATTGGCACGAGTTAAGCTAATAGATTCCGTACAGCAACTTCGCTGACGTATTTGAACGAATATAGAGGGATCGACAATGAACAAACTACTTCTTTGCGCTGGCGTACTTTCGGCTTCACTGGCACTACCTGCTTTCGCTGCAACGATTTCAATTGATAGCGTTACAGGTTCCTGGTCCGATGTTGTTGGCGGAGCCAACGTATCCGGCCAGGGTTCCAACCAAATCCTCTGGGGCGTTCCAAGCAACGAATTCGATCGCCAGAGCGGTTACACGTTTGACGGTGCGGCACCTGCGGCCTTTGAGGTCGATCTTGATACCCGGTTTACCCTCGGAGACTTCACTCACGACAACTTCACCATTCGGAGTGGCGGAGGCATCGACAGCGCCGTTCTAAGCCTGACGCTTGGCATCAGCATCGATAGTGAGCCTTTTGGCGACCTGCTATCTTTTAACTTCTTTCACAACGAAACTCCGAATACCGGTGAAGGCTGCTGTAATGACATCGTGACGTTCGATGGGCTGAGCACCTCCGACACGTTTGTAGTTGGTGGCACTGCCTATACTCTTGACTTGGTAGGATTCCGGGTTGACGACGTATTAATGCCTGAATTCAGCACCCAAGAGGGAACCTCAAACGTTGCCCAGTTGCGCGGCATCTTCACCGCTGCGCAGGTTCCGGAGCCAGGCACCCTGGCACTGCTGAGCCTCGGCCTCGTTGGGCTGGCAGCGTCACGTCGCCGTAAGATCTGATTGAATATCAGGAGCTAAATGACTCAAGGATGAGTAACAAAAAATCCCCTGGTAAATCTAGGGGATTTTTTTGTTACTACCTCAACACAGGACTATTCCTGGAATAAAATTGATCAAGATATTCCTGGGTGCGCTCTCTGATAGCGGGGCCTAGTTCAGACAAGACTTCCGGTGCATCACACTCATCACAGCTAAAACCAATCACCAATAACGATGCATCAGTGCGGGCATTGAAGATCCCCGGAAGCTGAGCAAGTTTCGCTCGAAGGTCATTACTTTCCCAGTGGCCTTCAACGTAATAGCCATAGGCCAGATGAATTAGCTGTTCACTTCGCCGGTATCGTAACGTTAGCCCGGAAAGGCTGATATCGTCACCTCCATCTACCGTGAATGTTTGCTCCGGCAACTGCGCCGATGAGTCATATAGCCGGTTACTGTATTGCACCACTTCCCGGCCGGGTCTTTGGAAGTCATAGCTGTAAAGAGCGACAAACAACTGCCTGTCAGCATTTCCGGTATCGTCCAAGGCGCCTCGTCTCAGGTAACTGTTTTCCAGAATACGGTCGGGGCGATCAATATCCGGGCGCCAGCCCGCAAGTTGCCTTTCAAATAAAGGTAGCCACTGATCAGTTTTAACCAACGCCACACTGTGTTGACGAGCAGTAGAGTGAGATGACGTTCTAGCCTCAGACGGGATGACAAACCAAGTCACCCCCGCCACGACAAGAACCGGGAGGACGACCAGAAACTGACGTAGAAAATTGTGCTTGGCCAAGCCTGCTTGGTTAGTCCGGCGAGCTGGAATATCCGCTTCACCAGAGTATTCTACGGACTCCCGCTTTTCCAGCCAACGGCCAACAAAGAACAGAGGCACCAACGTGGCCGCAAACACCCACCAACCAAAAAAGTCGTGCTCTTTGATCAGTGAGGAAGTCATGTTTGACTCATACCCCATATAAATAATGACGAACACCCTCACCCAGTTGGCAATGAGGGAAAACAGAATACCGGCCAACAATAGCCAAAAACGGTTGCTCCATTTTCGATAATTCAGCTCACCATAAAGAAGTGACAGTGTTGAACCGACTAATAAGTAACGCAGACCTGAGCAACCATGAGCAATTTCAAATGCGCCAACGCCGGGA
>Ga0307982_1001064_pt1 | contig 21922 bp, 22 predicted proteins | sample OrgLakmetagen989_FD_201847 | JGI IMG/M metagenome (GOLD analysis project Ga0307982, IMG submission 201847) | Saline water microbial communities from Organic Lake, Antarctica - #989 | ecosystem: Environmental > Aquatic > Non-marine Saline and Alkaline > Saline | place: Antarctica: Organic Lake... | reverse complement strand
CAGAAGACGTCTGCAGAGAAAGACAGTGCGTTAAGGAATAAGCAGAAAGGTATTATTGAAGCGGCACCCACAGTACCCGTAGCAACGATACCACGTGTCAGCAGGTCAAACCAAAAAGCCAAAGGACCGACGTCTCCACCTTCTTCATCATCGCCATCGCTGTCCCCTTCTCGTAACCCTACGAGATCATTTTCATCGCCACCTTCTTCACCCAAGCGCTCGGCAAGCAGAAATGCAGCTTCGAACGATACACCCACGCCTATTAGGAATCCTGCGCGCAAAACCACCTCAACAAAGGCATCAACTCATGCTTCCACTGAATTGAGCACATCTAAGAGGCTAGCTTCCAGCCATCGGAGCTCAAAAAGTAGTACTGGCATTTCTTCAAAAGGAGGTCCAAAATCCTTTGGCCTTGATAAGTCTACTAACCACGGCCGCAACGACAACATAAAAAAGCTGAGCCTAGGCGGTGCTGGACTAGCAGTCAAGATGGAGGTAACGCCTTGTGATCCACTGTTTAGAGCTGCTTTTAATGCTCTTGCACAGCGCCGAAGCGACGAATTGGACTACCAGAGAGACCTGGCCCGCGGTGGAGATCTTGGCGGAGGCAGCGAGGGTGGGGGAAGTATTTCAGATGGCGCTCGCATGCCGAAGGCCTGGTGGGCTGATTAGACGGGAATGTATTATGCCTCTAACGCGCACTATGGAGTTATGATTTGTGACGTGGCCTTATTTGTGGATGCTGCAGTATGCCGCCTGTTACCTGATCTCGAGCTTCGAGATTCCAGCTTCCCACAACCCAGAATTTATTTTTGAAGTTACATATTAGAGATATTGTGTCGACGAAAAGTGAATGAAGAACTCGCCGAAAATGTTCGGCGCGGTGTAATATTCACGTCGCGTGCCCTCGAAGAGGCGCAACGTGTTGACATAGCCGTAAAGTTTCCTTAATATATACTGTACATATAAACTGTTTTTACTTCTATCGTTCTAGAAATGTCGCTATCACTATCTTTAACCCCTGAGATGGCGGAAGCGCTCCGAAACGCGAAAGGACGTTCCGCGGAGACTACTGCATCGTCATCGAATATGGTGAAGCTCACACGAAAGAGTGCTAACGGACAAGCTAAGTCACTTCGAATTTATGACGAGGGAGCTGGATCTGCTAGTACATCCGACGAAAATACCTCCGAAGAGTCTACCAAATTTTCAACCTCATCTGTAGTACCTGATGCCTGGGACGATCCTGATGCAGTGATTGCTCTTCCTAACAAGAGCGACTTCCAGTCAAGCATTGCAAACGACGGGAGCAGTAGCTCTAGTTCAAGCGTTGCGCTCGACGACGATGACGAATTTCTAACTCCTGCCCGGTTACCCAAAGCACCAGTGCACACTGAGGCATCCCAGAAAGCAAATGGATCAACCGCGTTGGACGAGCCTGTAGTACTGGTGAACTTAGACCAGCTCTGTGGCTTTCGGGTGCAGCCCGAGCAAGCGGCCGAATTCGCTCAGCAGCTTCAGAAAGATTTGCTTGGCCACGAAGCTGCCAAACTTGAATCCTCTAGTCAACATGATGGAGATGCTGCCGAGGAGTCAGCAAGCGTGAAAGCATCTACAGCAGCCACAGCAAGCTCATTGAAAGGCGGTGCACGCTTCTTAGCCCGCTCGTCGGAACTCTTTGAGATTGGTGCGGCCATTCACGCTACTCGGCGGGAAGGCCCGCGCTTTACAGACGAGTTCGTCGCCGCTGCAGCAGCTGCTCGAACCTCAAACCCTAACCCTAAAAACAGCAACAAAGGCGAAGGCAAACGCAGCAGCGTTGAAGCTCCTTTAGCAGCAGGCAACACCGGCAGCAGCAGGAGCAGCAGGAGTGGTATCGCTAGCAACGACAATGAAGACGCGCTATGGGTCTCAGTGAGATACCCTGCTTTACTCCCTGACAGCAGCCAAGGCCCACCTTCTCAAGCAGCAGAAGTTGCCGTGCCCACAACTGAGCTCTGGCGGCAACTCCACGAGAACAAATCAATTGGTGCGGTTGCCAACCCCGATTTTGCTCACGATAACGACAATGAAAACAATAGCAGTAGTGGTGGGTACTTTGGTCCAGCCGTGTTGCGACTCCGTGAATTAGTGCGAAGCTGCTCCATGCCCTTACCGTGGAAGGGCGCGATGGACGCTGAAGTATGCTCCTTGGCAGCGCGAGTAGCTTCAAGCATGCGTTTAGCCCGAGCTGAAAAGTGGCGCCGGCAGCGGCCTGCACGAGTGCACCAGTTGGACGAAGTTCGGGACTTGCTATTGGCTCAGAAGGACACGTTTGAGAAGCAGCTGGACGCCGCATCGTTCCAACGAGATGCGCTGCTCGACGACAAGAACAGCGGCACTTTTGCTGGTTTTGCTGCACTGGCGTTAGAGGATGATGGAGAAGACGGCGAAGCATCCACGAAGAGTCGCAAGAAGAAAGCTGTAAAAGCCAAGGCCGAAAAAGAAGGGGAAGAAGAAGGGCCAGCGCCAGTGCCACCAAGCACAGCTGGCGACACGCAAGCTTCAGCCGCAGCGCTAGAATTAGAGGTGGCGCAGTGCCGGTCCATGGTGGTAGAGCTGGAAGCAAGGCTGGACACTGTCGATGAGCTGTACGGCTTGCTACTTGACGAAGAAGAAGAGGAGGACATGGAAGAAGGTGGTAGTGAGAATGGCGACGACGTTGATGGTAGCGATGACGACGATAAGGAAGCATCTTTCTCGCGCGGCATGGGATTAAATTCTGTGCCAGCTGCGGCATCAGGGACAGTAAGCATAGCAAATGAGGGAGCCCTGGAGCTGCCACAACCTGTGGCTAGTACTGCAGCAAGCAGCAGCAGCAGTGGCCTCCCGAGTGCGCCGTTACCCGGCGCGGATCGAGCGCAGCGGTCGTTGCGGCCCGGGGCCAGTGGTTCGGCCAAGCGTGGTGCCGCAGGGGGTGCTTCTGCTGCTGCTGATGATGATGATGCTACCAATGCTGCAAACGACGACGAGAACGACGACGACAATGAAAGTGCGGCTGCGGCTGCGCTGAAAGCGGAGAAGGCCGCCATGTTGCGAGCTGCTGCCGTCGAGCAGGCCAAACGCCAGCTTCAAGCCGAGGAAGAAGCAGCAGCGGCGAAAAGTCAATTATCGCCTTCGTCTTCTTCCTCTTTAACCCAATCCTCTTCATCCTCGGCTCAAGGCGATGCCCAAGCGGCCGCAGCGCAGGCCGAAGCGCTAGGCGCCCGCGTGTCGGGAGCCCTGGAGATGCCTCTGCCCAGTTTGAGGCTCGACTTGGTGGATGCGATTTGCGCCATGGCCCTTGGCCGTTTGCCCAAGCGCCCTGCCGTGTCTCAGGAAGCACACTTCGCTCATCTGGCGTGGCTGCACGCGGACTTGCGGAAGGAGTGGGAAGCCGAATTCAGCGCACTCGCGGAAGAGACGCGCAATTGGGAATTGGCCGTGCCCGTTGCGCCGCCGAATGTATTAAAGAGCTCCACGTGCTGAGTGCTGGCGATTCACGTGATATCCCCGTAGTCAAACCAATACAAACCCACACATGATCGGAAATCACATAACCGCCGACATTGAGCTTTCGTTTTATGTGCCTATAAATCGATTTGGAATAGATTCCGATCTCAGATCTCAAGGACTTCGTAGATCGGTAGATCGCAGCTGCATTTCGGAACCGAATCGCCATTCGGAACCATTCGGCTATTTAAAAGCGTAGTACACATAGGAACCAGGCAAAGGGTAATCTTCTGCCCGGCCATTTAAATTTTAATGCTTAAGAATTGTTGTAAGGTTCTTCTTTTCTTTGGGTGTTCACAGTTCGCGCCGCATAGCTAGGAGCTAGATCAGAAGAGAAGAGCTGAAATCAGGAAGGGAAATCCCAAAGATCCACACTCCACACATTGCAGTTAAATAATTGATTTGGCTGCTGCGTGTGGTGGTTTTACGGGGGCTTAATCCAAGCCAATGCCCAAGCCAGCTATCGGTTGGTCTAACTCCTGCATGAATAAAGCCCCTTCGATGTTATGGTCTGCAAAACACGCGGTTCTGCAGTAAAACGATGCACATGCCAGTACTTTTCCGATGCTTGTAACTGCTCGGCCGAAGCAAAAGGCTTTAGGACAATGCGACTTCCGTTTGTGTTGATGCCTTCAGCGCGTCCTGGGCATTCTTTTTTGTTTGATTTTTGTGATCTCTTGCTTCGCATTCAAGCATGATCCTACACGCTGTGCCCAGCTGCGATTTTTTTGGTGTTTCTGGATTTAGTTGTATCTGTAAATGTGTTGCGCATCGCTGCGGTTGGCTTCTTGCTGTCTGTATTCATATCTGCTCGCTCATGGGCTACGACGTCAAAAAGAGGGGCTTCACGTCGTCTGCTCCAAACGCTTTCCGGCATGCCGGGCACTTGCGGTTGCGGTCCGCTATGCACTGCGCAATGGCCGCTTCGGAGAAGGCATGGCCACACTTGATCAAAATCCGGCTCTTCACTTTCTCCTTGAGCAAGGGGCACATGACTTGCTTTTTCAAGTTGTCGTTTTCGAACTCGAGCAGCTCCCGGTACTCGGCGTCCTCGGATAGGTCTGCCCCACCGCCACCTCTTCCTCCTTCGCCGCCCTCGTGCCCGTCTAAATGGGCAGACGACCCCCGCTGCTTCGCTTTTTCCAACTTTTTCAACGCCCGTTCAAGCTTTCTCTGATGGTCATGAAATATCAAGCGAAAGACACGAGCACATACATCCAGGCATACGTGTCAGGCATCGAGTCAAAACGAGCATGTGTGGGCACATGGACCGGCAACACAAAAGCATCGAGCAACCCTTCCTCGACAACAAGTATGTGTAAACACTCACCCACCTGTGACGCTTCGCTTTGCTCTTCTAGGGCATCTCGCGTCGCTTTCAGCCGTTTGCTTTCCTCGGCAAGCGCCGCCACCCGCCCTTCCAGGGCTTTGCTCGCTGCCAGCGCCTTGCTTTCCGCGTCCTTGGCGTCCACGAGCTCCGCCGCTGCGCGGTTGCCGGCGGCCATGCACGCGCTCGCGTCCCGGTCCCGGATCAGCATCGAGGCGTCCCGGTCCCGCCGGCCCTCCTCGCTGGCTTTGAGCAGGGCGTCCCGAGCTTTGCCCACCTCTTCTAAGGCCAACCGCGCTTGCTCGCTCGCCTGCAGCTTGTGCGCGAGCGCTTCTCGCTCGTGGGCTTCCGCGCCTTTCACGTCCCGCAGCTGCCGCGCTTTGGTCATGAGCAGCTTGTTCACGTCGTCGCGCTCGGCCGCCAACTGTTCGAGAGTATGTAAACAGGGGTGTACGTATGGGGAGGGTGAGGAAGGAGAAAAACTTGGGTAAAGAAATAGGAGAAACCACGCAAAGATTGCTTCGCAATAAGTACGAAAGACAAACAGAAAGTAGCGGTACTCATATTTGATCCCGATGGTCTGCGGACTCCTTTGATCACTCACTTGAAGGAGGCGCACGTTTTGGTTGCTCATGTCATCGGCTGCCAGCGCCATGGCCTCGAGCTCGGCCAGCATCGCTTCGTTCATCGCCTTCATCGACTCCAATTCCGCGCTTTGGCCCGCGTCTCTCTGCCTCTCGGCTGCCGCTGCCAGAGCACTCGTTTGGGACGAGCCACTGCTGTCACCGTTGCTGGTGCCATCGCTACCGCCCCCGCCGCCGCTACCGCCGTTCATCAAGGTGGCGGCCTCGGCCAATTGCCTCGCGGCTTCGGCTTCGGCGGCTCGGCTTTTTTCGGCTTGTCGGGCCCGAGCGGCTTCGGCGCGGGCGGCTCCCTGCCGCCGCTGCTCTTCGGCGACGATCTTGGCGTAGTCGGCAACCTGAGAGTTATTGGAATAAGGGTGTGAACAAAAAAGAGGAATTCATGAAGGAGATAGAGAACACGTAGCCGAAAACGAACCGATGCAAGAGGAAAACAGGAAGACAAATGCATTCCAATTGAACAGGTTTAAGGTCATCAAATGGCCTGTCCTGAGAATAAACAACATGCCCGATCGCACATCCATCCATCTCTCACCTGTTCCCGCAGTCCGCTCGCTTCTTTCTCCAATGCTTCCAAACCCGCTAGCTTGGTTTGGGCTTCCTTCAACGCACTCGACGTGGTGGCGTGCTCTTTCTGAGCTGCAGCGAGTGCAGTGGACCACTCCTGAGCAGCGGTGCTCGCCCATTCGTCGTAGCTGATGGGTTGGTTGTTTTACAGAGGAGGGAAGGAATAGGAAAAGGAATGAGGGTTAGAGAAAGTAAAAACTAATTTACAAACTAAAGGCAACGAGTGCAAGAGCGCGCAGAAAATAGAGCGATAGGACGAAGGAGGGGGGGAAATGGAGTAGGCAAGACGAGGAACAAACACATGTAATAATCACATGATCATCGCATACCGGGCTTCGGCCGCAGAGGCTCGATCGCTCAAACGCTTCACGTCTTCAGCGTAACGGCTCGACGAGTCGCGCTCGTGGCGAGCCGCTGCCCGCTCACGATTGGCCTCGGCCAAAGCTCGCTGAAGCCTACGGGAGTGAGGAGGAGAAAGAGAAAATACAATTGGAGGAGTGGAGTAGTAGTGTGAAGGCGGGAGGAGGGAAAGAGCAACGAACAAAGGAGTGTGCTCAATCACATTAGAGCAAACTAGGCCTGTGCGCGCGTGCGTGTGCACGAAAACAACACAGTGTTGCACTATAGCACAAAACAAGCGCATCTACAGCTAGTAAACACGAAGTAGTTGAAATTCATAGCTTACTTGGTGGCTAATTCGTGGTTCGCGCCGCTAGCACCACTGCCGTTGGCAAGACCATTGGCGGCTTTCTCGTGAGAAGCAGCTTGAGCCAAAGCCTTCGCTAACGATGTCTCCAGGCGAGCAACCTAATTGACGGGAAGGTTAAGAGATGAAATGAATGGATTCGAAAAAGTTCAGAAGGATTGGAAGCTTCTTCTAAAAAAAGTGAAGATATAACATTAGAATAGCCTTCATATACACCCCTCGACTAGCGCAGCGCACCCTCTCTTTTCCAAAATATTTTTCAATCGTACCTCCTCCCGTGACGCCTCCAGTTGTCGCAGGCGCGTTGCTGCGAGCACTGCCAAGTCCTCGGAAGCTTCGCCATCCTTCGTCGCAGCGGCGGCTCCTCCTCCTCCTCCTGCTGTGTCCTCGCTTCCGCCAGCGCCTTCGCTCTTCACAGCGCTGCTGGGAGTGGCAAGGGCCTGCAACGCGTCCGCTGAGCCAGTAGCAGATGGCGTTGGAGCAGCAGCCTCTGCATTTGTTTTATCGGCAGCAGCAGCAGCAGAAGAGGAAGAAGTAGCGGCAGCAGCAAGAGGAGCAGAGTCACCGCTGCTGCTTCTCACTGGTCCTCCGGGAGTCGACACAGCTGTTTCTTCGGAAAGGGCGCGGTCGAGGGTCGCTGCTTCGGACACGAACAACGACGAGGACGAAGAAGAGGCAGCAGGCAGAGAGGAAGCGGTGCGCAGGAGATCAAGGGCGCGGTGCGCGTGCCGGGCTTCCATTTGAGCGGCCAAGGCAGTGGCCTTGTCCAAAGCGGCTTGCTTCTTGCCAGTCTCGAGGCGGTCGCGCAAGAGCTCCACCTAGAGACCCATGAAAAAAAACAGCATGACGTGTCAGAAACCGAAGGAGAACAGATAGACGACAAGAAAGCGTGATTTCAAAAACTTCGAGAAGAAAAATCGAATGTTTTCCAAAGACTCGATTGAACCACAGACGTAGATCAGCAAAAGATTTCCTAATCGCACCCAGACGGCTATATTCGGAATGTTGTGCAACTTCTCGCTCTAAAAGTATTCAACGCACCTCAGCTCGCAGGGCACGGTTCTTCAGGAGGGCTTGTGTGGCTGCGGCCTCAGCACTGCCCGCACTGCTCGTAGCCTCAGAAGCTCCTGTGAACAGAGGTGACGCCAGGAGGGCCGCCAGTAAAGATTGGCTCCGGCGGCAAGACGCTCGTGTGGTGGCATCCACCCTGTGGGTATGTAAGGTTAGGGAAGAAAGAGGCAACCGCCACCAATGAGAAGGATTCGTGAAAGATAAAACAAGGGTGTAGCGGAGAATTTCAAAGGAGATGCGAACAATAACAAGCGCTGAGCTGAACCTCGTGCCTTACTGACCAAGTTAATCTATTCCCAACACGAGACTCACCAGTTCAGTCGTTCAGCCCGGGCCTCGTCTTCTTCTCCTCTTCGGCTGCTGCCACCGCTACCCCCCTTCTCGTCCTCATCCATCTCATTGTCATCGCCATCTTCGCCATTGTCATCATCATCAGCGCTCTGTGCTTTCATAGCGAGTAAAACGTCGCGTTCTGATGCTGGCGGAAGCACCTGGATAATAACGATCACCCACACATGTGAAGACAGAAATAGGATGAGTCCGTGAGCACTCGTTCAACGACTCCACTTTTGTAGTAACGAGAAAAGAGCGAGAAAAACAATCAAGCTAACGAAATTATGTCACCAGAAATCTAGGCCTAGTAAAATGGAATGGAGAATAGGTAAACAGCGAGAGATAGTTGGCACAGGCAAATGAAGTCAAACCTTGACGAGGAGGTGGTGGTCGGCCCCATCTGAGATGGCTCGCCGCAGTTGCCCCGGGCCAGGCATCGGTAGCTCTCTTTCTTCTCCCTTGCCGTTGCTGCTAGTAGCTTTCTTGCTTCGGCCAGGGCGTTTTGGCGAAGGCGGTGGCGCAGCAGCAGTGCTTTCTTCTTCAGGAGGAGGTTCGACCCCAGCTGCCGAAGCCTGCGACAAGAGATGAGCGAAGGTTGGATGTTCAAAGAAGGGGTGTTGAGGAGCTAAAATGGAGAATCGTGCTTCAGCATGTATAGAAACAAGCAACACGCTACATTTGAGATGGGAGAGAAAAGTCTTGGCTAGCCTAGCACCGCGCGAACACTAGACTAGAATAACATGCTAGCTGTAAAACTAGCGGCAACATTGCACGAAAATGTCCCAACGCAGTCAAGATGGCTATGAAACCAACCCCAAGTAGCTCGCATGCAAGGATGCTCAGTTCAAAATTCAGTTGCACATTTGTATTGGCATAGACAAATGAAAATAGGGTTGATTTGCCGGTTGGTAGTTGGCTAGAAAATGACAGCAAGTGGCACGCACCATGTCGAGTAGGTCGCTGTTGAGGACGTCCCATTGACGCAGCACAGCTTGAGCCACTGCGGCGTCACCGTCGGCTTTGCTCCGCAGTGCATTTAGCTGGAAAAGATAGCAGAGAGAGAGACACCAAACATGTGGAAGAGATGGAAGGCAAGATGAGGATGCATAGTGATGAGGTTTAAAGTTATGGCACAACTGCGCGTGCGATGACCTAGACCAAAAGAACCAACTGCTACACAAAGTAAAGGAATACAGAAGTATAAACACACATGTACTAGCTCAGCAATCACTAGAAATATGCCGGAGCTTGAAGCAGCGGTCGTTCAACCAAGCTACTACCCATCGCCAGATTCGGCCATTCAAACTGTCACATTTCATAAAGGCCTAAAACCCCACTCCATCCCAACGAAATGTTGAGCCACTAACCTCAGTGTCGGTCTTCTGAAGACGGCGCTTGTAGCCAAACAATGACGCCGCCAATTGTTTATTCTGTGGAAATTTGAAGCGTTATAGGAGATAGGTGCGGACGACAGCGAGTAAGACGGTGCGGTAGGACACGTGTACAAGAGGTGAAGCTAAAGCCTCTACCCTTGGTAAAAATACAGCACCTGCTCACGGAGAAACGAGACATCAAACTCAGTCGGCCCTGAGTCTTCATCGTCGTCAACGCGCGAGCGACTGGCCGGAGGCCCACCGCCTGGTGTGGCCTGCCTCTTCATCGCCTCTCGCCTGTTTGTGGGTTGGATCTTCGTGGGTTCGTGGGATCTCCGCAATACACTAATACGTAGTTTTACGTTTTAAAATTATGGAGCAAAGTAGTACGGTACTAGTACAGTAGCAAAAGCGAGAAAGGATAGCGCCACAGCGCTGCATTGTTGCTACGCTAATTTTCGCTTGCACGAATGCCCCGATAACGAACTATCTTCCGCGCGAAACTCTTTTTGCTCCTGCTTTCTTTCCATAGTCGTCCCGCCCTATATTACAGCTTCTAGTCATTTGAAGACACTTGCGTACTTGCGTACATTTTATACTCGGACAAATCAGCAGTCTTCCATCGAGGACGCTACTTTTATTATTAAAGATGTCCATTCACGGCGCCCAGCACGTTCCGAACTGGGATTCGCTCGACGTTTCAGAGCCGCCCGCAATGTACTCCACTGGAAACCGCGATGCCGAGAAATTTCGCACGAGCTTTCGCACACAAGCCATGTTCGCGACTTCAGCTGCTGACAGCCCCGTGCGCAATACTGGTTCCCCAAAGAAGAGCCCCATTAAAACGCTGAACCCACAGGGCTTGTACAACACAAAAGAGAAGCATCCGGAGAAGTTTTTGGGTGAGTAAATATTTTCGCAGTCTAAGCCTTTCGTCTATGTCTATGCAATGAAAAGTTTAGATTCATCTCTTTCCTCCTTTCTCTTTCGCTTTTCTTCTCACCCTATTTTTTCTCACATCTGCCATCCCAACAGGTTTCTTACAGCCCGTGTCAATTCGTGCGTTCAAGAACCCTGCAGTTAATTTTGAGAAAGGCGGCTCCGACTTTCGATGTCCCAGTCAATTGAGCTCTATGGGACCTCAGGTTCGCAAGTAGACTATTTGAAGTATGCTACGCGATAGCTTCATTCAACAGAAGGATTTTCTAGTAGGGCGTTGCCAAAATGGCTCTTTGTTTTGTATAAGTTTCTTGCTAAAGTTGCTTTTATTGGCCTCGGTCATTTCGATGCACCCTCCCTACCTTTCATGGTCTCTCCCGTCTATTCCTTCAAGTCTTCATTCGTTCTTGTCCCTTTTTTTTCTGCAGTATCACTCGTTGCCCCACACAAACACGCAGCCGCGCGCCAAGTTCCCTCAACAAAGACGATGGATCAACGAAAAGTACCGGTCACCCGGTCCTGTCTACGGTGGGCCCTCGTCGATTGGGAAGCAGGTCCTGTCGCACACGGCTACGGCTGGTGGAGTAGGCTTCGGTACCTCTACTCGGGCTGGTGCTTTAAAGACATACGCCACGTACACCGTTTGATTCCTTGAGCGCGATTTGATTAACTTTATTCGCAATACGAATGCAGCTACATTCGGCTGATCCTCGATGGTCAATTAGAACGGCCCCTTAAAGAAATGGGGAAAGTTTTGACAAGGGAGACAGGGAGACTCAGACTCAAGGCGTGTTTACAGTTCTGATTTTGCTGTTGTTTCAGGCGCTATTTCTAGGTGCAAATAACTCTCGTTTTAAAGGGGCTTACCTCAGTCCTCTTTGGGTTCCAAGTCCCGGACATCGAGATGCAGACACAAGACTACGTTTGGCGTTTGGTTCTACATAAATTTTATACATTTACACAGGTTACAGTTATTGATATGGATTTCAAGATTGCCCTGGTATCTCTTCGCATCGTCGCGAAATAGGGTTCTGCCTATGACGAGAAAGCTGTTTTGAAGTCACGCCACATGGCCCCGAACTCTTCGCCAGTGCTCGTACGGAGAGCTGTCGCCATTTGTTCAGCGGTTAGCTCCGAAGATTCATCCGCGCTGCTGCCACTCATTGCCTGGAATAGGGCTCGGCAGGCTTCTTCAGAGGGCGGATCATCCGCTTGGACACTTTTCATGGGCCCTAAACAGGCTTTGTATTCCAAGCCACGCACACGTTCGACGAAGTCTGCTTCAGTAACGGAACCAGTAGCGCCATTGAAAATGGTATCGACCCATGCAGGTGTGTGGCTACGGCCATCGATATGCTCTAAGAACAAGTAATTTGGAACCCACTTAGGTCGACCTGCTTTCATTTCGTCAAAGCTTTGAGAGAAATCGCAGTTGTCGCATCCGCCGTGGCAGCAGTTGATCATTTCAGGGGTACCTACCAGTTGGTATGGTGAACATCACAAAGCTGAGCTCAATATTCAACGAATGCACAAGCACTGGAATTAACAGTGAAAAAGAAATGAATGGAGCCTAAACAAACCTGCGCCAGGAACGTCAAGAAGAATTCTGTTCTCAGCAAAACGCCCGAAGAGTTTTGTTAGTTCAACTTCATCGGCAAGAATTGGTACAGCTACGGCATCGTTCTCAGCTAGACCAACAATTACGCCATTGCTGTCAGTTACGAATCCTGATTGCCGCCTCGATGAAAACGCCCTCGGTCCTGAGATGTGGGACCGAACGTTGAATGAGTTAACTGAGCCTAGGAGAAGAAGCGCGCATAGGGAAGCTGCCATTTTTCTGAGGACGCCACGTTGTTCGAATGCGTCGCGTCATCCGTGCAGGTTAGGTGGAACCATCCAGAATATTCTGAACCCTCCTGGTACAACGCCGCAACTGTTGACTGTTGGACTGGTGCAGGAGAGAAAAAAAATGCCTGCTTTTTGCTGTCCTGGCCCTCTCTAACTAAGCTACATAGCGAGGCGACACCTAGCTTTAAAGCTTTAACGCTAGAAGAAGATGCCTTCATGATCTGTTTACTTTGTTGTTACTCATCGGTATAAGACAATTAGGGTCCCATTCGCTTCAGTGTCTAGCTAGAGGTGCATTATAGTAGGACGATGGCGGTTCCACACGCACAGGCTAAGCAGATGCTCGAGGAGACGAAGCGACGCGAAGAAGAAGCTATCAAGCGGCAAGCGCAAGCCGCAAAGCATTTCGAGGTAGGTTTACTTGCTAGGAGGCCACCCCGATTGGGGCTGAGAAAATTGCTGCTATACAGTATTGTTTCCTTATACCTGAAATGCCATGCGACGCAATCATCAACGCACAGCATCTATAGGCCTCTCTTTTCTATGAGGAAAATATAAGACTGGTAATTCAATTAAGTTTTGTGCGTATTCGCTTCTCTTTGGGATACTCTACTCCTACTTGTCACCAGGAAAAAGCCAAAGAAATTGAGGCTCGTTTTGCGGCAACGAAAGCAGCCAAGGAGGCCATCAAGCTAAGAGAGTTGCAAGAGCAAAACACGAAGCGCGTCCAAAAGCGAGAAGCCGAACGACTGCGGCGCGAGCTCGAATTGCAGGCTGAAGCTCAAGCCAGAGAAGTAAGAGAGTGTGGACATGGTAATTCTATGGCCAGCACCTTTTTCTGCCTTGATCGTATTTTCTAATTTTTTTGACAAATCAACTGTTTTCCTAGTTCACCCATTCAAATGATTTATCTATGCTACGGAATCTTGTTCGTTTGTCTTGTTTCTCTCGCTGTGCCCCAACGCACACACCCACTCCAATGCCAGGCCGCGCGAGCCCATGTGCTCCGTGACTTGGCCTGGCGCCGTTTCTCGTATCCCCACAGCCTCCGGGGCGGGGCCTACCCCCGCGAGCCCGTGTTGGCGGGGGTCTTGCGGGCCTGCTCGGCCAAGGTGGCTTACATGCCGTGGCCTTTGCCCGAGCTGCATGGTGGCGGTGGGCACGGTGGCGGAGGCGGTGGCAGTGCTGCAGCGGCAGCGATGGCATCGAACCCCATTGCCAGATCCGAGCTTTCTCATTTGCGGAAACTTTTCCCACAGAAATTCGAAGCTGCACGCCGTTGCCCGCAGGTTACACTTTCGATAAGAACTTGTCTCCATTTGGCTTTGGCATTTGGTTTTTGGCATTTGGTTTTGGCCTCCAAGAATGCGCAGTTACGTTAGTGTATGCATTATGAACCGTCTCGTAGTCATGCATTTTGAAGAATATGTATCCTGAAAAAATGTTCGTTTGTCTTCTTTCTCAATACGAATGATACATATCTTCAGACACTGGATGATTTCGAAGCTCTGTTGGCTCGGCGAGCTCAGGGGGAAGAAGCGGGGCCGTTAATTGACCAATCACGGCAGGCCATTTACGTCACTGCCGTCGGGAATTTACCACACGGATGGGGCCCAGTTTTAGCGGATGCTTGCCGTTTTTGGTTTGGCGCTTGCGTGAAATCTGCGTTCGCGCCGGGCTTGTGCCCTCCGCACCGGTGGTCTCAATTGGAGGCTCCGCTGGAGTCCAATGACACGTCATCGCTAGCAGCGCGCGCGAATGCCACTGCCACCAAGAAAAAGGGTGCGCGATCTCGGGCTGCTGCGGTTGCTGCTGCTTCGAATGATCCATCCGAGCATCCTCAGAAAGAGTCCTCCTCTGCCCGCAAGGACCTGCCACCGCCACCGCCGCCACTCTATGTTGTTGATGCCGTAGGCGACGGGCCGTTTGTGCGAGGCGGAGCGGAGCTCAAAGTAACGCCCGTGGTGGCCAATCAGACCTCGTCGTACGGTGCTTCTGCCGTTGATCCGTTGCACCCCGCTCTTGCCCCTCCGGAAGACGCAGTAGCTGCTGCCGCCGCGGCAGAGGAAGTCGCCACAGACGCAGCCGCGAAATTGGTGAAAGGAGAAACGTCCCTGAGCGAAGCCAATCAGGCAGCTACCGATGCAGAGAAAGCGAAAATGGCCATGGTAGGTGTAAAACGCGCACCTTCTTTGTTAATATGAGCTTTGCAATCCTTTCCAGCACTTCAAAGTCTTACAAGACTATGGAATCCACTTGAACTTCTCGCTATTCAACAAGCCTTCCATCGGCATGTTTCATTACTTGACTTACAGGTGCGCGAGGTGGATTTAGTGGCCACGCACGAGTACCTTGGGCGCCTGTTGCGAGAAGCGAGTCACTTGAGTGACGCTGTCATGTTAGTGGCCGTCACCGTGCAGCCTTTTGCTGATCCTCGGGCTCAGGTTGGTAGCATTAAACGTCAATATGACTTCTATCTTCTTTTGATCCTGCGAAACGAATTCTCCAGGTAGACCTGTTGGTAGGAATCCTCGACTTACGCACCACATACTTGCACGTTCTATTTTCTTCAACTTTGTTCCTACTAAATTGAGAATTTATCCACCATCTCGCTCACAGGCGAAAGCCGCTTTGAAACACGCGAACCGCCCTCGGCTCCGTTTCCGTGACCCTGATGCCAAAGCTCGAAGTGATGCCGAGGCAGCGGCAGAGCAAGAAGCAGCCACTCAGCTAGGGCAGTACGCGCGGCGGATTGCGCCGATGGCTACCGCGCACTGGAGCCAACAGTCGATTGATTTGGCGCAGGTGCTATGCTTTATAGAAAAGCTTGTGAATGAATTATACCACTGACAGTATAAAATTCAATTCCTCGTCTTCTTGTTTGCTTACAAAGTGAATCGCTTTTTCAACGCTTCCTCCCTCATTGTTGAGTATATGTGCATTCGTCTGTTCATGTCTTTGTTTGGTTGCGTGTCTTGTGGTTTCAAATAGAACACGGTGGTCATCAGCATTCGCCCACCGCGCAAGAAGCCGAAACGACCGCGGCGACCGAGCGACGACGATGCTGACGCTGCGGCATTAGCTGCCGCAGAAGCCGCTCGAAAAGCCGCCCAGGAAGCGCTTGCAGCTGCGGTGGAAGCGCGCAGCATCAGCCTGTTAGAAGCCGCGATCCCACCCGCGGCTAGCGCGGGCGTCGACGGTGATGAAGTCGCAGCCGCGCAGAAACTCCTGGAGCAACTCCGCCAAGCTGCCGAAGACGCGCTCAACAAGCCTCGGCCAGTGACCGCGGAAGTGGTGGCGGTGCCCACCCATCTGTCTGCTGAAGGCACTGCGGCTGCGGAGTTGACGGCCCTCCTGGTGGGCTGCCGGCTGGTGCATTTTCAGAGGCCGCTCTGCGCCGATGGACATGACACAGTGGCCAAGGTACTATAGCATGCCGTGACTTTTTTTTCCCTAGGACCTTTTCCTCCTTTCCTCCTCAGTTTATTTCGAAATGACACCCCGTAGTAATCGTACATTCTAGTTTCCTTTTTCACTTCACCCAAATTTCATTCTCTGGAATGTTTTACTTGGCAGATTTCTGCTCTGACCGATAACGCTCTGCGAGGATACGGCTTCAAGAAGGCGCAGGTAAATGCAAAAAGGAGACTGCATTAACACGATCCAGTGCTCAGTGCTGCGACGTGAGGTGAAATATCTAAGACTATTTTCATTGCTCCTGATTCAGGTGACCAATTTGAGGAAAGCGATTGTGAAAAGCAACGAGGCATCCGAGAAGGAAAAAGCAGCTGCAGCAGCCGCGCGAGAGAAAGCGGAAAAAGAAGAAGAAAGGAAACGTCTAGCAGAAGAAGAAGAGGCTAGAGTTGCGAAAGAAAAGAAAGAAGCTGCTGCTTTGGCTGAAGCAATGCAAGACGCAAAAGACGGTGGTCTTGGAGACAATGCAGATGGCGTTGCTGGTGAAATCAGTCAAGACAATGACGGTAGCGGTGCGTCTGTCGGTGCTGGCAGTGCTAATGCAGAGGGCGTGGGTGATGATGGGTCGGTGGGCAGTGGCATCGGAGTGCAGGACGAGCACCTCGCGCACCGATTAGCGCTCACTGTGAACAAGTCGAAAGCCAAGACGCAAACCACCTTGCTGGTGTCGGGGAGCCGGATGCTCAGACACTGCCTCGCTGCTGTGCCCGTGGTGAGATGCTATTAGTAGTTTATGAAGGCCATATATGCGCTCGTAGCAGTGGGCGGGTCAAACGTGTTTCACGGTGGTTGGCGTGTCACATATACAAACACGCGCACTCTGCTTCGCTCTCTTCTTTCCATCCTGAACCATGTTTACCTACATGGGATATGTTGTTGTTGTTGTGAGTTGTTTTGTGCATGTACCACCACTGCAGGCGGTGTCCACTGCCCTCGGCCTTGGACCGTGTTTATACGGTTGCGCCTGCGCGATGCGGCCCATTCCGAGCGAAGTGCCGGGCGGAGAGCGCCCCGTGCCGCCACCGCCACCGCCGCCTCTGCTGTCGAAAGCTGACTCCAGCAGCAGCCCTGGAAAAGTAGCCCAAGAGGGCAGAGATACCGAGGAGGATGACCCTTTTGCGCCGGTGCAGACCCACAAGGAAGCTTCAGGCTTGGCGCCCGACCCGCCGCCGTTGGCCGTGCCAGCTCCGCTGAGATGCTGCCCCCTCTGCCTTGCGAAGGTGAATCTAGAGGCACTTTCCTCGAAAACTGTACTATACCATTTTCTTGGAGACTTATGTCTTACTTGCTCAAGTTTTTCTTGCTTAATTACAATCTCACTATAGCCCATATTGGAATGTATACCCTAGGGCAGCCTACATAATTTTTACTACGTGTGTTGAAAAATGTCCCTTAAATTTGATTGACAATAAAAGATTACTTCTTCGCCCTCTTTCTACGGTATTGTGTTGCACCTGCTAGGTGGCTCTGTCCGTTGACCTCTGCGATGCTGCTTTCTCTCCCATGGCGCGTGAGCGGCTCTTTTTGACGCTCTGTTCAACTTCTTCCGAGCTCCGGGACGCGGGCGGCCGCTTTTCCGTCACCAAATTGTGCGCTCCCGACCTCAAGTGGTCCGCTGCCTTCGTGGAGGTGCACCCGTCATACAAGCGCACATTCTCTTTGCTTTTGTTGCACGTGTGTGTGTCTTTGGCATGTTTCAGGAGATTTTGTTCAGAGCTTATGGGAAACACTGGGCTTTGTTCTTGTGTGCTCCGTTTTTGCCTTCACCCCTAATTTTGTCCATACGTCGTTGCATTTGTGTCCACATCAACTTGTTCTGGACTATGTAGGCAGTAGAGTCGGAACTCTTCGGGTCTTCTCCTGAAGGATCCCTAGCTTTGGCAGGCCATCATGCTAGCCAGCCGAAGCCTTTCGACAGGATGCGCCACCGCTTCAAGTCTCTCGGAGGAAGTGTACCGGTATGTGTGTAGATCATTGTTCATGATGTACAGATCTTTAGTCAAAGTAATTCTGTTCTGCTTCATTCGAATATTTAACTCTCTTTAATTTTCCTCGCGCATGCTATATTTTGTATTCTTTAGGGGCATGACGAAAGCCTCAACAGTTTTACAGGCTCGGTCAGATTCGAGAACGGCAATGATGGAGACGACGATGACAATTTGTCCATGAGCGTTGGCAGTGTCAAAGGAGCGCGCTCATTGGACGACGCCCTCGCTCGTTTGTCCGTTGAAGCCAGCAACTCGAGCGCAGCTGCCCTGCACCGCCACCACCAACAACAAAACCAGCGCTCCTCCGCATTATCATCCTCATCCTTAGAAGGGCAGCACCCTACTCGTCGGCTCCCGCTGACCCGCAAATCCGTTTTGGAGTGTGCGCACCCGGCACCCCCGCCGCCGTACGCCGGCACAGAGCGCTTTCTGCCGACGCGGAACCAGAACCCGAACTTGCCGCAAGAAGCCGACGGGAAAGCCGCGGCAGCCGCGGCCGCTCATGCAGTGGCGACCGCTGCGCTAGGGGGCACCAAGTTAGGGGCGCATTTGCCACCGTGGGAAGCGGGACCGGGTCTGCTGTGGAACGGCGACTCGCTGGTGTCTCGCGCGCCACATGCAGAAGCGCGGCACGGGCAGGTGTGTGACTATTTTAGCTTGCATCCTAGACGTTGTACTGTTTCGTCGATGCTGTATATTTATATCTTGGATATCCTTTTTACCTTTCTCAATTATTTCTTTTCGAACGGCGCATTTTTGTCTTTTTGCATAATGATGATGCTATTTTTACACGTACGATTATTCCCACCTTGACTTCTTCACTTCTTTGTTTGTTTTACGCCATAAGGTGTGGCTGGACCCTAGCCGAACGTTGAACGGTGGAGTCATGCAATGGGAGTCTTCCAAGCGTTTCAACGTACCAAAGCATAACAATGGCGATGACAGCAAGGAACAGGAGGCAGCTAACCGTGCAGAAGAAGAAGACGCACTGGCTCAAGCTGCCTCATTCGCAAGCGGCGCGGCCAAAGCGCGTAGCGAAGCCGCTACCAACAAGGTGAAGGGAAATAGCACCAAAGGAGGTGCAGGCGGCAGTGGTTTTAGCGACGGCGGCGACGGCGGTGGCAGCATTTTCAGCTACGGGATGTTCCCACTCCAGCGCACGCGGGTGGTGCCGGAGCCCCTGCGGCCCCGGTGGTTGCCGGAGCCTGGCAGCGCCGAGACCCCAACCCCAGGGAGAGCTGGGGCGTCGGGCAGCAACAGCGTGAAGTCGGGAGTGTCGTTCGGCGATAAGGACTCTCTGGGGTCGTCGCCGAAGAAAAAGGGAAGCCGAAGGGGGTCGATGGCCCCTGTGAGGCGCTGAAATAAAGCAGCGAGGCATAACTCGGGTGTAATTATGGCTCATAGGAAGTGCGAACATTACACACGAACGCATCAAGCTTCCTGCCGTTTAGGCGCCTTTATTCTTCAATAAAGATTGGGCATCTCAGTACTGAGTTAGAAATCCCGCGCAAATTACGCGTGGGCGTGAAATGCAGCCTTATCAACCTGTAACCTGTAATCTTGCCTCATTAGCCACAGTAGATTCGTATCGGCCTATTATTTATTATTGCTTATACTTATTGCTTACAATATTTCGAGGCCAACAAGGGCACCAATACTTAACACTAGGTGCCATTGCCATGTACATATCGATCGTACATCAGAAACCAGAAAGCCCTTTTCCGTTTCCCATCAACCAGCAACCAGCCATTGAAAGAGGTTAGTTTCTAAGTAGTTTGGCGATAATAAATATGGCCACAGGAACTTTAAGCTTAATTGCGAGACATGCGAGACTCGAAAATTTTCGTTAGGTCCAAGTCCATTGAGTGAGAATTCTGTTTAGGGAGTGAAAGCGATACCTGAATCCGCGAAAAAGGCATAAAGAACGCGATGACTGTGGAGATCATTTCAGTGCTGAGAGCATTTCGGCTACTTCAAACCAGCTATCAGTGCTGTATATCCGGAGCGGCTTTTCATCTGCTTCTGTCGCGCCAGAAGCGGAGTCGGCATTCTCGGCAGGAGGAGAAGGCTCCACAATCGTCAGATAATCTCTGAGAGGAACAATCTCTACACCAAATGCAGAACATGCTTGTTGCAAGCTGCTGCTGAGAGGTACATCGCTGGATTTGACCATTATAACCCCAACGTCTGATTCTACGAGCGCCGCTAAATCCGTTAAAGAGTCACCCACGAAGATTGATATGCCATTATCGGGCTGGGGTGTACTAGTCGAAGCGACAATGCCCCTCTGTACAAACACTTTGCCCCAGGCGCCGCTAACAGAGCGGTCATCTACTTCACCCGTCGACAGTGGCTCAGCAGCTTCAGAAGCATCAAAAACAGCAACCGCTGCCGGCGCAGGAGGAGAATGGTCCGAAACCACAGGATTATAGTTTAAAGGCGATGACGACGCCGACTCATAAATCAAGTCATTGCAGACCACAGCAGCAAAGTCAGAAGCTTCACCGCAGCCGCTGCACGCAAGCACTTCAGTGACCACGTCTTTTGACCAATTGATGCTCACCTGTGGGCACACATTTAGGACCAAAAGGTTCCAAACACGTCAGTTTAAAGGTGGTTGAAAAACAAGACGAATACATGAATGTTTGGCGTTAATTCTAAGATGCATACATAGAGCAAATAATTTAGCCGAGCATGAATGCGTATGCGGAAGACGAAATGTTCGTCCAGCAAAAGCAAAAAAATCTAATCTAGAAGCAAATACCTAGTTGGATGTTTTGCTCACCACATGAGGTGGTGCACCCAGCTCTCGAGCGAGATTGAGCGCTTCAACAACCCCTGGTCGCACTAGGCTGCAACCTCTTGTGCGAGCGCCCTCGCGGAGCTGTGTTCTTGTGGCTCCCGCCATCACCCCGCTGTCCGAGACCCTCCTCACGCACTGCGCTTCGAACGCAGAGAGCCGTTGAGCATGTTGGAGCAAAGCAGCCCGGCGCACCGAAGGGGGTTGGCTGGTGAGATCTTCACTCACATGCTCCTGGTAGTCTTTGGCGCGCCATGCAGTCGCTTCATTCAAGTACCATGTTGTGAGCTCGGCCCAGAGCCCGCGCCTAGCCGCTGAGGACGGCAATTTTGCATTATTCGCCGCAACGACAGCTACGGTTTCAAACAGCACTGCAGAGGTCGTGTCTTGTGAAGTGATCGTGTCGTCGAAGTCTACTGCGAACGAGCCGAGGTGGTGAGAGCCGCTGAAGCTAGACGATGTCGGCAAGAAGGGCCGAGCCGTGAGCAACCACGCAGGTAGCGGGCGCATGTTGATCCACAAGTCTTAAATCAAGTCTTAGATTCGACGTCAACTTGAAGTATGACAAGAACTCAGAGCCGAGTGGCCGACTAAGGCGGACAGTGATAGCTAAGTCGGTCAAGATGAGCGTTGAATGTTCAATCTGTGGGATGCTGTGAATGAAAACGAACACGTGGGTATTGACGATCTTCACGTTAGCCGAAGATGCGATAGTTAGGCATGCACTTCCTACTGTTTACTCGGCGTGCTATCCTTAATTGCTATTAGCCTCGGAATTGAATGTGCTCAGTATAACGAATAATCGGACGTATTAGTTTTTTAGTTAAGCTCCTTTCAAGCTCCTAATGAGTCGTGAGTTGCTCCTTTCTCCTTCTAAGTTACTAGACAGGGCTACAAGCTACAAGTAGGCTAATTGTAAAAAAGCTCCAAAAAGTACAAAAAAACGCTCCAAAAAACGCTTCCGACGGTTTATTCCCGTATTTACCGTATTTTTGATCGTAAATGTTCCCAAAGGGGGGATTTCGGGGTTTCTTTAGCTCGTTGTCCGTTGGAGTATATTTTGTCCGTTGGGGAGCGTTTTTGGAACTTTTTTTTTTCCAGGAAATCCCAAAAAAACGCCGACCTTTTTTACAATAAACCTAGCTACAAGCTACTGTACTACTTATAAGGGAAATCGTAGATTTTTCTCGGTGTCGCCGTGAAAATAAGCAAAGCTTTAAAAAAAATTTGCGTTAAGCTTACGTATTTCAAAGGAGGCACTGAGATGGAATCGTTTGAGCCTTATTTCCCGCTTTATTTATTCATCCTCATACCTCTGGCACTC
>Ga0307982_1001062_pt1 | contig 21950 bp, 14 predicted proteins | sample OrgLakmetagen989_FD_201847 | JGI IMG/M metagenome (GOLD analysis project Ga0307982, IMG submission 201847) | Saline water microbial communities from Organic Lake, Antarctica - #989 | ecosystem: Environmental > Aquatic > Non-marine Saline and Alkaline > Saline | place: Antarctica: Organic Lake... | reverse complement strand
CCTGAACCGCACGGCTTTGCACGCCCACTGGGGGTGGCCCGAGCTGGATCAGGTCTCGTGGTGCCCGGCTTTGCCCCCCCTGAAATGGGTGGGCCCGGGTCGCCTCCGAGGTCGTGGTGTTCCTCCCGCATTACCAACGCCCGACTTTGCGATCCTTGCTTCGGCTAGTGCCTTTAGCTTCGCTGCAATCGACCCCGTAACTGTGGTGTAGTGTCTTCCAGGTACTGAGGATTTCTCTGTCCAGCCACCGTTGGCTGAGATTACTGACCCTTGGGCCTCTGATTCGATCCAGAAGGTGTTGCCTGCGGGCCGGAGGTTACCTGGACGTCGTCCATGTAATCTGAGGGCGTTTGCCATGATGGCCCATTCCCTTTCTTTGATCAGCTGGTCGTCCCTGCTGTGCGTGTCTATGCGGCGCAGCACCCGCTCTGCATCGGTGTGCCAGGCATCTAGAATTGGGACAATGATCCGCCTGTTGTTGTGAGGGTGAGTTTTGTCTGATATCCGTATGCGGAAACGAGTGGGTGTGCCCTGCCGTGGTAGGGGCCTAATGTGCTTGACCTTCAGTGAGCGGATTTCGTTCGTGCGCATGGTCCCTAGGAAGCCCAGCCAGAGTGCTGCTGCTGGTATCGAGCCTCTTGTGCTGCTGGCTTTGGCTTTAGATTTGATGAAACTTGTGATTCTGCCCAGCCTGCCGATGCTGAAATATTTCCGCTTGCGTGGGCCCCGCGACCCTCGAGCCTTCTGCATCGCTCGCACTAGCCAATCTTTCCTTTTTCCTACAAAGTTAGTGGGTTGTGGGAGGGCGAGCCAGGCTAGTGCTGCTGTTATATCATTTGTATAAGAGCCGACATTGTGTGATGCCCATGTCCCTGACGTGACTTTGCTCTCGATGAAAGTGGAGAAGGATGAGTATGATATGGGTGAGGATACGGGCATGCTAGAGACGAGGCGGGCTGCAGCTCTCATGTAGCCAATGGAGGTGCTGGTGGCGAGAGCGTCCACTCGATTCTTGGCTTCGAGTCTGATATCTTGAACGTTTGGGAGCTGAGCCAGCTCTTGTGCGCAGGCTTGGGCCACTGCGAACAGGAGTAGTGATATCAACACAAGTGCGTGTGTGAGTGAGAGGGGGGCCTTGCGACCGGGCCTGGGGGGTAAGGACGCTTGGGTTGGTTCTGCCAGTTTGAAGTCGGACCTGGTCTTGAGCTCGTCAATGCTGCAAGGTGGGTTGCTCAGGGGTAGAAGGGAGTGGTCAGCGTCTGGGTGACTGAGGGCATCGGCTAGGGTGTTGAACTCCCTTGGCACCCAGATAGTAGTGAGGTCGCAACCTGTTCCCAGCTGAAGCTCCTTCAAGCGCCCTGCCAGTGTGTTCAGCTCTGCGTTAGAGGTGGAGTAGCCCTTGCGGCAGAGGTAGTGGGCTGCTTGGCTGTCCACGGCTAGTGCTAGCCTGAAGGTGGGGTGTAAGCTGAGTGGGCCCACCCTGTCTCTAGCGGCTTCCACTGCGACGATTATCCCCTTGAGTTCCAGATAGGTTGACTGTCCTATTAACTCTGTGTTTGAGGATGTGCCTGGTATGCGAATGGACCAGTGTGAGGCACGGTCTTGCCTGTGCGTGAGTGGGGAACCTGTCGCAACGAGGTACCCGCCCAGTCCTCCCTCTCCACTTGCGTCTGATGCTCCGAAGAAGCTCCATGGTGATGGTTCGGCGCTCGGTTTGAAAGTTCTGGTGATGCTGAGGGCTGTGTTGAGTTGATTGGCGAACCAATCTAGAGCTAGAAGCTGGCTCTCGTTGAGCTGCACTGGTCCCAAGTTTGTAGTGTAGCGCCATGTCTTTGAGCGGGTGACTGAATAGAGCCTAGCAAGTCTGTGTTTGGCTAATGGAAGGAGGGAGCTCACGTGCTCGAGCTTCCCGATGAGGGACTCGAGGGCCTTTTTCGGAAGAGCTGGTGCCAGGCCTGCTGCCTGTTGGTTGCGGATCAGCCGGCTAAGCATGCTCATCAACTGCTTGTATGTGAGTATTTTGTCGTGCGGCATGGACAGGGTGCCTTCCCGATTCGGTGAGACCGCTAGCTCGTAGCCGAGGTAGGTGACTCGGCGGCCTGGGCCATCCACCTTCGCGGGATTGACCTTGAAGCCGAAGTCATTGAATACTTTGATGGCCTCGTTTCGTACCTGCATGGCCTCTTCTGCGGAGCCTGCCTTGAAACGAATGAGGACGTCGTCCATGTACACAAATACCTCTGGGTGGGAGCTGCGCACTGCGGAGGCTACGGCTTCTCCTAGTGCTGCTGATACTACGCAAAACACAAAGGGTGCTAGCGCGTAGCCGAAAGGCATACGTTGAAGCGTTATGTCTGGTTGCCCTTGGGTCCTGACCCAGAATAGAGAGGAGGAGTTCTCTGCTACCGGTATTCCGGTGAAGCCGTCTTCAATGTCAAGCACCAGTAACCAGTCATCTGAGGCTAGGCGATAGAAGACTTCCTTGATTGTTGAGAACGTCATGGGGAGTCTAGCCGTCTTCGTGTTTATCTCTTTAAAGTCGTAGACCACTCGATCCTTGGCTTTGTATGCTGCTGGCGGTGGCATGGCTGTTTGGTCACCGGCTGCAAAGGCGGACACCTGCTCGGGCGAAGTGTCGAGCCAGCAGTTCAGAGCTAATAATGCTTCTGAGGACTGCCGGGCCTTCCATTTCCGCACGACGAAGCCGAGGCTTGGGTATTGCCCTTGCTTCCGCCAGAGAGCTGATAGCCTATTCGAGACTCGAGTCAGCACTCCTGCTTGCTCGAAGCGTTCGTGCTGGCTGCGAGCAAATGACTCTTTGGGGGCTGACATGGGTATATGGCCGGCTGGCTTCTGTTTGTGTGGTGTGCCGCGTTCTGCTGTGAGGGCGCTGTCGTACCACATGGCTGGTTCAAGGCCGTGAGTTGATAGGTAGATCAGCGCACGCATGGTTGGACAGGCCCAAATATTGTTGTGTAGACCTGCTTCGAATGAGCACAGATTATTCTCGCAGGTGCCTGAATGCCAGAAAGCTAGCCCTCGCCAATCTATGACTGCTTTGTTGCCGTTCCAGCCGCTGAAGGTAGAGAGACTGGACAGAGTTTGTGTCGGCGAGAAAGCATTAGGGTCCACTGCTTTTGCGGCGGCTTCAAGGACTGAAGCCATTTGGTGGGAGGAGCTGGTGTGTGGCGCTGATGCGGGGGGAAAAGAAGAGAATGCATTGCAGGGCTCTTCTCCTCCCCGCTCATGTCATTCGGCCATTCTGTCTCGTAGGAAGTTCAAGGAGCAGGGAGGATTCGCATCATAGAATGTAGCAAATGCTGGACCTTTCTTGGTCCATTTGGCTTTGTGGTCCTTGATTAGCTTTGTTATCAGCTTAGTGGTGTCTTGGCCGCGTGCTGCAGCTCCCTTCAGGCGACCGATGACTGAAAAGCAGTCACGCAGTGAGTGGGTGGGAGAAGAGCAGCTGCTGCACCATTTGAACGCGGAAGGGTCTACTGCGGGAAAGTTACGAATAGTGGGAGCCCGTGTGGCTTGTGCCCTAGAAGCAGACGAGGTTGGTGTTTTGGGTGCTTGTGCTGGCGCTGCATGTGCTTGAAGAACTGCTTTTGTTGCGTGTTCCTGTGAAATCCACATTGGCAGTAGGGCTTTGTCATGCAGCGACGACAGCCAGCTATTGAGAAGCCAGTGGGCTTTGTCAGGTCCTTCTGCCATGGTTTCTTGGAGTGCCTTGGCTGATGCAAGGGTCATCAACGTCACAGCTAGAAGCCTCTGCGCACCCGGCTCATCGCAGAAGGCTACAGCTTGCGTGACGTTCGCCAGGAACAACCCAGTTGCACCCCACAGAAGGTCACACAAATCAGCTACTGAGGCTGATGGAGGGGCTGTGGTGGCTAAGAATGGCTCCCAGAGCTCCCTGACGAGGCGGGCCCCAGCGAGCGCCCAGAGCTCTGCCCAGCCATAGACTCCGCTCGAGGCGGCGAGGTCTGAGGCTTGCTTGTTATCTAGCGTGATGCGCACTGATTGCGGCCCTGATGGCGTGATGGCCGTGACTAGAGACTGGACTGTCGGGGCACAAGATAGGTCTTTGCGCCTTGCGAATGTGTAGGAGGGAGCCGCCATTGTCCAACGACCCCCCGGCGAGGAGATCGGCGTATGCACACGTGCGAGGAACGTACCTGATGACAAAGAACTGGGCTTTGGAGGGAGCGCATCCGCACGGAGTGCTAGGGCCTCGAAGAGTTGCAGGGCACCTGGGCGAATCTCGGGGACACGCAGCGCATCTTCGATGATGGCGAGAGTCAGCTGTGCTGAGCTCTCTGCACCGGGCTCTGCGAGAGTGACGCATGCTGCAGTGATTGGCTGTCTGTCAGACACGCTGTAGGAGCGGGACGCGTCGGCCCTCGGTTCCGTCGGGCGTGGTGGTGCTGGCAGCTGGAGCGGCGGCCGGACCGGGCGAGCGTCCGCCACATCCTGTGAATCGTATGAGTCTGACGAGGAGGAATCAGAGTCAGTCCTTGTCGTCGCATTAGGCGGGGCGCGCTTCAATGGAGAGTTAGGGAAGGAAGGGCGCAGGCGTGGTGGTGTAGCCATTGAGCTCGAGGAACTGGCTGCTGGTGCGTGGACGGCGCGGTGCAGCTTCGGGGCTCGTGATTGGGCAGGAAAAGATGCAATAGAAAGCAAAAATTCTACTAACTCGGCTGCGGGCACCGAGAGGCCTGTACGTAGCCGTAGCGCTGTGTCGCGTAAGTCATGCTGGGATGCCGAGTCCAGCAAGTCCGCCAGCTCAGCGCGTGACGCGCAGCCAAGCTGGACGTCGATAGGTATGTCCAATTCTTGTAGCATTAGCATCCTCTGGCGGAGTGCTGAATGCGTTGGGCTAGTGGTGACGGTAGGTGGCGAAGGCGGCTGTGCGGAATTGGAAAAGATTCGCTTGAAATCCCGCACTGCGCCGCGCTTCGTTTGGTCCGGCTGCCCCGGCCAATCCATCCACGCAGCTAGTAGGTCGGATCTTGCTTGCTTCGGGAGGCCGCCGCATGCTGCTGCTGCGGCCTGGGGACTCACGAATTCGCTGAGAACTACCAGAGGTGACAAAGTGCCAGCTTCTGCTCGCTCTAGTAAGCTAGCCATGGTAGTTGGTGATGAACAATTATCAAACGAAAGACAAAAACAAAATTTTGGCCTAAAGTTCGCAATGATTTGCTGCTGTGCTCGGTGCAGCAGCAATCTTGCTATCTGCTCCCACGCGCCGGCCCCTACTGGTACCCCTGCTCCCTGCGGGACCAGACCAACGGCGCCCAGCCGCCAAATCGTAGAAACCTTGGGTTTATTTTTCTTTTGCTCTTTGAGCCGGAGTTTTTTCTTTGTTACGCACGGCAGGGAGAACACCACGGCCTGATGACGCCCTGGAGCAGATCCCGCCAGCGGGTGGCAGGCTCAGGGCCGAAGGTAGCAGGTGTAGACAATGCATTCAGTTAGCCCCCATGCTCACCGAGGCAGACAGCGGTGGTACCAGTACTCTCTCCTTCTAGTTGTTGGGCCTCCCGCTGCTGAGCCCCCCTCGGGGCCTCTGCAGCAAGGGGGGTCTCTGCTGACTACTCACGCACACCTCGGGGGGGCTCCATAGACTTTGCTCAAGTCACTGGTACCAGGATTCCAGGTCGACTAAACCCGGAAGCATCGTTACAGATCATACCATGCACCTTGAAACGTTCTGCTACTCAAAGTGCAGAGTATTCGAATGTGCACAGTGTTCAACAAGGAGATTTCGCCCAACGCTTGCATTACCGTGCAACAGTGCGGTGACAGCAAGCCTACTGTGAATTCGTACCGTGCACTTTCCATGTGTGTTTTACATACGTTGCATTCTCATACTTCCATGGCATCAACAAGAGACTGATTGAAGCACTTCTGTGTCAGTTCATCCCGCAGGCACCTGGACATAGCCTTGCTGCCAACTTGCAGCGCCGTACTGATTTTGCGGCGCTGATGAAGCTCTTGAGCAGCTGCCGTAACCCCCGACACATATCGACACAAATCCCACACATGTCTGACTGCCAAGTACGCTGATCAGTTTGCGGAGGCGGTGGGAATGAAACCATCCCGCACTGAGCACTGCGACTATTATTCGCCTGCCCAGGTGCCAGCGGGCGCGTCATCCACCAGAATACTGCCTTCCGTCATGTCTCAAACATATAAGCCCACCTCTGGCAGTTCCAGGTCGACCCTATTCACACACGATCTTGCGTAGCTTGCTGGTATTTTTGCTCTGATTTTGGTGCCTCCGCATTTGCAGCTTGCGCTGAAACAGGCAGTGGGAGCACGCTTTCAGCAGCATCATCACATGCACCAGCGCTCGGTGCGCCTGCTTTGGCCCCACTGAAGAAACCGCAGTAACGTGCGAGTTGCTGCTGTCGCCGATTGCGAACGTGCTGGACCGCCTGCTCGTGTTTGTCGTCCTCAATGTGTTTGATTCCATGCAGCAATTTCCCACTTCGAGCAGCACGCGTTGCGTCTTTCATTTCCATGCCAGACCATTGAATCGTGCTCTTTGCATCATGTTCCTGTGCCAGCGTGTGAGCTTGCTCCATACCAGTGTAGTCCCACATCACTGAACCAGCTTGCAGGGTCACATTTCGCCCAGGTTTCAAGTGAGGTAGCATTGCAGCACGGAAGAGATTGGCACTGCCGAAAAATAACGGACCGGACATGCCAAGTTTGACACCTTCGTCGTCTTCTTCCACAACGTGGAGTTTGAAAGCTTTACCACTCTTCCAAGCAAATGCCATGCTCTGCCATGCAACACCGACAATGACTGCAATTGACAGATCATAAATGGGTGCAACAACAGTCACAAGAATGATGGATATGGCGTCAGACTTGGGGATGCGGAAAATCATGCGAAGGGACTTCCACTGAAATGTGTTCTTGATGATGATGAGCATCACGCCCGCAAGGGCTGGTAGCGGCAGCTGTTCCACCAGAGGAGCAGCAGCAAGGATGATGACTGCCATACCGATGCCGGATGTCACAGCGCTCCAACGAACTGCTGCACCATCGGCTGCTTGCACATTTGCAATACTTTGGCCGACCATGGCATCACCGCCCAGGGTCCCAAAGAAGCCGCTCACAATGTTCCCAAGCCCTTGAGCCAGCGACTCGCGCTTCGTGCCCATCAGCCCGAGCAATTTTTTCTCACTTCCACGCTGGACGACACGGCCATCATTTTTTCCAACAGATAATCTTGCTGCAAGCTGCTCGACTGCCAACAAGGTAAGCAGGGACTCAATGACGCCAATGAGCGCGAGAGAGAAAGCAGTTGGGAGCCATACAGCCACAACGTCGCCACTCCAAGCCTTTGCACTAGGCACAGCAAAGGATGGGAACACACCACTGAGTGGCTCCTTATCACCCACTGTAAAGACATGGTAGTTCGAATTTGTTGTTTGGCGGACAATGCCATGCTCGATAATGCACACTGCTGCAATGGCGATCAGGGCACCGGGGACTGCTTTCGTCAGCTTCGGAGTGATCACAATGATGGCCATAGCCAGGGTAATATAAGCCAGAGAAATCCACAGCCTTGGGTCGTCAGCAGATAGCCAGGGACTGTCTGGGTCGCTGGCATCCTGCAGCACGTACCCCTGCGCTGAAAACACAACGAGGGCCAAGCCATTCATGAATCCTAGCATGACAGGCTGCCCAAGCAGGCGCAGCAGCTTGTGCACCCCAGCGAGACCCATTATGATCTGAATGACACCTGCAATGATCACTGTTGACCAAGTGGCTGACAGGCGGTCTTCGTTGCTAAGGTCAGACAGGGGCCCGTCCGGGTCGCTCACACGCTTCAGCACGGTCACCATGGCGCCTGCAGCGCCAGAAATCTGCCCAGGCTGTCCACCCAACGCCCCACAAATTATAGCCATGAACACAGTTGCCTGCGAAAGGTGCATTTGCAAGAGGACAACAGCGCAGCACGGGCGGAGGCACACTCACCCACAGGCCGCTCAACACAGGAGTCTTGGCAACAAGTGCAAACGAAACAGACTCGGGCACTTGAAGCATGGATATGATGAGACCAGACAAGGTTCCACGCAACAGTTGAGGAGGAGATGCACCAAACCAAACGGTAGCCTCGTCACGAAACCTGGCAGGAAGGCATGTCCACATGCTAGTTGGGCTTGTCGCTGGCGATTTGGGCAATTCTTCAGATTTTGCTTCCGAAGCCGAAGCAGCAGCGCGCTCTACCGATTCTGAAACATTACTTTCAGACCTTGAGGTGCTGACTAGTTCAATCTCCTGGAGTGGGTCAGTACTGTCTGACATGCTGCACCAAAAGTGTGTGAAGTAGAAAACTCTGTGGCGTTGTTCACACCGCGGGCTCTGCCCTATTGGACAAAATTCAACAAAGGCTGTAGAAACATCGCTGTAACACCACTCACTTAGTTCTGGTTTGTCCAAGTTTGTTGCCGCTGCTTTCTAGCTGGAGGAATACAGTGAAAGGTGCATGAGGGCTAGCTGCAGGAAATTCTGCACAGTTCATGGAGTAAGAGTGGGCCGATAAAGCTCGTCAGCTCGAGGGCAGAATTGATAAACCAGCATACATGCAAGGTTTATCACATGTGACACGAAAATGCGTTCGAAAATGCACCAAATAGGGTGCAGCTACAGCAAAACAGCCATCATTGCGGAAAATGAACCTTCTCCATGGAAGAACTCCCTCGGTGTGTTGAATTCATTCACTTACCTGTTGCCGACTCCACAAACACGAATGAATGAAGGATATGTAGCTGTTCTGGGTAACAGTTTTTGAAGTTTTTTCATGATGATCAGCTGGGCTGCCACCCCTGCACCCGCCGCAGCTACTCCGCACACTGACTGAAGTCAAAGCGCGGGGGGTGTAGTAATTTCTGGGCAAAGCCACCCAAATCCCAAGCATGTGGAATACACTCAGTCAAGGCCCATTTTACGTCTGATTCTGTCGACCAAAGTGGCATGCCATGCTGCAATCCATACCGGGTCTTGTCTTACTGTGAACTACGCCTGCGCACCATGCTCGTCTAGTGGATGGGGGGGGTGCTTAGCTTGGCTTCAGCCAAGCACCTTCCAGCCTGATGTTAATAGTAGAAATGAAATTTGCCGAGGAATCTGAATTCCGTGCACTTGCACGTGAATCATGTTCCTCCGCTCCTCCACCCGGGTTGGGTGGGTGGGTAAAAGCTCGCACAGTGCTCGCTTTGCCACTATACACTCACAGACCAACGATAGTCCAAGGTTGGCCACATAATATGGCACAAAGGCAGACCTAAATAAGACTGTGCACTCGTGTACACAAAGTCCTCTAAAAATACCTGCTTCGTCGCCTCTTGTCTTCCAAGGAGTTCGCTCCTTGGAAGCCGAGCATGAGCTACAGCCGTTGCAGGGGGGGGTGTTTCTTGACGCACTATCGGTTCTGATCCGACCCCCCTTTTACGTGCATTGGTTGCTGCCCTGGGTTCACTCCCTCAAACTGGGGTTCAGGGGACATGCTTTCGAATTCTCATCGTGACTTCAAGCCACAGGACAGGGGGGGAGTACTTGCCTCGAATCCAACATTGGGCCACTCATTGTTCAAAATACCCAAAATACTTTCATAAGCTACATAAAGCAATACCAGCGCTTATGAGGCACTGCCAGAAGTACGTTGCTTGCTCCCGTTTTCTTTTAGTGCACACCCCCCTATATACACAGTAAATGCAACTCTGTGCTCCGCTTGGAGTACATCACCACGCCCTTGTAAATACCAGGCTTGTAACCCCCAGTTGAATTGCCAGAGAAGATTGCACAATCGGATACCACCCTTCAGTACGGGGGGGGGGGGGCTGGGAGGGAGGGGTGGCACTCTGCCTCCAGTCATTTGGCTGCACCAGCAGACCAGGCGCTGCCAATATAAGAGATTTGACGGTTTTGCCAGCAGTTATTTTTTCGTTTTGTAGCCAGTGTTACAAGAAGAGCTTTTTCGGATATGGCAGGTACGTGAGGCGCTCAGTGCCATCGCACAGCTCTGATGAGGTCTTTCACTTCGATTCTTCGCTCAGATGACCAGTTATCTTCAAGTGAGCTTCGAAAACGGTACCTGCAGGGAGGGCTGGATGATGACCAGATGTCTGCTTCTCAGTTGAGGGCAAAGGCTGGAATTCCCCACAACTCAAAAAGTGAGCCGCAGATATTTCATTACATGTGGGACAAGATGTTTTATTCACTGTTTTGTACAGATTGGAGCACAAAGCAAGGACAAGACGACTCTACTTTATTGATTATTGGTGCTGTTGTGTTCGTTCTGGCTTTGGGCCTGTTTGCATACTTCTCCGTGAGCGACTAGTGGTAGTAGTTCTGTTAGTCGTGGTCAGGCTCCCAGCACTGCCCTTGGTGCTCTGAACCAGCCGCGACCCACTTTGGGAGGAAGGAATTGCATCAGATGCAGGACCAGGAAATAAACAGCACACATTGCTGCTGCCTTCTGTGCTGCTTGCATCTAAAAGGGGATGGGGGCTGTTCAATTTGTGACTGCTTCGCTGAATTCATGCCTTCATTTCAATGTGCGCACACTTGTACTAGACTGCTGCATCCCCATGAACACCACTGGCTTGGTGCTGGGAGTTCGTTCGTTCTTGAGTGTGGTTGCGTGTCGCTGTGGCAGCCTTACGAGCCAAGCGTGCGGCGATGCGTAGGGCGCGGTGTCGCTGCCGCACTGAGCGCTGCAGGCGCACTATCTGCCCAAGGGGGCCGGTGTCCGCAGATGCGAAGCATAGCACTGCATCAGTGTCTGTCACAAGGCTGTCTGCTATGGGCGATAACACAACGCAGCCATCCCTTGCGAACATGCCGCCTGCTGCCCGCAGCACATGTTGGGACGCCCCCACCAGCTTCGGCGCCCTGCTGCGCGAGGAGCCCGGCTCTAACGCATCGTCCTCTGCGGAGTGCTCAGAATTTACAGGAAACTCGCGACTGCTCTCTCCCAGTCCGCTGCTGCTGGAAAGGCTGCCCTGCACGCCTGGAGGGTGCAGGTGGCCGTGGCCGTCTCGCTCTGCAAAGGCGGAGGTTGCGTTCCTGATGATGCCCACGGGCAGGACACACAGACGCTCCAGACAGTATTGGTGCACCTTCCAATATGGAGGCCAGTCAGCGTACCCATCCTCTGAGCAGGCACGCATCATGGCTGAGCTCAACGAAATGCTCTGCAGCACACAAGTGTCGCTGCTCCGCGACGCAGCAGGCAGGCCAGGCGAGGCGAAACCGAGCAGGCTACGCGCCACAGACAACATGTGTGGCTTGGCCCACGAGCCTGCAATGAGGGAGGTGGCCACACCCGAAGTAACCCGCTGTCCCGCTGCCAGCACAGCCAGCTCCGCCGACTTCAAGTGGCTGCCTAGCGCCAGCGCTGCTCTGGACTGCTCGTCTCCCACATGCTGTGAGCTCAAAGCCGCTTGCTGTGCCCCCTGAAGTTTGTCCACTGCATACCACAGCTGCTTGAGAGCATGCCCTGCGGTGGCCAGCCGCATCTGCACGTACCTGCTCTGAGCGCCGCCGCTGCGCCGGATGCGCGGGAAGCGGGGGGCAATGGGGCTTGCCAGCAGAATGGAGGGCAGCAGGTTTGCTGTGTCACTGGAGGAGAACAGCATGGTCACCTTGGCGAAGTTGCCCAGCAGCGTCCACAGCGCAGAGGCGGACAGCAGGCCGTGGCTGTGGGAAATACTGTCTCCGGAAGCACTCGCGCTCTGACCCCCCCCGGTGCCAAACAGCACAATGCGCCTGGCTGTCATGCACCCAGCTCTGAGCAGATCCAGTTGGTCGAAGCAGCACCCATGCAGCACATGCACGTGCTTGAAGACACCGCTGGAGCTGGCACTGTCGGTGGACTGCAGGCACGTGAAGGGGTTGAACGGACCGCAGCCCTCAGGGAGCATGAACACAATGGGACAGTCACTCAAGCTCTGACCAGAGCACCGCAGCAGCTGAATAATGTGGGCGCCCACGGAGACGTGCAGGGGCATGGTGCTCAGCACAACAACGTGCCCGCCGCGCACCAGCAGGCTGCCGGGGGGCATCGCTGGTACATGCTGCTGCGCAATGGCGTGCTTGTAAATAGCGCGTGCTGTTGCATGCTTGGAATCCTGCACGATGGTCGCAGGCGCAGCGGGCACGCGGGGACTCGTGACTGCAGCAGGCAGTAACTTTGGCGCAGCGGCCAGGCTTGCCGGATCAGCAGCCGAGTCACCCACATGCACAGTCGGGTGAATCTGCGTCAACTCGATACCATCATCAACAACTGGATTCTCAACTGAAGGCATTGCCTGTTGATCCTGCAGCTGGGCAGATGCGCCAGCAGCCGTGGAGCCCTTGGCGGCGAAGTAGCTAGCCAGGTCCATACTGGCCAGGCGGTCCATCGCGGCTTGATCTTGTGCGATGCCAAACACTCTTGCACCTGCCTGTAAGTGCACGTGCATGCTCTGCAGGCCCAGGGTGAAGGGCCCGTCGCCTGGCGGCTGGAAGCCGATGAGGTGGATGCCGCAGTTGGCAGCATACAGGTCCAGAAGCCGGTCAACATCTTGCGCAGCCTCTCGGGGCTGCTGGGCGTTTGCCGAAGAGCACATAGATGTGCAAGTTTCAAAGGCGGACACCTCATGCGAGCCAGCCGCTCGCACAGAGCGCCTGCGTGCCTTGCGTGCGTTCTTAGAGCTCAGGAAGTACACAGCCGCCACCACATCAGTCCATGAGAACTGGTGGAAGCCCTTATTGGGAGGCACAACACACGAGTAGACCTCGTTCCCAGCCCCCATTGCGTACTCCAGTTGGCTTGGGGTGGCGCACTTCTGGATGCTGGGCTCAGTGGACACCAGCAAGCTGCCCAGGGCGGCGGAGGCCCCTGGGGCCACTGCATTGTACACCGCCAGACTGGAGTCGCACTGGTCACTGCACACAATGCTATCTGCATGGATACCCAGAGAGATGGCTTGCGCTACTGATGTTGGCAGCCGCAGCAGCACCCGCAATTTGCCTGCGCTGCCAGGGGCTTTACCCTCGGGAGATTGCCGCAGCAGTAGCATACACCGCAACGCAAGCTGCATGGCGTACTGGTCAGCTGCATCAGCCGAGCCAGCAGTTGAATCAGACAGGATGAATACGCACTGGGCGAGGCTGACTGCGGCCCGGCGCAGCTGCGTGTCATCGTTGGGGTCGCCCTGCAGCATGACCACCGCGCCGTCGCTCTTGCATGGGAGCACGGTCTGCTCCAGGGCCAAGTCCTCCACGCCACTTACTTGACGTTCGTTACCGCCTACTTCAGCGTCCTCCAGGCCCTTGTGCAGCATGGATTCCTTGATCCATGTGCCGTACCAGGAGCAGCGCCCCGTCACAAGCTCCCGCCGCAGCGCTGCAGTGATGCCGCTCTCGGGGCACAACAACACACAGCGAAACAGCGCCAACTCATCCACAGTACCGTCCACGTCGCTTGCGAAGAGCTCGCTGAGGAATGTGAGCAGCTGGCCGGAGGACACACTGCCTGGGGCACCCAGCACTGCCACGTGGGATCCCATTCGCCCAGGCACGTAGGACAGAGACTCCCAGGGGCGCTGCCGACTCTGCATCAGCTCCAGTAGGGTGGATGCCGCATTGCCAAATGCAATCACGCCCAGGATGATGATGACCAGCACAAACAGCCTGGATGCGACGGTGGAGGGGGAGAAGTCGCCATATCCAACCGTTGACAGGGAGATCAACACGAAGTAGAATGCCACAAAAGGAGACAATGCTTCATTGTCACATCCTGCACCCTGTCGATTGGAGATGGAGCCGTCATCGCACAGATATTGCCTCCACAGGACACTGGAGCCCACCTCCCGCAGCACGGGGGCCTCCCCCACAACCTCAAGCACGTACACAATCACAGAACAAATGAACAGGGCGGCCAGAGCAGACAGCGAAAACTTTGTCAAGCGCCAACAAAAGCCGTCGGTATTCGGGCAGCAGCGTCGGACGCCCCGAGTGGTGGTGACCGTTGCAGACACCAGTGCCAGCTGAATCCGCGATCGACTTGAGCGCGGTTTGACAGATACAGCTGCCAAGGGACTGGCCTCTACAGTTGTATGGCCCCGCGGTGACAGCGGGAACATGGGCTGTGCAAACACTTCGTGGGTGTGTGCTGAAGGGGCTGCGTCTTTGGACATGTCATCCGAGGTGAGGTATACGCTGAGCTGCGTCATCAGGTCATTGAACAACGCGATACCCGTTGCCACCACGTTGAGAAGATCACTCATGTAAGCCGCGCGCATAAACGAGAAGTCAAACCATGTGTGTGCGGGCACTGCTTGCTCAGAGTGCGGGGATGCACACTGCTCGCCAGGGACAAAGCTCCCATCCAGGATCGGCCACCTGCACTGCGATGTGAGCAGCACGGCAAATGACACTAGGTTGGCAATGTCAATAATTGTAGCAATTTGCCACATGGGCGTGAGGGTGCCAATCGGGTACCACGTCAGCCGTGCAAGCAGGTTCACCACGAACAAGCTGTGCACGATGGAGTCCACCAGCAGCAAGTCTTCCGGGTACTCTTGAGAAGCCATCCTCAGGGTAAAGCTGATACTAATATACACACTGGGTGCAATTTGAGTGAAAAAGTTCGCGGTGGCTGCGAGCCCAGGACACCTGCTCGCTGCTCTGGCGCTCCAAGTGCCGAGGTCGGCACCCCCATCATCGTCAGCATCTTCCTCGTCGACACTAGCAGTCTTCTGCAAATTGCCTGGGTGACTCACACGCTATTGTGTGTGCGAATGTTATACAGACCTTGAGACGCTGCTCCATCCAGTTTGACCAACACCAGGATCCAGCATTCGTAGCCAGTCGCAGAAAAAGCGTCAGAGCTATCAGCCCGACCCATACAACTGCTGTCCACCAAAGCTGGTCCACTATGAACTCCCACGAGATGATGCAGGCCTCTTGCCCAGCAACTGTTCGACAAGACAAAGAGGCAAAGAAGTCCTCTGCAGGCCGTAGGAACAGCTTTGACCCGAGAATCGGGTCAAAGCTGTCACGCGGATTGTCCCCCATGGCTGATATGCGGAACTTGACTGGATTCAGCTTGGAGGCCAGTGTACGCAAGATAAGCCAGAGCTTTTGAAACTTTGCACATAAACTATCGTCAAGGTAGGGCTGTTAAAAACGTATGATGGGAATACAGGCGCCCGTGAAGGTCTGCTGTCGCCAAGCCCCCATGGAAGAACTTATCCTGGAACTTTCGAGATCAGCCCATGCGACCGTACCTGGGCGCCAGATGTATGTTATCACAGATAATTTGAATATTTCGTCTGCTCAAGTTGAAATTGGTGCGGCCAGTAGCTATTCATCGCCATTTTGAGGCAGCCCGCAAAATACACCACTCAGATGTCTGCTGCAGCAGCAGACTCAGAGGTGCAGCGACTTCAGGCTCTCATCATCAAGAAGGATGGACTTGAAGGCGAACTCAGGGTGCTAAAAAGTAGTTTAGGGCGATTTGGCATCAAGGGCTCATTAGTAGATGGTAAGGCATGCCATTGTACAAGCGGTCGTGAGACAGGATGGATACACGAGGCAGAATCCTCTTCTCCGTGTGCAGAGGATGGCTTTCCGTTTCCTGACGCAGATCAGTGGCAAGTTCGGCTTGATCGTAAAAGATTTAACGAGTTGAATAATGACCATAAATCTATTATGCTTGAAATCGAAAAGGCGTTGATCAAGGTGCACTCCCAAGCGAAGCCGGCCGGGGCTGGCAAGCCCGAGCACAGGGAAGCTGCTGCGTTGTGCACACCAGCGAGCGCCCCAAAAATTGTACAACACCCAGCCAGCATGGATGCGGATGTCTCGTTGCTGGTGACAGAGGTGATGGCGGAGGGTCCGGCTGCTGCCGCCGGCCTGCAGGTGCATGATGTGGTCACTGCGGCCAACTCAGTCCCCGTCAAATCACTAGCCGACTTTGCTGCTCTCATCCGCAGCAACGTGCACAAGCAAGTTGCACTGACAGTGTCCAGGCAAGCAGGCACCACTCCTGTGGCCCTGACGCTCATACCGGCGCCATGGGCAGGTCAGGGGGTGCTGGGAATGAGGATAGCTGTAGCACACGAGTGACGAGAATGGTGAAATTAAAAATCATCGCCACGAGACAAAATTTCCTTCCTGGTGGGCTTGAGGATAATGGTGTGTTCATACTGAGCAGTGTAGCTGCCCTTGATGTCGCACAGGGGGGGGTACGCATCCACGATGCCAACGTCCACCAAGTTCTTCAAGCCGCCCAAGTAACGAGACTGCTGGCCAGTCTGCCCATTCACGGTGGCGCTGCCGCCGTCAGGGCGCTCCAGCCACCTCCTGCAGAAGGGCAGGGTGCCGAAGGTGTTGTCGATGTGCCGCAGCAGCTCCTTGCTGCGCTTCAGCCGCAGGGGGACGTGGGGGGCGTCAAAGTTCTTCATGTAGTGGGAGCACTCCATGTCTTCCTCCACATACCCGCGGCCTGTACTGCCGAACGTCTCGATGGCAAACACCTCTCCCTCCTCCATGCGTGTGCGCTCGGGGCTCTTGACGATGGGCACGCTCTTGCCGGCGTGGATCTGGTAGGGGGCGATACTGTGGCCATTCAAGTTGCGAATGCACTTAATAGGATACACCTTGCCGTCCAGCTCAATTTCATAGGATTCCATGACTTCCTGGATGCTGGCGCCGATCTCGCCCAGCACGGAGTCGATGCCTGCAGCACGCACACCGGCGTTGGTGGCCTCACGTGCGGCCTCCAGCAGGGGGTCATACTTCTCCTGGAAGGCCACTGTGAAGGCGCAGTCGATGATACGGCCGTTGATCTGGGTGCCAAAGTCGATCTTGCACACGTCGTTCTCAGTGATGATGGTTTCGTCGCCGTTGTTGGGAGTGTAGTGGGCTGCCACGTTGTTCAGGGAGCAGCCAGTAGGAAAACCGATGCCCCGCTGCTTTCCATTTTCACCAACCAGCTTCCGGTTCATGTCTTCCAGCTTAGAGCACACGTCAATGAGCTTGGCGCCAGGCACAAGCAGCTGGTTCGCGTAGCTGCGCACCTGGCGGTGCACCTCGGAAGCCTCCCGCAATGACTCGTACAGATCGGAATTTGCCAGTTCCAGTGCACGCTTCTCCTCGTCAGTTGTACGGAAAACGTTGTGATCGCCTGGGTGGTCCTGGTGCTCGCCCTTGGGGAAAGGCTTGCCGGCAAACAGCTCCGAGACGGGAATGCTGGGCACAGGGGTCTGGCCGTACTTCACATAGTAGTCAGTAAAACCCTTGATTCCGCGATGAGTAGGCTCAAGACTGGGTGTGCCAATGACGAGCTTGCCACTGCCGCCAGCAGCTGAAGCAGCGCCGCCTGCTGATGGAGTGCTTGCCCCTGCAGCCGAAACACGTTAAAAGGAAGCCGCAGTGCTTGCAACGTTGGACTCACCAGATTTTTTCTTTTTGCTGCGACGGCTCTTCTTCTTTGCTCCTCCAGCTGCAGCCTCTGTACTACTGCTATAGTGAGAGGCATTCAAAAAAACGCGGAAATTGTGTACGTCACATACTCTCAGCCGCAGATGGGGTAGCTCCAGCGCTTTCAGCGACACCAGGCTCAGATGGTACCACCTGCTTTTGTTCCAATTCCTCGACGGCTGCCATGCTGTAGAAAGGGTCGAAACCTTGTAAAATTGTCGTTCCTCAGGTACAGGAAAGAGGAAATACTCATGCAAGAGAACACGAGAAGCGGGCTAAGAAGTAAAATAATTTGCTGCTGCTGCGCTTTCTGTCAACTGTGCAACTGTCGTGGCACATGGCTACGCGTAGCTCGAGAATGTGCGGGGGAGACAGGCTCGGGAGGGGGGCACAACACTACTGGTTTGTGTGCTTCCTTGTGCTGCGTCTACTAACATGGTATGGTGCAGGGATGTGCGCAGTATAATTCAACCATACCACACGTTCACTTGCAATGCACTGTCACCCTGAGCAGTGGCTAACTAGCGTTCGGAGCACCCCACCTATTGTCCGGCAATGCCATTTCTACCCCCCCACACCCACTTCACCCGCGCATGGACGCCAACATAAAACAGACCGGACCTGACGCGACGATACTCAATACCCAAGAAGATGTCGTGCTCAATTCCAGGCACAACTCTTCTTGTTTGCATGGGGGGGAGGAGGCTCCCCAGTGAGGGTGCCTTACGTGGATGAACTACGCCTCCAGTGCAGCGACCAGCACCCGGATGTCATCCAAGGCTACACTGGCATCACCCAGGCCTCTTTCCACAGCAGCCGATACCACTGCATCACGTGCACACAGTTGGGTGTGCTCCTTGACATGCTGCAGCACTGCACGTGCCGTGGCATGCACTGCGGCGCCTGCACTGCTGCCCTCACTGCACTCGGGTGACAAGAAGCTCAGCACGAAGGGCTTAACAGGAAAGGTTGAAGACGACTGCGGTAGTGACAGCACACCAAATCCGCTTGGTATAGCCTCAGTGCCCAACACCCACGCGCTGCTTCCGCCTGCCTGCCGCCTGCCAATCGCTCGAAGAATGGCCGCTGGCACAAGCTGGCTGCATTGGGGAAAAGACAGTACAATACTTAGAGTATTCTGTGCCTTGTGAAGTGGTACATAGGCTGCGTATGACGCAAGGCACACTGCGAGTAGGCGTGCAGCGCAGAGCTGTGCTGCAGGCCGCGACGCCAGACGGCTGCTGCCCAGCATGCGTGTGCACACATCAAGGGCCAGGGGTGCACGCGATAGCGGCTCCTTACATATTGCACCTACCACTGCTGCCTGCAGCTCCACCACCACCTTGTGTGAGTGCAAGCTGGAGGCAAGCAACAGGGCCGCCAAACAGCACTCCTCGAACTGCCGGCCCGACACCTCGGCGTCCCGCAGGGCTGACAGGACAAGTGAAACGAAGTGCTGTGGCAGGGTATGTGCAACGGGGGAAGAAGCAGCGTCACAGCCCAGTAGCAGCACACCAGTCCGGGTGAGCACACGGTGGGTAGCGCCTGTCACGCTTGCTGAGGGCACTGATGCCTGCTGCAGCTCTGAGCAGTGCTTTTCCAGGAGAGCGATGCATCGGAAATACACTTGCGTGTTGTTCCAACAGTCCAAGGCGGCACATGCTTGCAGCGCTAGCCGCTGCACACGCTCACTGCCGTGGGTGGCGCCCCACAGCAGGGCCCCTTGCGCTGCAGTGGGGGATAAACCAACAGAGGACCGCGACTGCAGCTGCCCTGTTATGAAAGCGTGTGCTGTGCTGCTTGAGCAAGGGGCTATGAATGCCCCGCCTACAGCAAAGCGTTGCAGTGCCACCAAGGCTGAGCTGCCGGAAGCGCCGCGCAGCACGGCACAGGCACTGCTGCGCAAGGGCAGGGAGCCCTCCTCGAAGAAAAAAGCCCGCATCACATCAAACACGGGGCGCTCAGTGTGGGCTGCACTGCTCTCTAGCAGCATGGCTTGGGCTGCAGCAGCAAAGACTGCAGGCTGGCGTAAGAATGCGTGTGGCAGGCAATCGTGCAGCATTGAGGCGAGGGTGGCATCACACCCGCTGCAGTGGGCCAGGGCTAGTAGTATGCTGGGCACTGTTGCAATGAAACCTCTGCTCTTGGGAGGGGGGCTCTGCTGATCTAGTGGTAGGCTACTCTGGGCTTGCCGAAGCGCCGAGTGCATGGACCTTGCAGAAGCAAGAGCAGTGCCATGTAGACCCGCGACACTACAAACCTTCAACAAAGCAGGTACTGCATGTCTGTACTTTGTGTTGCTACAAGTTTGTTGGAACTGGTCGAGGACTCCCTGTGGAGCAGACTAAGTGCGTCTGCAGTTGCCGTAAGGCTTTACTGCTCAGCTGCTCGTACCTGCTTTGGCTGCACATTATGAGAAAGACAAGCCACATGAATGATGTGAAAGAGCGTTTTTATTGCCTTGTTTTCGTCGCTTGACTTTGATTTTGGCTTGGATGAGTCGATTCCTGCATAAATCATGGTAAGATGCAGTGGAGCAATTTCCAGGATTATATCTCACTCTGCAGTAGGGCAAGGCACTCAGCCTGCGTGAGCAAGCAACCAGCAAGCATCCTGGATGTGGATAACACAGAACTCGCTTCTGTATTCACACTTTTCCCATTTGCTAGCTTTCCCATGTGTAAAAGTTCAGCCGCATTGCTCTCAGCAGAAGCTGAAGCAGCTGCCATCTTAACTTTGGTCTGAATGCGGCAAAGCAGCAGCAAGCATACGCCCCCAATTTACCTGCCAAGTTGAATATTGCACCTGAACGAATTTCCACTCGAAAGCCTCAGCTCTGAAGGCCCCCGAACCTCAGCACATGAAAACATGAGTTCCGTGCACCCCTTGACCTGCACATCGAAGAAAGGAGGATTGACCCAGCTCAGGAGCTCGATCAGCACCAATTTTCAACAAAAAGTAAACTTCATGCCACTATTTGGATATTCATCACACTACAACATGGTATCTTTTGGACCTTGCACGTGCTAGTTCGCAAAGATTCACTGATTTCATCTCCCACAGGATGCCACCCCAAGTCCCGCTGCGGCTGCAGAAGCCCAGCCCAAGACACCCGAGGAATTGACCGAATTCGTGCGTCTCATGCATATAAACATGCTTTGTTTCTCCACACTTGCCTTGTTATTGCAGGTCCAAAGTCTTCTGGAGCAGATGGTTTGTCCAGCACTCCCACCCACGTAACGCCAGCTCGTATTCATGTATCGTGTTTGCAGCAATCCCGCTTCCAGAGCATGTCGCAAAACATTATTAAACGGATTGATGATATGGGCTCTCGGATTGACGAGCTTGAAACCAGTATCGCTGATCTGATGCAGCAGGCAAGTGCAGGATACGACGGTTTGATAGTAGACTTCGCTTGTGTGAATGCTTCTAAACTTTGCAGGCTGCACCAACAGACGATGGCGAAAAGTGACATCCCACAATTACGTACTGAACAATTGCTCAGCAAATCCTTCTTTGTCTGTCCGGCATGGCAGTGATATTAGGTCGAGCCCTTCGGGACGCCCCCAGCAGCTAATGCTGCAGTACACAAGTGTATTCGAGAGCCCCCTGTAAATGCACTGCACTTTGGTACAAGCATAACACACTACATACTTGCTTGGTTGTGTTATACTCAGCAGGCGCAATACAGCTGCAGAACAAGTATGACTGCAGGCAGGCAGGCAGGCCCTCGTCTCGACAGTGCACCCCCTCGAAGGCATGCATGAGGCATAACACTATTCAGCTTGTGCACTAGACTCATTGTAATGATTATACTGGCACCAGGCCGTGGTGTTTGACGGACTGCCTGGGGCTTCATGTCAAGCTTGCCCTCATGCAGGCACTAGAACGGGGGCCTTCACCTGCCCCTCGCTGACAGACTGGCCGTGAGCCCTTCCCTTCCAGTATCTACTTCGTGTAGCGAGTGGGCAGTACATTCTACACTCACACATTTCGGTCGCGACGTCGTCTTGCCCGGGAGAAAGGAGCTTCCAGCAGGCGTGGACATCGTCAAGAGGAGCACCGCTCCGGGGACGCTGCGCATGCAATAACCGGTCGTACACTACGAGCTCCTGATGGTCGCTCACCTTAATCCCTTGCCTTGGCCGTTCACGATGGTGGGCTTCCACTGCCTGCCCACTCTGCATGCCTTCCACTGGAGTCGAGCAGTCCTGCAAACTGTCTCTTCTGCGCAGTGATCGGCTCAACCGGGTGCAATTGAGGGTTGGCACTCCACATAACACCCCCTTCACACTCGGCTTCGGCTCTTCCCGGTATCCCACGGCGGCTACTGAGCCTCACAGCGTGGGACCGCCTTGCTCTGCGGCGCGGTCGAGCTGGTCGTAACCGCTCCTCATCGCGCATTACTGGGGAGTTCCTTGTAGCTTCTTCCCGTCTTCACCACAGCTCCGATCGCC
>Ga0307982_1001060_pt1 | contig 21967 bp, 6 predicted proteins | sample OrgLakmetagen989_FD_201847 | JGI IMG/M metagenome (GOLD analysis project Ga0307982, IMG submission 201847) | Saline water microbial communities from Organic Lake, Antarctica - #989 | ecosystem: Environmental > Aquatic > Non-marine Saline and Alkaline > Saline | place: Antarctica: Organic Lake... | reverse complement strand
CCAGCTGGCACATCACAGACACTTTGGGAAAGGCCCATGAGACCCCCCTTGCAGGTCTCTGCCCATTCCCTCGTCGGTGTCCTCACTCCGCTAAGTACCCCCACAAGGGGGGCACTCTGCTGCCCAGGGGGTGCAGGCCGCCTTCAGACAACACACCGAGACTGTTGAGGCTTTGCAGTGCATGTACAATTCAACGAGTCTCTTTTGGCCATTTCTCTGCTGAACACTGTGCGCGAACCCACGCGCACCCCCACTGGCCTGGCGGAGGCGCGAGGGGCTCGGCCCGTGCAGCTGGTGCAGCAAGCAGCAAGCCCAGTGCGTCAATCCACCTGCGGTACAGGAGGGGGGGCACCACCAATGGGCGGGGACATGCCCGGTGGCAGCGGTGGGTAGGGGGGGCGTGCGGAGCCTGCGGACACTGCAGGGGGGGGGTGGGCTGCTGACTGCACCACGCGGGACCGGACATTGGTACTGGATGGGATACGTCGCATGCGGGCGAGCACGCTGCTGCGTGCGGTGTGGTTGTCCGGCACAGCAGCCGTGGAGGGTGGCGGGGGGCCAACCGTGGCAGTTGATGGGTTGCTTGTTGCAGAACCACTCCCTGAGTTTGCAGCAGCTGAGACAAGACGAGAAAAACTGGGCACGGGCTGCCCGGCGCTCGCTGCTGCGGCTGTGTCAGCTCGCGCTTCGGCAAGAATGCCGCTGATGTACAGTTGACGCGAGCTGCCTTTGCAAGGCACAGTTCGGCGAAGGGACATGCAGCCAAGTGCTGCATTCTCTGACTCGGCGAACATAATACTTCGACGGGCTTGTAGCTCTTCATCAAGCTCTTCAACAGCTTTGCGCCTGTACAGTAGAAATGTGGCTTCAGCTTGGTCGCAAAACGCCAACACAACACCCACCTTCTAAACTGCGCATCAGCTTCGGAGTTGGATGAAGATGCCTTCGAGGTGCCCTCTTTCAAAAGGAGTGCATCGTAGAGCATCTGTGCGTACTTTGATTTTTGCTTGCGACCTCGCACCATGCTCTGGAGGCGTGTAGCAGCAACTGCAGATTTATCTTGCAGCTCCGCCTGTCGCACGTGTGCCCGACCGGCAGCAATTGCATCTAGAGTCTCTACGGGAGCCAAAGGTGGCTCACGTGGTGTCCATTTTCTATATGATGCCATGGTCTCTCACAAGTAAAGCTGCCCAAGCTATTTGTATTGGCATTGACCTGCCTGCATCAACTCGAATCAGCAGTGCTCAAGTTCACCAAGACCTTTCTTATCAGCAAGAGTAGCGGCATACTTGCATGAGAGTGCATGTGTTCAATTGCCTACGTCGTGACTGGAGGAAGTGGAGAGCCAACAGAAGCGAGTCGTCGGGAAGGTGCCCCCCAGTCTGGCCCCTTCCCCACGAACCCCACCCTCCTGATCAACACCAGGCAGTGCTAAGAGCCTTCCAAGATGCTACACTCTTTGAAAACATAATCTGCTCAGTCATAGATAGTCCCTGCTCACTCGTCGAACCAATGCCAGCATGCGTATACGGTGAAATGATCCCTCATGCTGAATGATACGACGTGAAATCGGCTGTCCGAGATTCGACCATGGCTGGGATGCCCAGGCTGTCTTTCAGAGGACCCATACTTGCCTCTGCCCAGGCGTCGTGGTCCTCCTGTGAGGCCCATTTCTCGATCTCAATCACAACATTGTCTCCAGACAACAGGATGTTGTATCTGCACATATGAAGTGTGATGTGTTACCACTGACGCGTACAGCTGCAGCCAATGCAGTTAACTTACTGCAAGCACTTCTTGGTGTCGATGGCTGTCTGTTTAATTGTCTGAAGTGCACCAGCAAGCGCGCCTTGCTGTCCCTGCAGCGCCAAGAAAGTGCTTGGTGCGTGCTGCTCACGTCGAGCTGCACTCAGATATAGCTGCACCTTACCTCTTTGCATACAAAGCGAACGACTTTGACTATTTCAGTGTCGATACTTTTCTCTCCGTAAATGTCGAAGGTTTGAGCGGACATGGTTGAGGTGGCAATTTGGCGTGTGTGACAAAACTAGAACTTCAGGCCAATGACGAAGCGAGCTAAGTGAAGTGACTCCTGTGTGGTGTACTGTGTTTGTATTATGGTTCGTTCATGTGTGTGAATGTTATGTATTCTTCGACGACATGATGCGTCAACCCGAGCTCGGGGCACGTAACCCCTTGACCCCGCTCAGGGGGGGGCATGCAGGGAAAAGAAGCTTGTGAGAGTTTGGGTTGGAAGGATTGGGTTGGCCATGCTGTGGTGCTTGTTGCTAAGTCCTGAGTTCTCTCGCGGCATAGCCAAAGGATCCCCACAATTGGTGTGCCATCTCCCTGCTGCACATGAATTCAGCACATCGACCACCAACATGACACGGACACCACCACAGTGTTCACACACCGCGGTTTACTCGTCAGACTTCTTCTGGGCTCTTTCCGCCCTTCGCTTGGCCAGCACCTGCTGCTCCACACGCTTGGCGGCCTGGAAGGATACCTTGCTGTCGGCAGCCGCCATGGCCTGCGCAGAGCTTGCGTCAGCCTGCGCCTTGTGCACTTGCTGCTTCAGCTGCAGCACTTGCTGCTGCAGTCGACTGCAGTCAGCTGTGGCTTGATCCTTGGCTGCAGCGACGGCTGTGAGCGCGGAGTCCTTTGCCTGCACCTCCTTCTTCAAGTGGGCCCACTGCCTGGCCAGGTGCCGCCTCTCCAGCTGCAGCAAGTGCTGCTCGCGGCGGGCAGGGGGCAGATCCACCAGCTTCACCCGCACCCCATCCACTTGCACCAGAGTGTCTGGTAGGGGGGGGGTCCACAGGGGAAGGGGGGACATGGGGGTTGCCTCCGACGCTGCCATCATGAACTTGGCAGACATGGCTGCATTGGCAATAGCAGGTGTGACGATGCCTGATTTGTTCATCTCGCTTGCAGCCATACCCCCGCCCACTGGAGATGTCACGGTGCGTGCAGTGCCGGACCTCAAGTCCAGTGTCGTAGTGCTGGCCGCCGCAGGCCGCCTGCCCACTCCCAGCAACGACGACAGGCTGAAGCTGCCCCCAATCCCAAACAGGCCAGCGTTGCCCTTGGAATTGGGCTGTGGCACAACTCTTGGGGCCGCCACCCCCTCAGCTGCTCCAAACAGCATCTGCGCGTCGGTTGTGAGGTCGGCTCGAGCATCACCGAACGCTTGCGGGCTGTCCATTCGAGCTCGTCCGAGTGTGCACACTGGGGACTGTGCCACACTGAGTGCCCACGCCCCGCTGCTGCCTCCCTCCTCCTCGTCATCGCCGTCAGCCGTGGCAAAGGAGGCGACGCTGCTGCGGCGACTGCGCTCGTGGGCGTTGACGCGACCGGCAGAGGACAGCGACGCATTCAGGTCGGCCAAGCTGTCCACGCTGTCGCACTCGTCGTCAGAGAAGTCGGACACAGCCAAGCGCTCCGGTTTTAGGCGGGCTGGCGTGTCCCTGTTGCCCACTGAACCGTGGCGTCCGCTGTGCAGGGAGCGCGCGGAAGCCCGAGAGCGCGCAGAAGCGCCTGAAGCGGGCACTTGAGGGCGCGCACCTGGCTTGCGGCCGGCCTGCTGCTGCAGCCGCAAGATCTTGTTCTCCTCCTTGGCAAGCTTCAGGTCTGCGCTGATTTTCTCACAGTCTGCACACTTCTTCACCAGCATGGATTCCAGTTGCGTCAAGCGCACCTTGAGCTTGCGGTTGGCGGTGGCGTGCTGCGCTCGCAGCAGCAGCTCAGTGCCATTGGCAGCGGCTTCTGGCATGGAGGCCGAGCGGTGCACAGGCGAGTGCACGAGCTGCGTGCGCTCTGCTTGCACTGGTGTGCCCTGGCTGGGGGCTGTCGATGACGCTGATGTGTTGTCAACGCTGGGAACATCCGAAGCCAGGGAGACTGGCCCAGCAGGGGACTGCATGGGCGTGTCCATGGCGCCTGCTGCACTGTGCCGCGAGGGTGCTTTGGGGGTGTTGACCTCAGCAAGCGGCGCTGGGGCGGCCCCAACCTGCTGTCCCAGCTGCACACACGCCGCAATGAAGTCCTGTGGGGCTCCAGCCGCCTCAAGCCAGGCAGGTAGCACTCCCGCCAGGTCACTCTTCCAGGCCACAGGCAGCGGCGGCAGCTGCTTGGATGCTGTTTCAGGGGCTGCATCCACCACATCACCCAGCGCGGCTTGGGTTGCGCCGCTGCCTTGAACGGCAGCCGCTCCCAGCTGCAACCGCAGCTTCGAAACATGCTCCTGCAGCTTCAAGTTGTCAGCTGTGGACTTGCGCAACGCTTCACGCAGGGTGTGTACCTCGCTCTTCAGATTGCCTACATTGCGAGCCTCCTGTCTCAAGTGGCGCAGGCGAGATGCAGCCCGGCGCTGTCTGGCAAGGCACTGAATGTGCACTGCAGCACAGCGCTGCAACCGCCAGGCAGCACGAACCGACCACATCCTAGCAGTGGCTTGCAGCTGCAGGGCGGCGCGTTGTCTGATCAGCTCCAGCACTTGCTTGCGGGCGTCGGCGCCGCGGCACGCCGCCTGCAGCAGCATGACAGCCATGCGCCCCCGAACAAACTGGCTGCGAGTGCGCACCATCTTGAAGAATGCCTGCAACTGGGTGCCTGCCTGTGTTTCACGCAGCAGCTGCACACGCACCCTGGCATTGCTGCAGCGTAGGGCACACTGGAGTGTGAGGGCGGCACAGCGCATGCGGCGCCAGCGCTGTCGCTGCAGCACACCCTGTGCCAGGAGCTGCACGGCGCTGGCTGCAGCATTTTGCAGACTGGAACGAGCAGAGTCAATGGCCTCAAAGCTGCCATGGCGAAAGAAGACCTTGGTGTTCCCCACTTGGAACATGTCCTGCAGCCTGCTGCTCCCGTCAGGCTTCACAGTCTGCTGCAGGGCATGGGCAACACCTGCACGCCACAGGCCAGCTGGCCCGGAGAATTGCGTCTTCTCCAGCACAGAGGCATGCCCACCTGCCTGTGCCAAAGCACTCAGCACGGCAGTGCACTGCTGGGGCACCTCGCTGCTTTCCTGGGGGGGGCAGCCCACAGAAGTGCACACACGGGCGAGGCAGCTGAAACGGCTGAGGAACTCACCGTGCAAGAATCGCACAGGAAAGCCGACCCTTGAGACACGCACAGCCTCTAGAACGCCACCACAGCGCAGTTGGCTAATGAGTGATGCGCGGTCTACTTCACGGGGCTTGCCGGCAGCGTTGGGCTTGAGACACCGGATGTAATGCGGCGAAGTGGCGTTGATGATGCTGAGCAGCTGCTTGAGCTGGGAGCGGAACTGTGTACCCACCGTGGGCGACGAGAGGGACTTGGACTTCTTGCTTGTGCGCTTGGCTTTGGGGCTGCTTGTGCGCGCCTTGGGCGCTTTGCCGCTCAGCACAGCCTTCATTGCAGCAGCCTCCTGTACGGCGCGCGTGATGTACTCTGGCTCGGCCGCCTGCTTGCTTTGTGTGGCTTGGAACAGCGACGCCACAAACGCAAACTCGCTGCTGCCCATGGCTTCCAAGGCTTCATCGTGAATGCTGTCGCGGTTCTTGTCGCAGAAGCCTGCGGTGGAGTACGTCACGGAGCCGGCGTAGTGCTGCACAGCAAACTGCGAGTTGGCCACTTGCTTTGAGGATGCAGAGAAGCATGGGTTACCTGGCTTTGCTTCAGAAGCACCTGCGGCAGCCCCCCCTCGTTTTGCTGCAGGGGGCTTCAGGTTGTCGTAGCACTTGCGCGCGAAGCTGTCGTCAGTTGCCTTGGGCATGAGGCACGCCTCATCCAACAACGACAGAATGCCAGGAGGCGACTTCCCCTCAATCAGATTCAGACACACTTGGTTGTCCTCAAAGGAGATGCCCTCGCATGAGATGCCCTCTCGTTTGTACTCTGCCTGCTCAGCTTTGAAAATGTAGTGGTTGAAGTGCTGCTGCAGCGTTTCGTTGGCGTAGTTGATGCACAACTGCTCGAAGGAGTTCGTCTCGAAGTGCTCGAACCCAAAAATGTCCAGAATGCCAATGAAGCTGTCAGTTGCAGCGTCGTTGCGAATACTGGCGTTCACTCGGGCCACGATGAAGTCAAACAGCCGGCTGTACAGGGATTTCAGCAGAGCATCCCTTGCATCTGCGGCCGCTGCAGGTGAGAACGCTTTGACTGTGGTTTCGCCCGCAATCACTAAATGCTTCTGCGTGAGGACTTGCTGCAGCGCGACGCCCTGCACCCCCAGCAGTGCGGCAGCCAGCTCAAAGCTCTGGCCGGCAGCGCCAGCAGCCACGACCCGGGAGGCATCCTCATTGCCCTCTTGAGCCACAAACTGCGTGTTGCCCAGGTGCAGCAGCGCGGCAACAGTCTGCCACACGCCCGTTCCCTCCTCAGCAGTCAAGCCCATCACCCCCATGGCGCCCTGGGTGGCAGTGAAGCCCTCCTCGTCGCTCTCGCCGATCAAAGTGGTGCAGCCAGACTGCGACAGCAGGGCAAACGTGTGTTCACTGGGTGAGCCAGCTGTTCCCAGGTGCCAATCCTGGCACCACGTGTCCGGCGCCCCAGCGCACAGCTGGTAGAAGGCGTGGTACGACCTCTCCCCTGCCCCAACGTGCACCAGGCGCACCTTCTCCAGCAAGTAATGGGAGATGCGTGCACCCACAAGGACACCTGCATCGTCATGCTGCAGCTCGATGAACTTCCCGAAGCGGGAGCTGTTCTCGTTGCGCATGGTTTTGGCGTTGCCGAAAGCCTCCAGGATGGGGTTGCTCTGCAGCACACGCTCGTGCATAGCGGGGCCCTCTGATGCTTCAGCTGAGCCCGAGCGAGCCACAGATGCGATGAAACGCATGACGATCTTTGTAGTCTCTGTCTTGCCCGCTCCTGACTCGCCGGACACCAGCAAGGACTGGTTCACGAGTTGCCCAAGTGACGGGTCAGCTGTCAACATGCCCGTCCGAGCAGCAGCTGCTGTGGCATACACATGCGGGGGCAATTTACCCAGTGTGTCGGCGCTGCTGCCGCCTATTTGGCTCTTCACCAGACTGTAGCTGTAGTAACTGTTCAGCATTTCGGGACTGTACAGCGACGCAATGAGTCTGAAGGGGTTGACTGCCAGTAAAGTGCTGCCAGTATTGGTATAGATACTATCGGCAGCGTATCTAGCGGAAACAACGTGCAGAATGGCAGCCTCATGCAAGTGGGGCAGGGAGATAAGATCATGAACTCCCTCTGGGCCGCCAGAGTTGCTAAAATCATTTGCTTTCACCAGAACATGGGCAGATCCTTTCACTGACACACTATCCTTGGACAATTCAACTTTAACGAGTTGGTTTGGTTCATACGTTTGTATCGTTGCTGTTGTAGAATCGAGAGAATGGGTATTCTGAGAAAAAAGCGATGCTGGAGCTGATCATGAATCTTCGCCGCTGATAACAAGTCCACACCATTTCCACCACTTCACCTGCCACCCAGGCTTCTGTTGAGTCAGAGATCCATACATGTGTGCCCTTTTCCATGATTTCGTGCTGCTGTTCAGGGTGCTGGAGGCGTGTTGAAACCTTGTAGCTCGTAACGGTCGGGGTAAATTGACGGGCTAGGCTGATTCTCCTTTGTAACACCTAGGGGCACAAAGAGTGTTCCAGACGTTAATTACACTGCTATGCAGCTGTTAAGACTTGATTTCTTTTTCAAACTGACGGGTGCGGGCACCGCTCTGCTAATTTACCGTGTTTTATTAGGGGGGCATGACCGACATGAGCAAGCAGCTAGCCCCGAGATGGCAAGATGGGCGAGGTGTGCGCCAACAGCTCCATTTGAAATCTAATTGGCATCTCAATTCGGCTCTCCGTACAAAATTGTCACTTTTAATTTACACTCTGGTCAATGTCGGCGAAGAAACTTCAGGAATGCCGCCAAAAACTTCGTCGCAAAATGAAAGTGCCGTGGTAGCAGCCACCAAGCAGCGGTGAGAGAATACGACGGCATATCCGAGTGCAAGCCGCAATTCATTTACGTGTATTGCAGCGAATGGCAACTAGGCTGGGGCTTCACGACCCCGAAGTACCCCAAGGTGAGCAGCAGCGACAGCTTTTTGAACTGCTCGCTAAAGCCGCAACCTTGTCTACAGTGGCCAATGCTAGTGCCAGCATGGGACGACGAGCTGGATATTTGTCAGTTGGCAGTCCAGAAAAGCGCAAGCTCCTTGCGTTTGCCTGCATATTTCCTGGCTGGGAGAGATGAGCCCATGTCATTGGGAACTCCAGCTCTGGACAGCTGGGAGCCAGCTACGTATGTCACTCCTGCTCGGTTGCAGGAACTCACTGCCGGTGTATACATGGCCAAAAAGAAATCTGCCAAAATGGGTAAAACAATGCAACTCGACATGCAATCAGCGGTAGACACCCTCCACCAGTTGTCTTCCCTGTCTGCGAGCGACATGCAGAGCAAGTTTGGCGCTCAGTATGTCTCAGACGCTGATGAAACAGCGTCGTCAGACGAAGAAATGGACACACATGCTACACAGCGTGCTGCTGCAGCTGCCAAGGGTGGCAGTCGTGCAGCAGCTGGCTCCCGCCAGCCCTCGCCCAAGCCAGCTCCTGCAAAAGACCAAACAAAGCGCACTCCGCGACAGCACAGCCGCAGGGGGAAAACGTCGCCAATTGAGCAGCCCGCCACGTCCTCTCCTCGTTCAGCTGGTTCGGCAGGGAGTGTTCCGTGGGCCTCAGTTCCTCAGTACACAGACGTGTCCAGCACGTCAGCAGAGCCGGCGGCATTTGTGCTGGGCTGGGGTGCAGAGGCCTCCTCTGCAGCTTCACCATCCCCACTGCACCCTTGCATCACATTCCCCCCCGAAGAGGCGTCGGGGCCTGCGCAGGTGGAGTGGAACGCCACCAAGGGGGGCGCCCCCAAGCTGCTCGTGTGGTGGTGCGCAGATGGCTCCTTCAGCGTCATCAAACAAGCCGCATGGAGGAATTGGACCGACGAAAACGTAGCACTGTATTCACAAGGCGTGTCTGTGACTGTGCGTGGCACCGAGCGAAAGCCAGACCCTGCCTTGGCTGGTGAGGTGCACACCGCCCTTGAGCATACACTGGACGCCGGCTGGCCAGACTTGGACAGGACAGCCTTCATGAAAAAACTGTTTGCAGCGACACATCCCGATGGGGCAGCATCTGTCGCCTCTGCAGGCTCCTCCAGCAGCGGCGGCGCTAGGGGGGGTGCTCCTGAAACCGCAGCTCCCCCCCCCCCTGTCACCACCGGCAGCAAGAAACGCTCCAGGGCTGAGCGAGCAAAATTGCGGGCTGCGGCTGCCGAAGCTGAGTCTAATTCCAGCAGCGACGACAGTGTGGCGAGCGCCAAGCCGCTGGCGAAGGCGCCTCGTCGCGCCAGCGCCGCTGTGCCGGCCGTCTCCGCCAGCGGCACCCAAGGCACATCCTTGCAAGCAGGGGACACCAGTGAGGAATCCGATGAGGACGTGCCTTTGAGCGCCATGGCTGGTGGCCACGCCGCACGCCACTCTGCTTTTTCTGTCCCGCTCCCCGCCACCGGTGCACCCTTCTCCAAGTGGATCGACGCCCTGAGGCAGGCTGTGGGGCACATGCAGAGGCACGCCCCCCCAAGCGATCAGCACACAGCCGGGCTCGAGGCGGCTGCAGAAGTTCTTGAGGGCATGCCAGCCTTCCCGCGCATCACATTGGCTGAGGCACGGCGCACAGCGGCGCCAGCTGCACTGAATAGCGTCCTGCAGGCTGCTACTGCCTCCCCTCGCATCTTACTGCTCGCCAAGCGAGTGCGCCAGGCATGGAAGGTCACAATATCGAAAACCGAAGCAGCTGCCAAGGTGTCACTGGCTGCAGCCAGCCCAGCCCCGGCTTCTGCTGAGCCGGCTGCCGTTGCTGTCCCGCAGGCGGCAGCTGGGGCTCCCAGCGACCGCACAGCCCCAACTTCAAGTGTGGAATCCTCAGCACAGAGCGGGGCTCAAGCCCCCTTTGCTGCCGCCGCTGCCTCCAGCAGCTCTGCAGGGGAAGTCAAGCCAGCCAAAGCCATCAACGAGGGCCCCCCAGCCATCAGCACAAACGTCGCAGCAGGCATGAGCTGTACCCTGCGTATCCGCTGCACACACCGCCTGCACGCACTGCTGAAGCTTGTGCTGGGGACGTTCCCCGAGGAGCAGGGAGTGGCCTGCCCCACCGGCACCATCGCCCGCCGCCTGGAGCTGCGCATCGCCGCTACTGTCGGCACGCCGGTGGGCTCGAGCACCGACAAGCAGTTGGCGCAGTGGGCGTATATGGAGCAGTCGGCACGCGTGACAGGGCTACCAGCTGTCTTCCTGCACATCGATGACGCTGCTGTGGTGCCGCCTGCACCGGTCCCGACCAGCGCAAGCACGTCGCCCATGGCCAGTCTTCTGTCGGCCACAGAGTGGAGAGACGCCCGCAAGGATGCCCGCTCGGCATATGTGCACGGTATGCAGGTGCTGTGGAGCACCGTGGCGCAGTGCAGCGCGGAGCCACTGACCATGGGGGCGAGCAGGCCCCCCGCCCCCCCAGCGGCTTCCTGGGCCGGCACGGCTCGAGCCTCCCGCATGGCACAGCTGGCGGCTCACTGGGAAGATTGCTTTCCGCACCAGCTGTGGATGCTGACAGCAACCCCCCCCTCGGCGCCCGGGTTTGGGCCCCTCAAGCCCAGCACGGAAGATTCCCTGGCGCCTCACGTGGCATACTTGGCAGCATGGCGACCGCCGTGGGTGGCCAACAGTGCGGGACAAAACACGCCTAACAAACGACCACAACCCCCCGCTGCGCCAAGCACCTTCTTGGGCGCGCTCCGAGCGATCTCAAGTCGAGTGCCACAGCCGGCAGCTGGGGCAAGCAAGTAAGCCGTGAATTTGCAGCAGGCGGCCTCTGGGAAATGCCTGGCTGTTTGTGTGGAATTTGATCAAGATGAATGCGCTGTAGGAATGCAAAGCTTATTATGGATTCATTCCCCTGCGAAGCAGGCACGCACACACATTCACACGTTGGCTTGAGGGGGGGGGCAGGACCCCCCTGGACCTCCCGGACTTCAACACCGCTCCGCAGCCCCAGCTTCGATATCAGGCAGGGGCGAAGGCATAGCCACATACGCGGCATCATTCTGCAGCAATTGCTCCGTTTCGCTGGCGGGTTGGGGTGATTCAGCTGAGGGAGCAGCAGCAGCAGAGCTGGTTGCCACCCCAATAATGACAGCCCGCCCGACGCCCAGATACCAGCGCTTGGTAATAGTAAATAATGCGGCTAAAGAGGAAGCCAGCGTTGCTGTGAGAAGAAGAATGAGGACAATGCGCTCGGCCACCGATGCTTCCTGAAGCATTGACGGCAGAAGTTTCACAAACTGCGAAGTTGGCGATCTATGCTCGTGCAGCACACTGGCCAGAGATAGCACTCACCAAGGCAATCATGATTGTCATCAATATACTTATTACGATAAGTTCCGTGGTGTGCCGAACAGCACGGGCAGCGCTGCGCTGGATTCAATTGCATGTCGTGTCTCTCGCCACGCCTTTCGGGTAAACCGTACCATATTCGCTTGCAAGTGCATTCGACGTGATGTGCCCACACCAAAGAATATGGTTCATGGCACATTTCACAAGACTGCAGTAACAATCAAGTTTGACTCCGTGGGCTGCGGTGTTTGCGGGGACAAAGCAGCAGCACCCGACGAGAAGTTTCGCGATACGTACGGGAGGAGATCCGGAAGACTGCGCCTGCTGCAAAGTCAAGTGACCTTCATGGCAAACCTCAATCCAGTGTTGAAGGCAGTGTTTATGCACCTGTGCCGACAAATCGCTTCATTCTAGCCCCTCATGAAGCGGACCAAGCGGCACACTCACAGCCGAGACGGAGCCGCTGCAAGCACAGGGCCGCAGAAGCATTTCGCCACCCTCGGCGCTGCAGCATATTCTGCACTCCATACTATACGATGTGGATAAATTTCAATGAGGGTAGCACTAGCGTGCTTTCTTGATGCGCGTGTTTGACAGCATGCAGCGTGTTTGAGATGCTGCTGCACACCAACTCCTATGGGTCCTGACCCAGGGGTTAGGCCCCCCGGACACGGAAGAGCAAGTGCAAACGAAACGTTTTTATGTCGCCCCCTTCATTAACTGTCCACTTTCTTGGTTTTGTGCACCAGATCTGGCACGTGAAGGAGCAAATACGCATTGGGGCGCAGTTTACGAAGAATGCAGCAGCGACGAGCCGAGTGCAGTAGAGCAGTGAAGCCATCCAGCAAAGTGCACAAATTGCTTGCCATATGAAATGCACATGCACTTTCCTCGGCAGAAGCTCACCCCATCCCTTATACGCGCGGGGACCCAAGCTCTCCTGCACTGCTCAAGTGAACCCACGCGCCCCATGCCCCCCGTGCCGCAGTCTGCAGCTCCTCCAAATCGGCGGCTTCATGCCCCTTGGACCGCCCCCCAGGCACCCCCACTACGCTGACGTGGGGCTTGCTGGCCGTGCAACCGCTGACGGAGCTGCCGGCTGCGCGCAGCATGCGGGCGCTGGGGACATGGGCATGCAGCTCCGAGGGGCCGGCGTCCGTCAAGGGCTTGTGACGACCATCCACCACAAATGTGCGGATGTACCTCACTGCCAGGCGTGCCACTGTGCTGTCTCTTCCGTCCCCAAAGTCGGCTTCAGCATTCATTAGCCGATACGCGTTGACACATGAGAAGTGCACCAAAAGAGCGTTGGGGATATGGCTCGTGCTCACGTGTGTCGCATCTGAAACGGCTGCAGGGGCACTGGAGGACGATGCTGGGCAGTGTGTTGGTGATTCAGTGGGTGCCTGTCCCCCCTGCATCAGGTCATGCACATGTAGGGGGGACATCTCTCGCCCCAGCCACCACCACGGCCGCGGCGCCACAGTCCTCTGAGAGCCGCTGCGGACAGAGGATGCCTTGGAAGCCCCCAGTTTCCCCCCTGATGTGCCCCTTTGCAGCTGGTGACGAGAAGCATATCCCAGGGTGAGGCCGGATTCGTGCCCTGTGCCGGTGCGGGCCCGGCGAACACTGCCTTGGGGACGCTTCTGTGCTGCCACAGTGGCAGAGCGCCGGTGACGCCCTGACGAGAATGTGGTGTTCTGCAGCGGGTTGTGACGCGTCACCAGCTCGTCATCGCTGTCACTTCCAGGCAGCGAGGCAGAGCGCAGCCCCACCAAGTCGTCCAAGCTGCTGTGCTTCTGTACCTCGTGCACCGCAGTGCTTACTACAGACATACCCAACTCCCCCAGTGAGGGCACGGCGCTCAACGAGTGCTTGCGGTGCCCAGGGCGAGACGCTGGGGCGGAGCTGTCAGGGGAGAACGTGCCGAAGTGGGGGCTGTGCTCAACGCTGTTCAAGGCGGACCCGATGGTGTGCATGGGCGATGCTGCATCTGCATCTGTCGCATCTTCGGCACTTTCCACAGCCACATACACTTCGTCGCAGCCAATGCGGTGTCGCACCAAGTCCCCTGCCACGCTTAGACGCCGCAGGGCCTGGGGGTGCAGCAGTGCTAGAAGGAAGGGAAGGGACGTGCCCACCGCCAACTCGTCCTGCCAGCGCTTATGGAGTTTTTCCTCCGGTGACAGTGGCACCCCCCCTGCGCCCCCTTCCTCATCGAAGTCGCTGTCAGCCTCCAGGTCACTTGAGTCCTCCCCAGAAGAAGGCGCATCATCCAAGCCATCCATGCTGCCCAGGTCGCTCAGGCCCTGCAGGCTGTCTTCTGAGTCGCTGCAGCTGTCGACGGAGTCTGGCAGCGCCACATTTGCAGATAACTTGGCCGGGCTTGGCGCTACTGCTTGGTGGGGGGGGCGTTGCTGCAGGGAGCGGCGCTGCATCTTGTAAGCACTGGGTTCTGCCGCTGCAGCCTGTGGCGTGCCGCGTCCAGTGCTGAAGCGGGCACTGCTGTCACCAGGCAGCTGGGAGTCCCGTGGAGATGCCTGCACTGCAGCAGCTGCGCTCACCACGGCATCCTGTAGGCGCTGACGCAGGCGTTGCCGCAGGCTGGTGTGCGAAGATGCTGCCTTTGTTTCGTGTTGCAAGGGACTGCTCGCAGCATTTGCCCGCCGTGGTAGATGCAGCTTTGGAGGAGGCAGGCGCATGGAGAATTCCCCTGGCGAAACTGGACTAGGTTGGTCTGCCGCCTGCAAAATGGACGCTGCCCAGGCATGTGCAGTGGGAGACAGCAGGTTGTGCTGGTTGGTGGGCACACGGGGCACCATGCCCGACATGAGCTCCTGCCACTCCCGCTGCCACTTTCGGCACAGGGTATCCACAACGCAGCACCGCAGCCACGTCAGCTGTCGAGTCACCGCCACAGCCTCGTGCTGCACATTGATGACATGCAGGTCCATGGGGGCGTCATGGCCGGACCACGGGGCAGTCACTGTGGCGTCCCGCACCTGGTCCGGCAGCCCAGCCGGCACGAGCAGCTGCTGCACCACATCAAAGGCGTCAAATCCAGCCACAGTGCGGCCACACGACAGCAGCACATGGCGGGCAAATGCCAAGGCGGCGGCTGTGCTGTCAAACACATCGCCATCTTCCCCTGCTGCAGCCAGCACGCGTGTGGCCACTGCCTGCAGCATAAGACGTGCTTTGTGTGCTGGATCGTAGCTTGCCGGCTCTGATGGAGATCCCACCGTCAGCCCCGACAGTATCTCCAGTGCATCCATGTCTGGGGAGAGAGACGCACTGCAGGCGGACTGCCGTTCCTTGCCGCCCTCCCCCGTGCCGCCAAGCCTCCCCCTAACCTGCTGAGCAGCTTGCACAACTGCAGGGTTGCTGAGGCGTAGCACATCCAGGGGATACATACCGTCCACAGTCAAGCTGTCCCGCCCCAGGTCCTTGATGAGCTGGGCCAGGGATGCATCCTGCAAGCCCAGGGACACAGTGCCCGAGGAGCCGCTGCCATAGGCAGCACTCAAGGCACTGGCTGCTACATCCACAGACTGCAGCGGGGTGCTGACAGCGGCCATGGGTGCGTTTGTGTCTCTGGACCAGTGGTACCACTCCAGCGGCACAGTCAAGGGGCCGCTCAGCACGTCTCGCAGCACCTCTGTGAGGGGGTGGTCAGGGTACACCACCAACCCGTCGCCGCCATCGTCATCCCCCTTGCTGGCATCCTGCGTGTCGGCAGCACCTTCTAGTACAGTGCTTATATCGGGGCTACTGACCGATCGAAGCACCCCAGACACCTTGCCTGGGGTGGCGATTGTCGCTGAGCGGGTGTGACGCACTCCGCTGCCAGCCTGGTCGGCACGCAGCATCGCTGTAGCGGCATCATTCAACACGGCGCCTGTGGATGTACGCTTATGACGAATGCGCCCAGCTGGTATAACCGGCGGCTTTGCAGTGGTGCCAGCCTCCGCCGCTGCCCCAGCAGCCAGCACGAGCCCCTGAACTGCGCTGGCCGCATCCCCCAATAAACGGCTGCGGGCTGCACTGATCAGTCCTACTGCCAGTGGCATGTGTGGGGTGTTTTCAGGTGCATGCCTTGCGCACGGGGTGCTTGAAGCGGAGGCAGTGACCCCCCCAAACGGCACGCCGTCCCCTGGCGAAGCACCATGTGACGCACCCCACAGACGAAAGCTGGGGCCTGGGGATTTCCGTGTGTGCGCTTTTCCCAGATCGCCTGCAGGGACAGCATAGGCCGCCCCACTTGAGGCGCGCTGCCCCGCAGCGAGAAGAAGCGCCTCCGTCCACAGCGCCCGGTCAGCCAGCGTGCCCAGCCTCAAATGCACAAAGGCGCTCTTGCTGCCGGCCCCCACCGGCGTCTGGAGTTTGATGTGTGCGCTGCGCTGGATGTCTTCAGCCACAGCGGGGGAGAATGTGAACGGGTCGCATTCCGGCAACAGGCAGGCTGCAGCTCGCTGCATGGCACTGCCCCGGCAGTACTTGCGCAGCAGCAACCCTGCGGTGTTCATCAAATGCTGCAGTTGGTACGATCTGAGCTGGGCATTGGGTGCAGCCTGTGCGGCGGCTTGCTTCACGGCTGACACGGCGCCGAGCAGCTGGGCGGCCGAGGGGGCATCCACCGCACCCCGGCAGCCTTGCATGGCCAGCATCTCACTGGCTACAGGCCACGCGAAGGGCGGCACTGCGCCCGAATCGGCGCCCTGCCACCACTCGTCCAAAAAAGACAGCACAGCCGATGGGTCTTGAGCTACAAATGCTGAAAACCCCGCAGCCAGGTCCCCCCTGAAGCGGCGCCCCCTAGAGGAAATGGCCGCCGCCACATCCAGGGCGGAGCCAAAGGCGCTAAGCGCTTCTAGTCGAGTGCTGGATGCACCCACTGAGTTGCGTCTGGGAGACGAGTACACTCTGGGGCGAAGGGGGAAGGCTGCAGAGGGGGGGGGGCAGCCCACTGACACACGGGGGCTCAGCGGCAGATACACCTGCGTACGCTTGGCAATGTCTGTCATTTCACCAGGCGACTTCGCCAGCCATAAGCAGTGAGGAGTGATGACTGCGAACCGTTTTAGCCAGGCTGCGCCCCTGGGCAGCGCCGAGGGCAGCTGCACGGGGGCTCCTGATGCAGCACAGGCCACCTCCAGCCAGCCGCTGTAAAACACAAGCTGGCCACTGATGCCCACGCCTGCCATGAGGCCTGCAATGCATGCCGGGTTGTACCGTCCAGGCAATGCCAGGGGGGCCCTGACCCCTGCGGGGGGGGGGGCTCCCTGGGTGACAGCAGGCGGCAGGGCACAGGAAGCAAGGCTCACTGATGCTTGCATATGCGCGGCATCGCCCACTGTATGTGCACAGGCGCCCATGCACTCCGCATCCAGTTTGCTTGAGGTGGAGGCAAGGGCGTTGCCGTTCAGCAAGCTCTGGGTGAGGCCCAGCTGGGCTGCTGCAGGTCGCATGGAGGGCGGGATGGCTGAGCTGCTGGCTGGCTCCATCAGCTGCAGTGCACTCATGATCAAGCGGTCGCGTGGGACCTCGATACATGTGGGCTGATATCCTGGGCCATACCCCAGCACTGCCACTGGCACCACAGATCCCGGGTCAGGGGGGTCAGTCTTACGACGAGGGGAGGCACCACCTGAGGAGCGCCGAGAAGCTCCAGCCGAAGATGACAGAGCGGATGCATGGATGGCCTGCGGAATTGCATTTGAATGCCAATCGTTAATGATGGGCGTGCCTGCAGAGGTGGTCGGTGTTTCTGCGCTCAGCTGGTGGGCTGCTGGAGAGAATAATGTGACAGAGCCGTGCGACAATGCAGCCAGCTGTGCCTGCATGCGTGGGGAGAGTGCCCCAAGAAGTGATGCTGTTGTACAAGAGTGTGCTCTGAGGGAACTCTGGGCTGCTCGCAACGCGTCATCTAGGCGGCTGGCCGTGATGGGTGCAGCCATTGAGCGTGCGGATATTGCTTGAAGCTCGGATGGTTGCTGAGACAAAGCCACTAGTCAAGCGATTCGCTCGATAGTCAAGTGCTCGAAGACTCTTGTATGATCAAAAATGAGCTGTAGCCACTTGTGTTTACAAAAGGTTGCTGCCGAATAGAGCAGTGATAAAGACCAAGCCAAAGCCTCCTCTTGACGCAGAGCCAGCGGTGCCGTGGATTACAGTGTGATATTGCTCTGCTGCAACTGCAACAGGAATCATACACACAAATGCCATTGAGTCTGACATTGGTTAGAGTTGCAGCATTAGACACGTGCCACGAGCCGCTGTTGCGAGCATCGTCTCGTGCAGGGGGGCCAACACAAAACATTTCCTGCATTTGCACACCAATCTGGCCCTGCAGCAACCCAAGCGCAGTGAAGGCTGCTTGCAAATTCCACGTGTTCGCCTAAACTGTCGCAGACAATATTTCTGTCCTGTATTCTGTGCCAAATCTCGGTATGCTCACAGGGCGACACATTGCTTGTTTCAAAACAGCTCTGCTACCGAGTATCCTTGAATAGCTCAGTTGACTTCCCTTGCTTTGCGGCAACCGCCAGCATCTATTTGCCATGGAGTCCTCACGAGTTATGGATTTTGATGGTGTTATGCATGAAGTGAAAACCCGTAAGTTTGTGCCTGAATACCAGCAGCCTTCAAAATGAATCTGCAGCACTTGTCACACAGTGCACAAAAAGAATCGCTTCAACAACAATTTGGATGCCTATGAGCGCAAGAGCAAATTTGTGAAAGCTGACGAAGTTCGTCCCGAGATCCGCGCGAAACTTGCATCGATGAATGAGTGTTTCTACAAAGGCCAGCTACGAGAAGCCCAAGACTGGGCGGTTCAGGTCATCAAGGACACGCGGGCGCTGCTGCTAGACCCCTTCCAGCTTATTGCTGCAATCACCTCTGCAGAGCTCACCACTTGGCCTGCATCCAAGGGCCCTGCCCCCAAGGAGCTGTACATGAAGCGCTACCAGGCCTTGCTGGTGCAGGTCACCCTGAGCACACGGCCGCCCCTGGACACCCTGCAGGCGCTAGCAGACGCAGCAGAGTATGCCAAGCCAGTAGATTGGCAGATTGATGTCACCTTGGCTTGCATGCAGGCTTCAGATGCTGCCAGCGACGGCCCCGGGGCGCTGGTGGACACGTGTCTCCGTGGTGTGAACGCCGGCTCGCACTGGCTGCATGAAGCAGCTGAACAAGGCAAGCTAGAGCCGCGAGCTGTGCGGACGATAGTGAACAGGGTCGGCATACTGTCTGGTCGGTGTATTGATGCACTGCAGCGTCTGCTGGCAGAAAGCACAGCCATGTCCCAAATGTCCTCCTCCGGCGCCGCGGCTGCTGTCACCGCCACGCACTGCGCACAGCTGGGGCAGTATGTGCAGGTTTTCACCACACAGTTTCAGTGTCGGCTGAGGTTTGTCCCCAATGACATGGCTTCCGCAGATGTGCTGAAGTTGTGTGAGGCCGCTGCGGCGGTGGCCCGGCAGGGGGCGGAGGGCTGGGCAGCCGGGCAGTTGGAAGGTGTGTCCAGCGATACTCTGCGGCCGCTGCACGGGCACGTAGTAGCACTTGGAGAGTGTATCATGCGCTGGGCCTTCCAATACGAGCTTTGGTCGTTGTGTGAGATTGTCCCGGAGCAGCTCACGGGTGCAGGCGTCATGCTGCCCACGGCCACTGAGGCCCGAGAGGTGATGGCCCTGTGGATGCAACTTGGCACTGCGGAGCGCAGCGACACTGCGGAAGGTATCAAGTCCAGGCTGGGCATTCTCACAGTGGGTGCAGCTCAAGAGGTGTACGCCCACCCAGCCCCAGCGGCTTCGGGGGACCTGCCCCAGTGCGGCGTGGACAGGAGAGGCGCATGCATTGTCTCCGAGGAGAAATTTGCCCTGCAACGCGTACACTTCGCCGTAACACTGGCAAGTGTACAGCGGGAGCTGGGGCAGCAGGAGCTGTCTCAAAACTTGGTGCATGCCATGCGCAGCAGCATGTGGCACTTGGCATATCCCCACTTTCAACCGCTCATGGAGCTGCTCCTGCGGGAAGACGTACAGGTGGGGGTGTTTACAAGATTTGAAGACGAAGCGTTACTGTTTCTTCAGAGTGCAGCAGATCCGTGGCAGATCTGGCAGTCTGTCTGCCAACAAATGCTGCTGGCGGCGCAGGTGCCGCAACTGTCACAGCTCGTCAACATCAACGGGGTGGTCATGCCGCAGCTGGCAGCACAGAAATCTGTCACAAGGAGGTGCGTGCGGGATGTGCGCGCTGCATATATTGTGTGTAGCCTGCTGCATTCAGCACCACCAAGCATTTTTGTGGATGACGACCATTTCGTGGGGGCTGTTCTGGCGGGCCTGTGGTCCTGTGCAAATCACGCTGCAGGGCCCGACACAGCCGTGATGCGCATGCGAGCAGCTCTACAAACACCATCAGAGGCCCATGACATCCACAGCATGACCTGCCGTGCCGTCTCGATCGTCAAAACCAAGCACGGTGCTGGCAGTGCAGCTGCTGCAGAGTGTCGTGCAATTGAGGAGCAGAGCTCAGCCCTGCTGGAGGAACTCGACTCCATCCAAGAAGAACAAGGCCCTGCGTCTGATCATGAAGAGAGTCCAGTGGCTGCCAGCGCAGCTGGGGCAGCTGCTGGAAAGGCCCGAAGCTCCAGAAAAGATACTCGTACCAAGTCAGCTCGCTCGGGGGGCGATGCGTCAAGCGACAGCGACAGCTCCTTTGAGGCTGAATCAGACCATAGTAGCGAAGGTGATGATGTGGAACTGCACTCTTCGAGTGATTCATCTGGAGACGAAGCTTTTCTTGAGCGGGCGCCTGGATCAAGAGCAGCCGCGGCCAGGCCCACCGGCAAGGTGACCAAACGCACAGGGCGTGCCCTGGGTGTGGTTCACACAAAAAAGCGCACTGTAGACTACAGATTGATGCTTTCACGCATTCTGTCCACATCAGCGGTGCCCTCAGTGCATGCTCTGTCTGCCTTGTACACTGCAAGTCGGGCTGCAGCGAACCTGCCGTGGGCGCACAGCCTGGTGACACTTCTGGGCCGGCTAGAGCTTGTGTGTATCCGGCCACAAGCAGTGCTTTGTTGTCAGGCTGCTGCTCAAGGACACTCCATTTATAATGACCGAGTGTTGTCTGAGCACCGCCCGATGGTGGTGCCGCCTGCCCATTTGAAGCGAGCAGCTCGCGATGCCTTGGTCAGTAAAATCAGCACCCCACAGCTCATGGCTGTTGTGAACAAGTCAAGCGACATCGGTATTGCCCTGGGAACATTGGTGCACACGTATGATGTGTGGCGTGCGTCCATGCGGTATGCACTGCCAGCTGGTTTGCGTCGAGATGTGCACCACATGGCGACCATGCACCACCCGCTGCTCGATTTGATGGAAGCCTGCATCTGTCTGCGCTACCTCGGGTCCAGAACAACCCACAATCGGCATGCGACATTCCTCCGGAGCTTGGCAAGCATCAACGCATACGCAAATCTGCGCCCAGCGCATGCAGAAGCTGCACCAGAAGCCGCGCTTCCGTACCTCACCCAGGAGGATGTGCAGTGGCTGCAGCGGCACCAGCTCTCAACAGCTGCGGTGGAGATTGAGGTGCAGTACAATCTTGGGCGGTGGTACCATACGGTGAACGTGCTGCCCACGGCTGTGCAGCACTACACAGCAGCCATGCAGCTGGCATCGGCTTGTGATGCCTTTGTTGGCTTTCGCAACCTGCACGGATACAGACACCCAGCGGACCTCGGCATTGATGCAGCCACTGCGATGCTCGTGCTGCTAAATCACCACACACCTCACGGTCAGTGGCACCTGGGTGATGCGCAGCGACGCCTTTTGCGGGAGCAGCTGGCCGTGGGTGCAGTACCGCAGCCGCAGCAGCCGCGCTCCAGAGGCGTGCTGGACCGCATGTTGTGATGGCATGTGTTTACATGAATGCATTACTCTGGAGTCCCATCTGGCTTCCTTGGCTGCAGGGGCTTGGGGGGCGGCACGGCAGGCTTGGCAAATGCCGGGGCGGCAGTCGATGGTGGAGCAGGCTTCCCGCTCGTGCGCACGATCGTCTTCCCGATCAAACGCCGAGTGCGACCAGAGGGTAGGACCAGGCTCCCTGCTGTGCCCGGTGTCGGGGGTGTGCTGCCACCGCTGCTGTGCGGACTGCTCGCTTCAGCCGAAGGGCCCTCGGCCGACGAAGCGGAGGCCGGTGCTACAGCAGAAGCAGCACCGGGCAACTTGAGATGACCCCTGTATGGAAGCTTGGTGGGTGGTTCGGCTGTTGTGGTGGTAGGGGGGGCGTCGCTGGTGGGAGCGAGGGGGGAGCTGGCGTGCGGCCGAGGGGCTGGAGGGGGGGGCAACATCGCAGCGCGCAACACTGCTTTTGCACCATGAGGAACTGCTTTTGCACCATGAGGAAGCGTGCTTGCAGCTGGGCTGGGCTTATTGGGGGGCGGCTGCCTGGGCAACACAGAAGCAGATGGGGTCGCCTGCCCCCTGCCTGCCCCGCTGGCGGTGCCTGCACTGGGATTGGTGCCCCCAGAGGACGACCTGGACTTTGTGT
>Ga0307982_1001059_pt1 | contig 21990 bp, 30 predicted proteins | sample OrgLakmetagen989_FD_201847 | JGI IMG/M metagenome (GOLD analysis project Ga0307982, IMG submission 201847) | Saline water microbial communities from Organic Lake, Antarctica - #989 | ecosystem: Environmental > Aquatic > Non-marine Saline and Alkaline > Saline | place: Antarctica: Organic Lake... | reverse complement strand
CTAATCACCGAGAATAACAAATCTAGTCATGAGTCATGAGTCATGTTGATACTGTTATGCGGCTGTCGGCTGTGGCTTTGCGCTGTATCGGCATATGGTAGATTTATACTTCCTCCTTATTGGGGGGGTATACAACTGCATCCGATGAAATTCAATTAGAACCAGCCACGTGTTTTGCATAAATTTAAATCTGATAACACAGAGAAGCCAAGTCAGGCGTACAATCACAGATCTCTCAGCGCCCTCTGGTAGGAATACACTGCAGAACCCGCGCGGCACCCAACTGCGCCACCAAAACACCTGCCAATGCGCCCACGGCGCCCTTGCTGTGGCCCGGAAACGCCAACAACCACCCCAACGGCCAAAACGTCCATGTGCTTGGCACGACGAGCAGCGGCGAGGACCAGTGCCACGCTACCACCAGCGTGTACAGGGCGTATTTGGCCCGAGTGACCATGGTTTCGTAGCGGGCTTTCAGCGCGTTTCGCTCGTCTTGAGGAGAAAAATAGAATGGCAAAGGGCGTAAGAGTCTAACGGACTAGTAAGAAGTGAATCGTGTACACTAGTGTGTGCGGTCTTCTACTCTCGCAGGAGCAATCTAAGCTAGAGGTGAGAGGAATGAAGCAGAAAGCTAATGTAATAAAAAGGGCGCCAAAGCGAGCTGCGTATAATGCCTGTGGACTAGGATGCAAGCACCTTTCATGACTGCACCCTCCTTTTCAAGAGCGATAAGCTGACGTTCCAGTTTAGCTCGCGCCACAAACGATTCAGGTCCGCGATGCTGAACAAAACAAACAGAAACAGAAACGCATAGCATCGCCCTGCCATCAGGCAACTCTAACAGGATAGATTACTCAATAACGGGGAGCCAACAGACTGCTACTGCTACCATAGATACTATGTGATTGGACACAACTTAGGCTAGACGCCGTGATCAAAGAATAGTGCAAACACATTAGAGCCCTGGATGAAGCACCTCACCTTCTTCAATTGGACGCGTACTTCGTGTGTTCGCACAAAGTTGACGCGAGCACTCTCACTAGGTGCCCAGGAATAAGGCGCCACGAACTTGACGAATACCTCTACTAGCAATACAATAAACCATACTAAAGCTAGCCCTCCACTTATTTCTAACATGCTGCTGCCCATTGCGATAGCTGGTTAGTTTACGACACTATGTCTTCCTAGCCGCGCCGCGACGACAGCGAGAAAAAAGTCACCCGAGAAAAGTACGATACGTACTTCCGTCGTAAATATCGTAATTTTACCTGTTACTCTTCGAGCAAATCCTGCTACAGAGTCTGTACGTCTGTACGTACTTACTGTACTGTAGCTGGCAGAGTCCTAGCTAGCTAGCTAGCTAGGGTAGCTAGCTAGCTTGCAGAAGCTAGGACTAAAGCCTGTAAAGAGGTCTGTGCTTCGTGACACAAAGGTCCTACGAGCGAGTCACTTGCTATCAAACGATTGTGTGCAGAAGAAGACTTCTTCTCAAGATGCCGCCTCCAGGTAGGACGCTTTTCTCTATGGTGGTCTGTTGGCTCTTTGAGTCCAGGGCTATAGCCTTTTATCCCTCATCGAGACTCCCACTTCAAATTTCCCGCGGCGGACTGACTACGCTTCATGCTGGTCCTCCAGTTCCTCCAAAGCCCGTGGGCGTATACATGCACGGTGTCTCTAAGCCTACCCTGGTGATTGAGACATACCTGGATTTTTGCTGTCCGTTCTCGAAGAAGATGTTCGACTGCCTGTACTCTGACGTGATGCCTCCTTTGATGGAAGCTGGCCAAATAGATTGGCTGTTTCAGTGCGTCCCACAGCCGTGGCACCCGCAGTCGTCGTACATGCACGAAGTCGCCCTAGCTGTTAAATTGGTTGACGAGTCGAAATTCATGCCAGCGGCGAGTGCTCTCTTTGCGGCTCAAGCGCAATTTTTCGACGACGCGACTGCTGACAAGACCCGCAACCAAATCTACGACGAGCTAGTGGCCGTTGTAGCAGCTGCTGTGCCAAGTTTGGATTCAGACGCAGTTCGCAGCCACGTAGCGCTCAAGGGCTCTGGCAACAGTGGCAACCAAGTTACACAGGTAATTTGATTGATATGTGTGGTGCTAGCGCTAGACACACAATACCTTGCAATACGTCACCAAAAGTTGATCGAATAAACCTCACCATTCACTTCCTTGTCGTCAAAATTTCACAGTATATATATATTGGTAAAAATTGCTTCCTGTCACAGGAATTTAAATGGTCGGTAAAGTATCACCGCGCCCGAAGCGTGCACGTGACGCCGACCGTCTTTCTCAATGGCCTTGAAGCACCCGACATCAGCAGCGGCTGGGGTCTCGGCGAATGGAACGAAAAGATCCAGTGGTTTGTTGACCAGGGCAAGAGCACTTAATTCGTTGATGGCACCTGGCGCATAGAAGCCAGTGCTAAACTAAAGTCCATTCCTATAATCCGGACTTACCAGTAACTGGTGATCCCGCCCACAGCCAGCTATAGGTATAACTAATGACTAAAGCGCAAGTAGCCGAAATAGTTCCCAAGTGCTAAATGCGCCGCTACATAGCACGCACCACACCTGGAAAGCGATATGGCTTATCTAGAACAAAGGGCAAAGCAGAACTAAGCACGCAAACCTCCATAGCCACAGCCACAGCAGGGCGCCGCTCGTTGCTGCAATGCGAATTTTATACACACCAGAGACCAGTAATACGTGATACACAAGGAACAGAGCGCGAACAAAGGGCGGTTTAAGGAAGCACCGTGTTCTACAAGGGCGAAGAAACTATACGACATCGGCTGTCAGGAGAATATACATAGCATTATGATAAATGCCGTAAATTTAGCTTAGATTTACCTCGAAACTCCTGCCGTAAAAATCAAAATGGATATTTCAAAATCCCTCGAGAGTTAGCCCACTTAAGGTCGTTACTTGTTCCACATTTCCAAAGTAACCTATGTATCACGAGAGCAAGAGAGGACGAGCACCACCAGAGTTCCTAGGAATCCGAACAATATTTGCTTTAGCTTTGGAATATTTGGCGTGCATGGAATTCCCACCAAATCAATCAATCAAGTCATCTTGTTGGCACTTAAGAAGAAAAATAAGCAATATCTTTCGAAGAACTGCCAAACCTCTGCAACTTGTGACACAAAGTGCGCTCGGGCGAGTCCCTCACCATCAAGTTTGGATTTGAAAAATATTTAAACAGAATGCCACCTTCAGGTACGTGATATCCCGCCATTACTGTACTTGAGGCCCACAAAATTTGCCGTGATGATGGATTGACTGCCTTTGCGCACTGAACTTCCAGCTCCGCTTAAGCCCATTGGCACCTACATGCATGGCGTTGCAAAGCCCACCCTGGTGATCGAAACGTATATGGATTTCGGTTGCCCTTTCTCAAGGAAAATGTTCGACTGCTTGTACAAAGACGTCCTGCCTCCATTGATGCAATCTGGACAAGTGGACTGGTTGTTTCAGTGCGTCCCACAGCCTTGGCACCCGCAGTCTTCGTACATGCACGAAGTTGCGTTGGCAGTGAGGCAGTTTGACGAACCCAAGTTCTTGCCAGCGGCGAGTGCTCTTTTCGCGGCCCAGTCTCGTTTTGACGATGATGACACGGCTAACAAGACTCGCAATCAAATTTACGACGACTTGTTGGCGGTAGTGGAGGCTGCAGTGTCCGGCCTGCATGTAGATGGAGTTCGCAGCCGAATTTCACTGAAGGGTTCTGGGAACGAAGGCAACAGGGTTACACAGGTGATTTCAATGTGGAGCTGAATATCTGCTGTTCATACTTCTGTAATTGTACATTGAAATTTTAGAGCATTGTCTGGACTTCATCCTTTATTCTTTCTACGTACCATGTGCCACCATGAACATGTCTTTGATGATTCGTTTCAGGATATGAAATGGGCAGTGAAGTATCACCGCACCCGCAGTGTCCATACGACGCCAACCGTCTTCCTCAACGGCATCGAAGCCCCCGACATCAGCAGCAGCTGGGGTTCCGATGAGTGGAATGAAACGATCACGTGCTTCCTGAACCAGAGCAAGAGCACTTGGCGCCAAGAAAGTGCTTAGATGCCAGTGCAATTGAAGTAATTCGAATTGCCTGACGTTTTCGCCCCCATGGCACTATTCCAAGGCGAACGATAACCGGCACTAGCGCATCATTGCATTCAACAACGAGCTTTAACAACTCTTTATTGTTCATATCTTGATTTCTTGGGGAGGTCTGTGTTCTTCGTATATAATATATGTTTCGTGTTCCATGAACATTCCCGTGTTGCATACTTCTTAACCACATCACATTACTGGACCATCACTTTAGGGATCAACTCATTACTTTTAATAATCCAGTTATGGGAAATTGCGGACAAGAAGCAAGAAGGACGGGCCTGTTTTTAAAAGCAACCCCATCACATCCACGCGATTTCAAACTTACAACACGGGCATTTTTGGCGACCAGATATGGCTTATGGGTGATCAACTATATGTGTAGACTGACAAGAGAACAACAAGAACGAAGTAAAGAAAGAAGTGGAGGCCAGTCTAGAGGTAGTCGCATACTGCAGTCCATATCGGTTAGGTGCTTTTTGTGGCTGGCCTCTGTGAAACTGGACTCGGACACCTGAATTTCGTTTTCCCTGTATAGCATCCGATCCGAGATGGCCTCCATCTCACGCAAGCGCTTTGCTGAACAATGAATTGATATGGCCCTGGTCAGTCAAGCACCACTACAACTATCTCAGGGACCAATGCCGGTGTTTTCATTCGACTCATCGTCGTCGTCATCGAGAAATTGAAAGAACGACAACCGGTTTTCGCCATTGTTTCCTGGTCCTGACTGTACACCGAGGTTCCGGTTGTCTAGGCCGCCAAAAAGAGCACCGCCGCCCAAAGCAGCTGGTGCCATGCCTCCCAATGCACCACTGCCAACGCCACCAAGAGAGTTGTTCTCGACTGGCAACTCGCCCAACGAAAGAAATGCGAGTGGAGAGGAAAGAGAGGCGTCCATGTGGTTCGCGTTACTTGATGAGGCACCACCCGTAAGCATCGTATCATCGGAAAGAAATGCTCGCAGCGAGAGTTGCGTGGCATAAGCCCTTCCTCCTCCTGTAGCAGCTGTAGCAACTGTAGATGAGGGCGAAGTAGGCAAATGCCGTTGCATCAAAGGCGGCGAAATCACCGACGGCGACAGTGGTGGAGGTGGCGGTGCTACTGCAAGCACCACTTGGGCACCGCAACTCGAGCAAAACTTGGAGCCCGCCAACAAGCCGCCACCGCACTGGTGGCAAAAGCGCGGCTGGGAAACTGCGGCAGGAAAGCTGCTATCAGGAGCGACTTGAAGCGATGACGTATGCGCATGCTGCTGCTGTTGTTGTTGTTGTTGTTGTTGTTGCTGTACTTGGTGCTCTTGCTGTTGTTCTCGATCTGGCCATGCATTAGTTTTTGCAGTGTCCAAGTTAGAGAATTGCGTGGAAGCATGCGTACGAGGGTTCGCTGAGAGAGGAACAGTGGCACCTGTGTCACCAACGGCACTGGCAACACCCATCACTGAAGCCTGCCCTTGCAAAGAAGGTTGCTCTTCCTTTTCTTGCTTTTGACTGCAGCGGCGCTCCTCTTCTGCGGCTTCGGCGCTCGCAATGGCAGCCAGCGCTCGAGCCGTTTGTTCGGCATCGTCTTGCGCGTGGCGCTGTTGCTGTTCTTTAGCCCACTGCGCTTCTTCGCGTCGCCGCTGCTCAACCACTTCTAACGCCTGCACGAAAGGCACAAAGAAGACGACGACGTGGGCGTGAAGGAAACATATTGGATGAGCATACTGTGGTCTATACTAAGAGGACACAAATAGGATAAGAAATCGGCACACTCAAGAAGACGCTCGCAAACAATCGTCATACGAAGACAGCTCGCCACTTCACAAAGAAGAGGGGGTATTCATTTTGCAAAATGTGTGTCTACAGATGTGTATCAATACCTGCAACCGGCGCCCCTCAGCTGCAGCGGCACGCTGTGCTTCTTCTGCTGCTTCTCGCTTGGCTGCTGCGGCAGCTTCCTTCTTCCGCTTGTCTTTTTCTTTCTCCTTTTCTTTTCCTTTCGCTTTCTTGCTACTACCTGCTCCGCTGGGGCTGGTCATAACAACAGGAGCTGCAGCAGCAACGGTACCAGCATCACTGCTTCTGCTGCCGCTGCTGTCAACGGAAGAGAGTGGGGCGTTGTCGCTGCTGATTGCGTGCTTGCCCGGTGTGCTAACGTTGGGTGTCTTTGCGCTACCCTTCGAACTGGTGGGCGAAGTGTACGACGACGATGAAAAATCCGATGCCATCACATCGCTACCGCTACTGCTACTGTTGCTAAAATTGCTGCTACTGCTACTGCTGCTGCTGCTGGAATTTGCCTCGCTCTTTTGGCCTTTTTTGCTGCTGCGTGGGCTCTTTTTACCCTTGGCGGTTGGCGTGCTAAACTTGTTGTCGCTGGCAGCCTGGTCATCGTCTAGCAAGAGTTGAAGGAGGTCGTTTTCGTGCTGCCTCGCCGTTTCTTCGGCGCGCCACGCACTGTACACTCGCGCTTGCACCTGTGAAATAAGCCAAGATAAGTGCATGAGAATCGCAGGACGTTGTGCAAAACAGGATGCGCAACAAAACATTAGAAGAGACACGAAAGGCGCCTACATACATTTGAAAAAGCACCAGCAAGGGTTCCCCTGGTACGTGTTTTTTTTTTTTTTGGACAAACCTCTAACCGAAGGCCGTTGCTGAGAAGTTGTAGACCATGTTTCACGCGATACAAATCGCGGACCGACACACCACCGCCACCACTGCCACCACCATTACTACTACCGCCATGACTATTGAGCGCTCCGCCTAAGCAACCACCACCGATGCTGCCGTTGTTCCCGAGCCCTGTACTATCGCTTGAATTGCCGCCAGACAAGAACCCAAAACCCGGTGAAGTATGGCCAAAGAGCAAATCGCCAACAAATTGCTTGTTCTTTTCTTCTGAGCCTTTGCGAGCTGCTTCATTTGCACTCGTGCTGCCACTACTACCATCACTGCCATCAACATCGCTGCTGCCTTTGCCAAGCGTGCGTGAAATGACCACTTGTTGGTGGTTCAACAACCCCAAAGCGTCGAGGCTCCAGTCGTCGTGTGCTGCCTCTAAAGCTTTGCCCCGGGCTCGAAGCACCACTTCGTCGCGTTTCAGCTCAGCTGCAGCGTCCACCTAGAATTGCCACACGATAATCACCCCCCCCCCCCCCCACACACACACACACATGAGGATGCGCTTAGCATTTATGAGAGACAAATATTTGGCGAATGAATAATAGGCCAAGGAGGCGAATTAAACGATATACGAGTGTAAAATGTCCATGCAATTTAGAAGAGAGACAAGTGATGTACCCTGGGTAAAGCCAAAGAGACATAATCCTCTTTGGAAGACATGCTCACAAACACACACATATACCTCTGTAAGCAAGAGGTCTTTTAGAGCTCCTAGCGTCGTCGCGCCATCGACGAGAAGCTGAAACTGCTTCACTGGCCGAGGATAGGTGAGGGTGTCGACCACCTTGAGTTTCAGTTTGTCGAAGCAGTAGCCGCAGCACACTATGACCGACCCTGGTTTCCCGACACACGGTTTGCGCACCAGCCCATAGGCACTGAGAGGTGCTTTGGCCCCGAGTGGCGCCACAACGCCCTTGTCGGGCTCAGTGGATCCCAGCGAAGAAGCAGATGGCCAAAGAGAGGTAGAAGAAACTGAAGTAAAAGAAGAATGCGACGTCACTTTGCGGGTTGGCGGAGAAGGGCTTGAGGGCGGAAACAAGGCATTACTCGTCGCTCCTGCGCTATGGTGGTGGCTCAGAGATGACAGGCGGGCTGCTCGCGCGGCGACCGCTGCGAGCGTTGGCATGGACTGACTGCCACTAGCGCCACCCGGAGCGAGTTCAAGGCTACCACTGCTGGTGTTGCTACCAGCAGGCGATTTGGCGTTTTTGCCTTTGTTTTTCTTGGTGGCGCTACTGCTACCACTACCACTACTACTGCTTCTATTGCCACAACCAGTAGACCCACTGCCAGGAGTGGCCGCCGTCAACGCAGCGAAATCATCCACGAGAGCACTTTCATCGAGGAGCAGGAAGGCTGCTGAAGCTGCGCTTCCAGCGCCGCTGAATTCGGCGAGCGGCCGCAAACCGGTCGCTGGATCTACATTGCCACTATTTGACATTCTCGGTGGCTGCCGCCCACCGCTCAACGTAGCAGTGTTGGCATCGCTAGAGTTGACAGCCGACCTCCCTGCTACAGTCTCTGCGGTTGCTGGAGGCCTCCCAGCCGTAGCAGCAGTTGAAGGAGGAGGAGGAGAGAGCGGAGCATCGCCAAATCGCCCACCGGTGCACACAAACTTGCCGTCGGCGCCGCGGTTCAGCACAATTGTCGACGACGACGAGGAGGAAGAGGACGAAGATTTGCTGTGTGACGACAGCGGCGACTGCAACGGCGGCGCAGGACTGCCGCTGCTGCTGCCTAGGCCTGAGCTCTCGTGTCGGCTTTTGGCCTTGGTAGGCTGCTTGGCCACTGCTCCCCGCCCAAAAAGATGCACCAAAGAGGCACAATTTAAGGTGTTGAGTGCGCACAGGCAGTGTATTCTCACAGACTATCTCATCGCACGACATGTATTCTACACACGAAAACGAACATTGAGTTTGACTGCTGACAGTAGTGAGTACTGTAGCTTTGGAAAACCTATAGATATGTGTCCTCGCTATGCATGAAAAAGCTTCAAAGGACAAACCTGGAAAAGAGATAAGCGAATCAAGAAAGTCTAACCTTGTTCGAGGCTAGTTGTAGCATCAGTCACCAACACCCGGCAATTTGCACACATGACTTGGTCTAGGATAGCATCCTGAAGATAGTGCAGATAATGAAAATGTGAATCTGCTGTGGATTCTACATCGCGAGAGCCAACCATCGTTGAGATAAGAGACTGAACACTGACTTTCGACTGCTAGCTAGTGAATGAATTAGTTACCTTTTGGACTCTACGAAGAGCTGTTTTTGCCTTAGGATCCAAGCAGTCCCAGAACTCGGCCAACCCCTGTGCAAAGTTGCAATTCGAAAAGCATCATCGGTGTCAAGTCGTTTTTGCCTGTCACTGCGTCCGATGATAGTAATTTACCACCACCGACCAACCCGCACCGGGCTAAGCTATTGAAAATGTAATCAAACCTGATTTGGCGCCTTCTCGGAAGTCATAGTAGCTCTCGTCTGACTTGTCGAGCTTCACGCTAGCCAGGAGTTGTCCACGAAGCTGCAGTTGTCGCTACAGTTGGTTTGATGATGGCGAGTGTTCACAATACAACATTAGAGAAAACGCCGTACTTTACACAACTTGATATACGCCTATAGCCATTCTTACGCACTTTTTAAAATCTGTTGTCGGCTCTCCGCCATGGCACGGGGCTCACTCTTCCGGGCTTTGTCCCTGCTAGGATGTTCTATCAGCATTGGTTTGTGTTTAGAGAACTAGTGAAGTTATTTTCCTGCCTGCATTCAAAGTTGCTATTGATTCCCTGTGCGTGTCTGTAACGATATAGGTTACTCGAAGTGCTTGAATGATTGCATGCAACACGGCCTCTGCAGCGGACCTGGTAAGCTCAAAGTTAGCGCTAAATTGACGGCAAACATCATTTGAACATTTGGCCGTATTTCAATTTATACTAGAGATAATCTAGGGCTTCATTGATTTCTTTAGGTAATGTTGTTGCATCAGAACGTTCGCACAATTTTCATTTTCTTGTGACTCCTTCTGGTACGTCATAAACAATCACGGGCGGGTAGGTACGGACGCGTTTTGCATTTGCGAGCCGGGTTGGACCAAAGATGATTGCTCCGAGCGGCTGTGTCCAAAAGGCGACGATCCCGATACCCCGAACCAGGTTCTTTCGATGTGCTGATTGTAGGAGTAGGTGTAGGAGTAGGAACTAGAATAAAGAGGAGACCCTAGCGAAACCAATATCAGGAACTCCTACTTTCTTCGCCTTCAACAATGGGATTCATTGACATTATCAATTATGGAGATGGCATTTTTTTCGTACTACGAAATGACATTACAAGTCTACTAGCTAGCCTTCGTGTAGCATTTTTCGTGCTCTCCGACCCTTTTCCCCTTTCATCTCCAATTACTGCCTCTCCTCCTCATTCATTGTGCACTGAGCTCATGCACGAATGAGTTTCATTTGCGTACTACTATGCATCAATGTTCCACTACAGGAGCACCGCATGATTACGATATCCACGGACGCGAAATCTGGTACTTTGGGCGGTCATTTTGACTTCACCTTCATGGGCCACACCGTCGGCTTCGATGCAGCGAGCTCGCTCATAGGCCTCAAGTAAGCATAGAGAGAGGCAGACGCTCACACTCGCACTCGTGTTCACTCGAGCACGCGTGTGTGCTTGCTTGCGTCTCTAGTTCACATGGAAAAAAAGAAATTAAATATATATATATATATATATACTATTTTACTTCTTCTTTGATTCGTTCAGAATATGCTTTTGATTTTGCTCAGGCATTCCCTAGAAGCGCTACCACCTGTGAGCAAAGTCGACGTGCAACGCAGCCCTGTAAACGTTCATGGCGGTAGGTTGATATAATTACTCTCGCCAGTATTTGCATGCACAACGACTGCTCATGCGTATGCCATCGATGGTTCTGAAACGTTTTTCTTGCGATTCGTGATCAATCTGGTCGCTGATTACACCCGTTTTTTTTTTCTACACGCTTTCAGGTGCAAATTACACCGTCACTTTTCTGGAGTGGCCGAAAGGCTCGCCTCCTGACAACAATTTGTACAGCCACGACGGCGTTCCCCCCCTTGGGTTCTTCAAGTGCACCGCTGCGGCTGTTACTGGAGCTTCCGAGCCGACTTGCAAACTGAGCGACTACGGGGAAACTGACGCTCGCTTTCTGGTGGAGTACGTCATCTGCAGCAACCACGGCACTTGTAATCCGGTAAGTGGTGTACTTGTTGGCGCGCACAGCTCGCATCAGTGTTTCATTTGTCTCTTAGTCATTCTTTCCTCGCCGAGCGTCATATTATACCTTACAAAAAAAATGAACTCATCTTTTAATATATAAATAAAAACAAGGTGAGCGGCAAATGCAAGTGTGACCGTGGCTATCGAGGCGAAGCTTGTAGCGACAACGCAGACGGTATGATATACTGATAAATATACTAATAGGGTAGCATTAATTTGATCGGAAAGCTGAGGTTTCATTTAGTACCATTGCATTCTCTACAACAAGAGACAGGGGAAAACTATAAGCCTCAAATACTTTAAAACTGGTTGCTTTTGATTTCTGTCTTTCTTTCTATTTACGGCCGTACTTTTGTGGTATGCGTGGGTCGTATACAGCCGAGGATTTGATTGAACATTATGCGGATGGCCCATTTTTCTCGGGTGCGGTGATGCGCCTGAAGAGTGCTCGCGCCACTCACCAAGATTTCGATTACCTCGCCGTCGAAGGCCGGTAAGCAACAGAGTATATTTTGTATTTTCACCTCTTCAAAATGCCTAACATTGTGTATGTTTTGTTCTTGATTGGTGACAATTGGTATGTTTTATCCTTTCTTTCCTCCTTTTCTTCAGCGGCGGAAATCAGGGCGTCCTAACCCTGTCGGGCGAAGGCGACTTACTGCTTCATAGCGGCAAAATGTCTCTCGAGCACGGCAACCTCTCGTTGAGCCGCGGTGACATCGAGGTAGCCAACGGTGGAGTGCACGTGTCAGGTGGCAATGGCGTTGCCATCACCGCGGGTGGGCCTCGTACTTCTAGCGCTACTGGCGGCAGCAGCAGCAGCGGAGTAGCCCGAGGACTGTCGGTCTCGCTCATGGCCACGGATGGGGTCGATTCTGAGCTCGCCGCTTTGGGGTTTGGCGGCAACGTGGGAGGCAGCAATGGCCCCATTGGCGTGAGCTTTGAGCACCAGGCTCTTCTGATAGTGGGGGCGCCGCCTGTGACCATGGCGGATTTAATGGGCTCGGAAGGAGGTAAATCACTGAGGACAACACTTATTCAATTGATGAATCAACTCATTGATTGTCTTTTGTTTTCCTATTTTATTCTCATACCGCTGTCTTCTCTTGTTTTCTTTCTGGTGGTCAGGCGACGACGGCAGTGGTTTTGATTACGTCAGCATTGGCCCGATGCCCCTGGGCGCTGAGGCTGCCACTCCGACAGGCGCTCAACTCCGGCGGCAGAAAGCGTATCTCCGAGTGGCGCACAATGGCCTGGTCACCATGGGCAATCCGGGTATGCGATCCAAGGGACCCAATCACGGTGGCCTGGTGGTGGAAGCCGGGCCTTTACATGTGCGCGGCGGCAGCGGCAGTGGCAATAGTGCTAGTGGTGGCTTTAGCGGCAACGGTGTTTCGTCCTTTGGGGGCGAGCTGAGCGTGGGTGGGGGGCTTCAAGTCAACGGATCTCTTGGCATGGAGTTGCAACAGGTGGGTTGGTGGATGTGAAAGCACGTAAATTTATGCATTGTGGGCATACGCAGGTATTGCACTTTTTTCGTACAGTTCGAGACTTATATTTGCCTCATAGTGATCATTTTTGGCCTTGTCCTTGTCTTTCTTTCTTTGTGTCTTTCATCCAATGCAACCTCTCTCTTGTTGCAGGGGCCTTTGGTGTTGCGCGACGGCAATGCGCTCATTCGGTCACCCACATTATCGCAGCCGGCGCTCACCGTAGCAGCGGTGCCTCGCCAGGGCCAATCGTTCACTTCTTCGGTCCTGGCCCTCAGCCTCGAAGGAGCTGGAGGAGGGGCTAGTGACCAGGCGTCATTCATGCAAGCGAGCCGTGGTAGTCTGAACGCAGGCGCTGCTTTATCGGAAGTAGTCTTTGAAGTGGACGCAAAAGGGGGGATTTCGTCGAGCGGGGGCGTTCGGGTGTCTTCTGGCGGCGTGCAGGTGATAAATTAGAAATTACGGTGATTTGTCGATGAGCCTGCTCTCGTGCATTGCTATTTCTCTATGTTTCTTGTTTACTTTCGACGATAGATTTTTTTTTCTCGTGGATGGGTGCATTCAAACTGTATTTTTCAAGTTCCACCTTCTCGGTCGTTCGCGTTGATACACGTGTTTGCATATACACGCGCTTACGTTGTATGCATGGCATACTAGGTAGCGGCAGGGGGCGTTTCAGTGGCCTCCGGCGGTTTGAATGTGCACGGAGGCTTAACGCTTCAGTCGGGGGTCTTCGAAATGGCGTCGGAAGAAGGCATACATGTCTCTCAGGTAAGAAAAGTTGTTCGAGAACAGAGTGGAAAGGGGTGAAGAAATAAAAGCAGGGGCTGTCTGCATACTTCAAAGCTTGGAATTCACTTTTGCTTCACGGAACAGCCAATCCTTGACCTGAGCATCACGTTTCGTCTTATCATTTACTTTCTTGTCCTTCACCGTTCTCATGCAGGGCGGTCTGAGCAGCACCTCCTCTTCCAGCGGTGCGAGTCCTTTAGTGGCCTCGGCCTCCAATTCTGCTTTCCGTGGTTCAGTGTTCAAGCTGGATGCCGCTGTTCCTTTGGATGCAAAGACTCCAGGCTCTGATGATGACGAGGTTTACTTACAAAACATGAAGGCATCTTTGTTTGAATAGCCATGAGAAGTAATATCTTCCATATGTTCCCCGAGCTAGCGCAGTGTAGACATATTCGTGTTTTAGTCCTGTGTTTTTCTTGAGCCATGATATTTTTTTCTTTGTCCTGACATATTTTGCTTTTCTGTGCGTTTATTCTGTTTATCTATGGCCATCTCGTACAAAATTACTCTTAACACACGCACAGGCCTCCCTTGCCTCTTTCAACTTCCTCGAAGCGTCACGCTTGGGCGAGCCAATAGTCACTGTTGACGGCAACGGCCAAATCAGCGCCAAGAGCTTGCAGACCCAAGGGTCCGCCTCGGTAAAAGGGTCACTGAACGTGCAAGGCCCTGCTATATTAGGGGGAATGGGCGCGTCGGTAGCAGCCGGCGACTCGATTGTCATTGACCCGTGCGCTGCCAACACCAAGGTATGTGCTGATGTTTTTAGATTTAATGTTTTCTTGCCTTTGCCTCTATGAGGATAGCGCTCCTTGTGTCGAAAAAGATACCACCTTATTTTTCCTCTTCACCTCCTATTCTTGGACATGAAGGCTTCTTTCGTGCGCATCACCTCGGACAACGCCAAGCGAACCAACGCTTTGAACCTTAAAACGACGGGCAACAACAAGGGCTGCCAGTTTGCGGAAGGGCAGCTGCTGATTGTTTACAACGGTGACGAAGATCGAACTACGGGCGACGCAGAGGTTTGTGGTTGTTCATACACATAATAACTACATGTATCAGGTTCTCACTCTGAGTGATATTGAGTGGCCAGCACTTGCCATATCATACGTGTAGTCGCGCGCTTCCTTTTTTCTCATCTTGCCCCGATGGCGGCCATACCAAAACGAAACAATAAATCCCTACAGATTCCGGCGGGTAAGAGCGTGCTGTTCGTGTATTCTGCACAAGCGGGGCCTGGCTGGGTGCCCTTGACCACTTTAGACGCCCGGAGCAGCACCTTAGATGGCATCACAAAGTTCACTGCGGCTGCGAACCTGGATTTGGGACCATTCAGTTTCAAAGCGCAGCAGCTGGTGGCGGCAGGACAAGAAATGGGCCAGGTAAGGATTTTGTTAGTCTGTGCATGCCTTGCGGTAATCGTATAATGGAAATTGTTCTCTTTTACCTCTCATTAGCTAACAAATTAAATTGAGAGGATGTTAGCGTTGCAAATCTCATGCTTACTGCTTTCTTTCTTTTCAATGACACACACATGAGCTCAATCTTTCTTTCTTTCTCCTTCCCTCTTTCGACCTCTCGCTCTTGATCTTTTCGGTGTGTGCTGTATGAAGGTGGCGCTTTACGGTCCCGGTGGATTGTTAGTGGGTGAGTCCGACTTGTCGTATGCCAGTGGCACTCTCTCGGTGCCGAGTTTAAATGTGCAGTCCATCGACAGCAGCGGCGTCGACTTCATGGGTTCGCCTCTCACCAATGTGCGCGTGCAGTCTGGCTCGCTCAGCGGCCTCTCAGCGGTGAGAAAACGAAAACTTGTATTCATACGCGACATCTAGCTCGAAAAAATCCAAATCGTTATGCATCAGAACGAAACTACTAAATAGAGCTTTGACCAAAACGTTGGTCGCCTGAATTCTCATATTCTAGAACTCAGCAAGATATCGGCCTCACCGCTGCGGTGCCTTCACACATACTTTTATTCCTGTTTGCTTCTCTTTTACAATCATCTAAACATTACCCAGGTGCGCACCAAGGACTTGTTTGTGGAGTCCTTATCGCAAGCAGGAGGCGCGGGCGGGAACCATTTGCTCCTGTCGGACCCCACGGCGCCTGGAAAAGTGACCGCCTCAACTGATCTCAAGGTGAGAAAGATTTCATTTACATTTTATGCTTGTTCGTTTTGAACTAAGGCTGTGCATTGAATTCCTTGTGTAGATAGTAGATAGCGTAAACACCGTTACATGAATGGAATTATTCAGACGTTTTATTCCAATGTTTCTTTTTTTGTTCTTTTTCGTTTTTGTACTCGCTTCTCTTTGTTCTCTTCTTCATTTCCTGTTCCCTCTTAACATGTGCCAGCTCGGCAATTTCGGCAACGGCCCCAACGGCAAAGAGCTCACCCTGATGGCGCCGTCCCTGCGGCTGCAGACCTTAACCCCCCTTGCCGGCAGCCTGGCCTTGGTGGGCGACAGCGGCGCAATCACGGGCCGGTCCGACGTGCAATTGGCCATCTACAAAGACACGGGAGGGGCGAGCAGCAGCGTTGGCACTCAAGATGCGCTGCGACCTGCTGAGGTAACACACAAACAATAAATGACGTGATTAACCGGAATGCATTCAACATGCAAAGGACCCTATGTCTTCTCGGAGAAGCTATGAAATTGTACAACAGTAGCATGTTACTGACAAAAATGTCTTGCCCATCTCATCAAAGCTCTGTCATCAACCTGCGCATTTTTCTTTTCTCCCTCGGCGTTTTGATCTGTTTCCTTGATTTTTGATCCTATCACAATAGGTGTCCGACCTGGCACGCCAGGGGGTAGCCACCGTGGCCGAGCTGCGCGCTCCTCGTATGGCAACAAACGTGCTCTCAGCGAACACTGGCGGAGAAAACAGTGACGGAGAGGTAATGCTATAATGTATAACTCAATGATTCAATGCAAATTTAGCGCCTGATGAGAGAGCGTTGCCCAAAACCTGAGCGTGCCCGTTTCGTCGCATCACTTCGGTTAACACATGTAAAGGTGCGCATGGAATCCCACATGCAATTTGGCGGCAAATTTGAGCTTCGTGGCGCTACCATTGTGGACTCCTCTCTCGCTGGCTTGGATGCACTCGGCGTCACCTGGCTTACGGGTAAGCGTGCGCGTGATTTAAAAGCGCCATCCTTTATGGGAGAGGTTTTCTTCTTCTTTTTAGTTTCGTCTGCTGTTTATGAATATGTGTGCTCGTATTTCAACACACCACACAAAAATTGCCCTGGAATGTCCTGTTTCGCTTTTTGTTGGTGTGTACAATACCCCTGTCCTAATCCTTCCTCTCCTTTTTTACCTACTTTTTCGCAGTGCGCGGCGCCGCGGCCTCTTCGCTGGCGTACCTGACTCCGAACCAAACCCTAGCGAGCCTCCCAGGCGCGTTTGTAGGGGTGGATGGCGTGGCCCATTTCGATAAGCTGGGCGTGAAAGCCCTAGGAAGTGATTTAGACTGCAAGGGCCACACTCTATCCAACGTTGAGGTGTGTGTGTTTTGTTTCTAGAGGGAAACGTGAATGCATAACTCCTTTTGTTTGTCTTATTTTTGTTGTGCGCATTTTTTTCCTTTTGCTTGGTGACTCTGTGGCTTCTTTTAAATTCCGGTGCACAATATTCGTTGCGTTTCACTTATGTTCTTGTTCGTTAAAAATTGACGCAGGTGCGGGGCGGCGCGCTGGAAAGTGTCTCTTCAGTAAGTGCCGCATCCATCGCCGTGACGGGGGGTACTGCTGCGGCTGCGGCCGATGTCGCAACGGCCACGGGCAAACAAGCTCTTGCTTTACTGGGGCGTGGGGGCAGCCTGGAGGGGAGCGTGGGGGCTGCTTTGGCCTGGGACCCGACCACGGCAGGTGGGGGCACCTTACATGTGCCCAACCTGGGAGGCCACCAGTGGGGTGGGCACGTGAACGCGCGCGGGTTTGAGCTTCAGGGCGCCAAAATGATGGGCGGCAGCGTGACGGGAGTCGCCGAAGTGCTTTCCAGCGGTGGCCTTGGGTGCCAGGTGTGAGCAAGAAAGCTGCAAAACTTGCATGTTGGTTGGCTTGATTATTCTTTCAGAAAAATCTGGCTGAAAATGACCTTCTGGTCTAGTCGCAGTTTCACATTGTCTTCTTTTGTGTATTTCCTGTGTTTAAAACAATATATATATCAGGGTGATTTGGACGTGTTCGGCGACGGTAGTGTGGGTGGCACTTTAGTGGTGGGCGGCACGGTCATGGGCAGCGGCCCTTACGTGGACTCTTCCGACGCTCGCCTGAAGCAAAACGTCCGTGACTTGTTCAGCGATGATAATGGCGTCACGCACCGACGGTTGGACAGTTCATCCAAGCTCGAGTCAGCGGCAATCAACGCAGTGCGAGCGCTTCGGCCCGTGCGTTACTCCTTCAACGCGTCAGCGGCCCCTAATCGCACATTCCCCCGAGGCGAAGAGGTATGACAAACTACAGCAGCCACGAACTTGACGTAATGTATTGGGTGATAGCAGTAGCAACAATACTTGCTCAACCTCACAATTTTGAATGTCGTGGCACTGCATTCGTATCTACTCGAACCTTTTGTTGCATCGTGAATTGTCGAATACCACGCAGCGCATTCCTTTTGTGCGTATGCATCTTAGAACGCGCCTGCTTTTCTTACACTCCGTACGCCTACACATTTCACTCAACATGCGCTTTTGGGTTAATGACTGGTCGTTATTTGCGTAATTTGTAGGTTGGCTTTTTGGCACAAGAAGTCGAAGCAGTGCTGCCCGAGCTCGTGACCACTTCACCAGACGGATTCAAGGGCCTGGCCTACGCCCGCTTTACCCCCGTGCTTGCCAGTGCCGTCACTGCGCTGGCGCGCCACGCGGACTCCCTCAGCGAAGAAGTAGACTACCTCCGGAAGCGCGACCGCGGACGCGACGCAGCAGTGGCCCAAGCTGCCCAGCTTGCGGCTGCCACTGCTACAGCGGCGCAAGAAAAGCGGCTGAACGCCGCCGAATCGGCTGCTGCTGCGAGTGTAGCGGCGGTCGAAGCGCTAACGGCGCGGCTGTTAGCACTCGAGACCGCCCTAATTGGGGGAAGCTTATTGACGGGTCAGAAAGCTTCCCCATCGAGCACCATTCACGAACCAGCAGCTTAAACTCAAACTTTACGTCTTTGTCTTAGGTAACCGGAATTGGAAGTGCCAACTCGGTTTAGATGAGCCTTCTCGTTCATGTTTTAGACTCAGCCGTAATGTAGGCGGTAAATTTAGTTTTTTTTTCTTTGCGCCGTTTAGTCCATAAGCATAGGCTTCGTTTTCACCGGTCTTCGTGCTTCGTTTCGCGCGAAAAATAATTTCGTAAACCCACGAAATCTTGCGACGGTTGGTTTTTGAGGATCGACTTCTTCTCGTTTCCTTCCATGATGCTTTAGCAAGATTAGCGGTTGCTCAAGAACAACTCGTATCGAGAAAGCGTGTATCACTAGAAAACTCAAAAGTGCGCATAGCTCACATAGAATCAGCAAGGAGTCCTCCGATCAAGCAATTACTGTGAAAAGCTTGATTTTTGAAACTAGGCTAGGAAGAAAGTCATCGCGACAATGTCAACACACGACCTTCAAGAGCTTCTGAAAGTGCACGTGCAGGAACTCCGTGTGTTGAAAGAGCGTTTACCTGCTGATCAGCGCACGGTAGATCCGGTGGATCGCGAGGGTGTTGCCGTACCAGCTTCTGTGGTAGGTCGCCTTTGCATCCTATAAAATCCTATGAGATGTCTCAGTCTGCGCCTCGTTGATCAGGTGTTCTAACGCAGTAAGTGCTCTCTTTTGTCTCTAGGTTGACCCGGCCGTCATTTCGCCGCTCGTGACCATTTATGAAAAGCGCGTTCACGAGCTTCAGACCTTGAACAGCACTTTGGTGCGGGGGCGCGACACGTTAGAGGCCGAAGTGCGGCGGCTCGCGCATGAAAACGAACTGTTGCGCGAAGCCAAGCTGCGCGACCTCCAGCGGGGCGACAGCGAGCACCAGAGCGAAGAACAGCACCGGTCGCTGGAAGCTGCTGTTGCTGAGCTCAAGGAGCGCATGACTTACGTGGAAGAAGAGCGGCACTTGTTGCTCCAGCAAAAGGAAAGCCTTGCTGATGAACTGGACCAAGTCCTGAACGATCGCTCTGAGCAAGACTCCAAGCTAGCCGCCATGGCCACTCAAATCCGCGAGCTGCAGTTCTCCCGCAGTGCGATGGACCAGCTTGGGGCTGAGAAGGCTGCTGCAGAAGAGCGGGTCGTGCAGCTCTCCCAAGAACTCGGCAACGAGCAACAGCGCATGGCACAGCAAGAAGCCACCAGCCGCGAACTAGAGAGCGATTGTGAGCAGCTCCGAGCAGCAGTACAGCGAGCAGAAGCCGCCCGCCAGGCCGCTGAGAAGCACGGCGAAGACACGGACACGGTGCTCCAGGAGAAAGTTCAAACGTTTGCCGGGCGCATCCGCGACTTGCAGTCGAAATTAGCGGCCAAGACTAATGACTGTGAAGCGAGGTGATTGGGAGGGGTTCATCTCTTTTCAAGCTGATCATGTGCTCTTCCATTGTATTCCATATTCAACATCGTGTGGCATGGCATTTTAGTTTCCTTTCGCTCTTCCACGATACAGGGACGCGTCAGGGCGCACGATGCGACGCGAGCTGGACCAAGTGCTGGCGGACAACAAAGGCATGGTGCTCCTGATGGGGCGCATGGAAAAACAGCTGGCGGACTTTGGGGCCCGCGAAGAGAAAGTCGAAAGCGCGGCGCGGGCATGCAAAGACGCCGCCGAGAAAGCTCTTTTGGAACGGGATACGGCGGTGGCCACTGAGGCGTATTTGAGGGGGGAATTGGAGCGCCTGCGCGAAGCGCGGGTGAAAGAATACGAAGACCGCGCAGCGCAGCACGAGGCGGCCCTGGCGGAATGCAGAGGTGAACTCACCAAACAATTGCGGTCCAAAGAAGCCGCGGTAGATCGCCTCATCTCTGAGAACGAGCGACTTCGCGTAGAGATGGAGGCGGCCGCTCAATCCGAACGCGAAAGCGGGTCCAGGTTAAGCCAGCTCTCCAGTGCTCTCGAGGCCGAGCGGCGGTCCATTGGCGAGACTTGTCGCAGCTTAGAGGAGCGCGCGGCTTCTGCAGAAGCCCGGGCGTTGTCCCTCGAGAAAGAGGCGGATACCACGCGGTCCGCCCAGCTCGAGGCGCAAGGCAAGTTGCAACGGTCAGTGCGGGACACGGAGCGCAAGCAGCACGAATTAGACGAGCGGCGGCACAAGCTCGAGAGCGACTTGTCAACTCTGGAATATGCCCTGGAGGTGGCGACAGCAGCAAAAGACAAGGCCGAGAGAGATGTGTTGTCTCTGTCCACCGAACGAGACACCCTCGCCCTCGCTGCGAAACGAGTCGAGACCTTGCAGCGCGAAGTGAAACAATTGGAGGAGAGTCTCGGTGACGAGCAGCAGAAAGTCTTGCACCTTGACATGCGTGTCCAAGATGCCAATGCCCAATTGGCCAATGCCAAGGAGGTCCACGCCAAAGAATGCGAATTTCTGAAAGGCGACAAGCTGCAGCAAGAGTCTTTGCTCACGAGTTTATGGGAAAGGGACAAGGTTGAGTTGAACGCCACCATAGCCACTACGCAAGCGCTAAACTTGCGCTTGAGCCACTTGTCCGCTGACCTGGCCGAAGCCCAGGCCAACTACCAGGACGCTCAGGAACGGGCCAATAAACTCGAGTCTGCATTTGACGACTCACAGCAGCGCCTCTCGGAGTTGTCCATTGCCGTTGCTGAGGCAAGCGTGAAAGAACAGGCGCGGCTCCGGGAGTATAGCAAGTTGAAAGCGGAAAACGCTCGATTGAGCTCCACTTATCAAGGCAAATCTCTGGGAGCTTCCAGTCGCTGGTCCGGAAGCCTGGAGTACGGGATCAGATCTCCGGCGGAAGGCATTACTGGCTCTGGCTAGAACCACTTTTACTTGTAATAGTCTTGTTCACGTGGAGCTCTTTCCAGTGCTTCAGAGTTCAGATTTCCAAGTGTACAACGCACAACACAACTAATTTCCTACTTCCTAGAATTAAGGATTGAGGACGCGGGCTTCTCGAGAGGCCATGTGTATATGTAATATTTATACAACTACAACGGAGAACTCAGGACGCAACAAGCAACAACAATAATGTTTACTCTCGTTTGACCAAGAGGTGAGCAATCAGACTTAAACCCTTGCTTAAACCATGGAGCGGCGTGAGACGTGATGAGAGGTGGGGGCGGGGTGGGTTTGTCGGTTTTGGCCGTCCAGCAAAAAAAAAAAAAAAAAAAGGCCACTTTCCGCTCACCCCAGGAGGGTCACCCCAGAGGGTGGATCGGCCATTCCTGTAGAAAGAGCACCCAACGGACAACTCAACCCACCATGGAGAGGGGCCCAAAATTGAAATAGGGACTACCCACCACCAGACCAGGGCGGGGGGGGGTCGGAATCGGGGAATCTCTTGAAAATGGCTCTCCCATTTTCCCATTAACTGAATGTTTTTTTGATACAGGCCCCGAAGGGCCGGAATTAGAAGGCTAGCACAAAGGAATTCAACAAGTGTGTGCCTTAAGCACCCCTAAGGAGAAAACTCCCACGGCGGCCTTGAGAGCCGCGAAGAGGGGGC
>Ga0307982_1001057_pt1 | contig 22011 bp, 22 predicted proteins | sample OrgLakmetagen989_FD_201847 | JGI IMG/M metagenome (GOLD analysis project Ga0307982, IMG submission 201847) | Saline water microbial communities from Organic Lake, Antarctica - #989 | ecosystem: Environmental > Aquatic > Non-marine Saline and Alkaline > Saline | place: Antarctica: Organic Lake... | reverse complement strand
ACACTGTGTGAGATTCGAGGTGGAATCTCAAGTGGAGAGGTGCTCTGGAGAGGTCTGGAGCCTCTCCAGAATCTGGAGAGGCTCCAGACTTTCTCCAGACAAATCGGACTACAGAGGGTGATTTTTGCACCCTAGAATATCCTCTGGACCTCTGTGATTAGAGCGTGAAGGGCTCTAATCCTATCCTTTCCTCCCTCCTCCCTCCTTTCCTCTCATCACCTACCTGACGGATTCAGTAGACTAAGCCAGACTAACTCTAGCAGTGTAGCTGGCTAGAGTTCGATATTGTCGCAATCGCAGTCAAGATGGAATGCATGTTGCAGAGAATATTTGTAATGTATAGTGGTCTACGGTCTATACTGCAACACCGCGATGAATAGTGTCGAACTTTACTAGAGCTACGACTATTGCATTCAGTGATGGCGTATGTGGTAGCTTAGTTGCAAGGTAGCCCCATTGGCCAAGCTACGCAGCAATCTATCAAACGTATTTTAGTGCTGAACTTTTACTCTGAGGAGCACGAATAGAGCAGTAATGCCTACCTCGATAATAATGAAAACTCATGATGAAGCGCGCGCTTGGCTCGAGGCTCGAGGCTTCGATGCAGCGGACCTCGAAAGAGGCAAGGGGAAGTGGCGAGCCTCACCTTTGACAACTGCGGTAATCCTAATGACTAATGACCTTAAGGAGCTAGCAATGTACTATAATCTAATAGTCTTCGTGAAAACGCTAGAAAATTAGAGGCAGTGTTTGAACTTTTTACTTATTTTTGTGGTGCTCATTCTCGCTCAAAAGGCGTACGAGGGCGACGTAGCCATGTGCGAATATCTGCTGTGCGCCGGAGTAAGCGTGCAGGCACGCGAGAAAGGCGGCCAGTCAGCGCTCATGCGTGCGTGCAAAGCAGGCCACTTGGAAGTCGCTCAGCTGCTTTATCGGCACGGCGCTGCGCCCGACGTTTCGGTCGCGGACTCTGCCCACCAAACGCCGTTACATGTAGCCTGCGCTGGAGGGCACGATAAGGTGGTTGCCTGGCTGTGCGCTACGCCCGAAGGCCAAGGCTTGAAAGCGCTGCAGTGCCAAACGATTCGTGGTGCGACTCCAGTTGGGTTGGCGGCCAAGCACGCACATGTAGCCCTCTGCCAGAAGCTGATCTTGCGAGGCGCGCTCGACGCACCCAACAGCCACGTTGATGCCACCAAGGTGCATAATTTGGACTTTCTTCAGATGTTATTGGTATACTCGTGGTGCGTTGCTTCACTCCAGCGCGCTTTAGAATGTCGTAGCTTGCATCAACTTGTGGAATTCAGTATTTGCCTTATCTGCTGTCCGTAGGTGCGCCGTGACACTGAGCAGCTGCGGTGGACTTTGCTCAAGTGGGCGCGCGAAGACGCGTCGCGGCATGCAGCCTTTCGCACCCTTGCTCTGGGCGCTCATCGCGCAAGTCGCAGTGCGATCGCTGCACCTCAGCAACAAGGCTCGCAGGTTGAAGGCTGGGCTGGGATTTCAAACTCAAGTAGTGGTTTACAGAGTCAGGAGCAGGAGCTAGCAACGTCATCGGGTCAGTTCGCCTGCGTTCGTGCACCTCGTGGGTTGAGCTGCCTCTCTGTAGAAGGTCTGCGGCGAATAGTTGCGGGTTATTTGGGCCTCACAACTGGCAAAGGACGGCGCACAATGCGCGAGCTAGCATTACACCTCGAAGCCATCATGGACGACGGGAGCAGCATGGAGGAGGACGAGGACGACAACTGAGCAGTACGTCTTTGCGAATGCTGGAACTGATTCAAATAATTCTATTGAGCCAGATACTTGGGACTTGTGTGCTGCGTGTAGCACCTTTACCTTTACTCTGTTAAGGTCATAAAAACATAGCTAAATACTTAAATTCATATTGAAATCACACGCGCATCAGCTGTGTTGGATTCAAATTGATAGGCCAGAACTGAGGTTAGCAAACAGGGAGTACGTCCTTCACTTGAACTTGCATGAATGGCAGCCTGTGATGCAAGTCATTTCGTTTGGAGCTCAATAAAGGTTCCTGGTTCTTCCCTTGAATTCGTGTTATCGCCGTGTACCGGATTGTACGTGGTGATGCCCTTCGGGTGGTGGGCAGCCACCTCATAAGTGTCCTGCAATGAGTTATCTGATTCATTTGCGCAACGCTGGCGTTCTTTGTCGGCTGGAAACGTCTTGTGGGCTATTCCCATTGTTCCAACACAAATGAACCACGAGACTGCGAGGCATACAGCCATCGCTGAGGCCAGAGCTTTCGCGTTTGTCTCAGACTGCCGCTGTGTTTCGACTTCGTCATCAACTCCTGATTTCTTCTTTCTACTAGAGAAGCCAAAAGCTCTTTCTGCGATCAGGCCTGCTAGTGGTGCCGACACAGCCGAAATCACGCCCTCAATGGCCTGGCTCAGGGCAAAGATCGATGTCGATGCAGACGGCGGTACCAGCTCAGCCAAAATGCTTGCCTTGCTCGGAAATTCCCATTGAGTTAAGAGGCCTGTGATAAAGCAAAGACAGCTCAAGCCTATAGCCCCATTTGCTTTGTTTTCCCAAGGAAGAAGCAATATACCCAGCCACAAAGGAATTCCAATCCCTACGCTGAATTGTGCAGTCGCTATTCGTCCACCCCCGCCACCCCAAGTGAGTGATGCCCAGTCTGACACCTTCCCACCTAACACAACGCCCGCTGCCATGCCAATGTCAAAACATAAGCGAATGCTCGCAGCTCGAGCATGAGTCCACCCGGACAGCTCCAGCCAAAGTGTGAAGTAATTGAGCGCGTACCACGGCACAAGGAAAAAGACGCCTTGCCCAACAAGCACCCAAAACGTCCGCAGTTCCAAAACTGCTTTGGTCTTCGTTATAATATCTGCTCTAGACAGCCCAAGATTAGAATTCAAACCCAATTTACCAGTGCCATTTAATCGCGGGTCCCTGGCCCAAAAATGTATCGCTGCACCAAGTACGATGGAGACTGATGCAACAATCCAAAAAGCTACCCGCCACCCAGAGGCCATGCCAATGCGCTCGTGCCCTGCCAGATAAGTAGCTAGAACGGCACCTAAAGCTGCTCCAGCGTTTGATGCCATTCCTATCGCTCCGTACGCTGCCCCGCGAGATGACGAAGGGAAAAGGTCCGCTACTATGGCAAGGACAAGCGGCGTCGTGAAGCCTAAACCAAAGCCGTTGAAGATTCGGGACACAACTATCGATCCTTTGTTCCATGATGCCCCTACAGCAGCCGTTGCTAGCGCCCAAAGTATGCAGCCAGCAGAAATGAGTGTAATGCGGCCTTGCCGGCTCCCAAGCGAACCCGACAGAAGGGCTGCGCACGACTGTGCGACTCCACGAGATAGCGTTATGACACCTAAGAAGGTCGGGCCACACTGTAAACTGGCGGCGACTTCAAAATATACCGCAGGCAATATCATCTCATCAGCACGAGCTACAACAGCCAATATGCACATGAGGCCAAAAGTCCATGTTAAGAGCGGTGATTTCACATCCAAATTCTTCGTATCTTTCATGATTGAAGTTGTCTAACATCTTCCTGAGCAATGAATGAATATGGCAACCAAAACATAGACATGGTAATGCTCATGGAAAAGGTAGCCGAGCACCTTCCTATTGTCTGCGCGAAGACCGTGTTTCATATAGAGTTACAAGATGTTCTCTTAAGTAGTTGTCGAGAACTACTGTAGTCAGCAGTCGTGTGTAGTCCATAAACGTAAGCACTCATGGTCTCATTGTTGGCTGTTGGCTTTTCAGAGCACGAAGCGAAGAAGAGCGAAGAACTCATGGAGAAAGTTCTGCAGAAGCTTTGAATCTAGTTACTATGCATTTGTATAAACAATGTTTTAGCCTCATGCACGAGCCCGAATAGCTCAGTTGGGAGAGCGTCAGACTGAAGATCTGAAGGTCACGTGATCGATCCACGTTTCGGGCACGATCCTTTTTCACTTTGCCCACTACGTACGCCACTATCGGACTGTACTCACCTTTTTATAATTCATAAGTGTGTTTTAAGTAGATTGACAGGCGAATTCACTTTGTTCACTAACGTAACTCAATAAGCACACTAACATGATGATGATAGAAAATCTAGTCCTACCGGCATGCCGAATTCGCGATCTGGTAACTGTTGAACACTTAGTTTTCTGTGCAGCGGAACTAGCAAAATCATCACAAGCTTGATACCCCAATAACGAAGCCGCAATACAATAAACATTCAGCTGTTGGTACAATTTAATATACGTTTTGATTTCGAGGTCGGTTGGGGGAGTAGTGCGATGCAAGTCAGTCCATGCGCTTCTCGTAAGCCTCCTGTTTGGATCAGGTCTGACTGGGCCGTGTGTCCCTAAGTATATTCTAATTTGTTACTCCTACTCTTTAAGTACCATTCAAATTTCGAGTTTAAAAGGTAAGTATGAGTTAAGCTTTACCCAGCACCGCAGCAGAAGTATGCACGCTAAAGACACGTGGTGACATAAGACATCAGTAAAAGCTGAACACCATAAATAGCGCTTCGTTGTCATCGCAATTTTACAGAGTGCGCGCGGAGTGGAAATCGATCGTAAGGCTGTCACCGAGGAAGTAGATTTACCCAATTCTTTCACCTCCTCTTGAAGCTATTAAACTGAAAGACACTTTAAGAGTAGTTGCTTTGACATTTCTTTCAGCACGAGGACATTCAGCCCAGCTACAGACGCGCTCTGGGGTTCATGCCTGCCTGCTTCTACATGATGTCAAACAGACTCACCCATATCCGACTGTTGATCCATTGAATCAGGTCGTTAAAGAGGATGAGGATAGCGGAGAAGTGGTGTAGTAGAAGAGGCTTAGACTTTGAAGGCATCCTCGACGAACTTAAGTGCATCATTCCAAACTTCGGCGCCGCCGATAGGGATGCATGCAACTGAACTTCATGATCGTACCGGTAAACTCAACGCAGTCACAAACTCATGGCTACTGCTCGGTTAACCAAGAACAAAGCGAGTTTAAGTGTGGACAAATGCGTACTTCCGAAAGACAAAGAAACACCTTTGCCGACAGCATACAAGTGCAATGTTCAGAAGAAGTGTGCTCCAATACGAAACCATCTTTTGAAGTTTGACTGCTCAAGTACAGCTCGAAAGTACACGAATTTAAGTTGTTTTCATCTAAAGGGCGCTTAGACTACTTCGCCATGTTCTGAAACTAAGAAGTATCTTATCGTGGAAAGTGTTTTTTTGTCTTTCGGGTGTAAGTGTGGTAAAAATAACTCGAATTAGTAGATACAAGTTCAGGTGCCCGCGCGATGCGCGGCTTCGGAGCAATGTGTTTGCTGCGGAGACGTAGGTGCGTGTTCTTAGCACCTCAGTGCACGGCCTTGAGATGCCCGTGGGTGAGTGCCCTTGTATTGCCCGTGGTGCGTGTCCCCTCTTGTGCCCGTGGTCCGCCTGGTGTTTTGTTTACCGCACATGTACAACAGAACTGTACTGTACTGTACTGTAGGTACGTAGGTACATAAAAAACGACGACCACCACGAACGAACGAACCACGGTCGATTTTCCATTTAATATAGAGGATAATTTTGGAGGTCAGCCGCCACTGCATTATTCGTACTGTGTCCCGCCAGTTATTGTATCATTACTTTTTGGCGTCAATTTAAAGTGATAAATTTACTTCGCTATCCTTCATCTAACTCGGCGAGATGATCCACTTCTGTGCAACAGCCAGGATTACGATGATCGTGGTGAGCGTAGTTGAATGTGGCATTCGTCGTGCTCGTGGCCACCGCATTCTGCCCAAACTTCAAGGTGTACCGTAATCTAGGCATGCTTGTACAGACTTCTGACCTCAGAGGCAAAGTGTCGACGTCTCTTAACTTACAGCAATCATCTGCAGACAAGTGTTAGCTCCACGGTGCAGCAAGTACACAACAGTTCTTACTTTGCTGAGTGTCCATGTTAGCTTGGCTGGAATTTACGATTCTACAATAGCCGGTTCTGGCACAGGCCCAAAGGGCCCTGCATTAGATGTTAGAGTGCAAAGAGTCAAAGACCACAGTAGCCGAAGTGCGGGACCAGATGCCGAATAGGTAGAGAACATACGTGAACTTGAAACGTGTTCTGGCGAGCGCAAGCAATAGAAGAGGTGCTGGCAATTCCAGCCATTGATGTATGTGGGAGGTGTTGAGTTATTGAGGAATTTTCCCTTTGTGGGCTTGGTGTTTTAACGAGATTATAAGAGAGCAGGCGATGCGTCGTTACGTCGTTTCCGGATAATCGGCAGGATGGGCCCTACTGTAGTGAACGCGACTTCGCGTCGCAGGGTGGGGAATATAGGGAAATTAAGCGCAAAAATTTGTGTGCCAATTGGAGCACAAACCGACACGCTCTCATAATCTCGTCAATATGGTAAGTCGAACCTTCCCCACAAAGAGGAAATTCCTCAATAACTCAACACCTCCCACATACATCAACCCCAGCGGCGGAAGCTGCATGGAAGTCGCAGGCGATGGCGACTGAGACGGAGGAAGCTATGTTCACAGCAACTAAGTATAACGAAGTTAACGCCGGCAGTGTCAGTGACTACAAAGAAAGCGGCGGCAGTATCAGCGCTTCTCTCCCACCTCTGTATGCTACTGCCATCAGTGAAGGCAGAAGGAGAGCCGTGGTGGAGCGGCACAGCGACTATGGAACCGGTATAGCTTCGGCAAGGGCAAGCCCTCTTAAGTGCGGGGCACGAACTTATGAAAATAAGAAAACTAGCTAGCAACAATGGAATTCAACCCTGATAATTCCAGAACCCCGTCCCTCTGGGGGGTTTTCAGTTCTTAGAAAAACTGCCACACCAACACGCCAACGCGCTGCCCGCTGTGGCACTCGAGCTTTACGAGGAAGAATTACATTTTGAGGGTCTGTTGAAACAGAAGAAATCAAATATCAAATATCGTCTTACGAGGAGGGCATTGGATCTGCAGAAGTGTCGTTGGCATAAAAAATCAAAAGTTCTTCACCTTCAGCACATCGGAGCTCACCAAGGTAATGCTCCGCGCACTGCTGCAGTGCCCACCAGGGCACGAACTGCTGCTGTATTTCGTAACTCGTTGATGCTCATGAAAATTTCTGGCTCCACGGGTTCAGTTTTGGGTTTCGATGGTTTCAGTGACCTCGATAACCGTTCCCGCGGCTTGCCGTTTTTGAAGTGCATACACATGGCTGCACCTTGCTACTCAACTTAACGTCGCGCGCAGAACCCACCGTTCAGTTCAATTAACACATAAAGCGTCATATAATTATCACGTAGAACCATCCGACCTTTTCTCACCTCACGACATTCGTTTTCGCTTCTATCTTCATCTTTTCAGGACGTGAATTCGGACATGTCCACCATTCATGAAGATGGCGCCTTGCGCCGCTCAACTCGAACCCGATCGACTGGGCGAAAAGTTCTCGGTGACAGCACCAATCGTGCAACCAAGTCGGGAGCTGACGAAGAGCTTTCTGGTGCTGCAAAGAAGAAGCCGGTACGGCCATCAATGACCTCAAATTTCTTGTCCTCAATTTGATCTCGTCTTAACTGCCATCTAATTCGCTTCCCAACCCTCAAATATTCACCATCCTTTGCTTGAATGCAGCGATTGGCTCGTGATGCTGGTGCAAACAGCAGTAGTAGCAGTACTTCCTCGAAGCCCTCGTCTTCTTCGTCATCGGCTCCTCCCCCACCGCCAACGGTTAGTGCTCACCCAATCTCCCACCTCAAATTTGAAAATATAGTGCCCCAAGTAGCTGTAAATGTTTTTTTCGTATCTCAGCCTATAATTGGTCTGAATGCTTACAGTCGGACACTCAGGGGCCAGCAACAGACGAGTTGGCGGCAACGAACCCACTTCTTGTTGCCGCAGCTGCGCCGCAAGCCCACACTCTTATGCAGCAGTGCGATATTCTAGACCGCGACAAACCGCACATGACAACGGAATATGTGGACGATTTGTACCGTTACTACAAAGATTTAGAGGTGGGTTAGACGCGCTACTGTGGCTTTGTGCTAGAACTTTTCACCGTGCGCGCATTGTCTTGCGAGATGATGTCTTTTATTTAACCCCACTTCATATCTTTATTTTTTGAATATCTTTTTTTGTTTGTTGCAGAGGTCTCGGGCGCCGACCATGTACATGCACAACCAAGGCGACGTGAATGCTCGAATGCGCGCAATTCTTATTGACTGGCTCGTCGAAGTGCACTTGAAGTTCAAGCTGGTGCCAGCGACGCTATACTTGTGCGTTTCCCTCATAGACCAGTACTGCACTTCCAACCCAGTGCCGCGCTCCAAGCTCCAGCTCGTGGGCGTAACGGCGCTTCTCGTGGCCTGCAAGTTTGAAGAAATCTACCCACCCGAGGTGCGGGACTGCGTGTACATCACTGACCACGCGTACACGCGGGAGGAAGTCCTGGAGATGGAGATGAAGATGCTGGTCTTCTTCGAGTACAACGTGTGCTCGCCTACGTGCTACCAGTTTTTGGTGCGCTTTCTTCGCATCAGCGGCTCCAGTTTGACTTCGCGCACAGCGCATCGGGCGTGCTACTTTTCTGAGCGTTGCTTGCAGGAGCACGAAATGCTTTCCTACAAGCCCTCGCTTCTCGCCGCTGGTGTCGTGTACCTCGCGGCAAGCATGGAAAACGATCAAGCTTGGGTGAGCAACACACAACAACTCTCACACTTTTTTGGACCACTCACGTATCGCGTTTGAGCATTTGTGCAACACGCCCTAATTTCTTTGTTCTTTGTTTTTTATCCTCTGTATACATCAGTCGACGGACTTGAGGGATTACTCCGGCTACACTTTGGAGCAGATTACTCCGGTTGCGCGACAAGTGTCGGAGCACGTGAACAAGAACCCCATTACTGCTTCGCGGCGGCCGTTGCACGCCGTTCGGAAGAAGTACGAGGGCCACAAGTTCATGGCCGTCGCGGAAGAAAGCCCGCCAGTGCTTTAATGCACATTGGAGTGGGCGAAGAATGTTAGCTATGCATGATCACCACTTTTGAAAGTAGCGTGGCCAAGAAAGTCCTTCTGCGAGTGATCTCAGCTCTCGCACAGGATTTTTTGACTCCCACGCATTCTTTGATTTGTGCCTGCTTCGACGTTGCTGTGGCCTCAACGTTCCCGGAGATTTGAAGTCTCACGGGGTGAAAAACCTTGGAGAATCCCTCGAAGTAAGGCCACGCATTTGAATCACACCGAAGAGCAACGAAAGGAAGACAAAAAGACAGCGAGAGGAAGGAAGAAGGACCGAGAGAGAGGGATTGAGGGAATGAGAGAAATAACAACGAAAATTATTCAGAAATGTTGATGATAGAACTATAAACTTCATGCTTTATGTAAAAAAGGTAATAAAATCTAAATCTACAATGTATAATTTATAATCCTTTACCTTTATATTAAATTGAATCTCGTTCGTGGTTCGTGTCCGCCCTTCTTTGTCTTTCCTCTTTTATACTCGTACTGTACTACTTACTACAGTGCAGAGTACAGCTCTGTTGTACATGTGCATGTGCAGTCTGTGCAGTAGTAAACAAATAAATAGCGGACCACGGGCACAAGGAGGGGCACATCCCACGGGCACTGGCACTACGCGGGCCAGTCATCCACGGGCACCTCAAGGTTGCGAGTAATAGTGCTACGAAAGCAGACCTACAGTACTTTGCTCCGCAGCGAATTAACTGCACCTGAACTGCGCATCGCGCGGGCACCTGAACTTGTATATTGCAACTTAAATTTAATATTTAATGGCATTATATTAAATTTTTAATATTCAATTAACAGTAAATCGAAATTTCATTTATACAACCTTATATAGCATATAGGTAAATCGATAAATTTATATTTATACCTATTTTTTTTTTGAGTTATGTAATATGTAAACATCATACGTCAGCAGCATTGGCGATTTCGATGGTAAGTAAGGATGATAGTGAGAAAAAACACGCGGCCTTGAGAAGTGCAGAACTGAGAACTGAGAACTGGAGCCGAATTGGAGCTTTCAGCTTTCAGTCAATGAAGAGGGAAATTTCGGATGACCTCGCGTTTCGGACCTTATCCGTAATTCGCACCTAAGGCAAGTAATTAGTCACTCAATTTTTGAGAAAGAAAGAGAGAGAGAGAGAAAGAGAAAGAGAGAGAGGAGGGAGGAGGGAGGAGGGAGGTGGGAGGTGGAGGTATAGGTGGAGGTGGGAATCCGTAACATCGACTTGGCTCCTGCATCATTACTAGCCAAAGCCAAGATTCCTTCTAGGTAAAGGTAAAGGGCTGTGTATGTGTATTGTGTATTGAGGTTGAGGGAAAATGCCTCATACATGAATAGAAACATTCGGCCTCATCTCTACGACACACATCGCGTTGCCACTTCCCATGTCTATACTGACTTTTCTTGGATTTTATTTTATTTCTTTCTGTGTATAAAGCAAAAGCAAGGCCAAGGTACAAGTGCAAGTTACAAGACCTGTAAGTTACACTGTAAGCTCGAGTTTAGCCGATGATTCTTGGCTCTTGTTAAACGATGATATAGACATCCGCCTCAGCAGAAACTTAGATCTGGTATTTTCCGCGATTCTGAACTCCAAACTCCAAACACGAAAGGGCCCACACCTACTTAGAAGAATAAAATATACAGAAACAGCAACCCCACGGCCATGGCAAGCAGTGGACGATGAGAGAAAAAGACATAGAATGAATCGCTGGCGGAATCGTTGCTTTCTTCCTTATACGTCTCACCCCAGCCACTTTTCTGGTGTAGACCGACACGCCGATGCGTCAGAGTTTTAGAAGGTAAATGTTCTTGAAATAATCGCAAGTTCGCACCCCGCAATGTACGGTCCAGATGACACCGAGCCTCCGAGTCTCCTTGCTCGGCTGCCAGATAATACCGCTGCGCTGCCTTTACAGCGCTCTTCGTACCGCCGCGTCCCTCGTCAAACAGAAGTCCTAGCTGAACCTGTGCATCTACATGCCCTTGTTCAGCTGCTCTCTTGAACCATTGCGCTGCTTCTGGATAGCTTTTTTTAACGCCGCAACCATTCGCTGACATTTCCCCTATATGGTACTGTGCCTCTGCAACGCCTTGATGAGCTGCTTTTTTGTACCACCGCGCCGCCGCCACATCGTTCCGAGATACTCCACGACCTTCACGAAGTAGGGTGGCCAGCTTCATTTGCGCAAGCGCATTTCCTTTGTCAGCTGCCTTTTGAAACCAGCTTGCAGCCTCGTTGTCACATTGCACAACGCCATGGCCAGATAAGTGCAGGATTCCCAGACTGTATTGCGCATCATCGTACCCTTGCTCTGCGGATTCTTTGTACCAATGAGCCGCCTCCGAAGAACTTCGAAAGACGCCACACCCTATCGTATGTAAATTGCCCAGCATGCACTGAGCAACCGCATGCCCCTGGACAGCTGCCTTCTTATACCACTCTGCTGCCTGTACGTGGCAATGTTCCACGCCTCTGCCGGCGGTAAACGAAAGTCCCAAGTAATTTTGGGCGTTTGGGTCTCCTTGCTCGGCTGCCTTCTTCCACCATTGTGCTGCCTTCACAGGACACTTTGTCACCCCATGGCCCTGCTCGTATAGACTTCCGAGCACGGTCTGCGCCAGGACGAGACCTTGGTCAGCTGCCTTGAGCAGCCATCGGGCCGCCACTTTTTCACTCTTCTTCACCCCGTTGCCTTCCAAGAACAATACTCCAAGGCTATACTGCGCCTCAGCGTGGCCCAGATCAGCTGCATTTTTCAAACTCCGCGCTTTCTCTCTGCTGCTCTGAGCCACGTTACGGGGCCTCTCCGTTTCAGCTGCGTTGTCATGCCCACGAGCCTTTTTCACACTGCTCCGCCTTGAATTGCGGCTTCTGCCAAGTGCAACACTCAACTTCATTAAGGCACTATCAACCCCTTGACCAGCGGCCTTTGTGTACCAACGCGCCGCCTCAGTGTCACTCTGTTCGACGCCAATGCCAAGTTCAAACGCGACCCCCATAAAGGATTGTGCCTCTGCAAACCCCTGATCTGCTGACCTTTGCCACCACTGCACTGCCTTTGCATCGCTCTGCGCCACGCCGCGCCCTAGCTCAAACAGTCGCCCAAGGTAACATTGAGCACGTGCGCAGCCTTGTTCTGCAGATCTTCTGATCCAGTGCGCAGCCATGGTGTCGCTCTGTGCCACTCCATAGCCCTCTTCAAACATGCTTCCGAGCTTATACTGCGCCTGCGCATCCCCTTTTTAAGCTGCCTTCGTGTACCACCGCGCTGCCTCTACATCGCTCTGCGCCACGCCACGGCCACTCTCATACAACCATGCTAAAAACTGGTAAGCATGCATGAAGTCTTTGCTCGCAACAGCCCGTAATTCGGTAACCACTTCAGACATTTCGTGCTGTGCCCAAGTTGGAAGTGCAGACCAAGACGCATCGCCTCGCTCGACCATGCGTTGAAGCGAAATATAGCGATGAGCGATCTCAATAAAGTGGAATTCTAGTTCAGGAGAGAGCGGACTACGGCACAGTGGGCACACTTGCTGCACTCCAAACCTCTGCAACTCTGCCACGCACGCCTCATGAAACATGTGGGTGCAAGGTAGAGTTGCGGCTGATGCGTCGTTAAGAGGATCCAGACAAATAGCGCAGTCCACCTCCTCGGCTGAAGTGCTGGACGCGGCGTTTGTTTGAACATGACTAGAACCCTGTTGCTGCGGCACCCTGTCAGCTCTAGCGATGCAATACTGCTTGTGGCTGGCCTTCCAGTGAGCCCGCTGGCAATCTCTGCTGCAGTACATTACGAGACCGCACCGTTTGCAGGCTGAAAGCTTGGGAGCAATTTCACTCTCGTCGGACGCAAGGCAGTTGGCGCAAAAGTTGCCACTTGGAAAGGATTCTTTCTTGTTCTTCTTTACCTGAGATAGATAGAAATATATACAACATTGACACTGATATGAGGATAAATTTATGCTCCCCAATGAATACCCTTTGAATAATTTATATTTGAAACATAGATTTGAGCGGAGTGTACTACAAATGTGATTGAGCGAATTCAAATTTATAACATCTTTCCATCTTGCCTCTGCGCCATTCTCCATCGTCTCCGAAATCTTGCTCAGCGTTAGCGAATCAAAGACCTAACAACTGGGCAATATGACAGGAAGTCGAAGCGCGAAACTATACTACCCTGCGAACGTGTGTCAGGATTCAGTGGAGTCGTATTAGAAGCGAGCGCGCGATATATCAGGATGTTGTCAAGTAAGATAGATGTTGTCAGTTAGTTGTCACCAGTTGTCAAGATTTTCTGTACAGATACCAAGTACTACTGTAAAGTACAGGCAGCAGGCGGCTACAGGTCTACAGGTATCAATCTATCTATCTGTAGTTTCGGGTTTCGGGTGATAAGAGGTTGTGGCGTTTAGAAAATGAGGGTATAAATTCGGAAAATTTGCTAAGAGAGCAAGGGTTTCATCTGCAGATAGACAGAGGCACCCTCGCTGCTCATCTCGGTGCATATTCCTCTTGAAACTTGATAAGAAAACAAGGGTTCCAAGCTGAGAAATAAGGGGTGAGCTAAGTGAACAAGGGCTGAAACCAAATTACCCCGCCCTTATTACCCGGAACTGCGATAACTACTATCACAACCGGATTCTTCGATGGGCTGGCCACGACGCTCGGATGCTCGGATGCCTATGACTTGGGCGCCGCGACAGTTGCTTACTGGCTGGGTAGCACACTCAAGGCCGAATGGATGCCCTGAGATGACATGGGGTCGGACATTAAAGAAGGCTCTAAAGTGCAAAGGGCTACCGGTCAACTTAAAGGAATGGCGCGCCATTGCAGAGGATAAGTCGGAGTGGAGATCGCGGACGTACTCGAGACCTATGCCTCCTTAATCCTACAGGGTTCATGAGAGTAAAGATGAACATCGCATTACGCAAATGGAAACTCAGCTCAGTCAGACTTGTTCTAGAGGAATCATCAAAACGCAGCTTTAGACCGCTATCATCACTTCCATGGCCACTCGGGCATGTGCGCCTGATTAGCTTCTTAGGTTTAGTTTGCGCTGCTTTGCTTTTCTTCTCTACCTGCTAGCCTTTTAATTCCGGCCCTTCGGGGCCTGTCTCAAAACGCAGCTTTATGCTCTTTGTTATTGTTTCTTTGCAATTGGGGAATATAATCCAATCTAGTCTAACTGCCTGTACTGTAGTAAGTACGGTGCTTCTGTGGCGCTTGGTTTACTGCATTGGTGCGGATCCTCCGCACCGCGATCAACGAAGTTGATGTGTGTGTTTTTTTTGTGGCGTTTGCTCTTTTAGAAGGCTAACAGGTAGAGATAAAACACAAAGCAGCTCATACTAAAACTAAGAAGCTAATCAGGCGCACATGCCCGAGTGGCCATGGAGGTGATGATTAAGGAAGGTCATTTCGTTGTTTTTGAAGTTTTTTTTCAGCAGATGTCGTAAATATGAACACTTTGGAGCGCCATTGGCAGCAGAGAATTAGGGGGTGCTGTGAGGAAGCGCAAGAAGATGAATGAGATATAAGAAGATAAATGAGATATACCACAAGGCGCTTGATGGAGAGCAGCATTGAAGAGGAGAACCCGGCGCCAAGGTTCACAAAAAAAATGTCGCTCAAGTTTTATCAAGTTCAAGTTCAAGCGACATACGATTTGACCCGATTTGGGATTTAGTTGTTAATTGGATGGAGCGATAAGCGATAAGGAGATCGGAATGTAGTTCGAAAAAGAATTCTTAGTGGCGAGTGGCAGTATTAATAATGTGATTTTGAATTGGGGATCTGCAGTTGCAGTCTATTATTCAACTATTTTTAAAGGCGAAAAGGGGGCATTAAGAATAACTCGCTAACAAGGAAGAGGAAGTAGCTCACTCAACCAACCGCCCTGTCCTTACGATTCCTAGCAGCATTCACAGTAACAAACAATCGGGCGCTCGCTTTACTACATGATTATGCATTTGTCAGGCACCGTCGGCTCCGGCAACGGCGTCGTGATCGGCCTCCCGCCGTTGCGGCCGCCCCAGCGCCGGCCCGACGGCTCCATAGCCGCGGCGAAACGTTCCCCGAGCCGCCGGGGAGTCGCCATGGCCGCGGCCGCCGCTCCATGCCAGAACGACTCCTCGGAAGCGTACGGCGACCCGCTAGCTGCCCAGGGAGACATGTCATTGCTGCTGCTTTCGACGGCATATGACACCCGGCGGCGGCGAGCTCCTCCGTAGTCAGCGGCTGCACCAGCAGACGACGACGAGGAAGCGGTGTTGTTGGCGAAGTGATGGTCTTGAGCACCGTAGCCGTAGCTTCCATTACCGTCCACGTCACCACCACCTTCTCCTCCTTCGGAATCTGAGAGGCGCACGGCGTGCGTGACTGCTCCTTCCGGGTCGACGAGGCAAAGGGCGCCGGTTTTCAGAGCAAAATCGGGGTCTGGTTCATGCGCATTCTCCGCGTTCCAACCGCCCAGTCGCGCGCCTGCTCGCGAGTAAGGTGAACTCAAGCCGCTCATGCCTTCGCCGCTCCCTGCACCAACGCCTCCGCCACTAACGTCGCCATCTTCGTCGTCGTCAACGTCGCTGAGGGCCACGGCCACCACGTCAGAGGCATCGAAGTCGTACGGCCGCTGCCAGTTGAAGGTGTTGGCGTCTGACTCAGACATTGGCGTGTAATCCGGCCCCCACCTCACCACGGCGCAGGACCCAGCCGCGAGCATGAAGTCAAAGGGAAAGTGAAACGCGTGCCGACGGGCCACGTCACTGTCTCGCCGCCGCCCAGCGCCCTTGCCCTGAGCAGGGCTCCGCACCCGCACCTGTTAGGGAAAAGGAAGTTATAATTTATGGGGTTGTAAAAAGGGTGAAATTCCAAAGGATTGAACGTAATCTAGTGCATCAAAACCTCGACATGAAACATAAAAACATAAGCCAGGAAAGACAAAGCGAATTCTCGTGGTCATTGGTTCCACATGAAGAAAACATGACAAAAGTCTCGTAAAACTTGGTGACAAAAACCGAGTGACGTATCCACGTACCGATCCGTCGGGTCCCGCGGTCTCTACGACAAGGCTGGCGTCTGCTACCACGCGCACCGTCCACCCAGCTAAGCTCACGTCCATGTTGGTAGCGTTGCGGACTTCGCAGACGCACTCCGTCAAGTCCAGATGCTGCAGCTGCAAGCCGGCAATCACCGCACCCACGCCACCACTGCTATTGTGCGGCCCACCACCGCTGCTGCCACTTGTAAACGCGTCGAGCTTGCGCTTCATTGAGCGCTTCACGGCTTCTTCGCTCGCGAGTTTCTGAGCCAGGCGGCGCACTTCGCCCTGGGCTTCGCTCTTGTCCCTCGACACGGCGCCGAGCTCGCTTTCCGCGCTCGTCAAGTCTCGCTTCAAGCGCTGCACTTCCGCAACGGCATCGCTCAACGCGCTCGTCGTGTCTTCGAGGGATTCCTCTAAGCGTGCCAGGGAGGCCTCTTCTGTGCGCTATGGTTAAGAGATATCAAAATAAAGATCAAATAGAGAGCCAGGGAAGAACATAGTAGGTGATAACGCGGGATAAATGTTGATGGTGCTGTCGAGTTCTCTCTCAACATAATCAAATAAAAGCTGGAACTGAATTCCTAGGCTGTCGTATCTGCTGGTGTAGCCAGCCGAACCCAAATTCAAATCTGAGGCAGTTGTCTGTTTCCCTCTCCTCAAATTGCTTCCTATCGTAGAGACTAGCTCCCTTACCCCATCGTCAATTTCTTGTTGCTGCTCTTCTACTATGCATCGAAGTTCAGTAATAGATTTATCAGTTTCTTCGCAGTTGTCTATGTGCTTCAAAAGAGCCTGGTGCAGACGCTTTACGGGCGCCTCGCCGCTCATTTGGACTGCCATGCCACACGAACAATTAGGGCACAAATGAGAGACGCTAGATCGACTCGCCTTCGAAAATGAAGATACAAATAGAACGACTCTACATTATGTGCAACACAGATAGTCTAGAGGTACGCACTTGAGCAGGATGCGCTTGCAAAGGCACACGTGTTGAGGCCAGATTTAGGCGAGCATGCAAACGAGCCCGTGAGGCTTTTCGTACTGTAGTACGGGTCCCCGTTTGAAAAATACAGGGGTCAGTTACACCAATTTGGCATATTACAAAGAAATATCAAACTAATTATGTGCTCGGCTTTTCGTTATAGCTACGCACCGCATATACTCGAATTGAAACAAAGCCCAGTGGTTTTGAAACGATGGAAGACCATTACCATCGAGATCCAGCTCGCTGGCTATCGAAAGCACGTCATGGCATCAGGGAGAAGTAGCAGTGAGGGAGATGTCCGCATTGAACTCTCGTCTCACTTCGGGGTTGAATTTACTTCTCATTCCAGCCGGGTGGCGCGTCACCCATTTCGTTTAGTCTTCTTAAGTGTCCTTTAGCCCGCTCGTGTCCCTGCTTCGCGGCCTTCTGGTAATATTCGAACGCCTTGTGGCGGTCTTCTCCTACTCCCTTGCCCTTCTCATAAAATTTGCCCATACGCTCTTGTGCGTCTGGGTAGCCCCCATTGGCGGCGTCCAACATCAAATCCGCAGCTTTCATTAAGTCTTCCTCTAAACCTTTGCCGTTTTTGTACATCATGCCCAGTTTATACTTAGCTTCTGCCATGCCTTCTCCTGCTGCCATTTTATAGTACTTTTGCGCCTGCTCGTAGTCTTTTTTGATGCCCTTCCCTTCCTCGTAAATTTCACCTGACGCACGCAGACACAATACCAAACATAGAGATACGTATCAGTTGAAGCTGCCCTGCAAATACATGTTCAAACAAGGATATGACTTTAGGCTCTCAGCTATACTCACCAAGTTGAACCATGGCTGTAACGTGTCCGCCGCCAGCGTGTTTTTCAAATTCTTTGATTACTTCATGCATCTTTCGCTGCTGCACATGCTTGAGCGACTCCCAGTCTACTTCGCCGTTTTTCACAACGTGACCTACTTCGGCATAGGCTGCTTGCGCTCTGTTGGGAAACAGAGGCAATCACATAAGAAGAGCCAGATTAGAACTCAGAGAAACACAGGTTTAGCTAGGTTGGGTGTTTACAAAGACCCTGCCGTGTCCGTTACAGAGAAAAATGCTTTTATTCTTCGGTGAAGCTCGCAGGAAGGCGCAGCATAATTACGCTACAAAGTTGGGCTGAGAATGGCAAGGCCGGTCTCAGATTAGCATCATGATTAGCGTCCTGATTGAAAAAGCTTACTTTTCGAAGCCACCCAAGGCTGTAGCCATCTTCGGATTGCCTTTCTTCATTTCTTCCATGGCTACTTTCTTCGGCAACTCTCTGATTTTGCCTTTCACGTGCTCCCTCAGGTGTTCGTCCTTGGCAACACTTCCTATGAAGGCTGTGGTGAAACTCTTCACGACAGAGACATTTTGACCCATAAGGGTAAGTCAAGTATTTTGAAGACTCTCAACAGTCCTGATTATCGAGATGCGTCGACTAAGTATTCGTGATTAAATCCGGCTTAGCTGGTCAAGTTATGAGCTACCAGAAGACCCCGAGCCCTGAGGTATTTAGCTTAAAGCTCCCAAGTGAAAAGATGAAAAGATTATTTCCCGAGATGCCGAGCGAGATGTACTTAAGTACTGAGAACGAAGGAAACATCAACAAATCAACGAGAAAATGCTCTAATATGTTATGAATTATGAAGACGGCTCTCGGCGCTCGGGTTTGTCCCACGGCCCACGGCCACGGCCCACGGCCCACGTCTATGTCCCTGTTCTGTTCTGGTTCGGACTTGTGAGCGGAAAGAGGAGAGCCGAAACTCTTAGCTAAACCCCAGTCGAACGAAAGTTAGCTCTTATGTATTATCCTATCTAGAATGGATAATTGATATTGATATTGATAATTTTCTGCTTAGGTCTTAGGTCTTAAAGGTGTGTCGTGTATACAGTACGTATATACATGTGTTTTGTGTTGTTGTTTGTTGTTAGCACTGACTTCTTACTTTTTCAATTGGCCTATTGCTTTGCTGCTTTTGAAACACTCAGATCAGCAGGTTGTATGGCTATTTGTCTTCTCGGATGAAAGGCATTTGGGTATGTCCCAGGCATTTCCCGGGCAAGTCCAATTTCAGTTTATGTTCTAGGCCTGCCTTACCACCACATATCAATTTATTTGCAGCGGCTGTGCCTTATGAGTGCGAACTAGACTAGCTAGATAAGGAGACGCAAAGCTGCTCAACTTGTAATTGCTCAAAGGTTTATGAAATTAGACGTATAGCTATCGAATTTTACTTTCATTACTCCAGTGCCACCTGCCATCTTCGCCACATATCAGTGTTCACGTCCAGCCGCCACTTATCAAATTGAAGCGCGCAGTGGAGCGGCCAGTCGGTTGTGGTGGTTGCGCTGCTGGTGCTCGGCTCCTTTCATACAGGCGCTCGCCTCCACGGCCATTGCGGTGGTCTCGCCTGGGGTCTTGTTCGCCATGGGGAAGCTCTGGCATGTCAGCCTCCTGATCCCTCGACGGCGGCTGCACCCCCATAAAAAGGGGGTTGCGGTGGTTGCCCTTGCTTCGGGCTTGCAGCTGACGAATGGACTCGCGCTCCACTTTTGCTTGAACACCGGGAGGATTCTGGTCCTTGTGGTGATATTGCTCGGGCAGTAGTAGTGCAGCAACATCAGCCACGTGGTTCTTGCTTCTGCTAGGGCGCTCGCGCAACTCCTCCTTATAGTAGTCCTCTCTTTCCTCCCTATCCTCTCGATTTTCCCGCTGCTTTTCCTTGTGCCGCACTTTGATCGGCGACGCTTCTCGGTTGCTTACGTGATTAAACCGTTCGGCTCTTTGCTGCAACCGCCGCTCCTCGCGCCGCTGTCGCTCCTGCGCTTTCGCGTCCTCTGCTAGTGCTGGTGCTGACGGTGCTGCTACTGCTACTTCAAAGGCTGCTGCCACCTGCTGTTGAGCCTTTGGTGGTGCCTGCTGCTGCTGTTGTTGGTTTGGGAGGTAATTGCGGTTTGCAGCTGCGTTGCCTTGGTTGTTGTTGTTGTTGTTGTTGTTGAACGCCATGTGACGACCTCTGCGCGGATCGACGACCTTGTGCCGCTCGCCAAAACTGTGAATAAAAAATGGATGGTGAGGACTGAAAACATGTAGAAAACATTTGAAGGAGAAAGTGAAGTAAGATGAACAATGAAATAAATAGGTGGAAGAGACCATGCATGTGGGTAGAGCATGCACTGCATTCACATTCACTTTCATTTCAAGTTCTTTTCTATGGTGACAGCCCTGAACACATATTGATACAGTAGGATAAATCTACTGTAGAGTAAGCGCATAAAGTATTCTTCTCAAGCTTCTCCTCACCCTAAGAGTGGGTTCTCCACCACCTCCTCAGCTCTTGCTACCAAGACAGCGGCACGGGGCGCCGGCGATGCAGGAGCCCCACCGACCACCCGCTCTGGGCCGTCTTTCCGAGAGGGACTTTGGACTCTGGCTGCTGCTGCTGCTCCCAATGGCACTGGTGCTGCGGGCCTCTCATCTGGTACTACATGTGGCACCGCAGCACCAGCAGCAGGAGGATCGACTGCACTGCTGCTGCTGCGTCGGAGGGGAGGGTTAAGGGTGTGGTCATGACCAACTTGTGAAGGTAGCGGTGGTTCACGCAGACGGTGAGAAGGAGTATGAAGTCGTTCTTTTTCTTGGCCGTAGGTTGGCACCACGTAGGTGGTGCGAGGAGGTGGGGCCCTCACGCCGTCTTCTCGCTGCTCTTGAGCCAATGCTCTCCTTCCCTCCTCTACGGAAGGTTTTTCGTTCCAAGCACCGCTTGGCACTGGCCGCCTTCGCTCCTGCTGGACACGACTGTGACCAAGGTGGTATCGCTGCTTGTGGTTTCCAACAATATCTCTACCGGGGATGAATTCTTTTCCTCGGACTTCTTCTCCTTGACGCCTTCTCAAATCACCGCCTTCTCTGCCATCATCGTTTTGCTCTGCATATCCTCTACGCTGTGCACCACTGCTGCTGCTTGATCCCACTAAAGCCTCCAACAGTTCAATTTGTTGCGCGACTCGAGCCACCTCTAAGCTTTCCTGGTCGCGGCGACGCCGCAACTGCGCGCTGTTCCCTTCTCCTCTTTCCTCTTTGTTAGTTGGCTCGCCGTCGACTGCAGCTGTAGCTGCCGCTGCCTGTGCATGGGCCTGAGCGAAAGCTTCGAGGTTCTTCAATTGTAGTTTCTTGCGCCGAAGTTCCGTAGCTGCGCGACGCCACTGAGCACTCGACAGCTGTGGTGGAAGTGGAGACTGATGTTGATGTTGCTGTTGTTGTTGTTGTTGTTCGTATTCAGGTTCAACTTTTTCTGGGAGGTAATCACGGCGCTCTTCTCTTGATGGCGAACGTCTTCTCCTTGGCTCTTCTTCTCCTCGCATATCATCTCTTTTTAACTCCTCTTTCCGCGGTTGTTGGTCTCTTCTCGCGTCGTGATCATTTCGGTGGTCTCTAGCAACAGGTAGCCTCTCTTCAGGCCTTTTCTTTTCGACACCCGGTACGCCTTCTCTTCTTCTCTGTGGTACCAAGTTTTCCTCTTCACGGTGTTCTCGGGGCGGAACACGCTCTTCTTCAGGTCTAGCAGGAACATGTTCCGACCTAATAGGCGCTCTGCTAGGCTGAGGCTCTTCTCTTGAAGGATTCAGTGCGTTATTGGTAGAAGGTTCGCTGTCTAACTGTTCGGCAGGAGCTGCCTGGGCAGATTGATGGTTTGGTGTCGTTTGATCTCCACTCGGAGCTTTGAAGTACGTGAGGACTTTGGCAATCGCAGGGCGCTTTTCTGGATTGAGTTGAAGCAAACTCGCCACGAGATTGGACAAGGTCGAAGAATATAATTTCGGCAACGGCGCAAATCTGGAGATGATCCCCAAATGCCAGACAATGACCAAAAGAATAGAAACAAAAATAGACTGAGCAAAATCATGAAGGATGCATCAAATCTTAGAAGCAAGACAAGGGC
>Ga0307982_1001056_pt1 | contig 22017 bp, 21 predicted proteins | sample OrgLakmetagen989_FD_201847 | JGI IMG/M metagenome (GOLD analysis project Ga0307982, IMG submission 201847) | Saline water microbial communities from Organic Lake, Antarctica - #989 | ecosystem: Environmental > Aquatic > Non-marine Saline and Alkaline > Saline | place: Antarctica: Organic Lake... | reverse complement strand
AAAGAGCTAAACCCATATATCTTCCATCAAACGCCACGGACGCTAGTCGTGGTCGTCCTCCAGCGTTTTTCGAAACCCTCGCAAGGCCCTCCACCTTGAGAGCAAGTCGACTGCGTATACCCCGAAAAGATCACGATACAGAGTGAGTTCGAGTTCTTGTCTGTCTCATCAGTCGTCAGTACAGGTAGTTCCGGGTGTTCAAAGGTTGTCACATTAAGGGAATAAGGGTTAAAATTCGGTACTTCCACCTGTTAGAAATCGATTTCCTTCCTATACTGCAGTACTAAAAAACGCTTAGAGAGCGAGGGCTGAGGCCAAATTCCCCCGCCCTCATTACCCGGAACTACCTGTACTGTAGTCGGTCTGACCCATAAAAATGTAACGCTGCGCCGTCTATCTATTTGCCTAACTTCTCAACACCGAGGATTTAAGGCTAGCATTGACATTTAACTTCCGTCAACGTGAAGCAAAGCGTGTTTAAATGATTAAAGCTACCAATCTTAGTGAACTGCACTTGTTCGCTGGCGGTGGCGAGGAGCGCGAGGTTCGACTATGCTTGTCTCGAGGCAACGATCCCAACCTACCGGACGTCGACGGATGGACGCCTCTTCATTGGGCTTGCTTCCGGCACCAACCAAAAATGGTAGCTTTACTCCTTGAGCATGGTTCACTTGTGTCGTGCAAGACATTTTCAGGCGACACTCCGCTTCACGCGGCTGCGACTGAGGGCTCGGTGGAGTGCCTAAAACTCGTGTTGGATGCGGCAGCCTCGCAGGATGCAGATTACCTGCTTGAGAGCCAAAACAACGTAGGCTACACTCCATTGATGTGGACCGCTTCGAAAGGCTTGCTGCCTGCTGCTAATTTTTTGTTGACCCGCGGATGCAATGTGGCAGCTGTCAACCAAGAAGGCGATACAGCACTTCACGTGGCAGCGTCCAACGGGCAGGTTGCCATGGTCGCGCTTTTGCTTGAGCAGGGATCCAACGTTGATGCAAAGAATAAGTCTGGCGATACTGCGCTGCATTGCAGTGCTATCGAAGGCCATGTCCCAGTATCTCTGCTCCTTCTGAAGCGTGGCGCAGGGGACGAAGTTCCCAACATTGCTGGCCAAACGCCGATCGATTTGGCCAGGTTTTGGGGGCAAGACACCACCGCCATGGCTAAATTTAAAACGCAACGCACAGCTCGTCTCAGAAAGGGTCCGTCTGGCGTCTAAGGACTACCGTATTGTCTTCCTATTGCATTGGCCCGAGCTCCTCCCAAATCCTGAATTATTTACACTACAGCGCATGGCGCTGGCGCTGGCTTGATAGGATCACGGGATTTACTTATCAGTTACTTCAAACGGATCCAATTGTGATTAGATCGGACTGGATTACGCCCCCCAATTGCAAAGAAACAACAAGCAGCACAAAGCCGCGTTTTGATGAATCCTCCAGAACAAGTCTGACCGGGCTGAGTGACCTTTTGCCTTATTGCTTAATGCGCAAGCAATGCAATAATGCACCGGGAAATAAGGAGAACGTTATCCTATTATAATGGACGAGGGAGGATCAGGAGATCAAGAGACCGAAAGCGCAGCGAAATCACGATCGCAGCACGATATCCAAATCCGTTATTATACTTTTGAGACAGGCCCCGGCCCCGAAGGGCCGGAATTAGAAGGCCAATATTTTTATACCCATAGCCCATAGTCCAGCTGGTGTTCATGCTTGAAGACTGCGCCAAGCCCACTTACTTGCCTTTTCTCAAAGACCAGCACAGACAAATAGAATAATTAGCTTCCTTATTTCTACACGTCGGGGCTTGTGAAGATTATAGGCATCAAACGCCGAACTAAGCGCACTTCAATTTCCACCATCCTCAGGAATTTGACACAAGTCACCCCGTGAAGGGCGTAGACCCGTAGGGGCATAGACCCGTAGGGGCATAGACCCGTAGGGGCATACAGTACTCTAAAAGTAAAGTAACTGTAGCTTGATGTTTTTGGATTTCGTCTTACAGGTGAGTAATAACTGTAGCTTGATGTAAGCTACTCGCAGCTTGCTAGCCAGCTTTAGTCAAGCTTCATAGCGCTCAGCAACCTAAGAATTTTCTATACTTTCTGCATTTCAAATTCGATACTAGCGAGCACGCGTTTTAAAGTTAATTATGCCTAGGACTACTCTGTTATATCTCGTGGCCTCGGTTATCCTAGCACCTGGATGGGCGTTCAAATTGGGCTACTCGTTGAAGACGGCACCAGTAGCACGATCTACAACGCAAATTTTCAATGGGTATCCGCAGTCTGAGTTCGATTTATCGCCAAGCAACCCTTCCAAGTCAGAGCTTGTTCTGCCTCCGGGTTTTCAACCTGCTGAGCCTCAACCTTTGACAGTGACGGGTGATTGGGGCACCGTTGCAAGCGCTTCTTTTGCTCTAGCACTAAGGCTCGGGTGCGGTACAACTGTTGTGGGATGGCGGCCTGAGTTTAGTTTATCTCCACCTCCACAGGGAGAGTACGCGCTTCAACTCGGACCCGTGTTCTTGTCTGACTCATCGGCCGTGCTGCGTGGCGAGTGTCCTCGACCTGAAGGACGGCTGATTCTATATGAGTTTGATTCGTCCCCCTTTTGCCGCAAAGTGCGCGACGCGTGCGCTTACCTCGATTTAGAAGTATTATTACTCCCTTGCCCTGGCGCCTTGGAGGCAGCCGGTTTTTCGGACGAGCATTTTGCAAAAACTGGCCGGCGCACAGTGCCTTACTTCATTGACGAAGGGGCTGGAACCTCCATGTTTGAGAGCGAAGTCATAGTCAATTACTTGTTTCGAAAGTATGGCCCACCCGGGGCTGAAGTCCCAGCTGCCATGCAAGGTACAGTGGCACTTGTTTCCGCGGGGGCAGCAGCAATAGCGCGCCTCATGCCAGCGGCCAAACTCCAAGTAGACGCCAGGCAAGACAACCCTTCGAGGCAGCCATTGTTGCTCTATGGGTACGAATCGAGCCCTTTCGTGCGACCCGTGCGAGAAAAGCTATGCGCGCTTGGTTTACCCCATGTGATGGTCAACTCAGCGCGGGGTTCTGTGCAGAGGAAGCTTCTGATGGCGCGCACGAGGAAACAGTTCCAAGTGCCGTATTTAGTTGATCCCAACACTGGCGTGGAAATGTTCGAAAGCATCGACATTCGAAAGTACCTCGATAAAGTGTACACAACCACTGGCTATACACCTCTCGAATAATTTGGCACATGGTTTGGCTTATGCATTCGTTTCCGTTCCCAGAATTTCCTTCTTTTTAGGGATATTAACATAGTATCAGCAACAGCAAAAAAACTTGAAACTTGAAGTGGCCATATGCCAATTCGATTTTTGGTGTATAATTCCCGGGAAATACCTGGCACTCCTTATTTTTGGCGCCTTAGAGCAGCACTTAATTCACTTTCAATTCCAGTAGCTATTTCCTACCTAACAAACTATTATCTATCAAAATATAGCACACGGAATTAATTGCCACTTTTATCAAGCCAAAACACCTGTTATTTCTCCTTATCTATAAAGAGTTTCAGAAAACCTAGCGCAAACTTCATATTTTTTTACAGCCCAGCTCTTCACAGGCGGCGAGCAGGAACAGTGGGTAGCTTGGCCGCTTTTCGAATGGCTTGGAACGCAGCCAGGTCGGCGTAAGGTAAGCCCGTTAATGGGTCGACATATTTCGCCGCCGTGCCGGTTACTGCGCACACTCCACGGCCTACCACGGCGCTACCACCCGTATTATTGGTAGCCGCGAGAGCACTGCTTCCTCCTCGCTTGGCCGCTGCACCACCACCACTACTACTACTCGAGTTACTGCTGCCACTGCCACTGCTGCTACTGCTGCTACTGCCACTGCTGCTGCTTGAGTCGGACTTCACGCCGAGTAACGCTGGAGTTGGAAGAGCTGGAGCGCTTCGGAAGAAAGAAGGCTGCGCGTCAACTTCAGAGAAAGTTACCTGTCATACGGGGTTGGGGGCAGGGACGCAGATATAGGAAGTAAAGAAAAATGAGTAACATAAAAGCGAAATAAAACAGCGGCTGCTTGGACAACCACGTAATAGTCCATCAGCGAGGAACCGCTACAAAAAAAAGGAGAATATAGACAGCCAGCCAGCGGATACTCCTACTCGCATACATACACATAGAGCTCTCATGTATTTGTGTTACCGTAGTAGGCGCGCTGCGGCTAGACCCCACGCGAATGGCAGCGGCGGCTCGCCCGGGTCCTTTGGTCGTCACTTCGCGGGCTCGGGCGGCGCGCTGGGCCGTGAGCAACCACCGCAAGTTGGCTTTCTCCGTCTCGACCGCTTCGGTGAGCAGCTCTTCTTGCGCGAATGAGGTTTTAAACTCCGGCTTCGCGCTTGCTTGTCGAGCTTTCGCGATGCTGGCCTCTCTCGCATGGGCTCGACGACGGTTCACTTCAGACGATTTGGACCGATTGACCTGCTCACACACACACACAGTACCACAAAAGACATGTGCAGTGTCAAATGCAAGCATGAGTGACTTTATCTAAACCAAATGTGCTGCTTACTGGATGAGCCCATATCCACGTTGAAATCAATGCACGAAGAGCCAATATGACCTCTTCTACCTCCTCCCTTGAAATATCTACCCACCACACCCATTGTCTTGTGATGTCTTACCGTAGAGCCTCGCATCGAGCGCGCCGTGTCCACCAGCACTTCACCCGTGGCTGCACTGCGCGGCCTCATTGACCTAGCTCCTCCGTTCTTCGGGCGCTTGTGCGCTGCTTTGCGTCCCTCCGCGCTCGCCAATGGGTCCTCGTCATAAAGGCCAGCGCCCCCTGTAGGGCCCGTGGCGGCTTTCAGGGCCATCTCCGACGGCACTTTCTCTGCCTTGACGGCCGCGGCCTTCGCGGCTGCCAACGCAGCTTTCTTCTTCACGCTGGGCTCTTTGTACACGGCTTTGCGTTTCGATTCCGCCTGACCTTCACTGCGCTCGGCCCTGTCAGTTAGGCATTAGGTGGTACGGCCATACGTTAAGTGATTGGTACGAGGACTAGGATCAGAGGTCACATCGAACAAGATTTGGGTATTAATTGTTTAAAAATAGAATTTGCAAAGAAGAATGCTTGGGAGACTGTAAAGGGGTGGAGAGTAGTACCTACGAACGGTCGCCTCCTCCTTGTCGTCGTCGGAGATTTCGTCTTCGGTCTCGTTAAAATCCGAATCGAACATGTCAGGTTTCTCTGTTGAATAGGATCGCAGCAAAAGTTATGGGAGTAAGGGATTGAAGCCGAGCATTTTGCGGCAGGCTGGCGACTTTATTGTGAACAGTCTCAATAGCTCATGCTACTTACCTTCCTCCGTGCTGTAAACCTCGTCGTCCGAGGATTCGGCCCATGTGCCGTGTCCCCAAAACTCTTCATCGCCTTCGGCATCCGATCCCTCAAGATCCACTACTCGTTTACCTCGCGTGGATCGCTCTGGCGGCATGGTTCCGGCTTGTCACTATCTCGATGAGCTCCTTACTACTAGAGCTCTACGTAGTAAGTAGTAGGGTCGGCGCCAAGCAGCTATTAGCAGCTAGCAGAGCAAGAAGATGCAAAATTCTTCAAGGCTCGGTCGGTGAATGTATTGTAGATATACCATATTAGGAAATTCTTTCCATCAACAACGAACGAGCAACGAGAGGACGAAAGACAAAAAAATGGGCTACCTGCAGGCTGGCTACCTGGCTAACTGACTACCTCAAAGCGCAAAACTACTTACAACCTAAACCCATCAACTGCTACGGAACGCCGAAGAGCTAAAGGGGCGCAAATCTAGCCGTAGGAGTTGTGACAACTTTTGATTTCGTTGCCTCTGTCTTCTTGGCCTGTGTTTAGAATACTCGGGTGGTTTCTGCGTTCAAATCCTAAGTATGCGACTAGCGACTACGTATAGTCATCATGAAATAGTCGTGATTTTAAATTTTGACACATGAGCTTATTATAGTTTAGTAGATATAGGGAGTATCTTAGCTACGCTGTCAGAAGCAATCTAAATGTAGATTATTGTTCTTACTCTTTTTCTAGTAGAATGCATCTTTCGAGGAGGGTAACTCTAGCCATTCTAATCGCAGTGCTAGATTTCGGGACCAATAATGTGGCGAGTGTAAAGGCTCTGTCGTTCCATGGCACCAGAAATCTTTCGTACAAGTCTTTTACTCGCCTTATCGGAGCAGCAATTCGAACAGAGCGCCCACTTAAGCTACAAGGTCGTACCGTTGACTTGGGCACAAGCGAAGTTAAGCTAGGAAGTGGTCAAACCCTAAAAGTTCAAGGCCCCGGAAGCATTACTGGCGCTGGCCATTCCTTGTTCGCCATCGGTGGCAACCGTTGCTTTGTGACGCTTGCTGATCTCTCTCTGCAGCACTTACGCGCGCCTGGTGGGTTCGTGAAGCGCGAGTCAGGTGCTGCGGTATGGGCACGAGGAAAGTCCGAGGTGACGCTAGCAGACTGCGCAATAAGCAGCGAACAAGGCTATGGGCTTTGGCTTGTTCAACGCGCCGTACTCTCTGCCAACAATTGCAACCTTGATAAGTGTGGCCGCAGTGGTGCTGTCTTATTTGAGCGCGCGCAACTCACATTTCGCAACGGCACAATTCAAGGCGCCAAGCTGCACGGTGTGTGTCAACGTGGGAACACTTTTTCAGTCATTGAAGACTCGCAGATATGCGGCTGTGGCAACCGTGGCGTGTATGCTTACCACAACGCCAGTGTGAGTCTTGTGCGCACCTCGGTAGTGAACACAAAGTGGGCGGCAGCGTCGGCAGTGCAAGTAGAAGCGCTGCGTCCGGATGACCGTGCATCTTTAACGGTGATAGACTGCAGAATTGACAACAACGCAGGCTTTGGCGTGAGCATAGCAGGGAACGTGGATTGCGACTTGGAAGGTGATAGTAACTTCAAAGGAATGAAGATAGACACAGATCTGTCAGCTGTTGAACAATTAAAAGCACGCCCAGACGTGCCTATGCCCTTTGAAGTGATACTTACTGCAGCAGATCAGTGATGTGATATGTGATGTCGCTTTAATTTCAAAAAGAAGTAGCAGCAGCATCCAATAGCCAATTGCCAGTAGCTTGGGTGTGTGTCACGTTTCTTCGCTCTTCACAGGGCGCTGGAATTAAGCAAAACCTCCACTGTCCTTTTTGGTATATCCCATCGGGGTTACGAAGAGTTAAACTATCCACAGATAACTCGGCGGTGGCTTCTTACTGTTTCAAGTTTCATCTTTTAGCTTTCCATACCACAGCCCAGTCGAACTTATTTTGGTTTAGGGCGGGTTTACAGGGAAGGGTTAGGGTTGGTGTTTATTTTTGCCTAAATTCGACTACATGTGTTGAGTCTTAGATGCGCATCGCTAGAAACGGATCTTAGGGCGGATTTGTGAATGGCTGGTGTTGGTGTTAGAGGAAAGCATTTAGATGCTCTAAATCAGGTTCTATGTACTATGTAATGGTTTCCTTGGTCAAGACCAGAGTTGGCTCATTGAATAGAACAAACGAAAAGGGTCTTCTGTGATCTGTGATTATGAACTTCTTGTCTATTTCTTCCCCTTTTTGCCTTTCTTCTTCTTGGGCGGAATCCCCCCACGGAGCAAGAAACCCCGCGCGGCTGCCGCTTCGACCCACTCGGCCGTTAACTTGCACTTTTCTTTCTTGGCGCCCGACCGCACGTCCAGCTCTCTTAAGCTGAGCCACGCAGCCACCAGCGACTGCGGGAGCGCTTTCACAGCTGCGCAGCCAGCCAAGCTCACGTATTCCAGCTTCCCGCACGCGTTGAGCTCTTCGGGGACTTTCGCCAACTTGGCGTTGTTGGCCAAATGCAACTCTTTCAGTTCCAAGCAGCCGCTTGCCACGCCCGCAGGCACCGCCTTGAGCGCGTTCCCCGACAAACTCAGTGTTGATAGCGCGGCAAATCCTTTGCCGAAGTCCTCGGGCAACGACGTTAATTTGTTGCGGTACAGTTCCAAATCGTTCAATTGCGTTAAAGGCGTCTCGGCCCCAAACAGCTCGGGTGGCAATTCTTTCAACAAATTTACCCCACAATGGAGCACGATCATGCCCGCGCACTGAGCCAGTTCCAGTGGCAGAGCGGCAATTTTGTTGTCTGTCACGTACAAGCGCTTCAGTTGAGTGCAGGCACCAATGGTAGGCGGTAAGACTGCGATTTGGTTCATACCCAATTTCGCCACCTTATAGAATAGATTTACGCAAGGAGAAGATAGTTGGATAGACTTAAAGCGAAAAAATTTTGCACAGGTGTCGTACGTATAGTTTATTTCTATGATCCAGAATAAACGTGTTGAGTATTCTCTGCGCACGGCGAAAGGAATGTTAATGATATACCAAAGTAATCAAAAAAAAAGAAGAAGGTATTCGAGGGGCGCAACGAGCAAAACACAGCGATTGTCCATGTTGATACATTCTAACACATCACAAACGCATAAGATCTCATGCACGACACACGCACGGTATTACCTCCATCTTGGTCCACGCTCCTAGAGCTTCCTCGTCGAGGGCCGTTAATTTGTTGGCGCGCAAGTCTAAGCTCTTGAGCTCCACCCACGCACCGGCGGTGGTGGGCAATGACGTCAGCACGTTGCGGTTCAAGTTCAGCACTTCCATTTGGCCCCAGCCCGCGGCGGCATCAGGATGAATGGCGGTGAAGCGATTTTGGGTCGCTTTCAAGTCGGTGAGCGCCACCAGAGAGCCAGCAGACGCAGGAATCTGCGCAGACATGTGCAAAAAAGCGCAACATATGGTGCAGCATGCACCGCAATGGTCGCCGAAAGTAAGCAACTTGACTCGAACTGTAGCCTTCAAAAAAAAAATCTAAAATGAGTCGAAGAAACCTCTCAGTCATCCCCAACTTTCCCACATCCCCTCACCTCTCCGGCCAAGCTATTCGAGGACAAGTCGAGCTTTTGGAGGTGGCCTCCCAGGCACGCAAGGCAGTCAAACAGCTCGGGTGTCTTGTATAGCATGTTGTGGCTCAAATCAAGCTCGAGAAGCCCGTGCCACATGGTCTAATGTGGGAAGGTTTACATGAACAAGACGTGAGCAGAAAAAAATACTGAAATCAGACGATATCGCATGCCGCCTAACAAAGTCAAAACTCGGAAATCAATCGTACATACAAGATGAGATTCATACTGGTTTGGATGAAATCACCCAAGAATTCTTCATTGGCCGCACACGTATTCGCTGAAACTCAATTAAATCATGGCGCAATTCACCTCGAAAGGCGGCACTCCCTTCGTGAACTCCTCTGGGCATTCCTCCAGGCTGAGACCGCGCAAGCTCAGCACGCTGTCCTTCTTCAACATGCAGCTTTTCAGTCGCGCGCCGGCCACTTCGAGCCGAATCGCATCGGCTCGCCGCTTCAGGCCGTAACGCGCGCCCAGTGGCATTCCTGTCGTCTGTAAAGACATTGTGCAAGGATATGAGGACACGAAAGAAGCAATCACCGTTTCGCGGTAGAAAATTTCGAGCAACTTGGCAACTGCAGTGAAATTGTCTCCAACAACATAGATGAAATCTTTTGAAGCATCTTGTCTGAAGGCAATCTGTTCGAATTGGCGACGTACCTTCAAGAGCTCGCGCTCCTGGACCATTTCTTTCGTGGTTTCAGGCGCTATCTTCACCACTTTGGCGCCCTTCTTGCCCTTCTTACCCCCAGCTTTCCCTTTCTTTTTCGCCATGACGATCAAAGCAAAGTAGACTAAGTTGGAGTCAGACAAAGGTAACTAGAGGTAATTAAGAGCTCCTTTCGAGCAACTATTCATCATTTTGCATTAGCATAGAGCTTAGCTTAGCGCCTACGATGTTGTAGCCTACTCGTCTACAGTACAGTAGGTCTACAGTACTGCGTGGCAAGCAAAGTAGCCGTTTTGCGGACGTTTGTTTACCTGTACATCCAAGTACTATATTGGTATATTGGAGACCGAGAGCTTCGCTTGGCGGCTTGGCGGACAAAAAAGTACGCTACACGGCTTCGCAGCTGGCGTTGTTGTCTACAGACCTGTTGTCTACGGAGCTTGCCATATGCCGCGCGGAAAGGGCACGCTCGAGGTAAGGCGAACAACAATCTCATAGAATTTTATCATTATGCGTTACATTGTATCATAAGGCTATCCCAGCCGTGACTTTTGACCATTACGTTGTGGTGATGCGTTACGCAGGTCAAGCCAAGCACGAACCCATTCTTCCAAACGACAAACCAGAACATTGGCAGGAAAGTCGAGGAAATCCCATGGCAAGCACCTGAGGTAAAATGCACATATACGATAATACCATTATTAGAAGCAAAGTAGAATTTACCGGAGCTGACATTGGGGAAACGCTGCGCAGGTATGGAGGCCTAAAGTGCTCACAGAAAACGAGGGGTACTTTGACATGCACTTCGCGAAGCCAAAAAACGATTACGGGGCAAGTGTTCCATTAAGTGACAGCGCAACGAGCCGGGCGATGAGATTGGAAGAGTCACCCGGTGACGTGGCAACGAAGCTTGGCGAAGGCCTCTATGTAGCACAGCAGCCACCACCTCACCAGGTAATTAGAAACGCTCTGAATAGCTATCGCTACTCTTCCTCGACGCCCAAACTTCAGTTCCACCTCTGCTCCTCTGTGCTATTTACATCCTATCTCTCTAATGCTAATCAAGCGCGATTTTCATCATTAGCGCTACTATAGAGCCAACCCTGTTCCACATTTTGGCATTTACTTAGAGTGGCTGACAAAACAGAAGCTAGAAGTGCTCGTGTGATGACACGCCACGCTACACCTTCGCACCAGTGTGCTCGACTAACTCTAGATATAATGCTTGTGATCCACCTCATCAGGCGCCTGCCGTGAAAGCCAGCGTCGAAGAAGTTTTGGCTGCGTACAACCACCGCACCAAGCCGCAAAACCCCGTCTACACCACGGCTGCCAACGACATCGGGTTCAAGAAGCCCGACTTGTCGACCTTCAACAACGACCGCCTTTCAGTGCCGCAAGCATTCTCCAACTCGTTCAACGGCGTGAAGTACCGGGACTTGAGCCTCAGCACTGGCCTCTCCAAGTCGCAATTCCACTCGAAACTTGACCCGCAATTCTTGTGACCAGTCTCTCGTTTTGTGTTCAAAGAAATGCGCGTGTGGTGGCTGGTAGCCGTGTCGAGTTCACTTGGTTTGAGAATTCCTGGCATGCAGCTGCATTTAAAGGCCATTTGGGTTGCTTGTTTTTGGGGGCTCTCCCTCGGTGACTACCATTTAATTCAACATCCAGTTAGAAATAGCGAAGAGCCAAAGACGGAAAACTAAGAACGAAAAAAAAAGTAGAAAGCAGAAACGCAGTTTAAGGTGTATGGTGCTGTTGTGGTAGGTGGTGCGTTAGCGGTTATCAGTTGGATAGCTCTTAGGCCAAGACTTAATTGCGAATGTTTAGAGTTAGTCATTGGGCCTTAAAGGGGCATAGAGCAGATGCAGTGGCAGCGATGCTCGTGCTCGTGCTCGGTGCTTATAATTCTATAAATATAAATATATTTTAGTGCTTCCGAACTCTGAGAGGGCTTTCCTTTGCTCGTATTTCACTCGCTTTGTGGGGTTAAATGATATTGTTCTCAACCACAATCCATGGGAAAAAAAGAAGAAGCAGAAATCAATTAAGGAAGGTAAAGGTAAAGGGAAGGGAGGTGAGACCTCGCAGTTCACCATGAGGATAAGGGCATTTGGAGAGGTGAAGCATAGTTAAGAACATAACATAGCAAGCAGCAAATAGCGGTGCTTAGAATAGTGCAGTGTATAATAGCTCTCACGAGTTCCAAAGTTGTACGTCAAATTTGAAGTCGCTCAATTCCAGCTTCTGACCTTTCAATCTGTGGTCGATTGCTTTACTGCGACCTCTTATCTTGACCTACTTCGCAAAATGCTTCTTGCTCTTCTTCTTTTGTTGAGATTCTTTCATCGGCGATTTGTCACCCAACAAAATCTTTCCCATGTCGATGACGTGATCAAGCTGACCAACTTCTTCCACGAAATGAGCGTCGTGGCTCACAAAGAGCACAGCGCCTTCGAAATTCCGCAGCGCATTAGCCAATGCCGGCAAGTGCCGAAAGTTCACATGGTTAGTTGGCTCATCAAATATCAAGAGTGACGGCCTTTGTACGTACAGGCAAGCCAAGGAAAGCAAGGCTTTTTGGCCTTCTGAAAGCGTTTTCACTGGCTGTGACATTGTGCCCTCATGAAGAAGAAATTTAGCCGCAATAGATCTGAGCTCGCGTTCAGTGTGAGAGAGGGCTGACGTCTTCTCAAGGGACGCAAAAACAGTGGCCTCGAAGTCAAAATTGTGGAAATCTTGTCGGTAATACCCAACACTAACGCCATCGCTGATAGTCACGCCAGGTGCAGTTCCCGCAGCGATTTGCTCCAAAAAGGTTGTCTTGCCAATGCCGTTTGGCCCACATACTTGAACTCGTGAGCCCTTGCGCAACTCAACCGGCCCACTCTGAATAGATGCAGTGCGATTGTAGGAACTTACTTGACCAATTTTCATAAGCTTGCCAGTGAGTGAGCGCGGCGCATATGGCACTTCAAAGTATCCCAATGCTATATCCTCTCGCCTTACGCTTACAATATCCTCCTCCATTTTAGCCGCCACGGATCTCATCGTCTTTGCAACCTTGCGCATGCCACCACCTTTATTCGCAAATTTGTTCGCCTGATCTTTTTTGGCCTGCGCTACCTTCATCTTTTGCGCATTGCTCGCATTTTCACGCTTGATACGCTTCGCAATCTCGGCTTTTACGTCGCTGTAATCACCTGCATACACCTCCACTTTCTTAGAGTGGATGTCAAGGTACAACACCGCATCAGTGAACGAGTTCAGGAATTCTTCGTCGTGCGATATTACTACAACTGTTTTGTCCGTCAACTGAATCATACACTGAAGGTGCCATAAACCTTCGTGGTCCAAATTGTTTGTCGGCTCATCGAGCAGTAAAATGGTAGGTTCCTGGATGAGTGCTGCGGCGAGTAACAAACGTGCTTGCTGGCCACCACTGAAAGATTTGACTATTCGATCTCCCGGAGCATCAAGCATGACTTCTTTCAGTGCCATTGTAATCTTCTTCTCGAGCTCGTGGCTTTCCAGTGGAACTGGCTGGGTCAACATTGAAGCAAAAAATGACTTGATAGTCATCTCGCGGCAGTGTTGAGGCATAGTTTGCATAGCACACGCCACTCTTTCTCCGGCACTAATGCTAACGTCACCCTCATCAGGTCTTAAGGAATTGCTTAGAAGTTTGATTATGGTACTTTTACCCGCTCCATTTTGTCCCATGATGGTCACTTTGGATCCTCCTCGAATGGAGAAACTAACTTCGGTTAGTTGATCTCCGGCAGCCGGATTGTGTGCAAATGACACATTTTTGAACCTAGCAACTGATGCTCCAGCAGATGATGCAGTGCGAGTAATGAGCGATGAAACGGAGGGGTTAAGATGCCGAAAGAGTTGCCACCTTTGTATGCCTCGAGAAATCATAGTTCACAGGAACTATTGATTTGCTTGTTGAACAATGATACAAAAGTATTGTAAGTGACTCTCTCGACTTTTAGATGACAAGGGCAAGGCAGCTAGGAACGAACTATTGTAAGAAAGTCAGTAGGCTATTTCGTTAAGATGTTGAAATGAATTAAGCAGCTCTATATGTAGAGCATCTAATACTCGACGCTAGAAGCTACAAGTTATACGCGATGTTTTGGGCGAAGCTACGAGTATGATGATGTATGATTACTACCGTACATGATTACAGTACACAGACGAACAACCGCAGCGCATAACATGACTGACTGGTGGTGTGATGATGACGTGTACTTCTGTGTTACCGTTTGGGGGCGCAATGAGCAATGAGCAATGAGGCTGTTGCGGCAAACACTAGGAATAATGTCGGTGTCTTGATGCGAATTTCTCTGGTGGTGCCTGTGCCCATTCCCACGGTCCTCCTCGCCCCGTTATTGTGCGAAGGTACGAACGGAGCAGAAACCAAACACTTCTCTCTTCCCACTTCCAAATATCCGATATCCGGATCCGTCCAAATTGTCAATTGTCCGGAATTAGGTATTATACGTCGACCACGAACCACGGAACCGCGAACTCAGCCACGAACACACGAAGCAGGAACCGATAGATGGGATTGAAGTGCTATTACTGGTTTTGCGTTTTGAGTACTAGACTAGTAGGTACAGACCCGGACTCAATATCAAAAAATCTTTTGCTCTTTTTACAATCTTTTACGGAGCATTCAGCATTGAGTATTGAGAAAGGCGCATGCAACTAAAGCATACAGTACTCCTGGGTTTTCTGCTAATCGATGTGCAGCACCAGCTCATTTGGCATTTCAGAAGCATTACATAAGGAAGCCATGGAAATGTTCGGGCGAAGTGCGAAGTGCCGATTGCCGATTGCCCAGAAAAGCCAGGAACTCCAGGAAATAGGAAAGGCTCAGAGCTCTGAGTGCTTGGGTCTGAGTGCACAAGAAATTAAAGAACCATCTCTGTCGCTGCCTCTTCAGCCCCATGGCATAACGGACTTCACAAAACCGACGAACCCTCCTGACGACGAGGGCACTGACGCAGCGGGTTGCGCGGTATCAGACACCAACTCGCCATGCCTGCTGTTACTGTGACCACGGGCAGTTGTCATTCCGCGTGTCGAAGAGCGGCTGCGCCCCTCAGCAGTGGTGGCTGCAACGCCCGAGCTTGGCCCTTGCTGAGACGCACTACTACGGGACTGCCGGCGGTTACGACCATACTGGCGAGTCCAGACCACGTCTTTCTCTTCACTTTCCTCTTCTTCGGCATTGCCCTGTTCGTCGTCAACCTCTTCAACTTCTTCTCCTTCTTCGCCATCACCAACCTCGTCGTCGTCTCCGATCAAAATAACATCATCGTCTTCTTCCTCCGTCGATGACTCAAATTCTTCAAGACGCTGCAAATCTCGCCTAGAATGGCTTCGCTGATGGCTGTCACCAACATCTCCGCCGCCATCATCTGCCCCATCTACTTCTTCGACTTCTTCTTCCTCGTCTTCGTTGTCGTCTACGGACGAAAGGGCGTCCATTTCTTCGTCTTCTTTGCCTTCGCCTGTCAGCGCTGCCCACCTCGCCCGCCGGCTTCGTCCGGAATCGCTCCCTGCTCGCCGCACTTCAGCGGTCAACCGCACCCTAGGCGCCCGCCCCCGATTGGGCTTCCTCGCGCTTCTCCCTCCTCCACCACCGCCAGCGCCGTCTTGGCCGTCATCGCTGCGAGGTTTGTTGTAGGCGCGGCGACCACCCATGAAAATGGCAGCGACGTCCAGAGAGTCCTCCCCATGCTCTAGGAAAGCAGGCAAATTCGCAGGCACCGCAGGCATGTCCCCGGAGCAACGGCTCTCTCCCGGAGACGACGACGACGACGACCACGCATAAGGGACGCCCAGGAGAAGCAAGATCGCGTCTAGCACAAGGTCGCACGGCTCTCCTAGCACGCGAGCGCCGTGTTTCTTGGCGCGCTCTTCGGCTTCGTGCAGCTTGGTGCGCTCCAAGTTCACGATCGCGAGCTTGCGAGGCTGCGCAGCGTACTTCGCAAAGGGCTGCACCGAGAGCGAGCTCCCCACAATCAAGCTGACGTCAGCCGCGTCCACGTGGGCAAGGGCCACGGCAGGCTTCGAGACGCGCGCGCCGTAATGCGACAACACGTTGCGCTTGAGCATGCCGGTGCGCCACGACCGCCGCGCCGCGCCCGCGTTCGCTTCAGGGTCCCAGCAGCCCGCGTCGCACATCTTGGACGCTGGCGGCCTCAGGAAGCGCTTCCCGCAGTTGGGGCAGGTCGCTGCGCACACGTTGCCGTGCGCTTCCCACAGCGCCGCGTCTGGTAGGCCTGACAACCGGTGCAAGTTTTCGATGTTTTGCGTGGCCACAAACCGCACTACTCCACTCGCGTGCAAGGCCACGAGGGCCATGTGCGCGCGCGTGGGGCGCAGCGTCGAGATCGAGGCCGGGTCAAAGTCTTCTTCCTTCAGCTGAGACGCAGAGATGCCGAGCTTGCCACGGATGGTCGGTAAATTCGCGCCTTCACCCGTGCTGATGCCAGCGCCCGTGTAGCACACTGCATGCCGAGACCTCGCCAAAAGCTTGGCAATTTTCACGCATTCTGCGAAGAGGGACCCGTCCCCACGTGAACGAAGCTCGGCCAGCCGTTTACGGTCCGAGGCCGAAACTACGGGCCCCGCGCCGGCACTGCCGTAGCGCGCATGCTCGGGCGATGCAGCCCCACCGCCACCGCCGCCTTCGCTGCTGCTGCCTCCGCTGCCGCTGCTGCTACTGCTGCTGCTGCCAACGGCCGCACCTCCTCCGGCCTCGTCGTCACCACTTTGGCTGTCGCCGTCGTTTGGCGAGAGCGCTTTGAGCCGGGCCTCGAGCACAGCTAAGCGCAAGGCTGCAAGCGCCCGCGCGTCGTTCCTTTCGTCGTCGTCGTCATCGTCGCTTTCGTCGTCACTGCTAGACACTTGGTCCGTCTCTGCAGACGCGGTGTCCTCTTCAGCCGCGCTCTCTTTCGTTTCATGATTCGCTGGCACCGAAGCATGTGTTGTTGCTGCTGCTGAGCTTACACCTAAGTTGGCGCGGCTGCTGCTCGCAGGCTGTGGCGCGTACATGGCGTTCGTAGCTCTGAGGGCCCATCGTCCTGCGGTCTCACTGTTCGAACGGCGCGTGCCGACCTTGTTCACGCTACCGCCCTCCAAGGCGGCTGCTTTTGCTGCAGCAGCTGCTAGCGCCGCAAATCCCGCTGCGGAAGTGGACACACGTTTCGATTTGGGCGTAGATTGATCAATTTGCGCCGGCGCTGCTGCTGCTGCTGCTGGACCTCCACTGCTGCTATCACTGCTGTGGTTGCCCTCTACGGAGTTCACAGATCCACTACTACGCGCTGATTCTGCTGCGCGCAACACGCCCCTCTTGACTTCATCTAGTGTAGTGTACACGTTGCCTCCGTGCGGGCTGGTGTACCGCAACTGACTCGCTTTGGCTGAACCACCGCTGCTGCTGCTGCGATTTCCAACCGTGCTCACGCTCCACTGTTTGATGTCAGCGGGCGCGCAACCCAGAGAAATGAGCACTGCCGCCAGCCGCCAGCGGTGGCGCTCTAGCACTTTGTAACTACTAGAATCACGGTTTGAGGTGTCAGGGCCTGGCAATGGAATGTAAGAAGGAGGTGAGGGCGGCGGCGGCAGATGGTGAGGATGCCCTCGAGAGGAAGAGCCACTCTGGTTTTCGTCTCCCTCAAGCTCGCTGCGCGACCGCCGCATCCCGCTGCTGACCCGCGCTGGGATTATAGGTGCCGCTGACTGGACAGGGCTCGGCTCAACTCCTGTTGACGTCGACGAGGCAAGAAGAGGAGCAGGAACTGTTCCTGGAGCCACGAGAGTGGACGACGACGAGGCAGGCGGTGAGGATGCGGAGGCGTGGCGTTTACGTTTGCGGTGGGACAGTGCAGCCGCTGAGCTGAGGTAACGTCGCTCTACTTCGCGCCAGGCTGTTTTCACAGTACCGTCCTATGGGCCATCCGTGCAAGGAGAAAAAGAACACGAATGAGCGCAACTACCCAAAAGTGTCATTCTCGAAAAAAATAAAGAAAAGGCGGGAAAAGTATCCAAACGAGCAGCGAGCCCTAGCACATTCGAAATCGATCATAAATTGTGTTTTATGAGTGAGCGAGACAGAGAAACAAGCAAAAACTGCAACTGCACACAAGCTACTGCGGCAAGCACGCTACACACAAAAGAGAATGCCTTCTCAAATCAGGAAGCGCGCCAAAAATATGACCGAGAATACAGGCAAGGAGTCATATTTGGTCCTTAATTTCAGATTGCTGACATTTGACAAATGTAGTGTGGTTCAGCAAGACTCATGAATATATATGTCTGCCAGAGCCCCAAAACTGGAAATTTAAGTTTCATGTGATGCCAATTTGCATGCAAATATGAAAAAGTTGGCGACGGTATCCTTGTTACCTGATGACGGTAGTTCAGGTCAATGCCACCCTTCCACGCCCCAGTTCGCCTTACACACGCCATCATCTGCCACCTTGAGACTTCCTCTTCAGCATCAGCGTGTGGCCAATCTTCCGTGCGCAATAGATCATATAGCTGCGTTCGCTTCTCCTCTAGTTTCTCTTCGATCCTCACGAGCTCTCCAGGCTCACGGGCTGGCGATTTCTTTTTTGCCGCGACTCGTGGCGGGGACACGGACAACTCCCGTATCAGCGGCTTGCGGCTCCTAGTACTACGATCTGCTGACCGAGTGGCGCGCGCTCCCAGCATCGCTGGAGATGATGAATACGCCGCGTGTTATCACTCCTCACTCCTCACTCAAGCTCAACTACGAGGAGCTGGGGATTTCACGACGAGTGCGTATTTATACTCTAATATAATATCCCATAACCCTCTGTTTTTGCATCAGCAGGACCTGTGGAGCTGAAAAAGAGAAAAGTGTCACCGACGAGAAAAATGGGGCGACTGCCATCATCTGCCCAGTTATGCAGCGTGCTGAGCTTAGTCGCGAGTACTTTGAGCTCCAGTAGCCCGCATGTTGCTAGTGCACGGGCAATCTCTCGCTCATTTGTGATGACACAGCCTGGGCTTGACTTTCAAGAGCTAGCTTCGGGGAGGGCCTCGTCGGCGACAGATTCCGCCTGCGATGACGATTCTACGAGAGTACGCGATACGTCGTACAGTGTGCTAGCTGTTATTGGTTCGCAGGGCAGCGGTAAGAGTACCTTGATGAATGCGGCCTTTGGTACTTCATTTTCTGTCAAGGAAAGTGCATTTGGTGCGCCTGGAGTGGAAGCTTCAACGAGGCGGCGCAAATCGCAATGCGCTTGGTTGGACTTGTGGAACAATAGCCATGCGATAGACTACCGCTTGGTCTTGATGGACATGGAATCAACCTCCCGTATCCAACACTTAAACAGCAATAGCAGCCTAGATGCGCGGACTATCCTGATTGCACTCGCTCTTGCTGACGTAATAGTCATCAACGTTGGGGCACGCACCTTTTTAGATCAAGCTGTTGGCGACGACGATGCAATCGATGGCTTCGATCCAGCAGTGCTTGCTTTGGCTTTTGAGCATTTTGCGTCGACCACAGCCTCTGGTACCCGGGCCAGCAGCAGCAGCAGCAGCAGCATCAGGAATGGCAAGCGCAATGGCGGGGTAAGAGGAGCCCTTGGCGGCGTTGGCCGAGCACTAGGAAGTTTGCAGAGGTGGCGTCCACAGCCGCTCCGCTTATTGAAGCGAAATCGAAGTGAGATATGCAGGAATGAATCTACTCCTACAGTACCATCTGCCTTTCCGGTAATCCCAAGAAAGCACATTGCCGTGGTGCTTCGTGACGTCGAGGATGGGCCAGATGGAGGTCACGCATTTGCCAGAGCAGCCGCTGAGCTATGGAAACGGCTTTGCCTGGCAGCAGGCAGTACAAATTCTTTGGGTACTTATACGCCAAGCTCTGAAACCGCCAAAGAAGGAGTAGCAGGTAAAGAAACCGCAGATAGAGAGGACCACACTGACTGGACGCAGGCCCACCTTTTACCTGGAGGCTCAAAATGGCAAAACACTTGTCAATTTACGGTAAGTTTCCACGCCCTTCCTAATGGCACATCGGGCCCTACTGCATTTGCCTCTTCGACTTTAGACTTGCGAGATACTTTGCTGAGCTTCCTTGCGGCCACACGAAGTAGTGATGCAGACCAAATCGACAATGCGTCAGACACCTCCCATGGCCAAACAAAACATAAAAGCGAAATGAGCCACGAAAGAGTTGCTGGTAGCGTCAATGATGACGAGAATATGAAATCCATTAGTGGCCAGCAGCGCCAACCTCGTGTGCCGCTCGGTGAGTTTGGGCTCTTCACGGAGGCGTTGTGGGATTCCATTGGTGCACGAAATGAAGGCGCCGCTGAGTTTAGAGGTACTTCTCGCAGCAGCAGCAGCAGCAGCCGCAGCAGTGCAGATCTTTCAAGTAAAGCTGCCCATAGGCAGCGGTGCCTGAATTTAGGGCAAGTACAAGACAAGGAGTCGTACTTAGGTGCAAGCCTGGCTAGCCTTTGTTTGGCTCCTCTTCTTCTGCAGGTATTACGATGTACAAGCACATTAAAGTTTTTACAGCGTTCATTCATCTTCGTATTCTTCTGCTTTCTTTGCGTTATCCATTGTTTAGCATCGCCTATAAACGAGACTTAAACACGATACATTCATTTGAAAGCTCTTTGCATTTTCTTTAATTTTTTTTTTAAAGGTGTCTGCTCTCGACGACAAAGTAAGCGCCTCTGCCACAGCCGTGGACTATAGAACGGGCCCTCCTTGCCTCGAGTTTGGGTCTTCAGTGCGCAAGATCATGTCACAAGCAGACACTGCTATGCAAAACCTAGCAACCGAAATGGGTTTGATCACTGTGGGTGCTCCAGTGTCCACCACCTCCTCTGGTGCTGCTGCTAGTCCTGCATTAGCCGCTTCTGCTACCCAAGTAGCCCCAGTGGTGGCAATGGCTGCTGATTGCTTGCGGAGCGACGTGCAGCGGTGCCTGGAGCCAACAAGGGCGCGCTATTTGGCTTCGTGCGCTGCTTATGCCGTGCTCGCTTTTGACGACGAATTCAGCTCCCTTCTCTGCGTGCCTGGCCTACCGTCAGGGAAAGGGTCGGACTTTGCGTTGAGAGCTGATGCCTTAATTGCCGAGGCGCTCGCCACTTTTGACGCTGCGGCAGCTGCGGTTGAGCTTGCTCCTGAAGATGAGGGCAAGGTAGTGAACCGCAAACAGCGCCATTCAGGCAGCAGCCGTAGCAGCGCTCGGGCAGCTCTGCTTGAGGAGTTGCAGGCAAAAGTAGCTGACCGTCGCGCAGAGGGCAGCGCCTTCAGTAGCGCGTCGGACGACGAGGACGACGAAGTCGACGACTCTGGCAGGGCGTCCTCGGGGAAGCGTGCTTTGGCGCGTAAAGGCCTTCGTGGGGCCTGGGCGAAGTTACCACGGCGATGGAAAGTGCTTCTCAGCCGCGCGTTGCCGCTCATGGTCAACTGGGTTCAGTCCATGCACACGCTGGTGAGCCGCCGCCGTGCCGCTCAGCGCCAGGATGCGATTCTGCCGGTGATGCCTTTGTTCTGATTAGGTCTCGAGATACACCTGAAAATTGAGTTCACCAAACAGTTAGAAGGGTATAGTACTTCGCAAAATGGTGGTTTAGTTGAACCAGGGAGGTCGACAGAAAGGGAAGGCTACAGGCGATAGTGCAAACTTTTTCTGATCCCCGAGTGGGTTATAAATTTGGTATCTGGCAGTAAACGTACAAGGTACAGGGCAAAATCGACCGAAGTAGGCCGTAGGTGCAAGGGATGAGGGATAATGAGAAATCGCCTTTGTGGTTTGTACAGGCGCATTGCCGCATGACGTATGACTCATGAGTATGAGGCAGAGGTATGTTTATGTTTACAAAAATACAAGTTCAGGTGCCCGCGCGATGCGCGGCTTTGGAGCAATGTGTTTGCTACGGAGGAGTACTGTAGGTGCGTGTTCTTAGCACCTCAGTGCACGGCCTTGAGATGCCCGTGGGTGAGTGCCCTTGTATTGCCCGTGGTGCGTGTCCCTTCTTGTGCCCGTGGTCCGCCTGATATTTTGTTTACTGTACGTGTACAACAGAACTGTAGTATGTACTGTACAGTATGTAGTACAGTACGAAAAAAGGGCGGACACCAACCACGAACGAAATTCCATTTAATAGAAAGGATTTGTACAATTTTCTATTTATCATACCACTACCATATTAGTGCAAGCTCAATCGTCTCGTGGTGCGTGATGCCACCCACGGTCGTTTCGCCTATGACATTCTTGCTCTAATATTTACAAGACAAAACAATAAACTCAGCTAGCTAAAACTGTGTCTGAAACGAAGCTAGCTAATAAGTTCATTCACGCTTCGCGCGCTT
>Ga0307982_1001054_pt1 | contig 22030 bp, 17 predicted proteins | sample OrgLakmetagen989_FD_201847 | JGI IMG/M metagenome (GOLD analysis project Ga0307982, IMG submission 201847) | Saline water microbial communities from Organic Lake, Antarctica - #989 | ecosystem: Environmental > Aquatic > Non-marine Saline and Alkaline > Saline | place: Antarctica: Organic Lake... | reverse complement strand
AGGTGGCTGGCAAAGGGCATGGAGCTGCGCTCCTGCCCCGTCAGCAGGTTCGCAATCACCCCCATCCCATTCAGTGTCTCGTACACCTCCAGGGCCAGCAGGCGAAGGGGGCCAGCGTACACCCCGTGTTGGGCCCCCTTCAGGGCCTGCAGCGCGTGGTATGTCTTGCCGCTGTTCGTGGGGCCGGCGTGGAACACCACTTTGCGCTTCAACTTGCGTGCCTCGGGGTACCACTCATGGGGCGACCTGAGATCGGCAGAAGATCGCATCTTCCGGGCCAGCGCCACTTCCTCCGGAAACATGGTCTCTGCAGTGCGGGCGACAAGGGGAATCATATCCAGGCACCCCTGCTGCAGCACTGCGCCCGCGTCCGTATCGCCTTTGCTTGCAGCGTTCCCAGCCGCCTCCAGCACGGAACACCGAGACAGGAACGCCTCCCAGGCCAGCTGGTCCCCACCTGGGGCCCAATCCAGGGGCGCATCTGCAGGCGGCAGCACAGTCCCCCCCGCAGCGCTGCTGTTGCTCCCAGCGGCCATGTCGCTGGCAAAGGGCGCTGGAGTCACAAGGAGGCCTGCCGCGGAATTGGGGTTCAAAATCTCAGCCATGTCAGCTGCTGCCACCTCTGGTGCAGCACCACTTGCCTTCATGCTGGCCAGGGCACTCGCCATGGATTGTACGGAGCGCGGCAGCACCGTGCCGGAGCCAGGCACGTGAGCCCCCCCCTTGGCGGAAGCTGAGGGGGGTGCAGGCGCTTTGCCTCGAGACATCCACGCCCCAAATGTCCCTCCAGCGGCAGGCGCAGCGCTGGATGCCGCCGCCGAGGATGCCGCCTGCGCCGCGGCTTTGGTCGCTGCGACCACCCGTTCCTTGTCGCTGAGCCCCCACAGTTGCTGCGGCGCATCACACAGCCGCCGCCGGAGCTGGGCCACTGCCCGCACCCACAGCGCTGGGCTGACGCTGTACTGTGCGTCAGCCATGGCCATGGCCCCAGCATGGTGGTACAGGGGCTTGCAGCGCGCGATGACGAGCTCCCGGTCGCGCTGCGACAAGCTGTTGTCCGCCAGCTTGCTCTCAGTCGTGTACGGCTTCAGGGACCGTGGGACGCCATGGGCCCATGCATTGCGCCCCCTGCGGGTTGTTCCCAGTGCCTCGTCCATTTCCGCATCGTTCCCGTGGCTGGGCCCTTGAGTCACCAGCTGTACGTTTCTTGCCGCCAGCTTGGCCAGGTCCAGCATGAGCTCCTCTTGCTGCGCAGGATCCCGCATGTTGCAGCGCACCAGCAGCGCATGCAGCTCCGCTGTGCTGCCCAGCAACACCCCCGGCTCCGTCACCAGTGTGTGCCGCAGCTTCGACACGGCAGCCTGCCATGCCCGGGGGGGGATGCCGTGTGTGGCAGATGCGAAGTCCCGTGCCGCAGCTGACAGCGCCAGGGGCTTGGTGCCGAACTCTGTGAGTACATGGGCGTCTGTGGCATGCACGAAGCCTGCCTCCAGCTTGGTGGCTGGCATGAACTCTGGCAGGTGCATGTCGCCCGCATCCTGCGCAGAGCTGGAGGGGGGGGCTTCTTCACGCGTGACGTCCTGCTTGGGGGGCATAGTTTGGGGTTTAGGGGGGGTGTCTTGCGCTGCAAAGGGTGAAGGTCTGGCCCTGGTGGAGGCTATGCTGTTGGCTGCGTCCGCCGCTGCCGCCACTGGTGCGGGCTGCTTGGCCTGCATTTGCACAGGGGCGGGCGCATCGATTTCACAGGGCTCCCTGCGGTCCCACGACGCCCGGGATCGGCGGCGGGTCATGGCTGGCTGGGCAAGCGTCACTGCCGAGGCGGGGGGCGGGGACGCCTCCTGGGGCGCACTGCCGGCAGAAGCAGAGGCTTCGACGGCAGACTTCGCCGAGGAAGGGTTGAGGCGAGAAGTCGTGTTCCATAGTGTAGGGTCGCGGCGGCGCGTGTTCTTGAAGCTGCGTTGGGTCACGACAGTTCCTCTTGCTGTCTCCTGCTGGCTGTGCACCTCTAGTTCAGTGCTACACTGCCGGTTCTGGGTTCCAGAGCGCAATATATTGGCCCGAAACGTGTTGCATTGTGTGCCTTGTAGCATTCTCTGTGGTGCACCGTGCGTTGGGAGCATCCATGCCTGGCGGACCAATCTCGATATCTGCAGCATGTTTGCTCAATTTCCGCAATCTCCAGCTGCCTGCCGCAGCAGAATCCTGTACAACTACGGGGAGCAAAAAGGCCAGCTTAGTGATGGAATACGTTTTGGCCTTGATTCAGTTTCCTGTGTGTATGATGCGATTTACCTTGGCGTGGGCGACCAAACAAGGGTCGGCCTGCCCCAACCTTGGAGCAGGGGCCAAGCAACATATAGGCCGAACTTGTCTGCAAATTGAACTCAAGCCAGAGAGTATTCGTAAATTTGATTACAGCCGACTGCAATTGTATGTTTTATCTGGGCCACTGCATCAGAAGCACACCTTGTGCAGCAGCCAGCCAGTGTACCGGCTGAGCACATTTCTTGATCACGCAGCACCCACGCTTTCAATCATGAGCGGCAAGGGCAAGACAGGTTTCCGCAAGGGAGCCTCCGCAGATAATCCGGACCGTGTGAAGGGCAAGGGTGACAATTCTAAACGTGACCGCTCCACAATCAAGCGGTGAGTGAGCCTGAGCGTTTCGGCCGCGTTTCGCATCGAAGCGAACACTCCAATTTTGAATGCACTTCTCTTCCTGCGCGCAGCTTGAACATGTACCGCTCCGGAAAACACATCCGTGACCGCGATGGCAAGATTATCGGAGGCACCTACCTGGCCCGCGGCCAGGCTGGCAACTCAGACTTGACCGCCGATTCAGGCCGTGTGCAGCCCGATCGTCGCTGGTTCGGCAACACCCGCGTTGTGGGCCAAGGAGAGTTGGACACTTTCCGCGACGAAATGAAGAAGCGTCTGAATGACCCTTACACAATGGTTCTGCGCACCAAGACGCTGCCCATGGGCCTGTTGACTGATTCAGACAAGGGCGCCAAACTGAACCTGCTTTCCGCTGAGAGCTTCAAAGACACCTTCGGCAAGCACAAGAAGCGCAAGCGGCCCAAGCTGAGCGAGCATGTGACAGACCTAGCGTCGCTCAAGACCGACGCAAGCAGCCTGCAGACCACCTTTGTCACCAAGCGCATGCCGGGGACGTTTGCAGGCGCCGGCACCGCCGTGGACACCGCAGGCGCCGCCCAGGACGCCGCCATGGCAGCCGCCGGCAAGAAGGGTGCCATTGCTGCAGCAGCGCTCAGCAGCGACCTGGAGCTGGCGTGGGACAGCATGGCTGTGGGGCGGGCGGATGCCTCGGTGGCGGTGCGGCACTGGGCCTTTGACGCCGGGCAGTCCCGCCGCATTTGGGCGGAGCTGTACAAGGTGCTGGACTGCTCAGATGTGGTGCTGCAGGTGCTGGATGCACGGGACCCCGTGGGCACCCGCAGTTACCGCGTGGAGAACCACCTGCGCACAAACGCCAAGCACAAGCAGCTGGTGTTCATCTTGAACAAGTGCGACCTGGTGCCCACCTGGGCCGTGAAGAAGTGGGTGGCCATCCTCTCACGCGAAGCACCCACCCTGGCCTTCCATGCCAGCATGACCAACCCCTTCGGGAAGGGCAACTTGATTGCGCTGCTGCGGCAGTTCAGCACGGCACACGAGGACAAGCGGCAGATCTCAGTGGGGCTCATCGGTTACCCCAATGTCGGCAAGTCCTCCGTCATCAACGCCTTGAAAGCCAAGAAGGTGTGCAAGGTGGCACCAGTGCCGGGGGAGACCAAGGTGTGGCAGTACATCACCCTCATGCGCAGTGTGTTCCTGGTGGATTGCCCCGGTGTGGTCATCCCCTCCGGTGACTCCGAGGCCGACATGGTGCTCAAGGGCGTCGTGCGATCAGAGCGCCTGGACTCCCCCGAGGACTACATCCCGGAGCTCATGCGCCGTGTGCGCCCAGAGTTCATCACTCGCCTGTACAATGTGCCTGCAGAGCGCTTCTACACATATGAGGGGGACGCCGCCGCCGCCAAGGAGGCTGCTGCCGCCGAGAAGCAGGCGGAGGAGGACGCCAGCGCGGGGGCGGCTGCTGCAGATGCACAGAAGGCAGGCCCCGCTGGCGCCCAGCAGGGCAGCCACGGGGACGAGGAGGCAGTCATTGCCCCTGGCAGTGCCTCCGCGCGAGCCCTGGCGGCGCTGTTGGCTGCACACCCCTCAGCAGCCGGCGCATACGCCGACATGGACTTGGCGGGGGAGGCGGAAGCTGCCGCCCAGGCGGCCGAGCTGCCCGTCGCACCCAGCATGACGCAGCCCAAGAACTCAGGTCGGGGCCTGCGACATGCGCAGGGGGCGGAGCACCACGGGGGGTACGCGGGGCGGTGGCAGATCCGCTTGGAGCCGGGGGAGACCTTTGACGGCTCGCACTACCTTCCCCTGGGGCGCAAGGTGGTGAAGGTGGACCACATGGGGCTGCTGGAGGCGGTGGCGTACCGCCTGGGGAAGCTGCGGAAGGGGGGGGACCCCGACACCCTCATCACCGCTCGCAACATCCTGAATGACTTCCAGCGGGGAAAGCTGCCGGCGTACGTGCGCCCCCCCGAGAAGCCCGTGGCCAAGCGGGACGCAGGGGCGGCAGCTGCCAGCATGGTGGCTGACATGCCCCAGGACGCCGCTGCCCTGGAGGAGGAGGCTGCACAGCTTACTGCGGCCGCTGCAGCAGCAGGCGCCCAGGAGGCCGCAGAGGGCGACGCCACACCTGAAGAGGCCGCAGCCACGGCAGCCTCAGCCTCAGCTGCAGTGGCGGTGGCGGTGGGCGGCCGCAAGCGAGGCCGTGGGCGCACCCACGAGGAAGCAGTGGCCGTCAAGGCTGCAAAGAAGTTGGCCCGCAAGGCTGACCGCTTCGCCTCAGCCCCCGCTGCCATGCCAAACAGCGACGATGACTTTGACGACCTGGACATGTAAGCGTTGTAGGCAAGCATTGTATCAATTTACCCACACACTGTACATTCATGCATCCTCCTCAGGGCCCAGCACTGTCTCCCGGATGCCGGGGGGCAGCCCCTGCCACCCCTCCCACTCCGGGCCCGGCAGCCCCTGGCCCCCGTCTGAAGCATACTCCATCCAGCTGCTGTCCCCGGCAGGCGCCCGCCCCTCAGCTAAGGCCTCCCAGCCGGCCACGTCCCCAGGGGTCAGTGCCATACTGAGGCCCCCTTCACCCCCCCGCAGCGGTGCTGGGGTGTCCCCCACAGCATCATCCCCTGCCAGCGCTGCCACTGCTGCCGCTGCATTGCCGTCGGAGTCACCGTCTCCGCTATCGCTTGCGCTATCATCGTGGGTGTGCGTGAGTGTTGGGACGGCGGCACTGCCCCCTCCGGCCCCAGCTGCGGCGCCGCTGCCGGCTGCTGCTGCTGCGGCACCCTCCTCTTCCTCCTCGTCGCTGTCGGTGGGGGGGAGGTGGCCTTTCAAGTCATAACCCCCCACGTTGCCCTCCTCCTGCCCCCCCCCAGCCACCTCCGCCTTGCGTGAGGCCTTGGCATTGGCCTCCGCTGCCAGCATGGTGAGGTGCTTGATTTGGGCCGTCACCACACCATTCCCGTCGGCAGCGGCGGCGTACTCGTCCAGCACCTCCCCGTTCAAACGCAGGAATTCACTACCCCAGGAGAACTCGTGGATGACCTCAGAGGCTGCCTCCTTGTACCCGGCGATGTGCAGGGCGCCCGACAGCGCCTCGGCGCAGGAGAGCTTCAGGGGCTTCCCGTAGTTCACGCTGTTGGCGGCCACCAAGTAGGGCAGCAGGCGGGCTTGGCCCTTGAGCTTTGCGAAGGGGATGCTGTCCACCTTGGCCCAGGAGCAGTCAATGACTGAGATGCCGTACTTGTCAATGATGTCCTGTAGGCAAGGTGGGCGATGAGGTGTGCGCAATGCACAGCCGGCCAGCTGAACAGCACAAGCCGCGAACCAAACTCACGCGATCGGCTGCAGATACGGATGATTTCCCAGCTGATGAAAGAACGATCCCCTTGAATGACTCTCCTGGCTTCAATGTCTTCAAAAAGCCTGCACACAGTGCCAATGCATGGGAGTTTCGCACACGTTTCGAGGACTTCTTCGTACCTTGTCTATGCAGCTTCCTTCCAGTGCAACGCTTCGCGTCACACTGCTCAAAATCCCACATGTGTAATTTGACACCACCCGTCACTGTTCTGCGTGGTTCGTCCGCATCTTTGCCAGTGCCGCGGCGTGGCTGCTTGCGATTGTGCTTGGGCATATTTCCTGAGAAAGATGCTTCACTTGGTCACAGATGAATGCACCAGTGGCTACCAAAACAGCCAAGCTGAAATAAAGGTGGCCCAAATAAGATTGAACTGTGCAGATGGAATCGTGCCTGCCAAGTTGGGCTTGGACTGAACAAAATGCTCAGTGGGGGGAAAAGTTTGTTGCGGACCAGAATCAGCAATGACGCACCAACGTGTACAGGGCAGCCTGCTGCACGAAGCGCTCCTTTCTAAGCTTATGCCTTGATATGCTCATCGCTGCCCAGCCACCGATTGGTCCTGGGAAGGAAACATAGGTGACCTACCAAATGCACCACAGGAAAAGTCGTCGTCTCACCCCCAGCCGCCAGCGACAGCAGTAAATCGAATTCAGGGACACGTTCATCACCCGAACAGGCAGCATTTTTATCATATATGAAAAGTCCTGCTGAGATCAGATTGAGAAGCACTCCACTGAAGCAGCAAGCTTGAAGAATCGCCGCAGTGTCCGTGAACGTAACGGCAAGCCCAAAGCAGTTCCAAGCACATGCAAAAAATGTGCTCAACACAAGCACCCCTACGGGGTGCCTGGAGCACGCACGCAAGAGTATTCTGCCCTCCATGATGGACAAATGCTACCGAAGGGCGAGCTGTGTCACAATGTCAAAAATTGATTCCAAACCTCTGGCAGGCAGGCATGGGCACCTGTCTGACACTTCTGCCAAGTCAAGGGGGGTTACACGCACGCCGGCCGCTAGAACACGCCCGACTGTGCAGCAGTATCACTCCCATTTGCCTCCACTGGTGCCGGCATCACAGCAGCATCTGGGACAGGGACAGGTGCCTCGGGTGCAGGCGCCCCCCCCGTGCCATGGGCCAGCAGAGCTGCCGGCAGCCCTGCCAGCGGGGATGTGCTGCCGCCGCCTGCATCCATCTCAGCAAGGCCAGAGTGTGCCGATGATGGGGGCTTCACAGCTGCAGGTTTGGGGACCCCTGCAGATGCACTGGGCTCCCCCGCATCCAGCTCGGCCCGACTTGCAATGGCTCGCCCAGTGCGCTTGTAGTGCGCAACAATAGCAGCATCCTGGGGTGCAGAGGGCTTCACTTCCATGACGCCCCCATCTGACGCTGCGCGGACGAACTTGAATGGCCGCCGCTGCACACTGCTCGCGCGGCGCACAATGCTCTCCTTGTTGCTGCCTGGCGACCCTTCGGCTGACACACCGCCGTCCACCGGCTCTTCGTCGGAAGCATCAGCCAGGTCCAGCAACTGCTGCGCAGTGTCCATGACTTGCTCCTGGTTTACGTGGAACTTAGCCAGCAAGCGGCTGCCCTGGATGTGCGTGAATGCCTCACGCCAGGTGCGGAATTCGCCGCGGTACACCAACACAAGTGCTGCCAAGCTTGTGCTGCGCCCATGGCCGTTGGCGCAGTGGATGTACACGTTGTGTCTCCACGTTGCAATCTGAGGGGAATGAGGATGCAGAGCATGGGGGGGGGTGGAAGCGGGGTGGAAGGGGGGCTTACCTCGTGAGCTGCATCCAGCAGCTGCTCTGCAGTGGGTAAGTTGCAGTCCAGACTGGGCAAGCACAGGTATCTGCAGAAGCATAGTGTGAGCCTGTTGGTGTGTGTGGCCTGCGTTGCCGGAGGGGGGGGGGCGGCGACACCTCACTCACCTGCGTCCCTTCAGCACACGGGTGGGGACCGTGAACTCGCAGGTCATGTCCACAACAGCAGTGGCGTCTTTGGGGAACTCCTTTGCAGTGATGGGGTAGCGGCCCACGTAGAGGTTGGCAGCCACTTTGTTGTACGGGGGCTCCCGCCGATCATTCACACACCGTTGCTTGGCCAGCCAAATCAGCGAGTATGGCACAGTGAATGGCACCAAGAGCAGCTGAGTGAGCCATGGAATATGGCCAGTCTTGTGGTCTTTGCAGAAATATTCCGCAGGCATTGCACTGGCTGGCAAGCAGAAGAGCAACAGCAGAAATGCATACAGCAAGCCAGGCCACGCCAACACAAACCAAAGATACGGCATGGGCGTCAACTCCAGAAGGAACACCACCACAGGTCCAGCAAGGCATATCATAGCAGCTAAGAAGAAAAAGGTGCGGTACATCACCATTCCCTTTGCAACCGCCATGCTATAGATGCTTGTTTCCGGTAGTGGCTGGGAGGTGCAAAGCAATTTCCGCGAGGCAGATTGGCAGCCACGGCCGCTGGGAAAAGTGCAAGTCTCTTCAGCCAAGAGCAGACACTTGCTATTGTGAAGCTTAGTCCTGTGCTACTGTTTGTATTTGAAGCATGCGTTTCATGATCTCTCAGGATGAAGTCAGATGCAAGCACGGCAAGCATGTGAGGCCCCTGCGAATCAAAACTTTTCACGAGGCTGCATCCAACCAACACTGCCCTGCACCCCTCGGATTGCCGGCGCCTGGGTTTCAGGAAAATCTCATGAGTTCAATCAGTCTCTGTGGATTGCAGTGGTCAAGCGCAACTGCAAGCTGTGGCGAGTCTCGGAGAGGGCAATTAATTTTGTGCATGCGAGGCAGGGGCTGGTTTACTTTTTGTCGTTTCCGCACTTGCCAAAGTCAAACCCGCAAATGAAGCCCAGGATGATGTACAACACTACAATAACAATAAACGCGATGAGCAACCACATCTTGACTGCGATGAAAGCCAGGCGTGTTGAGTTGCGGCAGGAGTGCACACAGGCGCTAAAAGTTTCAGACCAGGCCACGGCTCAACTCACCATTACGCCACCACATCTGGTTTTTCAGTTTGTTGGAGTTTTTCTCGAACTTTGCTGCGCTGCGGTTCAAAGCGTCAGACTTGTCAACCAACAGCTCAATCTTCTCTCCGCGAGCAAGGACTTTCTCAATGTTTTGCACCATGATGCCCTTAACGTCATCAATTTTGCCTCGGACAGCTGCGAATTTGTCTGCCTCCGGGTTTGTGCTGAAGTATTGCTGCAAACAGGAAAAGTGGGACATGTGCAGCGGAAAAAACAAAGCCAAGGCAGTGCGGCAAGATGCGTGCCAGCAATCGCCTGAACCTGCAGTTGCAGCAACGCGATGAAGCCCATAACTCACCATACGCTCCTGGAGAATGGGACCAAACTCTCCGTTCATGGCATATGCAATGGCTGTCTGCGCCCTGCTTCCGTAAGTTGCCAGGAATCGCTCCTTGATGTCATCCAGGAAAGCAAATGCGATGCGGCGCTTCTCCGCCTCGTCAGTCAGGCACAAATACGTGATATTGTTCTCAACCACGTAGTGAAACACGTGCCTGCAAGTGACACACACATTTGGTCATGTCGATCATGAGGGCGCAGTGTAGGAGACAGTTCCTGGCGTTTCGCCGCGGAGCGCGTACACCTGATGGGCAACCTGCCACGGCTACCTCCTTGTTAAATACTTACGTGTCATAGACATAGCTCATCTTTTGGTCCTCAGGGCCGATGCGAGCAAGCAGCATGCGCGTGATGGTAGGGAAGTTGCCGCTGCGAGCTTGCTGGTCCACAAGAACCGTCTTGTTGCGCGCAACCAGCGCGTAAATCACGGGCATGGCGAGCTGTTGAGGAGGTTCTTTCGCCACAACAATGTACACCTGCAGTTCACAGGAATATATGCAAATTTCTGCTTATTTTGTTCGCGGTCGGAAAGAAGGTCAAACAAACAAGGCAGGCTCAAAACTCTGTGAGAGGGCCCTCTGTCAGGCTTGGAAGGGCCCACCCCACGGGGAGCTGCCCAGTTCACCGCAGGGCAGCATGCATACTGCATGTGTTTGAAAGGTCTACATTATGCCCCCGTGCCTCATGGTACATGGGCCGAAGTGGGGACAGCTGCGGTGCTTGCACACAAGGCGAGTCAGGGGGGCACGCCGGCGCCCCTCCGTCCAGCGAGCTCCACGGAGCGGGTATAGTGCATGGGAGGGTATGCTTGCTGGAAAAGGGTGTGTGGGAGCCGGCCAATGTCACCCATATGCAGCACCATGAGACAACGGGGGGGTCAAATTGCCTGTCGCCCGCCCTCTCCACCCCTCATGAGAAGCAAGTCAAGATCTGAAGATGCCGACAAATCCATACCTTGCTAATAGCTGGAAACAATATCTCGCGTTGCTATCGCAGATCTGCTTTGTTGCGACCGGGTGCACTTACTCTCAACATTGCGACATTGCTGCTTGCGCATCGAGCGCAAGAGACGGCCCAAGTGTGTACGAGTGCCGCTGGCCCTTTCAGCAGCCAAGACTCAACACAGAGTGCAAATTGGGCTCGCCGCTTGATTTTGTCCCAGCTTGTTTTGTAAAATTCACTCCCCGGTGTGCAAAAGGTGCGCGATGCGGTTTTTGCACATTGTCGCAGCGACCATGTCAGCTTCTCCTCACAATGAGCCCGCATGCGTCACATAGTGTGCCTTTGCAGTTCAACGATGGCTTTTTCTCCTGGACAGTCTGTGCGATCTAGCACCAGCGCGGCTGCTCGTGCAGTTCTGCAGCCCCACACAGTACGCGCCAGCACCACCCGCCGGCACAGCAAGGGCAAGGGGCGGCCTGCCGCTGCGGGCGTGCATAACGCACAGGCCACGCTGCTGAGCGGCAGTGACTTGGCCCGCATGTGGAATTTGGCACACAGTGACACCAACATCATGCCCCAAGCCGGTCGGGTGCTGGGACAACACTCGTCCAAGTTCGAATCCAATGGAGCCTTTGCGTGAGCACAGCCCTTCCTGTTCCGTGTGCTGTTCCGCGCTCACCTCAGCCACACTTCCCACAGATTGCCCAAGTCACTGGATGCCTCCGTGAAGACTGTGAAGCGCACTCTGGGCCGCAGTGGCGTGAAGCCCGCAGGCAGCGCCGCGCGAGTGCAGCACATGCGCGAGGTGGACCATGCGCGCCGCTTGGCCCGGGCGGCAGATGTTTCCCGCCTGGAAGCGGAGAAGGGCTTCACGGAGAACGAAGAGGAGAAACGCATGATGGTGGAGGAGGCTGCCAACCCCGCCCTGCGTTACGCCCGGCAAGCGAAGCAGGAGGACCTGGATGAAATCAAGGAGTTGAACCACAGGATGAACGCTGCACGTGTTCTGAGTGAGTGCAACCCCGTGACATACGACTGGTGATACAACACTGGATTCATGCACACTTGTTGTTCTTGGTTGCAGGGGAGCAGGAGGAGATCATTGCCCGCAAGCGCTCCATGGAAGAACAGACAGCCGCCGCGGAGGCAGCGTGGTACCACCAACAGGTGCACGCCGACATGGTGAAGGTGTCCCAGGAGACTGCTGCCGCCAAGCAGCACGCCAAGGCCCGGGCAGTGGAGTACCGTGCGCAGCTGGCGGCACAGCTGGAGGAGCGGGAGTACCGCCGTGAGATCGAAGCAGAGGAACGGGACCTGGAGGGCGCTGCCTTGGTGCAGGCAGCGCAGGCGCAGAAGGCCGCAGAGCTCAATGCGGCCCAGCGTGCCAAGGAGGACGCCCGTGCTCTGCGGGAGGATCTGGATGCTGCTAACGCCCGGACGCTGGGGATGAAGGCCGCATGGCAAGCAGAGGAGAAGGAACGGGACAACGACGTGCTGCGGCACATCATCCACTCCGACAAGCGCGCCCGGGCACACCTGGCGGAGCAGCAGCGCAAGGAGGGCCTCAAGAAGAAGATTCAGGCCCGCATGCTGGCGGAGCAGACGCGGCACATCGACACCCGGTCAGCGGAGGACGAGAAGCGTGCCCTGCTGCACCAAGAGGGGGAGAGGCTGGCGCACCGGGCAGAGGCGGCCCGCAGGCGCCAGGCCAGCGCCGACCTCATGCAGGAAGTCATGCAGGAGCGTGCGGCGCAGATCCAGGTGAAGCAGCGCCAAGCTGAGGAAAGCAAGATCGTGGACACGGTGGCAGCGCGGTATGCCGCACAGGAAAACGCCAAGGTTGCGCAGCGGGAGGCGCATGAACACGTGGCGCACCGCCGGGCAGCCAAGCACGCCGACGACTTCTTGAAGCTGCAGATCGCGGAGAAGCAGCGGCAGCGGGACATGGACAAGGAGCTCAAGTACCAGGAGCGCGAGGAGCTGCGGCGGCAGGCGGCCCGCAGAGCTCACCGCGTGGAGCTGGCCCGGGCCGATAAAATGCACGAGCTGCAGGCGGAGGGGGTGCCTCACCACATGCAGGTGAAGGCGAGGGTGACAGAGAGCCAGCCGCGGGCAGGCAAGTTCATGAAGCCCGCGCAGCAGTCCTACAAGCAGCTGCTGCAGTAGCACGAATACATTGCAATCCAAGCCACAAGCATGCGTCACGTGTAGCGGCTGCGTTTTTGGCGGCGCTGGGCGCCATACGTGCGCAGGGGGCCCGACGCCCTCGTGAGGAGGTCATTGAATGTGAACACGTCGTCCTCTACGGTAGGCAATTGTGTTCCACTGTCAGATACAGTGCGACTCCGTTTGAATCTTGTTGAAGATCCTGGGAGGGTGGGCTCCAAGTAGACATCTGAGCGTGCTGTTGCGCGGCTGCCAATCGCGCGCCCGGCACTGCTGAGGGCACTCTTGAAGCCTTTCCGGAAGCGATGGGCCAGTGAGCGGCGGCGAAGGTGCAGTGGCACCTGCGGAGCAGCACTGGTAGCCTCCATGGAGCTGTCGGGGGACAGGCCTGCGGCAGTCTCGGCAGACAGCGGGTACACATGCGCAGTTTGCCGCAGCAGCTGTGCACGGGCAGGTGCACGTGCCAGGTGCGATGGTTTGGAGTGTGGTACACTGTGGGTCTGCTCAACAAAACTGACAGAATGTTGGTTGTGATTTGCATCAAGCAACGGTGGTCTGACCTTTGGTGACTTCAGCTCGTTGGCAGCTGGGTTTGTTCTGTGCAGCACAGCGGCCGCTGGTGCATTGAGTCTCTGACATAGCTGAGCATCGAAAGATACAGCGCAGCTTTCGTTGATCTGCCCTTCAGCAGAAACAGACAGTGCCTTGGAGGCTGGTGTGGCAATGTCGGCGGGGGCTTCTATAGGGGGCGAGTGGCTTGGAAACACAGTTAGTGGAACAGGTTTTGCTGCAAGAATCACCTGTGCGGGCTCATCCTTGCGTGCTGTGCGTTGATTAATATGCCCACGACCAGTGTGCAGGCTACTGGGCACATTGAAGTTGCATGCAGGAACTGCTCTAGGCGACGCCTCCATTTGGGGCAAGTGTCGCGGAAGGGGAGCCAAGACACGGTACGTGCAGCGGGCGTAAAAGGCACGACCGTGGCTCCAAACAATTTCAGAGGAAGAGCCTTGTGGGCTTTGTGATCCGTTTTGTTTTGGCTTCTGCTCTTGCGCTTGTGCGTTGCGGATCAGCGTTGCCGCAAATGAATTTGGCGACAATAAATCCCAATTCGCCGTCTGAGATTCCGTGCCTTTGCGACGTTGCTTTGAGACGTGCTCCCCTCTTGTGTGCGAAAAAACCGGGACAAGTGTAGGTACCTCGGCCCCATGCGAAGACTGGTCATTTTTTTGTTGCTTTTCGCTTAGCGCATGCTTTGTCGTTTCGTGATGCTGTGCTTCAAGCGACTTCGATGACTCGGAGCAAAGGACAGCACGCTGCTCATCTGGTGCTGCCTTGGTAGCTGTGGCCACCTCACAAGGATGCGTTTCTTTGGTGCTTCTCTTTGCTTCGTCTGAGGGGAAAGGTGCAAAAAACAGCTTGGCTTGAGTTTGTAATTGCAGCAACGCTTGCTTCAAAGTCACAGCATCCATTGAAAATGGTCTTGGGCTGGAAGCTTCCGACCAAACACACGGAGGCATGAAGATTTCCTTATGTTCCTTAATTAAATTATTGTCATTTGCATTCTTACGACTCCTGAGAGTATTTGCTAAAGTAGGGGACGAAATTAGTGACGCTTCACGCTGCAATGTGAACAGGTTCGACTATGAATATGTTATGTACATGCACAGCAAGTTAGAGCGAGAAAAACAATCTGAATGGGCTGATCATGAACATATTTTGGCTAGTTTCTACTCACTCTAGCTGGGGTAAATCGCTCAAGCTTCAATGCAAGCTCAGATTTTCCGGCTGAGCTGGCTAAATTGGCTGCAAGCTGCAACACAGCTGCAATCGCAAAATGGCCTGCAAAGCGATGAACAAACTTAAACTCATAGAACTAGTACTGTTGTCGGTGCATGCGCAGTTGTCGTTGCAGTTGGATTGTTAGTGAGAAGCTTCAGGACCTCAATACTTACTTTCCTCAGGTGATAAGCCAGCAGATAGCGATGACACCAGATCAATTGATTGAAGCAGAGGTCTCACACTTGCATCTTTTTTGTCTCCTTCTTGCCGCATTGTCACAGGATCTGCGCCTGCAAGCCCAGTCACTTTGTGATGTGCATTTGAGGCAGCAGGGCTTATTGGAAGGCGTTGTTCAAAGTCTTCATCATTCAGCAAACGCTGAAGAGCATTCCGAAGAGAATTCAAAGAAGCCATCTTATCCAATTAATTTCAATACAAGCTGCTGTTTGCAAGTATAATTCGCATTGAGAAGCATGAGCCACAGCGTACCGTGGGCTTCCCGCGACTTTGCCCCCCCCTCTCCTCCCGCCAAACGCCATGCCAACAGTTTGCAAAACGGGCACAGAATATCCCGGGAATGCTTGTCATACCAAGCTTCGGTGAAAATGGCATTATGCTTGCCCAACCAAGGGGCAGAGACAGCAGGCACTCAGCTGGTGACCGACCACCCAGCCTGCATCACCTCAGCCGTGTACAGCTCGCAGCCGCTCCATGGTCTTTGTCAATGCACTTGCTTTCCGTGGATACCGGACTGTACTAGCTGGCATCTTCTTTGCTCCCCAACCGACTTGCTGTGAGGATGTTTGAGGGAAGAGGAAGCGGTCTGCGAGAAATGTTGTCAATGTGTCAACTGAAGCAAGCAAACAGGCTCAGCTTACCTTCAGGATCGTGGAAAGTGCGCACATTCTGACGTGACATAGCTTGCAATTCTGTTGCACTGAAAGATGTTGCGGCTGCTGGCGCAGGAGTCTGCTTAGTGGGGACCTGGCGCTCCTGTTGAGCCTCAGAGGGCAACTCTGGGAAACGCGGCTCTGCCAGCTGCACGCGCTGGTGGTACAAGCCAACTTGGCGCACATAAGGCTTTTCAAATTCTAGCAAGTCTTGATCATAGCCAGAGTCAATACTGCCATAATTGTGCTTGATGGGGTTATGGCGTCCGGCCTCTTGAATGCCCGACATTGCGGAATATGAGACTTGCAACTGAAATGTGAAGGCTGTCAGGGGCGACACACTTTATGAACGCAAAGAGACAAGGAACTAGTTGAGTCATACGATTGAAATTTGCCACGCATGCCAGTCTAGTGCCTTCACTGTATTGTGCAGCAAACGCACCCCCCTTGACTACGAGCCGGCGAGCAGCGGAGCATCGTCACCAGGGCACCGCCATACTCGTACATGGTGTGCTCTGCTGCCGAATGGCTCGGGAGGCTTGCATGTGCAGCATTTACGTGCTCCTCCGTCTGGTACGCAATGAGGGCTGCTTGGGCGGGGGCACTTTCCCATGCCAGCCAGTACAAGGCGATGGTGACAGTCGCGGACACACTGCCATAGCCCCCCTGCGAGAGATCCTGCAGCATGGCACACAGCTGCTCGTGCACATCCACAGCCAGCAGTGCCGCCTGTGCCTCCCGCACCGCACTGGCGTACCCCAGGGCGCCGGCGGCGGGAGGCCCCCCCTCCTCCGCTGCAGCCAGCGCGGTGCCAGCGCCGGCGCCCTGCTGCTGCTGTTGCCGCGCCGCACCTGCCCCCTTGGAGCTTTCGGTGCTGTTTGTGCTGCGTTCTGGCTCTGCGGATGTTCCGTGTGTGCTGTTGCCCCGCCCAGTGGAGACGCTGGTCCCCGAGGCGGAGTACCCGGAAGCGTCGCTGGTGAAGCGGGGACCCCCCCTGCCCACTGCTGCAGCCCCCCCCTCCACAGTGACATCATCGAGTAGCTCTTGCTGCACTTCACTAACTGCCTTGCTTTGCTGGGGTGTCATGGCTGCACTGCTGCCCCTCTTCAACGGTTGCCCCAGCAGAGGCTGCTCGCGATGCAGGTCATTGCGGGAGCCCCCCTTCACCAGCCCACGGCGCAGCAGCACGACGGAGGGCGAGAAGCCGTCTCGCGTGCCCCGCACAGCAGTGGCCATTGTCCCCCGCTGTGCGTCCATTTGCCAGGCGCGGCCGGCGTGCTGCAGGTCGCATGCGACCAAGGCTGCGACCGCTCTGGCAGCTGCTATTGCCACTCGGCCCGACCGCACTGTGCATGTGGCAATGACCCCATGCAGGACTGCCGGCAGATCCACTGCGAGCATATGGGGGATGAGGGGGGCGTGGTGGGCCAGCTGGGTGCACAGACACAGCAGCTCGTGCAGGGCGTCGTTCAGCGTCCCCGTCAGTTGGTTCAGCGCCTGCATGGCGTGCTGCATGGAGGTAAAGCGCTGGGAGGCAATGGAGGCAACCCCCCGCCGGAGGGCCTCCCCGTGTCCCTGCCGCAGCTGCAGCATACGCCGGGACACCGTCTCCATCGTCCACTGTACCTGCCGAGAACGCTGCACCAGGCGACTGGTGGCGCGCACTGCCACTGTGACAGCCCCTTCGCCCAGCATGGCGACGCAGTGCGGCACGGGGGCGGCGGTGTGCGGACGGGCACAGTCGTGCAGGGCACTGGCGCAGGCGTGCACGACCTCGCATGCCATGAGATCGCCAGGCGACATGCCCTGCATGGGCACATCGCCAGCCATAAATCCGTCCTCCCCGTGTCCGCTGCGCTGCACCTGTTGCGAAGCCAGCTCCATGGCTCTCTGCAGCACCGCGGTGACCCCAGTCGCCATGACGTGGGGGCGCAGGGACGGCGCCGTACTCTGCATGCGGGACAGGGCGTGGGCGCCGTTGATCACCACGCCGTCACTAGTCTGCCCCCACATGCTAAGCACGGCGCACAGCTGCTGTGCCACGCCTGCCCGCACCAGCCGGTGCTGCACGGAGCCCAGGGCACTGGCTTCGGCGGGGCTGAGGCCACTGCCCTCGTCGCACAGCACGCGCACGGCGTAGCACACCCAACGAGCGGTCTCTTCATGTGCAGCCCCCAGGGAGTGCAGTGTGACGGCCAGGGCTTCTGCCACGCCACAGGCCAGCAGCTGCATGACGGGGCTGGGAGTGCCCCCCTCCACCCCCCCATGCCCGGGCAAAAAGGAGTACTTTGGCATTTCCGGCACTGCAGGTGCCACGTGGAATGTTGCAGGGCGCTTCAGGCAGCTGCTGCGCTGCCTGGCGTGGTGGGGGGGGCGTCGGATGCTTCCCGAGGGAGGCAGCACGGTGGCGCAGGGGGTGCCAGCAATGTCCTCACCACACGCCTCACCGCCTGGGGGGGGGACCTTGCTGACTATGTCTGAGATAGCCCGCTTGTGTGATGCCGCGCTGGGTGCCAGTGCAACCCCCCCCTCCACCCCCACTGTGGGGGGACCGTCGCCCTCGGGCTCCGTGTCTTGCCAGGTGGAGTCGCAAACGAAGTCCTGTACAGTACTTGCCACGGATGAGGCCACCGGCGAGTCACCCCCCTCCGAGGCCTTGAATTCGCCCATGGACACTGGGGAGGGCTGAGCAATGGACACACCCAAGGGCACTACATCAGGGGAGACTGGGACGGAAAGCCTGTGCACAGGGCTTTCGCCACTGCTGTCAGCTGTGCCTGGGAAGTGTCCGCTCCAGGGCTGCGGGTCGGTGTTCCCTCCGCTCTCCTCATGCGTTTCACTGTGTTCACGGCGATTCCCCAGTTGTCCCGATCCCGACATGGGGCTGACAAGGGGGGTCTGTCGCTCGTGGGGCGTGCGGCGCGACCTGTCCAGGGCGTACTCCGGCCGCCACAAGCGGTGCTGCAGGGAGCCCCGGGCACACAGCTCCCCGATGCGGCGCACAATGTGCACCACCACCCGGGGGTCCAGCGACCGCGCTGGGCTGTGCAGCTTCAATGAAGACCCCAGCACGGCCGCCCTGTTCCCCCGGGGCGAGGCATCAGTGGCGCCGCCGCCCTCTGAGGCGCCGGAAGCGGTCCCCAGGGTGGCCCCACACAGCGCCTGGTCCATGTAGGACAGCGGGGAGGACACGCCCAGAGCTGACCACAGCGCACCCACCAGCTGCCATGGCGTGTGCATGACATCGATGGCACCCAGCAGCACAGATGTGTACTGTGTGGAGGTATCGGGGGCCCCCTGTGCCTCGTGCAGCGCGTAGAACCCCCCTACACCCCCCCCTCCAGCCCCCCTGGAGTTCACACTCAGGAAGGAGTTGATGCGATGCAGGGATGGGCTGGCGGAGTCCGATGGCTGCAGCTCCCCAAAGCCCCCCAGGCTGGCTTGCCGCAGATGAAAGGAGCGCAGGCGGGCCAGGGGGGACATGGGGGAGCCGGGAGACACCAGGCGGAAACGCGCACCGGTGGAGCCTGTGGCACCTGTCCCGCCCAGCTGCAGCGGCGCAGCAGCAGACAGCTCCAGGATGGCCCGCACAAGGGGCATGGCTGAGGCCTCCTGCACCACGCTGTCCACCCCCCCCTCGGAAACATCTGACGTGTCCCTGGACCTGCTCAAATGCGCTGGGGACAGCCACACCTCGTCCCCTGATGCTGCCTGGATGAGGCTGCCGCGGGCATCCACCATCAGCGGACGGTACAGTCGGCGGGGCAGGGCGCCGTGGCGAGCCGTGTGGCTCAGGCGAGCTTCCTCTGGGGCACTGCCCTCCACAGCAAAGCCGCCACGCCCTGAGATTGTAGCCACCCGCGAGGGCGCAGGGGAGGCCTGCAGCCCACCTAGCGTGTGCGTGCCGCCCCCTATGCTGATGCTTGCGCTGACGTCAAGGTCGTTCAGCTCGTTGGTGCCATACTTCACCAGGCGCCCGCCCTGCACCGGGGGCGAGTCTCGCCCAGCTGCCCTCAGAGCAGGAGACGGCGGCATGCCCGCGCGCGGGGGCAGCTGTCTTGCCCGGCCATGTGCAGTAGAAGGGAACGGCTTCTTGCACAGCTTGCTCAACTCCTCCAGGGCAAGGTGCATTGTGGGCCCACCGGCAGGCGAGGCTGTGAGACAAGCTGTCACCAGCGCAACGGTGCCGGAGGGATATGCCACAAAGCGTTGCTGGTCGAGCGACAAGCCAGATTTGTGGCGTGTGTGCATGGCGCCTGCAGGGCTGTTGCTGGCTGTCACGTCGCTGCCGGTCAACAGCCACACCAAAAACGCCCCAAAATTGCGCACGTCAGACGAGGTTGCCACTGCAGTGGCAGAGCCAGCGGCGTTGTCATCTACTTGCACTGGTGCATCCACATTGGGACGAGGTGAGCTGGACTGCTCGCCCAACTGGCTCAGAGAATCTGCGGCAAGCCTTGGTGGCGCTGCTGCGCCACTCGCCTCGCTCGTTCCCGTTGCCGAGCGTGGGACATTACTGGTGTTTCCAGAAGTCAAAGTTACAATGTCTGATGTGTTGGGCGGTCCAGCCACATCTGCGGCGCTGTGGCTTCGAGTGGTGCCGCCACGGCTATCCGCTTTGGCACGGGCAGGCGCCAGTTTTACTCCCTCACTGTCACCCAAAAGAAGCGTGGCGCTGCCAAAGCCCCCAAGCACCACTTCCACACTGCCGTTGATGATACCTTTTGGGTCAGAGCTACCTAGGAGTATGTGGGAGCCATTGATTGCCCCGTGGTGAACAACACACGGCGCCTTGGGTATTTGCGCCAGGGTGGCTTGCAATTGCTTCCAAGCCTGGCCACTAGCCCCAGGCACCTCATACGGTGCATGCAGATGTGCCAGGGCTGCTGCAATTTTCAAGGCGATGCGCAGGCGATGCACAGGCGTAAAAGCGGCGTCTCCCTTGGCTGCCAAGGCTTGCCCCAGGCTGCAGCCGGGAAGAAGGCGCGTCACTAGCCACAATTTGTACTGGCCCAGTCCTTGTTGAGCCAAGCTTTGGGAAGAGCCGCTGTCACTTTGCTCGGGTGTTTCGCACACAATGCCAATGAGCGGCAGCACGTGAAGGTGCTGCGGCTGCTTACACGCCATGACCAGAGCTTCGTAAAACAGGCTATACACGCTGCACGCACTGGATGGGCCAGCATCGTGCAGCTGCTTCACTGCAACGGGGATGTTGTTGCTACTTTCTGGAGAAAAAGTGCCCATGACGACCGTGGCGCGCGATCCGACGCCAAGTCGTTTTTCTCGCTGCAGCGACACGGCAGTGGACGACAATAACGGCAGCACACTTGCGCACGCAGACAAGGAGCTGTGTGAAGAGCGGGCCGAACTGTCAGACGTGCCATCTGCTGTTTCGGCTGTTAATACCAAGTGCTGCACTCTGGCAAGTGCAGAGGTAACATTGCGAGCCGCAAGCTTGGCGCTGCCCGCTCCATGCGGTGAAGAGAGTGTATGGCTCCCCGCTGCTCGGGATGGAGAAGACTTAGGAGGGCGTGCAGCATCGTGAACTGGTGCATCTGCGGAAAAGTTGGCGCCAGGCTGCGAATCTGAGCCATCCGAATTCCAACCCGCGTTTCCCATCTTGCGTGCCGCCTCGATTCGCCGAATGAGCTGAAAACTGCTGTCAAGTGCATCGTCAGCTGCGGCGTCAGTCGGAAATGTCGGGGAATTGCCTTCGAGACGCGATACTGCCGCCAGCATGTTCTGCATGAGCTCTAAAGTTGAGACTTCTTTGTTCGGAACCGGCTCGAAGCTACTGCATCCGCTCGCCGCCGAGGAGCCGGTGACGACAGTGCGGTCGTTGCTGAGCTTGGCGCATTTGATGCAAATCTGTGACACAAGCAACACAGTGAGTGAATACAGCAAACATTTGACAAGGCAGAACAGCCCTACCTGCACTAAAGTGGAGCTGCTTCTTGCTAAAGTGTCAAAATGCACTTTCCACCAGGCATTGAGTGCTTGGCTTCTGAGTAGTGGGCTGGGATGCAAAACCCAATTTTGTAGAGCAAACATGCCAAAAACCGACAGTGTATGCTGCACACCACGATTGAGCCCCACAAGTACACTTTGCAGTGCTTGCAGCTCCTCCGCAAGCCCAGCACCATCCGGTTTGCTGCTGCTTGAGTGCAGCGCAGGGAGGCGGGCCTGGAGCCACATGATTGGCAGCGTGAGACAGCTTTTGACTCGCGCAAGCACCGAGCAGGCATCTTTCAGGGCCGCCCTTCGAACACGTGCTCTGTGGCATACCTGGTTCACTGAATCAAACAGCCCCAGTACCATGCGAGCCAGCTCTCGCTGGGAGTTCGCGGCATTTGAAACGCTGCTCATGGCTGCCCTGTGAGGTGCTGACACAATGGAGGCAGAATCCGTCAATCAGTGATTTGATGAAAGTTAGATGCCAAACGGCCGATGGCAGGTGCTGCGAGTCAGGGCAGAACGCGCGTTTCTTGATCAACTGTACGAGACAAGCCGCCTCACACACGCAGGTCGCTGCGACCGTACTCTCGGCCAAGTAGCGTTGCAATTTTCAGGGTGTTCTCTGTGCTTAACCACAATTCTTAGTGCATCACCAATCAATTGTTCAGACAGCTCTGCAGCGCTGAATGCGGTGCACATGCGTGCTTGTTGGGGGCTAGAAAATGTCTCGCCGAGATCTTCGTGCTTGTTTCGAGGGGAAATGTCATTTTCGCACACTTGATCCCAACATTGCTGCACCCAATATACACATTTACATCACAATCTGCCACTCGCGGGGCCGAGTGCCGCCGTAGTACTTGCTTGCAATTTCCGCGTTTCTGCGTCATGCACCGGCGACT
>Ga0307982_1001052_pt1 | contig 22054 bp, 15 predicted proteins | sample OrgLakmetagen989_FD_201847 | JGI IMG/M metagenome (GOLD analysis project Ga0307982, IMG submission 201847) | Saline water microbial communities from Organic Lake, Antarctica - #989 | ecosystem: Environmental > Aquatic > Non-marine Saline and Alkaline > Saline | place: Antarctica: Organic Lake... | reverse complement strand
CCACAACAGCGATACAGTGCTGTCACCCCACGCGCACGCTGCTCTGCGAGCGTTTGCAAATGCGCACACCCGTGCAGACTCTACTGTTCCCCGCGCGCTGGCTGCCGTGCGATTGGCACCCATCGATGTGTTGACCTCTGCCAGCAGTGCGCTGGGGGCCAGCGCTGCAATTTTGACCCCCCCCAACCTGCTTCCACCAGGTGCATGTGTACTAACCGCTGACTCAACACACACTGGGTGGGTGCAGGTGCCTGCTGTGCCTGTATCTGGCAAGAGCAGGCTGGGGGGGGGTGCAAGGACACGGGAGCGGCTTCCTAGCCAAGCACGCAAGACCGACCTGGGCGACACTGCAGCCCACGTTGGGTGGATGCGACCCTGGATGAGCGCAGTTCTCTCAAGTGGGCGCCATTTGGTGACAGTGGGCCACTCTGATGCCACGCTGAAGGTGCATGAACTGGGCACGGGTGCACCCGTTGCATCAGTGAGCGCCTCTGGCGCTCCCACCCTGTGTGTCGCCACAGCAGCCATCGGGCGGCGTACAGCCACAGTGGGTGCTGTAGGTGCACTGGCAAAACAGGTCCGTCTCAGTGTGTCCACGGGTGGGCCCATGGCTATGCTGCAGCGGGCACAGGCTGGGGGCATCGGCACAGCTGGGCGTGCAGGTGATGCACTTTCGCAGCTGCCATCGAAAGCTGGAGCAACTGCTTCAGGTGGCGCACGCGGCACTGGACTGCCACTGCGCGATGCTGCGCCAGGCGACAGACCCCGAGCTTCTCGTCAGTCTGCGGACAGCGATGGTGCCTCCACCGTGCACAGTAGCAGCACCGTGGCCGCCACTGAAACGTGGGTGGACATGGCAGGCAAGAACGATACGTTGTTCGTGGATGGACCTGCATGGACGCGTGCCGCCTGCGACCTGATCGCCGTGGGCTCTGCGGATGCTTCCATCAGACTGTGGTTGGCGACGCCAAATGAGGTGATTCCTCGGCCACGTCTTACACTGCGCACCCACCGCACCGCAGTCACGTGTGTTGCGATGGACACCCGACTGGACTTGCTCGTGTCTTGTTCTGCAGATGGCTTGTTGTGCGTTCACTCGGTGCATAACGGGAGGTGTCTGCACAAGCTGTACCCCTGCTTTCCGAACACAGCTGGAACACAACGAGGCCCACCTGCATTGGAATGGTGTGCTGTCACTTCAACTGGGGACATCCTGACTTATGCAGATTCGCCCCCGACTCTGTGGAGCTTCAGTTGCGACGGTGAAGCTAACGCCCCGCCTGTTGCAGTGCAGCAGGCGGCTCGCTGCTTTGCCCTGAGCGAGGACGGGCAGCAGGTGCTGGTGGGTGGCACATGGCACTACATCACTGTGTTCCATGTGCGCACCTTGGCGCTGCTTCAAGTGCTTGGCTCCGGTGGCTGCCCAGTGCATGCCCTCCCTGTTGAAGTTGAAGACGCGGCAATAGGTGCTGTTCTGGATGACACTGCCGATAGCAAGGCTCAAGAAATGGAAAATACTGCCGCCAGTGAGAGGCACGGTGACCTCCAGCACTCGGCCCCGCTGCAGATCCCTGTGTCAGGGGGGGCAGTGGCGGCCAGGTCCTCCGCCACCGGCTCCAGCGGCGAGGGGGGGGCTGCACGCGCAGTCAGCGACAACGACATGGCAGCGTATTCACTTTCACGCTCCAACAGCTGGAAGGGGGCTGGGAGTCCTGGGGCACGGGCCCTACATCGTCTCCCGTCAGTGGATAGCAACAGCGACCGCTCTGGGGGAAGCAGCCCCTCAGCCGAGGGGGGTGCAGGATTGCAGACAGCCGCCACCAGTCTAGAGGCACATCCGACAGGATATCCCATTGTGCACCTGCACACGTCAGACAGCGTGGACGACGCGGGCCTCCACGGCGCCCACAGCCTGCCTGGTGGGGCGATAGACCCTGCGGATGCAGCAGCCGCAGAGCTCACAGCCCAGCGTCGCCGGCGGAGGCTGCAGCGCCTGCGCACAGAGCTGGCCCGTGCCACGCCGTTCCCTGCAGCTGTGACCAGTTTGAGGCTGACACGAGGCGAGGGTCATCTGATGGTTGGGCTTGCCAACGGGCAGCTGGTCGTCTTTCAGACTGATAAGGCAGTTGTGATGCGAAAGCAGCTAGATACATGGCTCGAGACAAATTTCTGGTAGGCAAAATCAATTCGTGTTTTACTTGCGCCTGTTTTGAGCTGGATGTGACTGCACATGAAGGGAAATGTTCGTGCAACACCCCCCTCACCTTCAAATCTCATTCATGAGCCCAATCGGAACGCCTGCTGTGCAAGCATTTTTTTAGATAATTAAGTGCTAATGGAGCTCACTATGTGGCAGTATTCAAGTTCACTGACTTGTGTAGTGTAGTGCAGGCACCCATATTGCTTCAGCACAGCTTGGAGTGGAAGCTCCGCATCTGCCACGCCGAATCCTCTGACTAGCGACTGCTGTTACACTGGGCGCGGTCTGTAGTAGCTAAATTCGAAGCTCAAATCAGTCTAGCAGTTTGACATGAATAACAATTTAGTCATGGAACCTGGGAGCTCAACCCCACTTGCGTGAGTTTCGATCTCCCATTTTTCGAAGAAGTGTCGTGCATTTTCCGCCGCGCTAATGCACTCCCTGAGGCACGCTCAACACCAGTACAACCCCTTTTGCAGAGCCCGCTTGTATAAGTATCACGACTTGAGGTCTCCTCCCAGTCCGACACCCTCTCAAATTGGGGAGGAGACGCCCCAATTTGGTGCTGAGCCAGCCCCAAGTTCATCCTCTGTGGCAGGGCATCAAGACTCAGAGGCACAAGCCAGTGCCTCCAACGACAGCCACAAGCAACTGGACTTATGCTCAACCGTTGCATTTCATTCGAATTTCATCATGGGATCAGGATTTTTGGCACTTCCGTATGCCTTCACCGAGTTGGGTGTGGGCGTAGGCACGGCTGTACTGGTCGGCGTCACCCTGATCGCGTTTGCCACAGCTATGTACACGCTCGAGGTTATGGCAGGTGCTGAAGCGATTGTCCGCCGAGCATACACCTTGGCCGGCCGTGTGGATGCTGCTGAGCAGGGAGGCGAGCCGACACCTAAGCTGACAGCGGCAGGGACGCCACCCTGCGCCTCCCCTGACCGATCCAGACTGCAGAGCTCAGCAACCAGGGAATCATGCGACAGCTTGAACACAGTCCCGCTGTCCGATAGTGACAGTACAGGCATCCTGGGCCCCCCTGCGGTGCACCGAGCCCCCCCTGCTTCCCGCTCCCTGACTTCGCTGCCCCACGGCCGAGACAGGAGCAACTCCGCTGGGTATGGAGCAGTGGCTACGCACTCGCTGCTGGGCCCTGCAGCCACCCACAGCCTCATGGCTGGCGACGACTCGCCCCACAAGGCAGGGCTGCCCCCGGACAAGGCCACCGTTCGGCGCACTTGCCCCATGTGCAAGCCCTCTGTGGCCATCGTGCGTGCCTGCTGCGGCCTGCGCTTGGCGGCCAAAGCGGCATCAGCCTGCAGCGAGGAGAGCCACACAGTGACTGTGCCCCTGGCGGCAGCGGGAGACCCCGTGGCACATCCATACCTGCGTATCACCCAGCGCAAGTTCGAGCTGGTGGAGTTGGTAGGCATGTTCATGGGGGGGGTCCCTGCTCGCCGGGTGTACACGCTGCTGGTGAGTGCATACCTCACGGGGACCACGTGGGGGTATGGGACGGTGTTTGGCCACGCGTGTGCAGAGCACCTCTCTCTGCCATTCCTGCACTCCAAGACTGCAAACTACCAGGCTTATGTGCTTCTCTTCGCTGTCGTGGTGCTGGCCATGGCGTGCTTCGACCTGCGGGAGCAAAAGCTGGTGCAGCAGCTCATGACAGGATTCCGCGTCCTGGTGATGGGCGTCATGGTAATTTCCATACTGGTGGGCGCTCTGAATCACGGCACTGGCCCGTGGCCAGAGCTGGACTTCACGGCCGAGGGGGGGGGGCTTGTGCCCCATGCCCCCGTCTGCGCCACCGCAGGAAGCAACGGCACCTCCACATGCGACAACCACGGGTACATGTCTTTTGGCCAGGAGCAGATTGCGGTGGGGGTGGCTGGTATCACCCTGCAAGCGGTGGCTCGCAGCGCCCCCATCATTCTGTACAGTGTGCTGCTGCACCCAGCCGTCCCAGTGCTGGCCCAGCCAGTGAAAAGCAAGACGCGGCTGTTCACAGCGTACGGGTGGACATACACCATCACCACCACAGCGTACACGCTGCTGGCCTCCAGCGGCTCCTTGTTCTTTGGACCCGCCATGTCCCAAAGCGCGAACCTGAACTGGGCCTCCTTCGGAAAAGGCACGGGGCTGGAGGCCCTGGCATACCTGGTGGTGCTGTTCCCTGCCCTGGACGTGGTCACCATCACCAGCGTCACAGTCATCGCGTTAGCCTCCAACTTCATGGCGTCCTGGTATGGCCCAGCTGTGGCCAAGGTGGAGAACAGCTCCTGGATGACTGTGGTGGCCTTCCGCATGGCGGGGGGGGTGCCTCCCATGATTGGTGCCCTGCTGGTGTCGGACTTCGCCTCGGTGCTGGACTTCACGGGGGTGGTTGGTTTCCTGGTGGCGTTTGTGGTGCCACCCTGGCTGTGGCTGAACATGACCTACTCTGTGAACTGCATTTGGAGCACAGACGGGGGGCGCAGCAGCGGCATTCGCCCCGGCTGGCATGTGCACCAAGAGGCAGACGGTGATGCACAAGTCAGCGATAAGCCCAGCCCTGACGGGTCACTGGAGGTGTCTGACGCTTTCGCGTCGTGTCAGCACGCCTGGTTTGCAGTCAGGCACTGGCAGTGCTCCCGTCGCCACACCGGCGCTACAGGCGCGCTGGGCCCGGATGAGACTGCAGACACGCCCTTGGTGCGCGCTCGCGTGACACAGGGCTCTCCAGCAGCACAGAGCCCGTATGTGGGCCCCTGGTCCACACCCTACATCGCCTGGCCTATCCTCTGGTTCGGTCTGTGCGCTGTGCTCTTTGTCATGCTGGTGCTGACAGGCGCGGTATGATGGAGAAGGGTGGGCTCCCAAACTATCGTCGCCCCAACGCTTGCATCATTTCCTCTCGATCCGTTACCCCTGCCCCCTGCCGGTGGGCTGCGTGGTGGCACCCTTGATGTCAACGCTGCCACGAGCGCTGGGCAAGCAGTCCACAGCAACGATGCTGCAGCTATATGCTAGCGCCCTGCATCCAGCAGCACTGCAGTCCATACGCTTGCTATATTGCCGCATGGGAGGCTGCTTGCCCGGGCTAGGCTGCACCAATCGCCCTGCCGTGCAGCTTGCACCAGGCCGAAGCATGCACCCCCGTGGCCTGTGTGTCCTTGGGGCGCCCATTCTTGGGTGCACACTGCCAAGGGATGCTGAAGCACTACCAGCTGCATACTGCAGCAAGAGTGGCAACCAAAGCAGTCGATAGCTGCCGCGCCCTGCGCCTGGGCAGTACCTGGGGCGGCCGGCGGAGGGGGCTGTCGGTGTGGCGAGAGTGGTGCTGCTGCCGGCAGCAGTCGACAAAGGAGGCGGCGGCATGTAGACAGCATCTCGTGTGAGTCGGCTCGGCACAGTTCACGAGCGACATGGGAGAGCGCTTGGCATCGTCAAGGCACGGGTCTGTGCCTGGTCCAGAGGTACCACCCAACGCATTCCTATCCAAAGCGACACGGCGACAATGGCAACCAACCGGACAGCAACAAAGTGTGGTGTCTACATTGCACAGGGTGCAGTCGGGCGCGACCAAGCTGGCTTGTTGCAGCAGCAGTCCTTCCTGCAGGCAGCTACCCTGCGATTTGTCTCCCACCACACAGACACAGCCAGACTACGCAATAAGTCGCATAAGTCGCCAATTGACGGTAAAGCTGCTGCAGTGTACGCTGTTTGACGTGCAATACATTATTGGCGTCCACACCTGATTTCCCAGCTTTCGTCCGGGTGGTATGGGGCTGATGTGGTGTACTCCTGCCTGGAAGCTTTGGAGAGCCTCCAGCCCAAACTGGCCTGGATACAAAGCACGCAGACCTCATGGGACAGTGAAGTCACAGACATTGCTTGATTTGACTCTGTCCTGGCCTCTTCTGCAAATATGCCTCACAATCATGGCCAAAGACCACCCCCGGCTCTGGTTGGTGGCGCTCTCAGCCTCAGCCTGCTGCCCCTGCACGACAAGCCGCCGGCGCCAACCAGCATCATCAAATCATATGCAAGTCCTGCTTTACCATGCTGCATGTACTGTGTGTGCCATCACTACTCCATATTGTGCTCAATCGACAAGCACTGTACGCATCATGCACAACTACCACAAGTGGCGGTTTGTCCGGGGGCCTTTGTATCTGCACTTGCTCACAACGAGCCTCACTGTGTACGATGCTTGTGCAGATAGCCAACATGTGCATATGGAGATACTGTATTCATCATCCATCTACTGTTCTGACCATTGCACTGCTTCACGTCAGTCCACCCGACTCCCTCCACAACGCGCATCTGCACCCAAAGTAGAATGGCTGCCTGGTGACGCCGGGAGTGATCCTCCGCCTGCAGCCATCCTGCAAGACATGGACATCGTATCCACGTTGGACGATAGGACCCTGCGTGTGTGGCAGCGGGGCACCGGCCACCAAGCCCACACATGGACGTGCACAGCCACGCTGGAGGGACACAGTGGCGTTGTGGTGTGTGGCGCATGTGTCCAGACATGATAAGCACCCACTACTGCAGGACGCCTTGCTGCTGCGCTGCTGCCCCCCCACATCCCCCCAGGACCTCTCACTCCGCCTGCAGCAAGCTGCAGCCCACTGCACCATCACTGCCCTGCGCGACGCAGCCCCCATGCAATACACCTCCGCTGGGCCCACCCAAGCACATGCATTCCGCATTGCCCTGCTGGATGCCCTGCTCCGCGACGCCGCTGATGCCCCCCGCGACACACCCGCCCTGGCCCACCTGGACAACCTTATGACCGCCGCCGTCGCCACGGTGCACACAGATGCACTTGCGCTGGACACCGCCACATGGGGCTTAACCACACTGGCCCATGCATGCCTCCAGCTTAGCCTGCTGCACTCATGGAGTCGCCTGGCGCCCAGCAGCCACATGCTAATGCCCCCCCCGGGGTCAGACGGCACCCCGCGCCCTGCAGGCTCTCGCTCGCGCCCGCCCAGCTATGGCCAAGGAATACCTGCACAGCATGCTGGGCCAGCTGCAGTCGCCAGACGACGCTGCTGCCGCTGCCGCTGCCGCTGCCGCTGCCGCTGCCGCTGCCGCTGCCGCTGCTGCTGCTGCTGCCGGGACACTGCTCCTCCACACGATGGGCCGCCGCCGTCGCCCATGCCATGAGCGGACAGGCCCTGCCAGTGATGGACCCGACACTAGAGGGGGTGTGCTGCGGGGCAGCACCGGCGTGCATGGCCTGTACCCACGCCTGCACTATCAGCAGCTGCGCCAGTCGGTAGCGCTCGTCGTCATCGGCCGCCAGGCGCAGCGCCATGGGGACGGCAGGGCGGCATGCGGCATGCTCTCTCTGAATGTGGCCAGGAGGGGGGCTGCGATGCTGCGCACCATGGCGTGAGGGGGCTGCCGGCCGTGGCTTTGAGCGTATAGCAGGGCCTGCAGTGCCGCACCGGGGGACGCTGCTGCCGCCGCCTAGGGTGCCCTGCCCCCCCCAATGTGGGCATGGCTGCAGGCTCGCCTCACTGCGCCCACACCCGCCGACGCACCGGCATACGCTGACATGCTGCCACAGCACACTGCCGCTGAGGCAAGCGATGACGATGACGATGACGACAGCAGTGGCAGTGGTGCCGCCGGGGGCGCCGCGGGCCACTACCCCACCCAGAAATGGGCCCGCCTGCCAGCCCCCCTGCGCCGGTCATACCCCGCCGTGCACCGCCTCATGCAGTGCACCGGCGTGCGCCCAGCCAAGGCACTGGCCATGCGCATCATGCAGCGGGGCGTGGTGAGGGCCAAGCTGCCTCAGCCCCAGCGAGTGCCCGAGGCCCACCACTACCTCTTAACCGGCAGCCCAGGCACGGGGAAGCGCACCGTCGCCAAAATGATGGCGAATACATTGAAATCTGCAGCCATCGAGTCAAGTCAGTCGCAGTATGCACCATTGATCAAAACTGCTGCAAGAATGGTGCATAGTGCAGCAAGATGTCAGCGAGGCAGTGCAGCTTATGTGTCACAGATCGTGTCAGTCGGTATTCAAACCGGAGTTCTCGTCATTGACGACATTTACACTCTGCTCTATGACAGCCAGCCGGCCGCCCGCGAGATGCTCGCCGAGCTACTGGCGGCGGCTGATGCCCACCATGAGCAGTTCACCATCATCATGGCGGGGCAGTGTCAGGACACACAGCAGCTGCTGCAGGGAGTGGGGGAGCACATCCCTGGCGGCGCCCCGCCCCCCGCCTTTGCCGCGGCGCACGGCCTCTTCAAGCAGGTGCACTTCCCAGACTTCACCGACGAGCAGCTGGTAGGTGTCCTGCGCGGCATGGTGCAGGCCGCCGGCTGGACACTGCACAGCGACGCAGTGGCCCTCGCCCTGGTGACCAAGGTGCAGCAGCAGGCCGCCGCGGGCAGTGCCCACACCAATGCATGGGGGGTGCAGGAAGCGTGGATGGCGGCGCGAGATGCCTCCCTGCACCGCTGTGGCTTCGACGGCACCCCAGACGCCTGCATACAGCTGGTGGACGTGGCGGGGCCGCCCCCCTCACGGGACAGCACGCTCGCCCTGCACCAAGCCATGTGTGACCTGGAGGCCATGAGCGGTATGCAACCCGTGCACGCCGCCATCACGCAGGTCATACACATGGCGGAAGCCAACCACAGACGCGTGCAGCGGGGACAGCTCTCACACCGCCTGCCCCTGCACCGCATCCTACTGGGCAACGCAGGCACGGGAAAGAGCACCGTCGCCCGCATATACGGCAGGGTGCTGGCGGCGCATGGCCTCACCGCCTCCCCCACACCGCTCATGTGCTGCCGCGGGGAGCTGATGGGGGACACGCCCGCCTTCACCCACAGCAAGACCGCACGACTGATGCAGCGCTGCAAGGGGCGCCTCCTCGCCATACTCTCAGCACACACCCTGCAGCAGTCAGCGCTCGGCCGCACCGCCCTGCTCACCATTACCCACACCCTGCAGCATTGCCCCGTGGACGGCATGGCAATGCTCATGATGGGCCCCGTGGCGCCCATGGGGGACATGCTGCGGGGGGGACCCCCCGGCCTCCTACACTACATGGCCGCCCATGAGCCCCTGCGGTGTGGCGAGCACGATGACGGCACCGTGGTGGCGGCTGCACTTGCAGTGCGCCCAGGAGGGTATCCACCTCTCCCACGCCGCCCTCACTGCCCTGGTGGCGGATATGGCTGCCCAGCGCGGGGGGGGGGCGCTTCATCAACGCCCACGCCGGCAAGCTGCAGGCTGCCCGCCGTGTGGCGCAGCTGTCCTTGTCGCAGCGGCGAGCAGCGGAGGACACCGGGCAGCTCACCCAGGGAACATCACGCTGCTGCCGAATGATCACTACCACCATCAGCAGCAGCAGCAGCAGCAGCAGCAGCAGCAGCAGCAGCAGCAGCAGCAGCATGGGGCCCTGGCGTCTGCCCCCCACCCGCCGCTAGAGGAGCACAGCCACACACCCGCCGCCGCCGGCATGAGCGAGAGCAAGCAGGGCACGCCAGAGCAGCAGGGCGGGTATGCTGCCGTGCACAGTGGGGTGCCCGCTGTGCCGCCCCCTGCGCCTAGGCTGTACCTGGGGCGGCCGGCGGGGGGCGCTGTGGGTGTGGCGGCGGGGAGTGGGGGCGGGGGTGGTGGTGGTGCAGCTGCAGGCAGCAGCGATGGTGGTGGTTGCAGCGCCAGTACCGATAGAGGAGGCGGCTGGACAGGCGGCACGTAGACGCTGCCTCGTACATGCCACACGCAGTGGCATCATGAAATACATTCCCATATTAGGTCACAGTTCAGCAGCGGGAGATATCAAGGTGGCTGTATGTATATGTAAGGTATGCGTACGGCAAATCCATGCATGCTCGAGCTGTCAGCCCTTCTTGGGCATTGCTGGAAGCAGACGCAAATATCTCTCCAAATGTGGGGGGGCATGATCGCGGGGGGGCTCAGAAGCTGCCACCTCCACCGCTGCTGGGCACGCCGACCGCCTGCGCAAGCTATGGGAGGAGCTGCGGGTACTGCTGGCGGCCCTTGAGACATCGCCCTGCAACCTGTAGGGGTGGATATTGATGGCGGGCTCGTGGGACGCTAAATGTATGTAAATCCGCTCTCACTGGAAGTTGTGTTGAGTGGCCATGGCACGCGGCACTGGCCTGGCAGCATCCCGCAGAACTCGACCCGCGTAGTCGCTGCCAGTCAGCCCAGCTGCGTGCAGTGCATATACCAACTTGCTCCTCACATCGCTGAAGACTCGCGCGTCAGACAGCCCCTCGCGCTCCGATGCAAAGTGCCCCTTCTCCGCAGCACGCCACTCTGCCATGCGCTTGGTCAGGCGCCCTTGCCGCGCAGCTGCCATTGTCTCATTGTTGGCGCCAATGCCAGTGACCGGTGCCCCATCCTCCTGGGCATCAACTGCTGCATCGGCTGCGTCGCGCTGGCGCTGGTACGCAGCTGAAGTGGCTTGAATGTACGCTGCGTGTGCAGTGCCCATCTCCGCTGCGTAATGGGAGGCAGTGGTGTGGCTCTGCAGGCGGGCAGTATCCCGCTGCACATTTCCCACTGCATCTGCATAGGATGCCTGCTGCTTAATGGCTGCCAGGCGCTCTGCCAGGGCCTGCTCCTCGTCCAGCGCCTGCTGTGCCGCCAGAGCTGCTGCAGCTCGCTTGGCTTCAAGCGCATCTGCCCTGGCTTGCACCCTGGGGGCCGCGTCTGCCACCTGCGCAGCTCGAGCAGCCGCCGAGGCCTCTGCATGGGCCGCTTCGTTGGCTGCAGCAGCTGCTGCAGAGCGGGACTGTGCATGCTGCCACTCCTGCACGGCTCTACGCTGCTGAGCTGCGTGCAGCTCGGCTTGGGCGGCAGCTGCTGCTGCTGCCTCTGCCTGTCGCAGAGCAGCAGCAGAGTCCTCCTCAGCTTGGGCTGCAGCTTTGCGCGCTGCCTTACGTTGTAACTTGCGAAGCTTTGCGCGCTTGGCATCAGCTTCAGTGCTAACAGCCTCCAGCTCCAGTCGCCGTGCTTGCTGCTGCTGCGCAGCGTCGTTTGCTGCCGCAAAACTGCGTTTTCCCTCCGCCACCAGCTGCTGCGCCTCCCGTTCAAAGGCCTGTTTGGCATCTTTGCAGTGCTTCCTGCGACTGGAGCGCTGCTCGCTCCACTCCATGTGCCGTTCGACTGCTTGGGGGCTTTTGTTGGGCAGCTGCTTGGCGAGGGCCTGTGTGGTGGCAGCTCGCGTGGAAGCCTGTGCACCGCGCTTGGCCGTCGCCCTGTCTGCCTGCCGGCGTAAAATGGCGGTAAATGTTGCGTGATCGCTCTGCGACCAGCCGCCACACTCATCCTCTGACTGAATCCCGAGGCGCTCACATACACCCTCCCATCTGGTTTGTGCAGCTTGCAGTGCAAGCAAACACCGGTCGCGAGCTGCCAAGAGATCATCAGTGAAGTGGTCCACCACATCGTCATCCACACAAGTAGTGGAACCCGCTGCCGCCAGCCATGCTGTGCATTCGTCGTCAGTCGGGAGCCCTGAAGCCCCACTACTCTCCATGCCCCCCCCTCCACTTCGAGCCCGGCGCAGCGATCGGCGGAATGCCGTTACCCACGCTTGGAGAGATTCGTAGTGTTCCTTTTCTGCAATGCCCCATTCTTTAAGTTCTTCGGACAGCTGCCCTATGGCTCCAGCAATGGCTTCTTGCACAGTTGACTCGCCAGAATCCGAGACAGCCTTCAGAGCATGCAGCTGCTCCTGCAAAGCAGCCAAGGGACCCTTTGCCGCAGAGGCAGCACTGTGAAACCACTGTTGGATGTCAAATGCGGTCCGTGCATGCAAAAGCACTTCATCGTCGAGTACCTTGTCAAGGGGGGCGTCCATGGAAGCAGTGCCCCCCTGCCAGAGGAAGCTCGACGGTGTTGAGGGGGGCTCCGGGGAAGGCTTTGTATATGGTGCCTGGTGTGCTGCAGTGCCCCCTCCAGGGGGCGGCGCAGCTGCTGGGCTTGTGGGGCCGGGGGCCCCGCCACCCTGCCCGGCAGCCAGGGTCTCCATTCTCGCAAGCAGGGCTGCGGCTGCACCCAGCTGGGCCGCTCGGGCAGCATCGTCACCAAGGTATATATCATCGCTGGAGTGGATCTCGCCCCCGGCCCCGCCATCGGCGTGGCAGGGTACCTGGTGGCCTTGCCCACTTGGGCTGGGTGGGGCGGAGCCGGTGCTCATGGAGCCTACTGAAGCTGGATTTGCGCACCAAGAATCCAGCCGCTGCAGAAGGTCCTGTTCGCATACCCTGATTTCGTCTTTTTGTTGCTGCCATTCATCGAACCAAACAAGCTGCAAAGGTCCACATGTGCATTCACTTCCGTAACGCCAAGTTTGCTCAGCGTACCTTTTGCCTTGCTTTCGCTGCTTTTTCCTTTGACCTTTGAGCTTTTTGGCAAATGGCAGTCATTTTCTGTGAGATGATAAATCTATACCTGTGGTAAATCATTCCATGGCTCACATACTTGAGTGGATTTCAAAGATTCAGATTTTGACGACATTGCTGCGAATGCTTCTGCTTGCTCTTGAACAGTCATGCCTGCACGGGCTCGGAAAACATTCTTGGGCTTGCGAACCTCCGATGCCCGCTCAAGTAAACTTTTCCTTCCGGATGCTTTCGGCTTTGGGCGGCTCGTTTCTTGGCTCAGTGTATCGATGCTTGAGCGATTTGACGCTGCACTGCCTGTCCGGCGCAACTCACGCACCGCGGCCACCCCAGAACGTCCAGCCATAATTTATACAGACACAAGTCCAACACAGATATGCGTGTCTTTCTGATTGGGTGTCTTCATGGTATGTCAAATCAATTGACACGAGCGCACAAGCCGAAGCAACCGCTAGCAGATGGCAAGCACCCCCTCCCCCCCTTCCGTGCAGCTGACCGGGCGGGCGCCTCTGCAGGCCAAACACGCAGCTGACGCACGCAGCCCATCAACGTATCGTGGGGATCTGCTCTAAGGTCTTGTAACCACCGGCGCGCAGGGAAACGGCTGAGGCAAAGCCCAGCTAGCACCACCCCAGGAACCCCCCTAGCTGGACTTTGACTTGGCTTGAGCCAACATAGCAGCGATGCGGCTGCCCCGTGGCGCCTTTCGAGCACCCGATGGGAGCTTGGGCCTGCTGCTTGCCATGCTCTGGGGCGCGGGAGGGGCAGCTGTAGGCTTGCTGGAGGCAGCCGCATCCGGCTCACCCTGCTCGTCTGCGCTGTCAGAGTCGGAATCGCTATCAGCGCCGGCACCCCCGTACGACTTCACAGATTCGCGGGGGGGGTGGACGGGTGGTTGCTTCTGCTGCTGGGCGACAGGCTTAGCAGCTGCCCCAGAGGCAGGGGGGGACTTCTCTGCTGAGGGGGGGGCTGCCGCTGCGGCAGGCGCTGCCACGCGAACCTCGCTCTCGGAGTCGGAATCTGAGTCGTCCCTTCCTGCATATGACTTCACTGCGGCTCTGGCGGCAGCGGCGGAGCTGCCCCCGGAGGATGCTTCCCGGGAGGGGGGGGCGGATGACCCCATAGCCCCCCCTGAGCCCCCCTTCACAGCCGCAGCTGCGATTCGAGAAGCCCTGGATGCTGCTGGTTGTGCAGGGGGTGTCTTTGTCACAGGCGCTGCGGGGCTGTCCGGCAGCAGTCCATCCAGCGCCTCGTCGAATGCCCCTTCCGCGTCACCGTCCTCCTCGTCCACACTGTCGTGGAAATGGGAAGGCAGCGATGCTACCACGCTACCCGATCGCCCCCGTTCTTCATGCACGCCCCCCATTCCAGCACCTTCCATCAGCTGCCTGGCGCTGAGGCCGCCCGCCTTGCGGCTGCCAGTCACCAGCCCGGCCACGTCCCCCGTCCCGCTGTCCCGGGGACGGTTCAACAGCGACCCCGTGCGCGTGCGAGGCAGTGCATAGTCCCGCATCCAAGAGTCCAGCAAGGCATTGACGACCTTTGGTTGCTCTTGTTGCACTTGGTGCGCGGCAGTGCCCACAACTGCAAGTTGAGCCCCCCCCTGCAGGGCAGAGTACCCCTTCACAAGAATACCCTCCACTCGTGCAGTGACGACACCCACTGGGCGGTTTCCGTCAACCCCTGATGCTTTACGCCTCAGAGAGCTGCCCTTCCTTGCTGGGGAGTTTAGGTTTGGAGTCGACCCAGCCCGTCCAGGGCGGAACTTGGGAGAGGCACTGGGGGGAGAGGGGGGCTCCTCATCCACCACTGCCATACTGGGCCTGCGCTGTGGACCCGTTGTCACCTCTGCAAAGGACTTGTTGCGTGGGCGGCTTGCTGCGGAGGCGGCAGCCGCGGAAGCTTGCTTCTCCGACAGCTGAGCAAGCGAAAGACCCATGCGAGCAGCAACGACAGTGTCGAAGGCCATGCGTGCTGCAGAGAACGGTGTGATGGTGTCGGAAGCGCCTGTGATGAAGAGCAGCGGTACAGAGAGAGACCTCCACTCAGCTGATAGCTCCCACTGCATTCCTGCATATGTGGCCTGCACAACTGGCCACGGATTGGTGTCTGCATGTGCAGCAGCTGCAACCTTCATGCTCTCAGCTGTGTCTTTGTGGTAAGCAGAATCCACAAACTTCCTGCGTGCTTTGCTGCGAGCCATGCCTGCCACCCATGAGGGCAGCTTCAAGATCCAAGCGTCAGCTTCACTCGGCCTGTGCAATGCAGAGCCCACCAAAGCAACACCACCTAGACCCTTGCGAATTTCATCAAGGCATGCAGCTCTGCGGATGTGACATGAGTGTGCACAGCATCAAATTGTGCAAATAGAAGCAGGCCTAACACGCCGGTGGAGCTGGTGATATTTCGTGCTCTCACCTGACTGCAATGACAGACCCGTAGCCATGGCCAACGATGATGTTCACCTTGCCTTCCATGAAATGCATCTTCCACAACTCTAGAAAGTCGTCCAGCAGCTGGTCCTCAGCGTAAGATTCTTTGCTTTGGGGCTTGGCGGAGGCTCCACAGCCGATTGCATCGTAAGCCACCACGCGAAAAGAGCGCTTCCTTCTGAAGTGCACCAGCTGGGCATCCCATTGGTGCAAATGGGTCAATGTGTCGTGTATAAAGAATATGGTGGCCTCGGCTTCGGCTGGGTCAATGATCAGTCTTTGCAAGTTGCGTCCATCTCGCAACGAAACTTGTTGGGCTCTCTGTGCAGCTCCTGACACGCTGCTGCTGCGAGCTGACGCTCCAGATGCTGCCATGCTGGGACCGTCGAGCTGAGCAAAAGAAAAAAACGTTGTCAAGGAACCGTATATTGGCCTGGCACCACATCAAGTGTCCAGCAAGCTTCTGGGCCACCACCAAACCGAAGCCCAGCCCCCCCCTGACTCGCGACCCATCCCAAACTGGCCTCGCCCTCTCGCTTGAAAGCGGCAGAGGCATGCGAAGGGAAGAAAGCCAGCACGTAAGCATCGGCTGAGCGAGCTGGTCTCGTAGTGGGCAGAGCACAGCTGTTTGAACGTTAGTTTGTATGCTACAAGTTGAAATATTCGCTGGCAAATTCTTGCCATCAGCTCCACTCTGCTGAAACTATTTGCTGCACTTCTGATACATCACGACAGAGCTCTCTTCATACAGAGTGGTTTCTCAGACAAAAGCAATAGAGCCTATGACTGAAAAACCTCGCTGCAAGCGAGGACTACTCAAGCTGCGTGCAGATGTATAGTTCGGAGAAACTGATACGATGAATTATGACACACTAAACCGCCTGGACACTCTTCGAGACAAACAGGCTTTTTACCAAAACCGATTGGCCTCATCAAGCACCACAGACAACAGTCATGAGCTGCTCTCCACCGTGAAATGCAGCCAGCCACCTCAAAGATCCCCCCAGCACAACATGAAGCAATGCTGAAGATAACAAAGAAATGGAGGCCCTCGCTGCAAAGTGATTAACTTGCGCGCTTCCGCATTCGTCGCCGCTTGCGTTGCAGGCGGCGCACTCGCTTTTTCTGCAAAGTCAATCAGCTGTGGTACTGGGCGAACAACACGGGGCATTGCTGAGTAGTTGCCACTACAAGAGCAATCATGCAGACAGTATTTTTTTTTCACGTACCTTCCACTTGGCACGCATTGTTGATACGTGCAGGCTAAAAAATCCTACAACAACTGCGGAGATAGAGTAGTGAGGGGCAGTCGAAATGAACGCAGGACACAGCATATCACAGGCCGAATTGCGTGATTCGGATGAAGCAAACACTCTGCCAAGAATGGTCACTCCAAGCGAGTGCGAATGGGCGCTGGATCAGAAAACCGCCCTCACAAGTAAAGCCGCTTGTTTTCAGGCTGCCACACACGGGCAGCACGATTCAGAGCTTGGCACAAATACAGACACCACAATACTACAATAATACTCGAGAAAACTGCCAGGCATAAATCAAATATGTCGTACTCACCAACAGACAGTTCAATTGTGTCGCTTGCAAGGGTATGGAATATTGCCGCCAATATTACACATACGTGAATGAACGCAGACTGCTAAACGCGAGGTGTTGAGGGGGGCGAATTTGGTGTGTGTCAGCAAGCAGTCTGTGCAAGCGCAATAATGCAATATCAGCAACCTTGGGCCAAAATTATATTAGCCCTGGTATGATCACGTCTTTCTTCTATTGGGTGTTTTCAATTTGCAAGTCTGTCAGCTGCAATGGCCTCCTTCGAGCAGCTCACCGAGGGTAAGAATTGTTTTTGGCTGAGTTGAGGACAATTTACACCTCCACTTTCACAGCGGTTGAACGTGCACTGAACAAACAAGGGGTGTCAAAGCGTCTCAAAGCCGAGCTCTTCGCAGCAGTCGCGGCCATTTTGGATGAGGTGGGGGATCACAGTGTGATGCTCAGCCCCGTGCCGTTTGAACCCTCAGTCGCTCACAGGATGACGAGACTCCAGACCCACCACAGGAAAACATCATGATCAACTCACTCGTGCACGAATACCTCGAATTTAATGGCATGGTGGGAACGTCCCGCATGCTTGCGCTTGGTACGCGCAGTAGCCTTGGTTGTCTGCGCTGCTCAAAGTAACCGAACCCGCTTGTGCAGAGTCTGGTTTGCATAGCGAGCAACGCCTTGCCAGAGAATTCATGGCGTACACTCTCGGGTTGGATGGTGAGCTTGCAGCCCAAACACAGGCTGACATCCCTCTTCTCTACGGGACAGTTGCGCAAGTTTCAGCTGCCAGGCAAGCAGCCATCTCGGCTGGACTGGCGGCGCACACAGCACAGCCACCAGCACTTATGCACCCTGCAGCAGCCCAAGAGGCACACCAATTGGGAGATGCTATTGCTCGTGCCTACAAAACCGATGCTCTGCGCGATGTGCAGCAGCAGCACCAGCTCCAGCAGCAGCAGCAGCGGCGGCAGCAAACTCGAGCCGGGGATGCTGCTGCCAGCCACACCCATTCGAGCCGGGGACAAGCACAGCAACCAACCCATGCAAATGTAGACGCTAGGGCTCAATGGCTGCATGAGCACTCTGCTGCAGCGGGCATTGGTGCAGGCGGGCGTGTGGGGCAGGCGGTTGTCGCTGCGGAAGCAGGGGGGGCTGTCGCTGCAGCAGAAGGGGGGCAGCAAAGCCGCACAGGATCAGAGGAGTCGTATGACGACGACGACTTTACAGACGAATCAGCTTTGTGATGCGTGTTTGAAATTTGATTTGGTGTTCGGAAGGCCACCAGCATTCAGTTTACACAGCGTCGGCTGAGGGAGGTTGGTAACCCCCCTCGCTGGTGCCACCTGTGTTCTTCTCGTTGCCGAAAAAAGCACCAGAGCCGGCTCCCAGATCCCCACCGTCACTGTCGCTGTCGCTGTACTCCACTTGGGCAGTGGCGGTCCGGTTGTCGCTGCTGCCGTAGCCGGCGCTGACGGCTGACGAGTCCGCAGACAGCGCCGAGAACGGGGCGCTGGAGGCAGATGTGGCCACATACCCGCCGCTGCTGCGCGCCCCCATGAGGCCTGTGCGCTCCGCCGACCCCGTGGGCACGGACAGGTACTTGGACTTGGGCTTCCCCCCAAATAGCGGCTTGATGTACTTGTTGTCCATCACCTTCCACCAGCGGTGCAGCCCCCCTGCTTTGTGGAAGCCGCTGGGCCCAGCGCCCACCGGAGTGGCTGGGGTGTCACTGCCTGCTGGTGTCGCCGCCTTGCTTTGGTACAGGGCTCTGTAGTCCATGAATTCGCCCTCATCATCCTCCTCATCCACGTCAGCCGTCTTCATGCCAAACTTGTCCAGGATGGGCGCTGTGAGGCCGCCGCAGACGAATGTGGTGAACATGACGATACCCAGTGTAGTCGTCACCACAAACTCATTGGTCTCAGACCACTTGCCCCCAAAGTCAGGCATGTTGAGGGACAGGGCGAAGGCAATGGCACCGCGCAAGCCTGCAAACCAAATCACAAACTGCATGGCCGGTGGGATCTTTTTCTTGCGTTTCTTGTTGGCCAGCCACGACAGCGGGAAGGTGTTCAGGGCGCGCCCCAGCAGGCATGCCAGGATGGCAATCACGATCATCCACCCCGACCAAGAGCTGAAGCGGGAGGTGAACAGCGAGAGGCCCATGTACGCAAACACCACAGTTTCTGTGCTGTGTGAAAATGCCTTAAATGTGTACGTGGAGCTCTCTTGGGTGATGCTGGACAGGTTGTGGAAGTTGTAGTGGGACAGCACAATGCCCGTGAAAAACAGCGACATGATGCCTGACAGGTCGATCAGCTCGCCCAGGGCGTAAGACCCATATGCAAATAGAAACAGCACTGTGATCTCCTTGGAGGGGTACTTCTTCAGGTGTGTGTGCTTGCAAATCAGGCAGGCGAGCAGCCCCATCACGATCCCTACCACAATGCTGCCCAGAGCAATGCCCACGAACTCCAGAATCAACAAGAAGTAGCTGCCTGCTTTGTTCAGGTCCACATGGTCGCGCTCCGTGAGGTTCTCAAACGTTCTGCGCAGCGAGGTGTGCAGCGCAGGGGGCACGACAGCAGCGGGGGGCACTCACTTGAACAACACAATGGCCACAGCATCGTTCAAGACGCTCTCTCCAAACACCAGTGAGTACAGCAGGGGGTCACACTGCAGCTCGGGGTGCCCCATGATGCTCAGCGTTGCTACAGGGTCCACGGCTGAAATCAAGGCCCCGAACAGGAAGGACTGCAGGGGGGAGCTGGAGTCAAGAGGGATCACCCCAGCCACCGAAAAGCCGTATATGACACTGCCCACAAGGAATGTGGAGACGATGGTGCCCACCACCGCAAATAGGATGATCGTGGACAGGTTTTGAAAGAACCGGCGCTGCACAAGTAGCCGGGTGCAACCGAGCACAGCGCTGGCACGGCAGCAGGACTTACACGTTTCAACGAGTACCCTGCCTCAAAAATGATGGGCGGCAGCAGAATGAAAAAGAATATCTCGGGCTGTGGTGGGAATGTTTGCGGCGGTGCCCTCTTGCTGGCAGCACCAAGCGTGCCTGTAGGGACAGCAACTTGAGCGACTCACCTTGAACTGGAGTGAGGCGAGCTCCCCTTCATCACTGGTTGAAAGCCTGGCAACACCTCCTATGGCCATACCCACCTGTGATGGCGATGCAGAGATGCAAAACTGGACAGTGGAGCACTCCACAACGGTAGCTTACCAACATGGTTATGGCGGACTCAGGTACACCGAAGCATTTGTACTTTTTGATGAGGTAGCTGGCAAAAACAGATGATGCAATGACAAACACAGCCAATAGCGTGTTGATGCTGGACAGCTCGTGCTCAAAAGCGTTGCCCATTATTCAAAGCGTGTTGCCAGCGCGGACCTGCACTGCAGCAGCACACACAGTCCTGGTCACACCCAGAAAAAACACCACCCAGGAAGGAAGGTTGGAGTCAAGCGGAAATGCAGATTTGTTTGGGAGAGCTGTCGAGACAGGCTGTGCATTTGCTGCGCTACTGCTTTGAGGCTCAACAGAAAAAGTGAGCCCCGTCAACCTGACCACACGCATAGTCCTCACGCCTCACTAGTACCCCACCACCTCATTTTCTTGCGGCAATTTGCATTGGTTGCATACACTGCGCATTATTTTTTTTGGTTGCATGTTGTGTTGAGTTGGATTTGATTTTTGCTGGAGGATCCAATGGCGGCACTGGCCAAGCTCTTCGGCAAATCAAGGCTACAGCAGGTTGCCACGGCAAGCGGCGATGCAGCATTTGACCCAAACGTGATCACATCATACGGCCAACTATTCCAGGCGGTTGATCATGACGCGGATGGGCGCATAGGTGGCCAGGAAGGCGCGCTGTTTCTGCGCCGCTCTAGACTTGACGACGACGTGTTGCGGGAGGTACGTTGCATCTTTGAGGCCTGCAGAGCACCCCACACAGTACAAAACGTTCTTCCAGGTATGGCGGTGGGCTTGTGGTGGACAAAGCGCCTCACACCTGGAATTGGACCAATGGTACATAGCGTGCGCAATGATTGCTGCTGCCCAGAAGGGCATGGATCCAACTCCGGATGTTGTTGTGCAGCATAGCAGTAAGTCACCCGAATGCTCAGCTTTGCTCGACAACTTCGCAACCTCTCATTTTTTTAGAGACTCTGCCTCCTGCTGAGTTCTATTGTGCTCATACACCAATCGTCGGAGTGAGTTGGCGTGGCCAGGTGCGCTGCAGCAATTTCCGCAAGCTTTGTATGTGCAGGATCTGGTGCAATCATCAGAGGAGTCGGCCAACGTTGGTGTCAGAGTAGCCCAGCCAAGCACAGTTGGCTCCGGGATGGGCTCTTTCGTGTCTTACGTCGTGGAGAGCAGCACAACTTTGAGGCATTTTCCCCAAACAATGATGACTGTGCAGCGCAGATACAGTGACTTCGAATGGCTGCACGAACGCCTCTGCACGCAGTTCCCAGACATTATGCTGCCTCTATTCCCTGGGAAGCGCATATTTGGTAACAAAGACGAAGACTTTCTTGCTGAGCGCTGTGCCTCGCTGCAGCAGTACTTGGTGAGTATCGCCTAACCCTCCGTCCGGGTGCAGTGTCTCACTGTTTGAAGCTTGCAGGCTGACGCATGCGCTCTGCCGCGCATTGTCACACACTCTTTTGACCTGGTTGTTTTCCTCAGTGCCACCGCTGATGGCTTCGTTGCCCTGCGGACCTACGTGTCCTCGGCCAGATCTGGCGACGACACCTCCATACTTGCGGTGCGTTGCTCCACGCCCCTACGCCACACCCTGCAACACCGGCATGTATGCATTGTCCTATGCAGGCATTTTCTCAGAGCAGCGGCCCTGGCACCGCTGCCATTGGGCATGATGACCAGTTTGACGAGCTGCTGAGCGGGCACCGACACTCCCTGCTGCGGCTAACACAGGCGGCAGATGTGGGCAGCGCTGTGGAAACGCGTGTGCTGGGATCATGTGACGAGCTTCACCACTTGGCTGGCGGCGTGTTCAGCCTTGCCACGGCGGAGGCGGCAGGCGCCAACGCCGGGGCCAGCGTGGCAGCGGCTGCCCAGGCGGAGCAGGCTGCCCAAGCTGCTCTTAGCAGCGCCATGGCAGGCACACCTGAAGCAGATGCGACACAGGGCTACTCCACCACCAGCACAGACCTGGCAGCAGCGCAGGCGTTTCATTCCCACGCAGAGAGCCACACCAAGAGCGGCTCCATGACGCAGTATGACTCCATGTTCTCAGGTGACCTTGTGGAACACACAAGCGCAGTCTCCACTGAGAGCGCAGTGAAGGCCAAGGAGCAGAAGTCGGGTACACGCCTGCGCCGCAGCAGCAGCCGCGCCGCCGCCACAGCTGCCGCCCTGGGCGGTGCCTTCGGCGGGGTGGCCTCCACGGACGCCACGGGGCGCACTGAGGCGATA
>Ga0307982_1001050_pt1 | contig 22067 bp, 27 predicted proteins | sample OrgLakmetagen989_FD_201847 | JGI IMG/M metagenome (GOLD analysis project Ga0307982, IMG submission 201847) | Saline water microbial communities from Organic Lake, Antarctica - #989 | ecosystem: Environmental > Aquatic > Non-marine Saline and Alkaline > Saline | place: Antarctica: Organic Lake... | reverse complement strand
CCGACCTATCTTCTGCTATGGCACGCCATTCCTTGAAGTTGACCGGTAGTCCTTTGCACTTTAGAGCCTTCTTCAATGTCCGACCCCATGTCATCTCAGGGCATCCAAGTGGAGACCCGGTTCATAGGTTCTGCGGGGACGATGCGGCGACGTGCTTTGCCTCACATACAAAAATTCATGATGGGGCGTGACGAAAGGGAAACATCTGTCTTGGATGTCGCTTCGGGTACTGGCCAGTTCTTGCATTTCGTGCGCGAAAACTTCCCTGATTTGATGTGCACGAGTGTAGAGCTCTCTCCATACTACCTGGAAGCTGTTCGTGACGTCCACAAAGATTTCTCATATTCTGGAAGTCTGAGGCTTGTGAATGCCAACGCTGAAAGTTTGCCCTTCGGAAAGGAAGAGTTCGACATGGTGACAAATGTGTACCTGTTCCACGAGTTGCCAGCGTATGCCCGAGTGAACGTGGCTAAAGAAGTATGCCGCGTGCTGAAGCCTGGAGGGATATTCGTATTTGTCGACAGCGCGCAGCTTGGGGATGCCAAATCACGCGGCGGCTATTTTGAAGATGCTCTGACGCATTCTCTCAATGGCTTTAGCGAAAACCATCACGAGCCATACCACAAAGAATACATCAACCAAAGTATGGTGGAATTGTTCCATAAGGAAACCAACTTGAAACACGAAACAACGAGCGTCGCGTTTGTCTCAAAGGTCATGGTATTCTCCAAGCCAGCTTCGTGATGAGTCCGATACACCGGTCGTCGATCCTCAGTACCTCCACAACTCCCACATACATCAAAAGATCCTCGAGGTGGGGGGATTGTAGAGTCAGAAGTGAATAAAACACGAAATAAATGGTGGTGGTTGGGGTGAGGAGATGTCGAAAGTTTTGAAACGGCAACTATAAAGCACTACGACCAGTGAGCTCCTGCTCTCAAGAATATAATATTTCCATAATTGCGCGCCATGTTTGTGGTACTTTATCATACTCATCATGGATAAAAAAAGTACTGTTGGTGCTTAAGGCATACACTTGTTAAATTCTTCAGTACTAACTAGCCTTCAAATTCCGGCCCTACGGGGAATGCGTGAAAATGCTGCCTAGTCCAGTTAATACTCCCCAAATACAACGAATGTCAAATGAAAGGCCCCTGCACAGCACAGTAGCAGAAAAAGTGTAATCTTCAGAACAAGTCTGACTGGGCTGAGTTTCCTTTTCTTTTCTGAGCCCCCCTCCCCCGAGGGGGGACTGGATTTAGTAACGAACACAGCAGGAAAGAAGGTGTATTGGGGGCGGCGCTTCCAAACGGGGGAAGTAATTGAACAAGATGGCTCTAATCTTCTTTCGCCATTAGCAAATACAGCACCTATAACCATTGGACTTCGTAGATACATATATGACTTTCTATCGTTTGATACATTCACATTAGGTTTTGAAAGTGGGGAAAGCACAACAAAATTGCCATTAGAAACTTATGACGGAAGCACAACAAATTCCGTTATTAAAGATGTTCCAACTATATTTGACGCAAAAGCAAATATAAATTCTGATCAATCCATTGCAGGGGAGATAAGTTGCAATACACTTTCAACAACAGGAGACGCAAGTGTTGGGGGGAGTTTAATTATTGATAATGCAAATGTATTAGGAACGAAACAAGACGAAATTAATATCAACATCAGATTTGACCTTACATTCAATTGATGTAGGTGATAAATATTTTTATACCTCTCATTTGATTTCTAAACCTATTGGATTATATGGGGATACTTTACATTGTTTAAGGTTAAATCTGAAGTTGATATTATTTCGTCTTGTTTCGTTCCTAGTTCAGTAATTACATTTATATTATTGTGCTCTTCAAGCCAGCAAATTGGAAAGAGCAAGTTAGCGTTTACATGGGACTACCTCCCCCGGAAACTCGCAAGTCTGCGAACCAGCACATCATCATCAAAGGCGTTATCAGAGGAAATGTAGACTTGCATGCCAATAACTTACTGAACTCTCATTACGCCACTGGTGGAGGCACATCTCTCAACCACAACACGATCCTGGGCAACGTTGGAGTGAGCAGCTTACACAATCCTACCAATGGACAAGGAACCAAGGGCACCGTCGCAATAAGGTCCGCGAGAGCAGCTGCGCTCAATTTACCCATATTTACTACACAATAATCTCAGACTGCGACGTGAAGTCGCGTTTACAAGGGCCCACCCTGTCGGTTGTCCGGAAAGAACGTATCGCCCGCGCTCTCTTAATCTCGTTAATACGGTAAGTCGAACCTACCCCACAAAGGGGAAATTCCTCAATAACACAACACCTCCCACATACATCAACACGAGCCGGGCCAGGGGATTCCTATGATGCCGCCTAAATGATGCCCTTCCCCTGTATAGCTACTAACACCAGTCCTCCCTTCGGGGGAGGCGCGAAAATAGTATTCACTCGATGTCTACATTTTAACATACATGCCGCCTATGTGTATTTGCCCACGCGTTATTAGCCCACGCGTTAGGCGGGTACAAGGGAGTCGTTGCCTATCTTGACTCGCCACTCATATTCGTGAGACACGTTTCGGTCTCGCCACCCGTATCGTTACCCAATGTGTTCTTTTTCGGTAATGGCAAAAATGGGTCATTCCAAGGAGCCGATTCGGCGACTTCTTCTCGGATGCGAAGTTGCTTGCGCAGCTTTGTCGCGGTCTTGTTCTTGGGCCTGTCCCTGGTTCCGCCGATGTGCTTCATGGTCTTACCCAACTGTTCTTCTTCGGTTCGCTTGAAGTATACCATCCTCATGACTGCACGTGTGGTATTCTTTGCGATGGTCAGAGAGATTGAGGCGAATTCGGGAAGCCTAGAGTTTGATGCTTTCGGACTATTATTCCTCATGTTCACGGAAGCGTCAAGAACCACCGAGGCGACGATAGAGGTGAACCGTCCCTCGAGCGGACTCGGCGCCCGATCGACTCGAGACACGACAGTGAGGAAGTTCCGGACGAGACAGAAGGTGGCTGCTATGTATGAGCTGTATATGGACGAGCTACGATTCATTGAGCAGGGCTCTTACGAGTTTCCAGTCGAGCTTGAAATGAGCGTACCCAGCGTGTTCACTTTGTGCGCTCTGGTTGTTGAAAGCTTCTTCGAGTTTCCCAGGATGGAACGACGCCGATGCGGGGGGGGCTCCGGCGACGACGACGCACTCAGCATGAGTGAAAATAAAGCTTATGGAACTCACCTTACACTTCCCGACTACTATTTGCAGCACTTTCATCATCAGAGTGATGGTTGGTTAAGCTCTGCGAGTGCGAGGCGCTGGGAGTTTGATTAGATTAGATTATACTCCCCAATTGCAAAGAAACAACAACAAGTAGCATAAAGCTGCGTTTTGATGAATCCTCCAGAACAAGTCTGACTGGGCTGAGTGTCCTTTTGCGCAATGCAATATTCATCTTTACTCTCATGAACCCCGTAGGATCAATTCTCGGAAGGAGGCATTGGTTTCGAGTACGTCCGTGATCTCCACTCCGACCTATCTTCTGCTATGGCACGCCATTCCTTGAAGTTGACCGGTAGTCCTTTGCACTTTAGAGCCTTCTTTAAAGTCCGACCCCATGTCATCTCGGGGCATCCATTCGGCCTTGAGTGTGCTACCCAGCCAGTAAGCAACTGCCGCGGCGCCCGAGTTATAGGCATCCGAGCGACGTGGCCAGCCCAACGAAGAATCCGATTGTGAGTACACTACTGTATACTACTACAATACTATTTTTTTTGATATCCGGCTCTTTAAGACTTAAGACTTGCGTAGTATACATAAACAAACCGGGAAACCGCGTGCGCTTGTGCTGTTTCCACCAACTCAACCTCTACTCTTAATTATTTTTAGTGCTTTGGGATTTGTAATCATTATGAGGGAGGCTTGACAGCGGAATGTACTGTACTGCAGTACCGACGAGTGAGCATAAGCATAAAGGTGAAAATAGTTTAAGATTGGTAAAGATAAAAAGAGAGAAATTTCAGGGAAAATTATTTGCTGATGTGCCACGCATGCATTACCTGATGTTCTGACTCATTGGTGATCTCGTGATCTCACAACAGCTTCCCTACCAGCAGTAAGTGAGCTAAGACCCCTAGCGCCTCTATCAAAAGCGACTGTACTGATACAAGGGCAAACGATAGCACGAGTTCTAGTTTCACGATTTATATTCAAGATTAAATACCTTGCACGATGCGTTATTTTGGAGCTATCATCCTAGCTTTTCTTCGAGCCTCCTCAGCCACTGAAAGCACCTACGTGAAATCTGACGGCTCTGAAGTCAGTACTGTCGGGTGGTGGCGTGGTGAAACTGTGCAGGACTTGCATGCTGAGTATCGCAATATCTTTACTCAAGGCAACAGGAATGCAGCTAGCCACCTCTGGGCGTCGTTTATTCTTGACCGCGCACACCAGATGAGCGAATCAAAACTGCTTCTCATGTTTAGCGGCTTTTGTGCTGTGAGCGGTAGCCCCGTTCGGCCGAGCGACTATGCGCGGTACCACCTCAACCTTCCTTCAGTAACAAGCGGCAATGCACTTGTGTCTGGCTTCATGTATTACTGCTGCTGGCCCTGCGTGTGCGACACCCAGGACTTCATTCGAGTGGATACTTTAACCGTTACCACCCTAGATGGACCAGTGCGGCACAACGTCGCTGTGATCGGAAACCCATGCGAAAACCCTGAGAAGATGGTCGAACCTTTTGTGCAACCTTTTGGGTATCGACAGACGAATGTGAAGCGCGAAGCTCCGATGGTGCGCTGTACACCGGAAGGAGCTCTCGAAGGAGCTACTCTCAGTGATAATGGGCACGTCATCATTTCCCTTTTCTTCAAACCTCAGTCTGGTTCAGACGGCGAGAACACGAGCGCTTTGGAAGTGGCTCACGGCGGCATAGCACCGAATGATTTGAAGCCACAGCCTGGGCGCATGAGTGAAGCCAACGGCGTTTCCTTTCAAGACGAGTACGAGTACTCAGAAATGTGCCAAGAGCGCGCTGCTAACGGCTTCCAATCAGGCATGGGGGAGATATTCCGCCGCGTCGCATCCATCACGCCGACCACTCTATCTAGCAATGGTGCCTTGCCTATGAGCGGACGAGCTTAACTCGTCCTTACTTTCCGAGTGTGGCTTGAAAGGTGCGATGATATTTAGCTACCGGCATCGCGAATGATTTGTTGTTGCCTAAGTTTCTTGGCATTGCTAGTGCAGGCCCGACAAGAGGGCGCTCGGGAAGCATCGTTGGGCTACGCTCCTTGTATATGTAATTTGGGAGTTTATTCTCATCAAAGCTCTCGCATCTCTGATTTACTTCGCCAATAAGTAGTAGTAATAGCTAATAGCACAGCAGCAAAACTAACGATGTATCGAAGTGCGCCTCGAAAAAAAACACATCGCGCAATGCACAATACTGATATCAATATCTTCTTTGCATCAAAATTCATTCTGAGACATATAAGTATCAAAGCAGATGTCTGTAAAATTCGTACAAAGCTCCCAGTTCTATGATTCTATGCTCTTGAAGTAGTGCGAGAAGTCGTTGCTTAAAGTAGAGCTCACTCGAGTCAATTTTTGTTCTATACATAATTTGACGCTGCGTTCCAGACGCCTTTCATCAGTTGTGAAATGGTCGCTGGCCAGTTGCGGTTTTATTTCCTAACTTTATTGCTCCTCGCCAGCACAGTAAATTATCCGATTCTTTTCGAGATGCAGCATCCAATTTATTGCCCTCGCAACTTCTTTCTAGTGCCAGAAAAACTTTTGCTCCTCCGGTATCATTTCTATGCACAGCAAGCCAATGCGAGTCAATTGTTGATGTACGAAACTCTGAGTCAATAAATCGAATCTCACTTGGGCCCACGGTTGAAGCAAGGCTCTTAAAGATGAAATTGCCGTCGCCTGAAGGACTGCGCTGTGCACTTTCATACAACGACTTTTCAAATGCTGATGTGTATTGAAATGGAAGCGTGATGAATAGGTCGTTAGATTTTTGGAAATGTTGCCATGCTTCTCGTACATCGCGCCATGATAAATTTATCTTGTGCCATTCTATGTTTATTTCAAGTATGCTCCAAGTAAACATGATGTCAAATCGGCACAGCAGCATAACCTCAGGGCTAGGACTTGCTGCATTGGCTAATTGTAAAACGCGGACGTACGAATCAATGATTTTTGGTAAGTTCGACTCACTAAATTCATAACTTATCGGTTGCAAATACTCGACAAGAAAGTCATCTTTTTGCCTGCAGTTGATATTTCGGTAAGTGTGAAAGAACGTGTTTACCACTATCCCCCGGGAACGCAAAGGGTTGATTAATGTCAATGCGTGATTTTGAGCAACAGCGAAGAAATCTGAACACTGCCCCTCGAAAGCCCTGTCGTAATGCCCATGGTAAAGAACCGCGACATGCTTCGGAATTATCCCAAGTGAATTGTGGGAAGTTCCTTTTGGAGGCTCACTAAAGGCAGCCACCTCAGACATGTTCAGTGGCTTGAGAGCTGAAGACGAATACTTAGCCGAATGGCTTGACGATGGGCATACCATTTTGCCTTTCCAGTTACTCCATGTGCAATGAGTTAGTTTGCGCTGGAGCCGTTTCGAACTCTCCAAATTTTGAGGTAGCACGATTGACGCCAAGGAGACTAGAAAGCCCCACAGAATAGGTCGATTAACATTGAACATGTTCGACGCAAGGTGACCTCAGTTCTGGCATGGATATTCTAATTCCATAAAGAGTCTCAAAAAGAATTGAATGCGCATACATTATAGAACGACGATTTGCTCTAATTCTTGCATTTTTTTGCCGCATGGGAAATACGTGCTGCGAGTTAGACTTAACGAGTTAAACTTGTCACTTGACTATACTTACATAGTTGATTCTGTAGCTACGTACCATAAGCTACTCGTTATCGATATGAGCTACGAGCTGCGAGCCGTCCTGCCATTCTTCTGTGCTATCACTCAGCAACTAACTTTCCCTCAGCACTGAGCTCTCTAGAAGCTCGCTACCTCGTCATCTCGTCATTTGGGGCATTTTTGGGGCTGAAAAATAGAACGTTCTGAACGATTACACCCCTACGGGGCTAATGCGCCAAATATGCCCCTACGGGGTAAGCTTCGCCCCATACGGGGTAGATACATCGTTGATTGTGAATCGTTGTCCTTCCCGCTTCCCTGCTTTCCTAACTTCCTGCCTGTGCGCCCACTCCCTATCGTTCGTAAACCTACTATCGACGTAGGTCTACGAACGATAGGGAGTGCTGTGCGCCTAAAAAAGCTGCGGTGCTAATGGTAGTAAACACGCGCCTTTTATTTCATGTCTTTGCTCTGAGGAGGATGGGTGGGTATTATAATTATAAATCACGCTCAGCCAGGTCGCTCAGGTCCAGGTCTCTGCATCGGGCATTGGCATATCGGCATTGCCATTGCCCACGGCAATTCAGCGACAGCGCTGCTGGCGAAAGAGGCCTCTAACCTCTCAGATGGCAACATAGTCACGACCGGCGTGATTTCCTTGAAAATCCTTAGCGCTATTTGTTCATGTGAGAACAGTGGGGTTTGGAGACTGCAAACTCCAACTCCACTCCCACTCCCACTGTTCCCCACTGTTCTCACATGGACACAATCCGCTAGATTTGATTTTCCATTTGCTATTTGCCTTTGGAATTCACATTGGAATCCGGTATCCATGGCAATTTTTGCTTGATGCCCTACTGGTGCTCCATGTGGATGTGGATGTGTTATGTTATATGCTACGCGCTACGTGCTATGTGAATCCCGCCCACTTCCCATCACAGGATTTTCTATATCTCTGATTACCTCGGTACTTCCCATGCTGCCTACTGCCTACTGTAACAAATGCCATTACGCCATTAGCCTTCGGTTTCGCTCAGGCCTGGTTTGGCATTTCCATCGCCTCCGGCAGCAGCTGCCGCGGCTGCCCGCCCTGCTGCCAGGGCTTGTGCGCGTTGGTTGAGGGCATCCGTGCCGCTCTTGGCTGGTTTCACCACAGATAGCGCAGCTTTGACGGCAGCGGACTGAGGCTTGACGCCGGTAAGCTTTGACGCCTTTTCTTGGTCTAAGCCTTCGCCCGACAATGCTTCCAACAAGAGCTCGTAAGCTGCCTTGATCTGAAAGTGAAAAAAAAAGAAGAGGGGTGGCGAAACTGAAGAAGAAGATATATGACAAAAACCGATAGATGAAGTATTCAAGTGAAGGCACATAAAACCTGAAGTCTCCTCGCCCGGAACAAGAATTATTAAGCAAGAGTACACAACTCGCATCATTCCCCAATCGCGAACCTCTTCAAACTTGGCAGCAATCGCCTCAGGGTCTTCTGCGTTTCGGTTTTTGTCCGGGTGATACTTGAGGGCCAGCTTCTTGTAGACGCTTTTGATGTCCGCTTCCGACGCCAGTTTCCCCGTGGGGAGGCCCAAGATCTCGTACAGGGGGCCGTGGCCTTCTAAACCGGTGGCGGAGGCCAGGTGAGCCTTCCACTCCTCGCGGCGGGCTTCACGCTTGGCGGCGTACTCCTCGGCTCGCCGCTTCTTGCGCGCTTCGCTGTTGGCGTCGCTCAAGTCCTCCGTGAGCTTCGGGCAGTCGCTCTTTTTGTGGCCCATTTGGAAGCAATAGTCGCACTTGCGCATTGGGCAGTTGACCTGGTTGAAAAAGTACAATTCAGAAGAAGAAAACGAAAAAAAAGAATTAAGTAAAGCAAATTTTGAAAAGTGCATTTAGAAAACACGATCATATCTCTTCACGCGCACTCTCCCTGCTCTTTCCAGTCAATCTTACCTTGGTGTGTCCGCGCTGTTTGCAAATGTAGCAATGCGCCGCAGGGTTATAGGTGAAGCCCAAATCAATGCTCTGGTCATCATCCAACTCCACTTTCTTGCCCTTGAACTCCTTATCGCGTTCCTTTTCCTTCGCGTTCGAGTCCTTCAGATCTGCTTCTGCTGCCATTTCCATGTCGAGTGTGATGAGGTCCAGAGGCTCTAGATTCAACCGCGCTGCATTCACGCATTTCCCCGCTAAGGCTGCAAATTTCGGCACACTTTTCACGGCAGTCGCACTCCCTTTCTTGGTGGGCGTAGTACCTGATCCTCCTGTGTCGCCCTCGCCCGACTCCGCCGCAAGAGCCACCGTTTTCACCCGTGCATAGGCCGCTTTCGCAGCTCGAGCAGCCCCCAGCCAGTCTTTGAGGGCCAGGCAGGCTTCCGCTCTACGGTACAAGCCCCAGCCCCAGGTCTCTCCACACTCCCCTGCTTCCACCTGCCCTTCGTCCAGGTCACATGCAATCGCCGCCGAAGCCGCAGCTGCCTGCCATTGGTGCATCAAGCCTAACACTCCACTCTTGTTAGCGTGCAAGTCTTTGTCGGAAGGGTTCAGTTTGAGGCGCACCTCGAGGGCTTTCAGAGCACGCGTGAGTTTGTCTTCCTCAGTAGATATTGAAGATGGAGGCGGTGGTGGAGGGGCTGCTGCTGATGATGATGCTCCACTATCAACAGCTGCTGCGGGTGTTGGTGCACTAGCGACCGAGTAATTGCTCATGGGTGTGTTGGAAGGAGGTGCTGTGTCCTCAGAAGTGACTGCTGGGGGTGGAGGAGGTGGTGGTGGGTTGTCATCGCGGCCTTCGACAGACGCCTGCAGCATTCTCTGGTCGAACCATCTCCCGTGCAACAAGTCTCGGCACGCCACCGCCTGCTCCTCGCTCTTCAACCACACCCGCAAACTGCCAGGCGGGCCCGGCCCACCGTGGTCCACATGTAGCTGCGGCACGGAAGCATCTTCGCTGGACTCCGGCGGGGTGGCGGGTCCGAGGTCGCACTTCGCGTCGATCACTCCGCCTGCGTGCCGCATGCATTCCCCACCGATGTCCATTTCGAGCTCTTCGAAGAGTGCGGCCGAAGGCGCCTGCTCATGGCATAGAGGAAAGAAGGAGAAGTGTGAAGTGAGAAAGGGAGGATGGTATAACGATAGATCAGGGAAGTAGATCAGGAACGGAGAGACCACAGAGGAAGAAACCAACAAAAGAACCAAGGGACTGAGCGAGACAGAAAAGACAAGATAGAGATATCGCGCGACGTACCGCTGCACCCACTCCGTCTGGATCAAAGACATTTTCCACCACGAGATGCCACAACTTCTCACCGCCGTCTTCCTCCTCCGTGCTAGCAGGGCCAGCAGCTGCCGCACGAGCGGCATCGGCGGCAGCCATTTTCTCTTCGAACGCCATCGCGGCGGCTGTTGCGGCGTCCACCGGTGGTGCTGTGACAACAGGAGGAGGAGGCACCGCTTCCGTCACAGTGGACACAGAGGGAGCAGGCGGGGGAGGGTGAGAGTAAGACATCGCATCTGCGGCTGGCTGGGCGTGAATGTCTGCGCTTACTGTGGATGGAGTAGGTACAGGTGGTGGCAGAACAACCACGCCTGCTGCAGCAGCTGTCGCGGCCGCTATCGCAGCAGCCAACTTGTCTGGCGATACAGAGGAAGCAGCCGATGGTAGAGGCACTTCAGCAGCAACAGTGGCTGTATTAGTAGATACAGGAGTAGAGTCAGCAGTATCAGAAGCTGCAGGAGCAGGGACAGCAGCAGCAGGGGCAGGAGGCGCCGCGGTAGGTGCATCCGATGGAACGGGCGCGGCCGAATCAAGCATAACTGAAGTAGCTGGTGCAGCAGCAGAAGTGGCCGCAGTAGTGGCACCGCCCTTCATCAGAGCAGCAGCCTTGGCAGCGGCAGCGGCTACTGCAGCAGCGACTTCTGGGTTCGCTACTTTTTTAGGGCTCCGGCTACGACTGCGATGCCGCCGTCGATCGTCATCTCGATCGTCACGTCGCCGGTCGTAGTCGCGCCGATCGTCGCGCCTGTTTGACATGCAGTGGTAGGTGTAACAAAGTGCAACACAGTCACTGCACTACAAAATATACATTCATATTCAAATATGTTTTTAGCAATGAATCGCACCTGTCGTAATCGCGGCGGCGGTCACGGTCACGGTCTGTAGAACGTGAACGCCTCCTTCGCTTCGGAGACCTGGAACGACCCATGAATTATATTCCTCCAAATATGCGCTCTCTGTGCTCGGGCTACCCTCTCAAGCTCTCGTCGCTCTCGAAGATTTCACCTTCGGCCCTCCTGCGGATTGTATTGTGGGTGGAGGTTAGGGTTGATAAAAATAAGTATTACTTATATATGCAAATTTTTGTGGCCAAATAAGTAATTTTATAAGTAAATAAGTAATAGATTTTTCCACTTTTTCCGGAAAATTGGACTTTCTAAAACCGGTATTCTAAAATTGTTACTTTCTCGCCCTAATATACGGTATATATCACCGTATTTGCCGTATTTACTTAATTATTTACTTATTTGGGTCAAAACTGTTACTTATTTTTACGAACCCTAGTGGAGGTCGAGAGTTCAGGCAGAGTTCCGTCGTATCTCCAATTATGAAGCGATGTTACAGGGGGACTAGCCACTAATTTCAACCCGTTCACCGGCCGGTCTTCCAACTTCCAACCTCCGACCTCCAGCGCCTTATGAAGGAGAAGAACAAGGAGAGAAAAGGCTACGTTTAAGCTGAAGCCCAAACGCAAATGGAGCCACGAAATTGCTCTGAATTAGGCGACTCTACATCTGCATCGCCTGAGAAACACCACAAGCTTAGTATTCACTTCCTCTGCGGGTGGAAAAAAAGTCTTGGCTCTCTCTCTCTCTCGCTGACTCCTAGAGCTAAAGGCGCGGAGGAACGGACTACTCAGGACCGCCACCAGCATGTCCTTGGTATTAAGTACTATTAGCCCTCAAATTCCAGCCCCTCGGGGCCGGAGCCTCTGTGTTAATTGTCAGAAGGGAGAAAGGAAGATATGAAACGTACCAAACCAACAGCGCTTCTCCTAACGCATTTCGTTGCGCAAGAAAGACTCAGGAATCGCCCTTATATTCCTCCTTTCAGCCAGTGCGGCGAATGCTCGTGGGATCCTCAGCGCAATGTTGGATGGCGGGGGCAGTAAAGAATCTCAACTAAATATTCGTTCCGGAGATGGCAATCGGTTTACTAGTGTTGCCCTCGATAGGAAGCCGATTGATTATCATAGCAGCACTCATTCAAATCCCGAATTAGGTACACTCGATTAAGTGTAGTACGATTTGAAAAAGGGTGGAAGGCCAAGAGGACGGCGAGCTGCAGGCTTTCCATCGAGAGGTGGGAAAAGGTCGACTTCTTCCGCATGGAAGTTCCTTTTCACATCAAGGTCACACGTTTGAGACGCTCCGCGTGGATCATTCGCTGGATCATACACTTCTGTACCTGAAAGTGCACGAAACACAAAACTCAACTTCTGCAGCAAAGGCAATCTATGTACCTTTATGAGGTTATACATGTGAGAAAAGAACGCATGCGTGTATGAGGATATGAGGATGTAGCACATACCATCCAGGGAATATACGGGCTCGGTTCGTCTCTCTTGTTGCACAGGCACGCCATTAACGATTCGCAGTTGCGAAGCTTCGATGTTGTTGGGCTTGTGGTGAATCTTCTTGAGGCGCCCGACGAATCCAAATTTTGGGGTCGCCTCAATGTTGGACAGCTCTGCGAAGAAACAACCGGGAAAGAGTTCATAATTCACGACGTGTAAAAGGCCGATAGGACAGAAAAGCAAACTATTTCTGTATTATTGTGCGAGTAAATAGAAATTAGGACTCCAGAAGAAAATAGAGCATAGAAAGAAACGAAAGTTTTTGGGAAAATTAGCAGAAAGGGTTGAACATCAAATGACAGTGCTAGTACGGTAGTAGGAAGAAAAAGAAGAAGAGGATGCGATTATACCGAGAAGGACGCGCTCTTGGAAGTAGTCTGCAAGGCACCAGTGGCGTCGGAGCATGCGTTGAATTACAAGTGCCGCGCCAGTGAAGACCAGCGCCTTGAGCTTGGCTCGAATCCGGGCGAGTTTGCCACGCAGACAGCGCTTTATTGTTTGAGAAGAGTAAAGCATGGTAGGGACAAAGGTAAGATTGCACAGAAAGCCATTGGAAATAAAACAGGTACTGACGAAGTTGACTTATATATAAAGCATACTTCAGATACTACAGCTAGGTCACGTCTTGAATTGCTAACCTGAAGAATCAAGGCGGCATGCACCATTCCGAGCGTGTTGAGGTAAAATTGGCGCTTGAATTTGCGCCAAAAAGTGACCTGAAACAATAGCGCAAGCAAATGGAGTGGGTAAGAATTTTAGCACGCCCATTCAACGCATCACCAATGAGATCCGTGAAAAGGAGGAAACTATGGATAATCAATTCTCTTTAGCAAACCTTTTTGTGAAGACGCATCAGTTTCAAGAGGCCCAAATTGAAGACCTTCCAAAACCGTGTGATCACACCCCCAGCCCAGCGCTCCCACACGATCTTTCGAAGAGCAAACGCCCGATAAGCTCGCCTTACTACGAGGCCAGCCCTCTGCTCTAGCGCCATCTGCGTAAGCATAAAAACACACCATGCATGTTTTCATTATGACATGAAGGGTAATTTACGAACTCCTCACGCTTACAATATCAAAGCGTCTCACAGAGTCAGAACTACGTCATAAAAACGAAAAAGCTAGTTGTTCACTCGTAGTAAGCAGTATCATTACAATAAAAGTTAGGAAGAGAGCAAGATCATTATTCGTTCGCTTGAGCACTTCACTGACGAATTAGGACAAAGAGCAGTCAAGTATATACCCGTTCCCAGAGGGAGTCGCGCCACCACAGAGCTTTGGCATCGGGCGCTGGCATGAAGCCAGTTCCTTTCGGCGCAGGCCTACAATAAGGCCGGGCAGCTGCAATTGCCTTCCAGTTCACGGGACAGGGGCCCAAGGCCGAAGGAGGCGTCGAATGGAGGTCGGTGGTTGCGATGGCGTCGAGGTCGATTTGCATTTTGGGCACCAATTGAAACGAATCGCGAGCGTTGAGACGACGCAACTGTGTACGGGCACACACACACATTTGTTTATTTGTGAGGTGTATGCAAATACACATACCAATTCAAACATGCTCTTCATATGCACGCTGTCAATATAACGTCAATAACCAAGGATGATAGTTCAGAAAAAAAATTGAAGGTAAGCCGTCATTTACACAAACGAGCACAAATTCTCATGCCAAGAAGGTAGAAGACATGAAGAGGATGCCATAAATTCACACCTGAGGTGCGTTTGCGAGCAGCCTTTCCAGGCCAGTTACACTAAAGTTGGAGCACTCCATCACTTCCACCACTGCCAATGCTGGCAAGGACCATTCTGGTGGCGGCTCAGCGTTCATCGTCAAGAAATTTGCATCCTCTCGAGAAGTCAGTTCACTCTTTTGACTCGCATTCTTGTCGTGCACACTCCTTTGGTCTCGATTGTTTTCAGGACTTTGAGACTCCTCTACAAGCTGTCGGCTGCGCAGCTGAGTCATCTTTCGGCCTGTTTGAATAGCGTCACCCTCGGCAGATGCGCTCTTGGCATCATTGAATAGAACTGGTGTGCCAGGCGACAAGGGAGAAAGAGGCTCTTCTACTGTTTGCCCTGATTTGTTGTTGTTCTGCCAACGACTGCTGCTACTACTGCTTTGATCACCACTATCGCGCGAGTTGCTACTTGTATTTGGGAGGTGTGTAGACGGCCTTCGAGATCTGCGGCGGCTGTTACGCCTGCTCCGACGCTCATGAGGTGCTTCAAGGGCTGAAGCAGATATCTTCCTGCGATTGATTTGAACCCAGGTCGATGGCGGGTGATGCGGCGCCAAGCCTCGAAGCAAATTGATGCTTTGTGGTGTTGTCTCAGCAGCGTCAGTGGCCGCAGCAGCAGCTGCCTTGTTGGCAGATGTCTCGGTCGAAGGCTCGTACACCTTTTAGTATTGAAAAATATGAAGCGTTCAAACGACTTACAAAAATAAAACTGATCAAGAAACGGTATAGGAGTATAATGATGAAAGAGACGTAGACGTGAACAAACATTAGTAGTACTAGTAAAAGGTGAAAAGGTGCTACAAGATGTTCACCTTGCGATCCGAGCTCAACGCATGTATTGAGGATGCAGCAACCGCCATAGTGGCAAAAAGGGATGGCGTGCCCTCGTCACCATTAGAAGCTGCGGTAGTCCTCATCATAGAAGAGGCTGTGTTTGGTGAAACTTCCTCGTGAATCGCAACAGTCTCGCTTGCATTAGACTGATTGCTGCTACGCACAGCAGTGGTGGTAACGGCTATAGTGGCCGGCGGAAACAGCGTGCTTGCTTCTTTCTTCTTTCGCTGTTGAGTAGGCATCGGAGACCAGGCTTCCATTACAGAGTTTCTACTCGGCTTTGTCGCTTCAAAATCAGTTGTCAACGCCATCATTGGTGCCTCTTCCTTCACTACACGTGGTGTCGAATCTTCGTGCTGCTGCAGTAAGTCTTCACCTTTATCTTTCCCTTCATCTGCAACGCTGCCATTGCTGTCGGAGCTCCGACTCCTTCTTTTTTCACTTCTCAAGTTGCCATTGCTGCGATCACTCCTGATGCTTCGACGCACCTTCCTCCATGAGCTCCTTGCGCAGTCATCGTCTTCGCTGCTCCCACTGCTCCTACTGCCACTGCTCCTGCTTCGGCTACTGTGCCTGCGGCTCCGGTGATCGTGATCGCTGTGCTCTAATTTAGTCTTTAAAGATGTCTCGAAGGCATTGCCAGGTACGCCCCGGGCGCCAGGGAGGTCAAAGACCAGATAATTGCTCGCCAAAAAGCGCGCGCTTTTGCTGCTGCTTCTACGTCTTGGCGGGCGAAGGCGGCCGCGTTGCGGAGTTGCACTCCCGAGACGCACAGAAGGTGGCGGCGAATCTGGTAAAGACTGCGGAAAACTGGTTGATGTGCCACCCGTGAGAGCAGGAAAACCTTGCAACGACAGCCTTTCAAGAGATTGACCGAGGGCTCGCACCTGCAACAGATGAAAGGTATTCAAGAGATGTGTGAATATGATCACAAGGTAAAATATGAACAATTAGTATTGAGATGAAGATGAAGGGCACGCAAGATACTTACCAAAGTAGCAAGCCCTTTATCGCTCAAACCCTTCAGCGATTCTCGCTGCGATCGGTGGCAATGCCTGCTTTTGCTGTATTCCGCTCGTTCGTCATCACCTGAATCACTCCTTCTGCCTGAAGCCAAGAGGTCATCTTTTAAGAGGTTACTCAACGGATCGGCAGCGAAACTGACAGCTGATCGAGGACGTCGTGGCGATTGTTCTGGGAAGGCTGCAGTAAAAGGTTGCTGCTGTAGTGCGCCATTGTTCAAATTTTGTGGTTGTTCATGCTGCTCATCTCTATCCACTGATGTTGTTCCCGCAGCTCTCGTAGACGGTAACGGATCTGCTGCGACTGAATTTACGGGAGGCGGTGTGCGGGGGCTGCTGTCACTCTTGAAACTACTCCGGCGACGGCTGAGGCGACGGGCAGTGGTTTGATCACTTGAAGTGGTAGGTATTTTATCCAATTGCTCTTCTGCGTCACGACTTTCTTTGGTGTATAAGTAATAAAGCGTCAGATCGCGCAACTTCGTTGTGGTACCCATCGAGGAGTCTTTCATGGTGGTAGCACTAATGGAATGAGATTGGACATCGGATTGAATGTTGCTGCAGTGCATGGCTATGGCATCGGCTGTATCGTCACAAATAGCGCAGTCTGTGATGGACAAGGACCGCAAGGAGGACCCCACAGTCTTCAAAAAGGCGGCAAGAGGAACACCATGGCCTTGTTGCTTGCGATGATGTGCCATGCCGCCGCGAAGACCATTCAAAGAGAGGTCGCGCAGGCGCAGGAGGTTCAGTTCAGCGAGCGCATTGAACGCGCTGGGTTTGAAAGAGTGCGCTTTACCGAACGACAGGAATGTTAGTTGGCCCAGAAAGGCACCACCTTGAAGGCCGGATGGCTGACGATGGGGGATGTTTGTCAGAGAAACACAGGTGTACGTATGAGACAAGACACTTAAAGATAGGCAAGCAACAAAAAAGATTGGGCAGCTCTATCGCGATTATGCACCTCAAGAGATGTATATCGCAGTTACTGTAGCACCAAGTCTTCTTGTGTGCACACGTGCTAATCATGGTAGTTCTCTGAGTGCTTCCTTTTACAAATACACGCGCACCTCAACTCCATATCGATCGCGCAATCGTTGTTTGGGTCGCTGTGCTTCCTCTCTCGCGTGGTTCATCGCTTCTACCGCTTCCAACACTTTTGCTTCTGCTTCTCTGGCAACCTCAGCCAATCGTCTCGCTTCTGCCACTCTTAACTCCCGCGCAACTGATCCCGTGACCATGAAGCCCTGTAGCACGAAGGAGCACGACAAAGAAAGGAATAAAAAGAATGCATAAGATGGGCCAATACGGACGTGAAATCACAGCAATGCAAAATGACGTCAAAAATGATAAATTGCGCAATATTTCCATCTCGCTGCTATACATATAAGCAGATCGTGCATCCACGTATTTACAAAGCATTAATGTAAGGGCTCCTCTTTATGCACATGTTCTTTATGCACATGTACCCTGGCATCTCGCATGGGTTCGCCTGCAGCGCTTTCAATGCGATCTTTGGCAGTCGCAGCCGCTTCCAATGCAGCCTCTGCTTCTGCCCTGGCTCCACTCGTAGCTTGAGCAACCTCAGCTGCCACGCCTGCGTCAACCTGATGGGAAAGTATGGATGGGCAGTGGGAAAGGTAAGAAAAGAATTTCGCTGCTTGTTCTCACGTATATGATTTGAGAAGTGGAGTACGCACCATCACATACACCAAAAGAGTTCAACATCGTATATAACTGAGGAGGTGAACATAGATTTACCGCCCGCTGTGCTTTTAAGAGGGCATGAAAAGCATCTCCTTTGAGGTCAGGGCAGCAACATAGTGAGAGTTTGCGGAGAATGCAGCCTTGGGTATGCAACAACGCCGTTAAGCCGTTATCAGTAAGGCAATCCGTTTCTAATTCCAGGAGGCCCTGAGCGCATCACCACGTGATGGTAACAAAAAGCCAGAACGAAAATGAGGAAATAAACCTCTTGAATGAGAGAAATTCCTCGGCAGAAAGAATAGATAGATCAATGCAACCTCAAGGAAGCAAGTGCTCTGAGCATAAAAACTTGTGATCCTTTCGGGAGTATGCATCAGAAAGAAGTACGAAATCAGCACCGCTAAGGACTCGGTCATATCTTCATTTGGCCTTAATGCTAGGAGAACACGTACCTGAAAAGGAGTCAAATTTCCGAGCGCGCTGCCGAGAGCTTTCGGAGATATCGGATCCCGATTCAATTCGAGGCCTGGATACTTCCCTGGCTCGTCAGGGTATCTGTGGATGAAAAGATTTAAGCAAAAGAAAATCAAACAAAGATCAAAGAGAAGCATGGCGAAAGATTAAAAGGAAAGATATGATCACATGTAGTGCAGAATGAACAGTCCATGTCAGATACAAACATTGATCATAGAGGGTAAGTATCTCTTAAAAGCATGTTATGCACATTTCTAGCACCTCAGTCCAGAGAGGCCTTGAGAATCAAACCCCCCAAAAGGAGTCGACGACGGAGGCCCGCGAGTCAAGCAGAGCCGCTCCAGGCGCTTGGTGGAGACGCACAAGGCTACGATTGCTTGCTGGATGTATATATTAGGGCCAAAAATAAGGGTTTGAGGAAGGAAAAGAAGTCAGAGGCCATTAGGCTGAAAACGCACACAGAAATTATGTAGGCAAATATGAACAGATGAATCGTACATGGTAACAACAGGGCATAACTCGAGGTTACATTTATGATTTACAAAAAGAAAACAGAACGCTTCGAATCGTGAAGCACAAAATAATCGCGTGGGGGGGGGGGGGTTATGTGCACATGTATACATAAACCAGTGCCATGATTATGTACCACGGAGGCAATAGCAGCGGTGCCAGAGACATCCACGTCTCTCAGCGCGGGCGCCGCTGAGGCTGAGGCCCAGGCCAGAGTCATCGGGTGCAAACTCACACAATGCGACAGGTCCAAAACCTGGGTTGGTGTTCATGAGGCAGTGAAGAGTGTGAGAAACAGAAACCCAAATGCTTCATAGACTGTAGAGGTGAAGTCATGGGTAGGAGTTTTGTGAATTTAAAGAGTAATGCAATGAGCCATGCCAAAATATCACCTGAAGTCGTCCACATTGAAGGGCAATCTTCGAAGGGCCCTGGCTTTTGGTTGCAGTGGATTTCTTAGAGGACTCTTCGACAGCAACAAGGAAGCACTGGCCGGTGATCAAAGGGCAACGGCTGGCGTGAAGCGATGACAGATAGCGGCATGCATAAAGCACACTGCGCAGACCCTGGATAATGTTGCCATTCGCCAGGAGTTTACATCATTTTGGGCACATATGCACAGAAAATAATGATACAAAGAATGAAGTAATCTTAGCAATAGAATGTTCAAGGGAAGAGAGTAAATGGCGATGGCAATAAAACTTAGCATAGAGGTGGTGGAGGTGGCTTGTAACCTCGTCGGTTATATGACTAGCTCGATGAATGGTCAAGGACTCCAATTTGGGCGCACATCCGGCAACACGCCTCAACACTTCATCGTTGACCTTTTGCAGCATGTAAGAGACGGCACTCGTAAGGAACTTCATAAGAGTAGCACGTAGGTAAAATTGCACAATTTAGCGATTAATACATACCGCGCCCTCTTTGTTGTAGCCCAGGTCCAGAATCCGTAGGTTTGGGCAACGTAATCCTGCAAAGGCTACGGTCTCATACGAGAGGCCTGGGCAGCCTCGCAACCATAACTCCTGCACCGATCTACCAGTAACACAACAATAGCATGACGATCAAATTTGAAGGCGCGCACATTGAGACGGTAACATATCAATGAGCAAGTATAGTCGAGGTAAAAATTGTGTACGAAGTGAGAAAACCTCAGTGCGGAGGCCATTCCGATTGCTATGTGAGCCGTTGCCACTTCATCAGCAGCTCCGCTAATACTACTCGACTTTGTGCCGTGCTGATCGCTCAACTGAGGCCACATGGCTGAATGAAACTTTGAGGAGGTCGAGTCTTTCGAATTGTTTGTCTGCTTATGTTGTACTTGTAAGGATGGATCTCTAAATCGCCCGCCTAAGCTGAAGAGTTCGGTGACACCACGCACACCATCTGATAAGTCTAGCTTCAAGAGACCTAATGGTATCCGAGAGTCCACTCTAGCTGCTAAAAGCGTCGCAATTGCTCTGGATGAGACATGCTCACAGCCTTGAAGGGACAGCCCTGTGAAGCGCAGAGGCGACACGTGTTCTTGTGCCCCTTTCGCTAAAGCAGCAAGTTCAAGAAGATCCTCGTCTTGAACGTGAAATTGGCTCAAGTCTAAAGTGCCTGAAATTGGATCTCCGGAGTCATGCCAAGCAGCTGGTACCAGACGTCGAAAAGGGTTGGTCACGTGCATGCGCCGATTGTGCGCTTTTTCTTCACTCCACGATGCTCCTACGCCCCCGGTTGCTCGAAAGAAACGCCACGGATCAGCGACTGATGCTGCTACTGGATCATCCTCCACCAATGATTCGGTTATCATATTCGGTGAAACCGCAGCTGTCACCATGAGCACATTGCTGGCATTGTTTGTAGCGTCACGTATTGCCTCTGCCTCCTCTAATGTAAGCATGGAGGGCTCTTTCGAAGCTGTTCCTTCAAGTGACCATTCGCTGCCAATCGTGCTCACTTGCAAGTGCGACAAGTTTACTGTACTTGCCGAGCTATTTATAGGCTTCCACAAACTTGGGTCAAAGTCAGCTAGAGCAGCGCGCGCAGGGACATCGAAGGACCGCGGGGCCTCAAACTCACGCCACAGGAGCCAGGTATATGGGTAAGGCATGCGCCGAGTGCGTTGGTCCAGCACCACCGCTACCTGCGAGAATCATCAGTGCAGCGTTCAGAATGGCGATGGAGTATGAAGAGAGATATTAGTAGTTTAAACAGCAAACAAAACGATTAGGATCCGAATCAACACTACAGTAGCGCATACTTACCAATAGATCAATAAATGAACCTGGACCTGGTGAACGGTTGAAGTAACCATACCTCAGAGGCAAACCGGTCGAGGACACGTTGCACAGGTTCAGCATCGAGCGGCATGCACGCTGGTGGTGGATTGTACACGGGAGTGGGGAGTTCTGTGAACCGAGCATCGAGCTTGAACCGTTCACGCTCTTTCTGTTTGGTGCGAACCCCTTGAACCTCAGAAATCTCGTTTAGAACCTACAATAAATCACGCCAGAATGACTCAATAAGAAACACCATGATCGGTAATCATCCCTAAAATTTACAGCAATTGAATTTGTGATAACGTCATCGATTACCGCGGGCATGCCCCTTCGCTTAGCAGCGTCGAGTTTGTCAAGCTCACGCATGCGTCTTCTCAATCGCTCAGGCGATGGCGTTCTCAAGCGCATCGGACGCACACTCGATGGCCGCGCGCCATTGTACACCCGCCGCGGGTCACGATGGCTTAAAATGGTCGCCGGGAGTGCTTTCAAACTTTCACGGATCTGCGCCCTCAGGTCGCCAGCTGAAGTCTCGGTCGTTTGTGGAAAAGCCATAGTCTCCGGGATCGCAGAAGGACGATGAGAGCGCTTCGTGAGCACACGCATCGTTTCTGTGCCATTCCGCAATGGTTGCAAAGGCCTCCGATGTTTTCCTCTGCTAGTCTCCATTTGACTGAGGGAAGCGCAATCCTAGGCACGCTTCGCCTCACACCCACCCGACCAACGTCTGAGCTCATACGCACGCTTGGGATCGCTTAGGAGGTTCGCTTGAATTTTTGCATTATTCTCATCACGAGGTGCTACTACAGTAGCTAGTAGCTAGCTAGCTAGCTCTACTGTAGCTCTCTAGCTCTAGCTCGTGGACCCGCAATAAAAATGGAGCATTCGCCTGTTCGATGGTGTGCCTTCTAGGAGAACGTATTTCAACCTCCGGATACCCAAGCGTTCATCGGTCTTCAATGTCAATTCGTGCTGCTTCGTTGTGGGTGAAATCTATGCGCGAGCTTCCT
>Ga0307982_1001049_pt1 | contig 22093 bp, 10 predicted proteins | sample OrgLakmetagen989_FD_201847 | JGI IMG/M metagenome (GOLD analysis project Ga0307982, IMG submission 201847) | Saline water microbial communities from Organic Lake, Antarctica - #989 | ecosystem: Environmental > Aquatic > Non-marine Saline and Alkaline > Saline | place: Antarctica: Organic Lake... | reverse complement strand
AATACGTGCAGAAAGGACTGGCTGCAGCAGTAGCTGAAATCACAGTCGACAGGGGTGCGCAAACACTGAGGGGTGTCAAAGCACCCACGACAGGCAATGCTGTCCTTGCACAGCTGGCTGCTGAGCGCCAGGCCAGAGCCCAAGCTCGAAGATCTGGAGCCTTGGGTGAGACGAAGCCGGCAGGCGCAACATCCAGCGCACAGACTAACGGTTGGGGTGATGCAGGTTCACAGCGCAGTGTTGCAGCAGTTGCAGCTTCAGCAGCTGCTGACGCTCAGCGCAAGCGTGATGCGGCCCTTGCTTCAGGTGCCAGCGCAGATGAAATCGACGAATATGACGACGACATGGCATTACTAGATGCAATGGTTGAGCAAACGCAAAAACGATGTGGGCGTGAGGCATGCCGCGGGTTGACCACTGGCACAGGTGCAGTGTGCTCATACTGCAAGCTGAAATTCTGCTACAAACACGCCTTGCCTGAGCAGCATGGCTGCGGAGAGGCTGCGCGATCGGCAGCTAGGGAGGGTGTTCTGCGCTCTGCAGCTTCCCAGGCAGCAGGCAGAACGGCCATGATTGGGAATTTAAGGCCTGTTGCTGGAGCTGCACGTCATCAAGTCAAACGGCAGCTTGAAAAGAAGCTAGCAGCTGCCAGCCAAGCACGCCAAGTTGGGAGTGATGCCGCTCAAGGCAGCCAGGGGGGGAAGGGCAAGAAAAAGAAAAAAAGAAAATGATGAGTGAATTACCTTATGGATGCGTATGTTCGAGTCATCAATCCCGCCCTGGTATGATTTTTGGTTGCATGCACAGGCGCTTGCCCGGAGCGCGTTGCCCCGGGGCCACCTGCTCTTGCTCGCAATTTGTAACACATGGGGGCCGGCTTCAGCACGCTTGTCGCGGCCTTATAATTGTGGGCCGTTCTAGGCATATGGGTGACGTCACCTGTCGGTGACGCACTGGCTGCAAGCATCTGCAAGCGCACAGCTTGATCTCGCCACAGTCCAGTAGGATTGCTGAATGCAGTGCCCCAGACAGCCTGTTCGCCGGTCTGTTCTCACGAAGGCACACTCTGCCCCAAGCAGTCACCCCCCCACACACACACACCCAGCTTCATATCATTCCTCTGTGGCTCACTGTCGGACACGCATGCCGCCGCCATCAAGCCGTCTTCCGCTTCTTGTGAGTCCCCTGCACCATGCTGCCTCAGGCGTCAAGCATGGCGGCAGCCACCCGCCCCGCACTGCTCCTGGCGACGGCAGCCGGCCAGGCCCAGCTGCAGTCGAGGCTTTCGTCCCGCAAGGTGGAGCGAAATCTGAAGAAGTGTGGGTCTAGCCCCCGCAGCATCGTGCCCAGCTTCAAGTGCACGACGGCGGGGGGGGGATTCTACGTTAAATCCCCCCCCCACGGCCAGGTTGTCGCCCCCCCCAGCGACCTCAAGCACACCACGATGTTGCTGCACCGCCCCGGCTCCATGCGGAAGGACCAATCAGCGCGGGTGGAATCCACCCGCGCAATCACCATCCCACCGTGGCGGCCGACGGTGCGGCCTGATGTCCGCGTCAGGCACCTGTGCCGCTGTGCAGTGGGATGGATGGCACTGCCAGTGACTCACTGCAGTCGCCACCTGCACGTCGCCCTGCGCAGCTTGCTGGCCGTGCATGTAGTTTTGGTACAGCTCGTATGCTTCCTTGTCCACGCAGACTGCCTCCCCTGTCTGCACCCACCCGTGGTGCCAGGGGCACTGGGCCGCCACCAAGTCCACCACTCCCTGCACCGTCAGGGACTGCAGGCGTCGAGATCCAACGTCGTCCACACCCAGGACGAAGTCCGCGGCAGCGCCCGGAGCAAACACATTGTGACCGCCAAGGCTGGCCACGTGCACAGCCGTGAAGCTGCCGCCGAGGTAGGACACATCTGGCAGCAGCAGGGGCCGCAGGTACTGATTGTGCAGCAGCCACGTGAGGCAGCTCCTGAGCACACAGCCGTCCTCTGCTTGCATCATGGTCTGGTGCGGCACAGTGGCCATCAGCTCCTGTGTGTCGGGGGGGCGCCTCTGCGCCTGCAGCGTGGAAGCGCTGCTGGCGCATTCGTCCAGGAGCTCTTGTACTTCGGGGTGAATGAGCCCCCACAGCTGCTGCTCCTCGTACTGCATCCAGCACAGGGCATAGTACTCCCCAATGAGCAGCAGCTGCATATCCTCAAGGGGCTGCTCTTCCTGCTAGATGCAGGCATCCTGCATTGCGGGCGGTGTGTGTGTGTGTGTGCGTGGTTTTTTTGACACCCAAGTCACTCTGACTCACCACTGTGTCGGTGAATGAGTACAAGTGGTACTCAGGGTAGTCGTCGAAATTCTCGAAGAAGGTCTTCTTCTCGGAGTCACGCATAGCCCACGCTTGATAATGAGCAAGTGTTCTCAGATTCACCCAAGAAAAATCCGTGTGCTTACATTGCCCCGTAATTGCATTGATCAGAGCCGTGTGCATGGATCAGCCAGCCACAGTAGTCAGTGTGGCTATCAAGTACTACAAAGTGGATTTGGAAATACTGTTGCTGGCTGTGGGGTCTGTGGCACAAAGCAGGTGTTGTCGCGTTGTCGAGACTGCGCAACGCACAAGTGGGTAGTAGTCGCACACAAGTGCAGCAAAGTAAGCAAAGTCAAGTGAACGCTCAGCAATCCTTGTGATAATCGTAAAATGAAAACAACATCCGGCACTTGGCACTTGCCGTCAAGCATGGGTTAGCTGCCGTGGAGGTGCCCAGGTGGCAAGTATTCGGGTCTTCAGGGAGCTTCGGCTAGTAAGGTCCTTGGCCCAGATTCACGGCAACGGCAAAGACTGTGCTGCAAGCTTGTGTTTCATTCCCTCTCGACTGGGGCTCTTCGTGCAGATGGGGAAAGTAGCTCAGGGATTGTGGCCGACCTGGCACAAGCTTGAAGCTACCTACAGGACCAACAGGACCATTGAGTGTAACAGGACCAACAAGACCAGTAGGACCACAGGGAGACACGAGGTACCTAGCTACTTCAGGTCAACCAGAGCTTTTGAAGTGAACAGCGCAACCATCCTTCAAGCGCTTTTCACGCCCACCTATTTTCCTTGTCCTGACAGATGCCTTGCTGAGTGCGGCAACATACACACGACTTGCGCATTCCCCACGCACCAGCTGCAGCACGGCCATCAGGTGCAGCCTTCCAAGATTCCCAGGGAAAGGGCGCTCAGCCCCCCCTACCGTCGCGGGGCAGATGCGCTGACAGCACCCCCGAGGCTTGGACTACACAAGAGCGCCTCAAGCTGCTTCCACGTAAGTCTGCATTATTCCAAGCATGACAGACGCGCAGCCTGCACAAGCTGCCTGCAATGCAATGAAGCCTATGGTATGCCTTGCGCTGTACCTCACCACCTAAAGGCAGCCAATCGTGGCCATGCAGGTCGCAAGCAAGCTGTAGACCGCCTTGCCGAGCTGCGCGCCGAAGCGGTCGCACAAGCCGCTCGCCAAGCAGCAGCTGCAGAAGCGGACCCACTGAATGTCGCTGCCCGCGACTCTCAGCGCATGCTGCCAGCCGATGCCTTGGTCGACGGCTTTATTCGTCCTCAGCAGGGACGCCACCTGCAGACAATTGCGCCACGTATGACCGCCCCACAGACGGTCTCAGAAGTAGGCTTCCTGGGAGGCGTGCACAGGCCAGCAGGGCATCACTGGCTACCGTAGCATCCGCCATCGCCCGATTCCCAGCTGTGTCCTGCAGCGCAGTGGCCACAGCAGCACGCACCTTGGTGAACTGCATGCGCGCAGCAGGCTGCTCCGGCAGCGACACCTCCACAGGCAGGGCAAGGTCAGGCATTCCCGCGGTGGCGCCGGGGGGGGGCGGCACCAGCGCTGCATACCCCTGGTACGCATTGCACAGGGCTAGGTTGACTGCCTGTGGCCACCGAGGTGAGCCTTCATTGTGGCCGTCGGTGTGCTGTGCCCAGCTCCAGCGAGCCGTCCAGTCGTCCCCCTCGTAGCCATAGTTGTCAACAAACGCACGAGGGTGGTGTGCGTACTGCCCCCCCTCCTGCACGCAACAAGTCTCCCACAGGTACTGCACATCTTCCTGCATGCGACGGCATGCGTACTCAGCCGCCATTTGGCCTTGACTGGGGGCGCTTCCCCCGAGTTCGCCTTCAGCGATAGTCTGTTGATGCGCTGTAGCTAGCTCCTGCAGCTCCTCCATGGACCCAGCAGGCGTGTAGGTATTATAGTAAGTAGCCTTGCCGAGGCAAGATTCCAACGAGTTGACGAAAACTGCGGCCTTATTGCTGACTAGGGCATCGTACACCTCGGCTTGTCGAGCCGACAATGCAGAAGGGATCTGAAAGCCCAGCAGCGTCAGGTCGGGCAGCATCACCAGAAGGGGCAGTAATTCATCCGCAAAAACTTGTGCAGTATTGTCTTTTCCAGGTGCTGTGGCTGTATCAATGTGCTGAGTCATTGCATGCTGCACAACACGCTTGACAGCCGCTGCACAAGCAGCAGTTGCTGTGCTTGAGATGTGAAAGTCTGCTGCACACACTGTCTTGCATTGACCAGGTGCAACAACCCGATGAACGACTGAAATAGTGTCTGCTTGAACAAAGCAGCTCACCAGCTGCCATGGGCGTATGGTCCGGGCAGCTGCAGAGGATGCCATTGACAAAAGCTTGGGCGTGTTTGTCTGACTGTCCACACGCCAAGCGGACTCACCGACTTTGAGGCGCAGCGTGGCAAGCGAAAACAGTGCCGATTGAAGCTTATGAGCACACTGGGTTGTCCATACGATAGTTTGCATAGTACAGTGACTATTGTGCATTTTAGCGTATAGTAAAGCACCAATTCTCCTTTGCCCGTTTTGCACTACACCCCCCCCTCATACAACCTGCGGTTGAGCGCACGAGAAAAGTCCAAAACTTGATTCTGATCAAGGCAATCATTTGATTGCTTGGGCACCATGAAAGCAGCTCACAGGACCTCTACTTACTGCTTTCGCAACACTCCAAGAGTTTTCTGCGGACTGCCTCAAAGTCTTGATAGCTCCACACCTGCCTGTCTGCCCCCACATCTGGAGCAGTTTGGCTCGAAGATTTTGCTGTCATCCTTCTGCAATTACTTAACTGCTTTCGTGTGGCCAGCTTCAGTTGTTACAAAGCAGGCATACTTACTCAAAGTCCTTTGTGAAGCGGAATTTGAAGCCATCCAGCCTTACCCTAATGGCTGCTCCTGAGGAGAACATGCTGGAGCGGACTTTCTCCGAAGTAGTTCAGAAAGCATTAACTCTTTTGTTCGGCGAAGTTGATCAAGCGGATCCAGACAGTCAACGTGGGCAGGTTGAGGGCCATTCAATTGATCCAGTCGCTGTTGGGCTGCATGCTGTTAGCGCAGCATGCAAAGCTGCCCGGCAGCAAGCAGCCATTTCCACAAACGACGAGCTGGACGACATACCAACAGAAAACCTTAGATTTCTGATGCTTGAGTTCTGGCGCGGCCAGCTGCTTGAGCGGGAGTCAAACCCTGTGCGGCGCTTGCCTGCGTTGGCCGGAGCCAAGGCGGCTTACCTGGGCTTTTTGCAGCAGCTGCAGCGCCTAGCACTGCTGCCAAAAGAAGAAGCATCACTCGTGGGAGATGACATGATTGACGAAGATGACGCTGTGAAGCATGACCCTGCACAGCAGCGCATGTACAAAGTCTCCAGGGTGAAGCGGGCTCGTGTGCTGCGAGAAAACCTATCCCACTTTGACTGGCGCCGCACGTACCTGGCTGCTGTCTCTGGTGAAGACGGAGTTGGCTCAGCCGAGGGTGTGGCAGGGGGGCCCGACGAGCAGCGACAGCGCGCACTGGACGCTGTGCAGGAAGCTGCTATGACTGCTGTGGATGCCCTGGGCTTCATTCGCCAGGAGCTGCCACTGCTGAAGATGATGGCGGCCCAGCGGGGCCAGCCAGGCTCGGCGGCTGCAGCTGGGGCTGGCGCGGGCGGTGATGTGCGGCTGAGTGACTCGGAGGCCAGACGACAGCGGGAGCGGGAGGCATCTCGTGATGCCGCATTTGCACCGGACCGTCCAGGCCTGGTAAGTTTGGCCAATTTTTACGCTTTATATGTACACTACTGAACACAGCTTTCGTGCAGGACGTTATGCGTTTCGCCCCAGACCTCAGTGCAACGCGCGAGACAATCAAAGCCAACTTGTTCAAGGCAGGGTACGACCCACCCCCCATGTCCCTGGAAGAGTTTGGTGATAGAGAGCGTGCAGCTGCGGAAAAACGCACTGCTGATGCGAAAGAGTACGTTGTGGCAGCCTGCAGCTTCTTTATTTCCACACGCGTCGAGCACTTGCTGAACTTGCGCAGAGCTGACAAGCACTATGTCATGAAGTTGTCCGAGCTGTATGCAGCTGGTGAAGAGGACGACGAAGCGCTGCATGACAAAGCCACGGAGAAAACGCGCGCGTTTGAGGATTGGTCAGACTCAGTGGCGCGTGGCTTTGGCAACACCAAGCGCGTTTGAGGGCGCTGCCTTCCCGACATCAAAGACGGGGGCTTACTGCATTCTGCTACTCACAGCACAGCTTACATAAGCCCCAATATCTGATGACATGAGTGTTGTACAACTGATTTCTCGTTTAATTCGGGGCTGATGAGGATGGGGGTCCAAGGGTGCACATGCTTGTCATGGGGCTCACCTCCCGAAATTGCGTTGTTCCAATCAGACAGTCGGCTAGCATTTTGTGAATACATTTTGGAGCACTGCATTTGCTAACAGTGGCTTGATGCTGCAGTTGTGGGCCATGCAGCAGCCTGTCCTTGTTTCGTTCACTGTACTGTGACAGCCGGCCGGTATACACCTGAGGAAGCACCCGGCCAAATCGCAACCAAAATGGCGGCAGTTCCAGTTTTCAAGTTGGGTGTTCTTCTGGTGAAACAGCTCACGAAGCCTGTGGCGAATTACATCAAGCAAGAGGCCGTTGGTGTGTCGCGTATTATCGTACAGTGCTAACACGCCCAGGTTTCGACAAACAACCTTTCGCAGCATATCCTTTCGTGAATCGCGCATGCATTTCAATTGGCCAATTCTCTAATCAAATTCAGACCCGAATGGATGTTCGAATGCTTGGTCATGATATTTCTGCTGTGAGATTCGATCGATGCATCTTGAAGAAATTGTGTCACGTACCTTGTGTCCGTTTGGCGTGCAGATCAAGCCTCTGAGTGACGCACAAGCAGTCAAACGCGGTGCTGAGTTCATTGGAGAAGCTTTCATATTTTCTGTCGGTGCTGCATTGCTTGTGATCGAGTACACTCGCCAAGCTTCCGACAAAGCAGAGTCAAGCGCACGCGACAAACAACGCAGTGAAATGAAACAACGAGTACGTGACTTGTATTGCCAGTACCGCATGTACATATTCACCATTCAATGCAGCTGATTCGAGCTCGTTTCGACGCATTGGAGTCAGAGTCTGCGGCGCTACGGGCTCATTTGGCCAGTTTGGAATCTAAGCTTGGCGTTACGGGCACCGAGGAGCACGTGGCAACTGCGGAGCGCGCGGCAGCAAAGGCCCGCCAGCACACACACGCCATGCAGAAGGCAGCTGCAGGTGTTGCGCCGGTGTTGGCTGGCGAGGAGGAGCCTCAGTCTCCCCAGGCTTTGCCATCAGACGCCGGTACACAGACTGAACTCCCTGCTGCGATGCCAGCAGGCACGGCACCTGCCGACCACAGCCAAAGCGCACACAGTGCATTGCGACCAAATTGGGCACCTACAAGCAGTGGTGCGTCTCCAGCGTCAGAGCCCACACCGCCAGCTACGTCAGAAGCTGCCGCAGCGGAGGCGTTGGATGCGGCGGCGGCAGCTGCAGCAGCCCGGGTTGAGGCACTACAGCAGCGATATGACGCCATGAAGTCTGAAGCAGAGAAGCACCGTGGGTCCTGGGGTATGCTGAGTCCTATCGTGTCGCTCCCTGGACAACTATGGCGATTGGTGTCGTCGGGGGACACTGCAGGCCCCGTCAAGGGGGATGTGGCGGCAATTTGGCGCGGAGTGCCAGAGCACAGAGTTAGAAGACCGGCAGGTGATCCAACTGAGGATAGCGGTGACGAAAATCAGCGGTGATACGTGCAGTTTATTGCTCAGTTTGATTCGACATAAAGTGCTGTGCTGTCTGCAGCCCCCTTCAGGAGCAAGCGCTGCACGCTGAGAGGGAGTTGCTGGCAGATTGCAGCTTTTGTTAATACTGAAATTCTGCGCATTTTTTTTCGTTTTTGTCCAGGCCATGCCGGACCAGTCTTGCAGACTGCTTGGTGTGCACCGGGCAGAGAAAGAGCCGAAAAACATTTCCAGAGCACCACATTTGCTCGTCACAAAGTCTGCCTAGCAGCACCTCTGAGATGGAAGCATTCGACCTCAATGCATTATTAGGACCTGCTGCAGCTCAAACTGTTGACGCTTTGTGTGACAGACCTGCCGGTTGTGATGCAGTCACTGCTTCTCAGCAACGTCACAAAATCGATGCAATAGTTTCAGGCATGTATCCCGACGCTCTGTCGGAGTCAACAAGGCTGGAAGCTGTACGAGACTTGCTTTTGCTTCAAAATGCCGCAGCTGGTGGTGTCAATGTCGATGCACTTCTCGGGAAGGCTACCAATGTACTTCGCAACCAGTTAGCTGCAGCTTTGCAACTACATGATTCAGCGCTGGAAGGGCAAGATACGTTCACCACCAAGAGAGCATTTCGAGAAGTTGATACCAATGTCTCTTGGCTAGCACGCGGTCTGAGCGTTGCCACCAACATCTGTGCTGCAGCACAGACCCAGAACTGGTCTTCAGCACTCGCGTTGCTCGGCGAGTTCCACACATCAGTGCTCATCCACAGCAACATTGAGGCTTATGCTCACATTTATCCCATCTCAAAGGTACGTTGTAGTTTGCCTCTTGTCGCACGATTTCCTGAATTCGGGGTATTCTAACCATTGGCGTGTTGAGCGACATGTCTTCACTTCTGTGCGGTTTGCAGCCTCAAGTAACTCGTCGCGAGGTTCCCTTGGACGCCAGCAGCTGCGTAGCATCCAGCTCATATAATTTGTACTATGATGCTCCAAAGGCAGTGGATGGAAATGGGCGGACATACTGGAGCTCCACTCGACCCGACGAAGACGCTGCTTGGCAATACTCCCTCGCCTCGCCTGCTCATGTGCAGTCAATAGAAATCACCCCATTCGACAACATGCGCTCCACCCTGTATATGTTCAATGTCAAGCTGGCCGGCAGCGGTGCGCTGACACCTGCTGGGGAGATCAGGCCGCCGCGTGCTCGCGGGCCTATTTCCTACGTGCTCCCCTCAGGCCTTGGCCCCATTGATACAATCCACGTGACGTTTCACGGACACTACTCGCCGCACATCGAGGAAAAGTACCATACCATGTCTTCATTCCGTGTGTTTGAGAAGCCCCCCTCCACGCAGGTGCACACCTTCGGGCAGCCCCAGCCCCTGCTCCACAACACAGCGGAGAAGCTGCTCGAGGCATGCACAAGCGCAACAAGCAGTGCCGCAGGGGAGGATCTACTGGCAGCCAGCCAAGTGGCTCTCTTCTCCCTGGCGCGCTGCAGTGGTAGTGCGGTGGTGTTCCTAATGGCGCTCCGTAGTCTTCTGCTGCACCCTGAGGGAGCCGCTGCCGCATGGCAAATGCCCCTGCCCCCCAACCTGCTGCAGGATGCAGCCTGCTTGGCAGGCGATATTTCTGCATGGACTTCGCCACATGGCTCAGTTTGCTTTGCTGCTGAGTCTGGTGCAAGTCTCATGGCAGTCCCCAGCAAGGTCAGCTCGAGTGGTGACGGAGATGTGGACCAATTTCTGGACGATTTGCAGGCAGCAGCTGTCGCAGCCGGCCAATCTGGCACAGATTTCGCGCCAGACAGTGCCCCTTTGTTGCTGCGGGAAGCGTCAGATGCGGATGCAAGCTTGGGCGAATGCCGTGTTTTGTTCGGGGCGCAATCCTGGGGCAAGGCTGCCTCAGGGCCAGTGCAGACGCCCGCAAAATGGGACATCTCAGGGGCGTACTGCGTGAAAATCACAGACGACGGGATCAGCGTTTCGTCTCAACGCAAAAACTCGTTTGCCATGATGCATGCTGGCCTCACATCAGGCGTGCATGCGTGGGAACTGGTGCTCTCCCACGACAAAGACGGCGGTGAATGCTCCTGCTTTGGACTTGCCCAGCGCCCAGTGCCTTCAGTAGGGTACGCTGACAACCAGAATATGTGGCTTGTGCGTGCCTTCAATGGGAAGCTGTACCACAGGGGCCGTCTGCTGGAAGGGAAGCGCGCCTCAAAATGCCGCGCAGGCAGCAGGGTGCGCCTGGTGTACAATGCAAATTCGGGAACACTAGCATACACAGTGTTTCCCATTGGATCGCGCTCAGCTGTGGATTGCGGTGTGCTTCTGCGTGACGTCGTGCCGGACATTCCGGGAGCCCCCCTGTACCCAGTTGTGGCCTTTTACTCGGGAGGGCGCCAAGTTGACATTGCAAGCCCCGTGTGCTCATTCAATTCTTGGTCGGAGTATGCTTCGTTCTTGCAGCTAGCTGACCCCAGCACGCCCCTCTCCACGCTGTGTTGCTCTGCCCCTCCTCCACCCCCGGCTGTGAGCAGCCCGAGCCGTGCGCTCAGCGCCACAGACATGACAAGCAGCATGGACATGGAGCTGCTCCCGCTGAGTGGTTCAAGGCACACACTGTACTCGGCGACTGCAAGCAGCATGCCCTGCACAACACCCTCCAACGACTTGCTGCCTGTGCGGCAGAGCAGTGGGGCATCGCCTGGGTACGTGCCGTCAACAACAACCTCAGATGCAGCGTCAGCATCAATTGACCCGTCGCTTCTTCCATGGGCGTGCTCGGTGTGCACACTGGAGAATGAAGCAGAGGCGCAGAAGTGTGCCATTTGTGACGCAGACAGGCCAGCACCAGTGCTGTCCCGCCCGGAGGAGACGGCGCCCCACGCTACAACATGTCCAGTGTGCACCTTTGACAACGAGCTCAGTGCAGACATGTGCTGCATGTGCGGCTCGGAGCTGCCGCAGCACGCTGGCCCCGGGCCACCCCCCTCTGGCGCTTCTGCTCAGCCATCCACCCCCCCCCCTGCCGCCCGCTCAGGCCCAGCCACATCGCAGCTCGAGGCCGACAAGGTCGAAATGGATGCCATGCTGGAAGATTGGGGTGTGCACTCTCGTGGGCAGCTGATCGCCCGCCTGTTACGACATGTGACCCTGCTGGCAGTCCAGGAGGCTGGCCGTGCCCGCCTGGAAGTCTTGGCCCAAAGCGACACAACAGGCGCATTTGCGGGCAGCAGTGAATTTGCGTCATTGGCTCAGCTCGACATCTCGTCCCCTTTTTGCATCGAAGCGGTTCCGCGCATGTTTGGCATCATTCACGAGTTGCTGGATGATGTGCTGCAGGTGCTGCACGCGACGCAGGACGGCCGGAACGAGGACCAAACAGCAGCAGGAGCCGCTGCTGACGATGCTGACGAAGACGATCAAGCTAGTCAGTCAATTGATGGGAACAATCTCACCCCCCTCAGGTCTAAGCTGGCTGCTGCAGCCGCCGGCAGGGGGGGTGCTGCCAGTCCAGGGCACGGCGCGCTACAAGCTCGTGTGGCGGTGTGCGCCTTGGTGTACCTGTTTTCAGCGCAGCTACAGCGCTATTCCGAAAGCAACATGGACCCAGCTGACGGCGGCATTGTTGCTGAGCGGTCCTTGCAAGGCGCAAGTCAGCACCTTTCACAGCAGTCCGTCACTGCGTGCAGCAGCTTCTTGTTTGAATCTGTGCTAGCCCTGCCCCGCCTAGGCAGCGTGTTTGAAGAGGGTCGACTCGAAGGCCTCATGCACGTCGAGTCAGTGGCTGCGGGCTCTGCATCGTCGTTTTCTGCAGTGTGCGACCCGGAGCACACGGAGCCTCCTGCCCCAAGGGAGGCTTCTGAGCATGATGATGATGTGCAGCAGGTGCAAGAATCCGCAGCGGACTCGGACTCAGGCTCAGACTTAGACACTGGCATTTCCAGCAAGCATGTTGCTTCACAGCTTTGGCAAGCAATTCCGTTCCTGGCTGCATCTTGCGGCAAGTTCCTGGGCGTGACATTATGCTCCGCTACGCAGTGGGGCTTCCTGCTGCGAGCACTGCATGCATCCCTCGCATCAACTGCTACAGGGGATCACTTGCCAGGCACAATTGCGCTGTCGTCTGAGCTGCTTCTGGGTCTATCTCGGCGCGGATCCGGCTCCGAGGCACTGTTGGGCGTTGTGGAAGATGACCTGCGCTCCGCTTGCGAACACAGCCGTACGGCCTCATCTGTCTTTGACCTGTTGAACAGCACAGAAAGCAAGCAACCCACCATCTTGTCACTCATGATGAGCATATATGCAGCGTCCTGCAAGGGCCTCAAGAACGCTGCTGGGCGCTCCGAGGACAGTGCTGCAGCAGCGAAGGCGCTTCCGGGATTGGCTCGCGTACCCCCACGGGATGTGCAGCGCCTCGGGGCAGCTGTGGTTGCGCTTCTTAGAGTGTATCTCACGCACTTGTCGGCTGTGGCTTGGCGAGCTGCGCACAGCCAAGCACTGCTCTGGCGAAACCTCACTTTCGATCTGCACCTGTGGCCTGTGGAAACAGCAGCTGGTCTGCCGAGAAGAATTGCTGAAGCATCTGCGCAGATTCCAGGGGGCACTTTGTCACCCAGCACGATACCTGTCAGTGGGAGCCTCGGTGCCACGTCCGTCTTTTCTGCCTCAGGGTCCGCTGCCATCTGCGGCCTGGCACAGCTGAGCGCCCGCTTGCTCCAAGTTGCAACTGACCTAGTGGAGGCACGCAGGCTTCCCAGCACTCGACGCGCTGCATGGAGCCCTTTGTCGGCCAGCGAAACGCCCACCAGCGTGAACGCGGGGGCAGCTGCACCTGCATCTGCTGCCGGCCTCAGCCCCACTGCTCGACGGGTGCAGCCCGTTTCCACGGATGCTGAGTGCGAAGCCGCATCGCTACCCCGGGCCTCGTCCATGACTCACAATGACGTGCTGGATACAGCCTCGCTGGCGGTCCTGCTGGTGGGCGCCTTCGTTGATCTGCACTCGCCAGCTGCCAATGCTGCCAACGACTCAACAGGAGCAGCAATGCGGGACAAGAGCGATGGCACATCGGCGGATGCGCTGCGAACTCTCATTTTGCCCAGTGTCAGCATGTTCATGGCTCAGGAGCTGAAGCAGGGCTTGCTCAATTTCATGCGTGCATGCGTCGCGCTGGGGACAGGGGCAGCAGCCGGCTCCGACACAGCCTCAGCACCAGACGCTCAGTACCTGTCACCTTCATTCATCAAAGCGTGCTTGGAAATCAGCAACTCCCATGGGAAGTCGCTTCAGGCCATCCGACAAGCTCAGGTGGAGCTGGTCGCGAGCGCAGGCGGCAGTGCAGCCTCCCCCATGGATTTCTCCGTGTTGTCGTACTGCCACGGTGTGCGGTCGCCCGCTTTCCGAAACGGCCTGCCTGGCTACTCGCCCAGCATCCACACCGCTTTGGACGATATTGCCGCTGCAAAATGGCGCCAAGCAGACCTGACTCATGCCCTGTCAGCTCACTCTGCATGCACCGCTTTCCATGCTGCAAGCTCCCTGGTAGGTCGATTAGCGGCCAGCCTGACAGCCGCCGGCGAGGAACTGGAGGAAGAGGAGGCACTGGGGCCTTGGCTACGTCGCAGTGTGCTGGTGCTGGACCTGGCATCAAGCAGCCCCGCACACGCTGTCGGACCTGCTGTGGCAACGGCGAGCCTAGGGGGCACGCAGCAAAGTAAATGCCCCGTGAAACTGGCACCATGGAGTACAATCTGTCCTGCAGAAGACGTAAATTGCAAAGACGCTCGGCAAAGCATGCTGCAAGGGCTGGTACAGATCGCCCGCACACACTCTGCCAGCCTATCGTCAGTAGGTGCAGCCTTTCCTCACGCCGCCTGCAGTATCTCGGCACCAGAGATTGCGCTTGCGGTGAAGTGCGCGCTGCATCCCAGTGTCTCGGACAGCGCCTTGGCACATGTTGCCGTAGGAGGGTCTGACGCTCACACTTTGCAGAGACCTGTGCTCGAACCATGTGCTCAGAGCAGGGCCGCATTCTTTCAAGGCATGGCTGCAACGCCTGCAGAAAGCGGCACAAATGGCGTAAGCCAGGCGTTGTGGACCATGTTGAGCTGGGCAAAGTCCAGCCAACGAATGAGCCGCATTGTATCAAAGCGCTTCGACGCGTCGGATCACTCCGTGGATGGCATTCTATTCCTTGCCATGCTGTGGCACACCGGCCAGTGGAAGGTAGCCGCACAAGCAATGGCCAAGCTATCATCCCCTCCCACAGACACAGATGCCCCGTCGGTCCCTGTGCCTGCAGGCATAGCCACTCTCTTTGGCAAGGCGTTTGTTGTCTGGTCCTGGTCGCATGGGCTGTCACAATCGAAAGGCAATCCCGAGGGCGGCTCCATTCAGATCGATGGAGCTGTGCTCAACAGCGAAGACCAGCTGGCTGCACTGTCCATGCACGCACGATATGCGCCAGCTGTGACCCTGGGGCAGCAGAGCTCAGCTGATGCCGGTGCAACAGGCGGCGCCCTGTCCACGGGGGAGGCGGCAGCGGGCGGGGCTGCTGCTGTGGCGGCTGCCTCCCCCGAAGCATCCCCCTCACTGGGGCCAGCCATGTCAGGCATCACGGCTGAGCTACAGGCTGCCAGTGTGGCCAATCGAAAACGGGCAACCGCTTCGCTGCTGAGGCAGCGGCGCAGGGTGGCTGTTCTGCCGCATGCCTCGGCTGGCGCGGCTCGCCGCGCCGCCGCTGCCCGTGCAGCCACCTTGCTGTGCTTGCGTCCGGCCTGCGATGCAGCAGACACAAAGCATACCAGCGTCCTGCTGGATGGAAGTGCAGCTTCGGTGGGTGACTGGTGCTGTGAGTACATCCGCGAGGGAGGAGCGGTGGCGCCGAACCTGCTGACTCTGTTCAAAGCCACGGGGCTCAGCCGTGCATCACAGCGCAAGGCTGGCCTGCAGCTGGCCTCGGCAGCCATTGATGCACTTTTCCCACCCGGGGAAGGCGCCCAGCTGCATTTCCCAAGCGCTTTGAACAGTGTGATTCTTCCCCTTCGCTCTGCTCTGCGGGGCCGGGTGGAATTCCATTCACGGCAGCTGGCTACGAGATCCGCCCTGGACAGGGCAGTCTCTGGTCATGGCATAGCTCTGTATTCTGGGCAGCATATGCAGACAGTTGAGGCAGCTGTGTGCAAAGATATTAGCAGTGTGGCGAGTGCATACGAGAGCGCTTTGCTGTCAGTGCTGGGCCGAAAGGATGACTCCCTGGCCGCCCTTGACATTGGGGGTGTGGGCAGTGTGTTGCAGCCCGAACCATTGAGCAGCTCCGCTGCAGGGGCTGGTGCTGGAACCGGCAGTGTTGGCACTGGACCCGACCGTGATCTCCCCGCCACGGAAGCATCCGGCAGTACCATTGCGGTTTGGTCGGTTCAGCATGACGTCTGCAAAGCCGTGCATCTGGCACCGTCAAGTGTGCAGCTAGAGATCCAAGCGCAGTGGAGTCAGCTTGTCCAAGCTCTGTTGCAGGTCGTGCAGCTTGCCCACGCTGCAGGCAGCGATGCCCCGGCAACAGAGGCTGCTAGTCCGTTCGCAGCCAGTACCACTGAGCGCCACCCGTACTGCCTATGGGCTCTGGGTACTAGTGCTGCAGTCACAGCTTTTTGTAGTAGTCAAGTAGATAGGCATGCGCTGCGCACGGGAGGCTTTTTGGAATGGTGCCTCGCGGCGAGTAGCCAGTCAAGTTCTGGCAAGGCGGACGGCGCTGGGAAAAACCCTGTCCTGCGCCAACGTATGGCAGCTGTGGCCACTTTGTGCCTGTCATTGGCCGTCAGCAATGTGGCAACACAGTGTTTGCGCGAGGGGATTCTAGCAGCCACGTGTGGGGTCACACTGGAGTCTGCCGAGCTGCTGCGCTCGAACATCGCAGAGCTGTTGGGCAAGCCGGCGTCTGAGCAGGACACACTTTTACTGAATGGTGCCAGCAAATCACTGCTTTCTCACGCTTCGGCGCGTCAGGGCAGCGTGTTTTCTTCGGTGCTGCACTCCAGGTACGCTCACGCCAGTGACCTGCAACGCTGGGCAGGCTTTGTATCACTGCGAGGCTCAGGTGAACCTGCAAGGCTGCACTTGGGGTCAGCGGGCGTAGGTGGCCCGAAAGATGCCTTCGACACCATCATCGCCTCGCTGCTTCTGACGTGCCAAGCAGCTTCTGGCGTGCTCTTGTCGGGCATGGGTGCCGCATTCGAGCAGTTCGCTGAGACAGGGGCTACAAGCTCCCAGACTCGCAACCTGCAACAGGAGAGGGCTGAATTCCATCTGTACACAAGTATGCAGATGCTCCTGCGCTGTGCTCCAGCACTGCTGCTGCACCAAAGCCAACACATGGCAGCAGCTGCCGGCAGCATTGAAGTGCCAGTACAGCAGCTGCTGGCTGAATACCAAGGCACCCTGCCCCAGGCTGCGCAGGCTTGGCAGACAGCAGCGACCCATACTGCATCCGTGCTGTCCCAGGATGGCGTAGCTGCTATTCTACAGGCCTGCTTCGCTGGATCGCCGCGCTGTCGTAGACTGGGTTTCCGTTTCCTGCGAGACCTGTTGCCATGCGTGGCCGTACAGACTGCAAATCTGGCTGCACGGTCGGTACTCGCGGCAGCCGCTGAAGCTGGTGTTGTGCTTTTCGCCCAGCCACTGGCTGAAGGCGAGCCGCATGTACTGCTTGAAATGCTGCTGGCGCAGGTGGCAACTTGTCTATGCAGCAGCCACGCGCTGCCAGTCTTTGCTGCCGCCGACGGCAGCTACCCCACCCCTTCCAGCCGCAGCAGCGGCCAGTTTAGCCCTGCAGCTCAGACGGCACTGCTTCCTCGATGGCCTCATGCCTGTCACTCAGCGTGTATCACCAGGCCACACTTGGTGGGGGCCGGAGTGGCAGAGGCTGCAGTGTCAGCTGATGCCTCTGCAGTGCTTCGAACTTTGCTTCTACAGGGTGCTGCCGCCTCTCCAAGCTCAGCTGCGCACCACGGCAACTCCGAGCTGAGGGCGCAATGGGCTGATCTGGTGCAGCAAGTGGTGCTGCGGGGCATCTCCTGCAGCCTGCGCTCCCTGGGACGCAGCGCCAAAGCACCTGCCTCTGCACCCCAGAGCGCACCACCACTTGTGCTTGCAGCTTTGTACAGCCAAGCGATGGCGGCGGCTTGTTTTGGCGTCATTGGTGCCGACAGTGAGCAGCTGAGGCCTGGTGCGAGGTTTGCACTGGCCTCGTCCAATGCTGCCGCCCGCGCTGCGACTACGGCCACAATGCTGGAGGTGAGTGCCCCAAGTCAGCCCCCGGCGCAGATTGGTGGCGCAGTGGAATCTTCAGAGCGTGGCCCCATTGCCCCGCCACCAGGCCCCCCGCCCCGCGGATCCGGTGGGAGCTCTGGTGCCCGGCAATTGTTCAAGCGACTGACATCCCACTTGGGCATTATTGACTCAGGATCTCAAGACCGCGCTACTGCCTCGGCTTCGACAGCGCCTGTGGAACAGCACTCAGCCGGTGCATCTGTAGCAGGGGCTGCGTTCGGCAGCGTTCCCTCCGCTCCCACGCTGCAGCGGTCGGCTTCAGGTGGGCGGGGTGTGTCCAAAGCAGCAGCGGCTGCCAAGCAGCAGCTGCTGCAGCTCATGCATGAGCCCAAGGCAGAGGGCACGGTGGTGGGAATGGATGCTGTGTCTGGGCTGGTGCTCACAGTGCTAGATGTTGACGCGGAGAAAAGCCTGGCACAGCGATGCAGCCACGCCGCTCTGCAGGCTGTGCTGGTTAGCAGCTCGCTGGACTTCATCTGTGACCCTCGCGTCGCAGCACACCTGCAGCCATGGTCGCAGGCCACTCTGAGCTGCGTGCTGGTCCCCCCGCTTTCAGTGGAGGCGGCTGCTGTGCCTATGCCCGTACCCGTGGCTCGCGGGGCACTTCCTATCACCGGGAAAGTCGCCAGTATGTCACGGTCTGAGCTTACACTAGTGTCCACTGTGCCAGCGCTGCCAGGCAGCTTTGGCCTGAACAGCAGCATGTTGGACGTTTTCGCGAATATCTTGGTTCCCAACTGTATTGTGCCGGCAGCTGACTCTGAGGGGCCCGCGTCCATTTTGGTGGCTCCTGGCCTCACAGCCGACGGGCAGCCCACTGCAGCGGGCGTCGAGCAGCGCAATGGAGTGTGTCCCAGCACCAACGCGAGTATTGCCGATATCGATGCAGGCACGGTGGTGCTCACTGCACTCCGTAGCAAGGCAATGCAGGCTTTCATGGTGCTGCTAGCGCACCCCGGAAACGCCGAGGTGGCGCTTGGCCACGGCATGCTTCCTCTCATCATGTCACTGGCACTCTCCGCGTCGCCGCTGCCTGAGTTTGTGGCCTTGCCGTGGCTGCACTACAAGGCCCAGCAGCTGCTAGCATGGCGAGTTGACACACTGAGGGGGGCCTCCTGGGTGGGTGACGCGGCTCGACGAGAAGAGGGAGCAGCTCACCGCCTGCACTACCTGCTAGATGATTTGGACGCTGATGGCGATGGAAATCAAGACGAGCCTGGGGCAGTGCAGCCCGGTTCCCCCAGGCAGCGCGCCGGCACCCAGGGGCGTGCTGCAGGGGTGCTGCCTGCGAGCACCGGTCCCGGGACAGCTCTGTCCCCCGCCGACTCAAAGCGCCGGGAGCAGGCTGAGCAGCTGGCAGCCATGGGCTATGACGTCTCCCTGTGCATGAAAGCCCTGGGCTTCAATCGTGATGATCCCCAGCGGGCTGCCGAGTGGCTGCTGTCCGGCCAGGGGGATGCCTTCGTGCGGGCTGGGGGCATGGAGGCTGCAAACAAAGACGCAGAGAGCAGAGGGGCCGACCCCCGAGCAGCTGACGCCAGAGAGCTTGCCGTCATGGTGGGTCTTCCGCAGAGGCTGTGCGCTGCTGTGCTTGAGATGAGCCAAGGCGACCGCAACACAGCCACCGAATGGCTTCTGGAGCACGGCCAGGCATATGCCACTTTCCCTGAATACTTAGAGAGCGGGAGCTCCCGATACTTGTCAAGCGCCGCCAGCTCGCGCGGCATTCACACCGGTGTTGAGTTATCTGAGCGCAATGTGCTGGATGACGTGCCAGCCCCACGGGGCCCAATGGGCGCCGACAGTCAGGCCGCTGGGGGGGCTATTGCACAACCCGTAGGGGAACAACAAGCGGCCGGCGAGGGCGATGCAGCTGAAGAGGTGCCTACTGTGCCTGTCGTGACGGCAGGAGGCACCCGTGGCGCCCTGGATGTGCTAGTAGAGCCAGTGTCCTCAGCCAGTGGCGGCGGCATCACCGGCTCCACTCTGTTTGACGGGCAAGTTGTGCTGCTGCTGAATAACGGAGAGGAAAGCGCTGAAGTGGCTCTGCTGGGGGACGAGCTGATGCAGGGAACCGTTGTGGGAGGCACACTTGGGAACCACGAGGTGGATGTCCGAGTGGGCCATCCTGCGTCGGGGCATTGTGTCGTCATGCGTGTGCCGCTGGACACCATTCGTGTAGTAGAGCGTCTGCACGGCCATCCAGCTCGCGATACAAGCTCTGTTGCATTTCAATCCGCTGCTGTTGAGTCCACACTCGCCGTACACGCCGCACGGCGGGCAGTGTTGTCGCTTCTCGTGGCGTGGCCAGCGAAGACCCCCTTCTCAGTGCGAGCCCTGGGCGGGCCCAGCAGACTGCTGTCCCTCGCCAAGGTGGTGGCCGCCTCCGAGTGCATCTTTGGCGAGTCCCACAGCCAGGGAAGTGGGCAATCGCGCTTGGGCGCTGCGTCCACCTCTCCTCTCATGCTAGTGGTGCAAGCCAAGCTGCTGCGCATGATTGAGCAGGAGGTGCAGACAAGCATCTCACGCGGGGGGGGGGCTACAGCTGGGGCTGGCAGTGGTATCTTGCCTGCACTCGTGGACGACTGCGTCCAAAATGTGCGCGAGGCCACAAGCCCACAGGACTCGAAGCAATTTGCAGTCAGAGAGAGCTTGCACCCAGCCTGGCCCCAGGTGGAGTACTCTGGGTACGTCAGCTTTGAGGGTGCCAAGGCGCTGATTGTGACGTTTGACCCTGCAACGAGCCTGCCTTCGCAAACCGGTGCCTACTCACGGCTGCAGTTCTACACAGCCAAGGGGAACGGGACACGTGTTGGACGCCCAATTCGAAACATCAAGGGGGGTGCCTCGCTTGACATTCGACCAATCATCGTGCACGGCGACAAGGTGGCCTACACCTACAACAGCAAAGCGTCAGAGTTACAGAGCACCGCTGGTGCTTGGGGGTACCGCTTCTATGTGGCGCCCATGGCAGGGCTGCAGTGGCTGCGGGAGGAGCAAGTGCTCCATTCCCCGTCCCTGGAGTGGGCCTGCTGGCTGCTGCGGCTCCTACAGGGCGCAGCCCCTGCAGGGCATGCGGACGCGGCTGCCGCTCTGGTTCACTCCCCCAACGTGGCCAATGCCCTACTGTCGTACATCACCACCCCAAGCATGCCCTTCAAGTCACTTGTGGTGAACATCTTGAGCCAGTTGCTGCAGCGGCCGTACCTTTACAGGCAGCACTACCAGTTGTACGCAGGGGGGCGAGACGGCCGACCCATCACCAAAGCTGCCTTCCCGAACTTCGGTGGGTTGCTGGCAGTGGAGGATGTCGTTCTTGGGGCGATTCGCGAAGCCAGGGTGCACCAAACAGTGTTTCTGCCCAGCCAGCTGCAGGCGCTGGCAGAGATGTGTGCAGCTGCCCGTAGCGCCAACATGGCCCTGCACGCTGGGCAGGGCCCACTGGTGCCGTTCGACGTGTCCCAAGCGTTCGAAGCGCACTTTTTCGGGACCAAGCTGAAGCAGCCAGTGGCAAAAAGCGAAGCTATCCCTGCTGAGGCCAGCCTGGATGTGCGCGGCTTCCTGCTAGATGTGTATGACATGTCCCGTGCGCTGCTAAGCTTCGCTCGGCAGCCAGACCGCATCTTGCTTCTTGTGGCTGTTGCAATGGACAAGGGGTGGGAAGGATTTGGGTCTGCCACCCAGGGCATCGACCCCAAGGGGGTGAGCGACGCCTCCATCATCACAGCTGTGCGTGGCTTGGCCGGCTGGACCTTCGCCATGGACGAGCAGCTGGTGAAGTTCGCCACATTCGCATCCACCGAAGCTGGCTGTGGTGTGGACAGTGTGGATCCCAATGTTGTCGGCGCCAAGTCGGACTTGGTGCGGCGCAGTGGAGATCTTGAAGCGCGCTTCCCCAACCTCTCACAGGCCGACAAGGCCGCCATTCAAGCTCGTCTGGCACTCGTGCAACTGTTCAATCGTCGTCTGGCCCGCTGTATTGAAAGTGTGGATCTGTCTCGAACTGCTGTAAAGTGGAGCCTGGCAGCACACCTTCGCCAGCTGGGGCACATCATTTTGCCTGATACCAAGAGCCGCTTGGTAGATGCCGCAATCGCAGCATCATGGGCACCGGGGAGCAGCAATTTGCGTGTGACTTTGGACAACAGCGCTGCGTTTGCATCCGACAACATTGGTGTGCAGGACCCAGCCCTCAGTGACTGTGTCTTCATGCAATGCTTCCGACAGCTACGCCGAGCACGACCAGCCGCATTCCGCTGCAAAGTCGATGAGCGGGAACGTCTATTTTACGTGAGCTTCCGTGGTGAGGCCGGTGTCGACTGGGGTGGCATGTACCGGGAGTCCATCACCCGCTGTGTGGAGGATGTGTTCAGCGACAAGCTGGACTTGCTGATTCGCACACCCAATGGTTTGTTGCAAGACGGCATGTGCACCGACAAATTCTTGCCCAATCCAGAGCGCACTTCACCCGAAATGGTGGATGCATTTGTCTTCCTGGGTCGCCTCATGGGCATTTCCATGCGCCAGAAGCTGTACCTGCCATTTGAGTTTCCCCCAATGGTGTGGCGGTATCTGACTGGCCAAGAGCTGAGCATGAACGAAATCGCAGACGTTGACCGCGAAACGGGCCTGCGCCTTCAACGCATCGC
>Ga0307982_1001044_pt1 | contig 22165 bp, 20 predicted proteins | sample OrgLakmetagen989_FD_201847 | JGI IMG/M metagenome (GOLD analysis project Ga0307982, IMG submission 201847) | Saline water microbial communities from Organic Lake, Antarctica - #989 | ecosystem: Environmental > Aquatic > Non-marine Saline and Alkaline > Saline | place: Antarctica: Organic Lake... | reverse complement strand
GGAAGCCCTTTGTTTTCGATGGGCCAGGGCTTTTTTGAACCGCTGACGAGGATTGCTCGCTTGAGAAGGCGGCTCGACGTGGGAAGCTCACACCTGGCGCCGGCACTATCGTACTCACTGGAACTTCCTTCAGCTCCCCTTTTGGCAGCAGCAGAGGGTACTGTTTGAGCGGCTCGAGCTGTTGTGGCACAGTGAGGCTGTTCTTCGGTGCGAGCTGGTTTGCAGCAGTGTTCACCTTCGGTATGTGAGAGCTATCAGTGTACTCCTTAGGCGAGTGGTTGTTCTCATTGCGCTCACCCGGCGAGTCCTTTTGGTTGTGGTGCGTAGTTGGGCTTCTTGGCGCGTGAGGATGATGGTGATGCCCTGGCAAGTGAATGTGAGAATGCGCAGCGTGCGCGATGGATCCTGCCATGGAAGTAGCCCCGACAGCAGCTAAGTGGCCTAACGAATGCCCAAAATCGGCGACGACGTGCAACAGAGACTCTTCGTCAGAGTGATGGTGCTCGTGCCCACTTCCTGAGGCTAGGCGCTTTTCTTTGGCCCATTTCTGCATGTTATGCGCTTCTGCAATCATGGCCCGCAAGCCAGCCGCTTCGTCAATGAGTGCCGAGGTTCGCGACTCAAGTTCAGTGGCTGATAAAGCAGAGGGCTGCTCCTGCCCTGGTTTAGAATCGACGGCGACCCCAGAATATTGGTCCTTTAGACGCTTTGCATTCGGTGGCTGCGCCATGGACTCACCACGAGTCACTTGCGACTTGGTGTAATCTGCCGTTGGTGCCATACCAGCTGGTGCTGCAGTCTTTGCCACCTTTTTCTCCTCAGGATATGGTTGTGGTGGCTTCTTCGCTGCTTCAACAGCAGTGCTCTGCGGCAACGGCGTAACTTTGTTCGCAGGGAGGAACGAAAATGCTGACCCTGGCGCAACCAACCCCCCCAAAGTACCACGTGCACCACTGGGACTTGGCGTGGGTGCGCGCTCTTCGTCATCAAAGGATGGCCCAAAGACGTACTCTCGGCCATGAATTTCAATGCTGCGCAAGCCGTTCGAATTGCTCACACTGTGCTGCCGGGCCCGCTCCTTCTCAACAGCCTCAGCAGGAAGGTCATTAGCCGTTAACAAGCCAGCGCGGCGCGCTTTGAATAGGTACCGAACGATTGTAACTAATTCGCCGAAATTCAAGTCGCCACTGTCGTCCTCGTCGAAGAAAAAGACCAGTGCTTCCACTTCGTGTGAATCAATATCCATTCGCAAATGATGAGCTGTCCATGCAGGCATCAAAGAATAAAAGGCAAAGATTAGAAAAGAACATGAGGCATTCAATTACAATAAAAAGCACTAAACAGAAAAAAAAACATATGGTCATCTCACACATCACAACCTAATATTTATGTTAATTGGTATGAGAGTTTTACCTGCAATGTAATTTATCAGCAGTGTCACCTGATACAGCACGAACAGAACCACAAAAAGTGCAGGCAGAAATAATGTTACTATACTGATCAGCTATGCAACCCCAACCTACAAGGGCAGAAAAGTATTGCCAACACGCAGTTGTGACCTCATTGAGGTCCAATGTGCCGCCGTGGTCGACGTCAACGAGGGCGAAGGCATTTTCCAAGAGTTCAATCCGTATTGGCGTGAAGAATTCCGGCATGTCATTTTGAGCCTACACCAGAAGATGGACCAAATACAATGAACAATAGAGAGAGACAAGGGCGGCAACAACTTCTGTCTTAGGAGTCTGTCAATATGCTACTATGAGGTCAGATTTGTTCTTACATTAACAACATCACGTTTCTCTCACTAAACAACGATACACAAACTCAGAGAATAACGTTCTCATTCACTGTAGTAAAGCACGCAATCAATAGGCAAGGCTCTTTACATCTGCGATAAGTCGCGCAGACTCGGCGGCATTGTCGCTGTCCACTTCGCTGCGGCGAAACGATTCTTCAAACGAGATCGCAACAATACCAATCAGCATGGTTGGCAAGATCAGTCCTCCGAACACGACCACAAATATGAAATAAATCGCAGCCACGTAGCCCAGTCCTTCAGGATCGGGATTGCAAGCGTACTTATCCTCCTTTGGGCCCTTGGGCTTTGCAAAGGTCTGCGACTCCCAGTTTGCGCAGCCAAACATTTGTTGCCGGTAGATCATTTCCCACCCATCCATCGTCTCGATTTGGTAAGTTGAGAAGAGGGCGTCGAGCACGGAACCTGCAAGTACAAATATTGACGCTCAAGAGTAATTCATACTTCAATCGTAGTCGTACTTCGTATTCGCTCCTGTGTCCATTCTATTACTTACCATAATGAAATTTGTCCAATTCTTGAAAGAGCAACATGCCCAGGCAAGCCAAAATGTAATTGAAAACGGCCATGAGAACGATGATCCATCCGACACTTGCGAAGCCCCTGATAAGGGACTCGACAATCGATCGAAGACGGGGCAGCGCTTTCACCAACCGAAAGACTCTCAATAACCTCAGCAGACGAAGAATGGTGAGGCCTTCGAGGTTTAGGCCAACGACGTCGAGCCAGCCGTTCAGAACGATCACAAAGTCAAACCTGAAGAGAGTTGAAGGAATGTGTACTCTTTAAAAAAAGAGGAGACTCGCGTCTGTAGCAAGCAAGTCACCTACCTGTTCCACGAATCATTGAAGTATACCAGAGGTTCGTTTTCTAGCGCCAACACTTTCACAAAAACTTCAATGGTGAAGACTATGAGGCAGGCATAGTCAGCTGCACTTAATAAGTTCTGCGGTCCAACGCCGTCCGTAATGAACCCTATAACTACACCAGCCACCATGATGCAAGCTGTTACAAGCACTTGGAACCACATCGACGCCTCCACTCGGCGGCAGGCAAGGGCTGTCTGTCGAAATGCTTCATGGAAGATGTCATCGTGCGCAACCGTACGCGCACGCCGGGGTGACGCCGAAAATGCCGCATCAATAGCAAGAGTTATTTTGTTTGAGTCCAAGAGAGCCACTTCAGCTTCGTGCAAGCCCTCTTCGTATTCTTTCCTGGAGGTCTCTAGCTTCAGATTTTCGTACGAGTCAAACATGCCCATGGTAATCACACCAATGAACAGACTCATAATCATAAACGCGGTAACGATCGTGAAAGAAGTAAAGTAAAGGAAAGTAAACACAGGCTGTGCCTGTGGATGTGTGCACTCGTACGCCATCAAAGGCCCAGTAAAAGTGTCAACGGTGCCACGTTCCCAGCCCGCAACGTCAGGGTCTACAAGATTGTAATCGCCGTAAATGGCCAAGTCGCAGCCGTACCAATTAGTATAAGCGAGAGCTGCCCACGCCGTCAAGGTCGACGCTTGAAAAAGACTCATCATCTGCACAGTTGGTTTGGAGAGATTAAGATAACGTTAGAATGCAAATAGATGATGATACAAATATGATGGGTGTTCCTAGGTATCAAATCACACCGCAGGAAGATTTGATATCAACGCACCGCGATAGACACCGTGCCGAAATTTGCGGGGTCATTAGAACCAAAGGTTTGCACGCCAAGCACCGCGAAGAGGTAAATTACTAAGAGAAGCAAGATGACTATATACCCTACCGAATTAAGGCCCGCTATGAGGCCTTCAACAATTACCTGTAGCGCAAACAAAAACCACAGGCATGAGGAGAGGCGCAAACTCCGAGTAAAAAGAATATATATCAAACCTTGAGCTCAGGAATATTCTTCACAATCGTGAGGAGGCGCACTAGGCGAGCCAGACGTAAGGTTTTTATGGCGCCGGCCGAGTTTTGACCAATGAGAGCGACGCTTAAGAACACAAGCAAAAAGTCGAAGCAGTTGAACCACCCTTCGCCTTTCGGTGCCGTAAAGTAACGCAAAGGGTGTGGCCCGTATGCAACGATTTTCAGCACAGCCTCCAAAATGAACACATAGAATGTCACAACCGTTACGACGTCGACGGCAGTCACTACACCAGGCTGGTTTTGATTAGCTGGGTTAAGTGATAGGCCGGTGGTCACGCCCACTGCAAGGATGTTCAGCACAACAGAGCTTTCGAAGTACGGCGTGGATGTGACGTGCTGGTGCAACCACCACGCGCCACGCAGGTAAGCGTGCTGCAGCCGCACAGAAAGAAGGTGCTCATTCAGACCAGGAGGAGGAGCATCGAGCGGTGGAGGAGGGCGCCTCGTGAACCTCTCGCGGATTTCTTTGGCTAGTTCCTCATCGGCCTGCATGCTGCCGACACGGTTCTCATCAGAGGCCATTGACTCGATCATGCTCATGAAAGGCGAGTGATGGTGCTTCTTCTTGCGCGACTCTTTGGCACGCCGGTATGCTACTTGCATGGCCAACATCTTCTAAAACTTCTGCGGCTCTAAAAGCCTAATTCGTTCCCAAGAATATAATCTTGAATAGCTAAAAAGCTACAAATGGATGTTATTGCCTTTTGACAGCTAGCTCAAAAGGAGTCCGTAACATAATCTTGAGTGAATGCAAACAGTGCCAAATTAGCGCCATCTTTTACATATGTGATGATAAAGATTTCGCTTGCCCATTCGCTGCTGCTACTACTTCGTTCCCGAAGAGGTCGGCTGATCATGAAAAGCTGTAATAACGCGCTTGTTGTGGGTTTTGGTTTGTGGGGACTTGCTCCCTTTTCTTGAATTCCGATTTTCCTCACTTTTCTCTTTTTCTGTTCTCGTTCAGATTGTCGACTTGTTGAGGTGTCGATAGAGAGTGAGTGCAAGAAGTGACCTTTTGAGGATCATAAAATGGCGTCATCATCCCGTCTCCTCCGCGTTAAGCATCTCATCCCCCGTAGTTCGCGTGCGTTCAGCGCCAGCGAGCCGGAACCCATAAAAACGGCCTTGTATGACTTGCATGTGAATCTCAAGGGCAAAATGGTTCCATTCGGTGAGGGATGCCTTTCTCTTGACGACGTTTTGTAGCACTCATACTTTGGAATTTCCTGACCCTCATCTATCACTCATCTTTACAGCTGGGTACAGCCTCCCTGTGCTCTACGAGACGAAGGACGGTGGTAAGTTCATTGGTGCTAGCCGTTTATTTTTTCTAGGCCGTCGTGTCATCCTCATTGCCCTTTGATTGATTGACACGACAGGTGTGGTCAACGAGCACATGCACACGCGCGCGCCAGGCTGCTCGGGCCTCTTCGACGTGTCTCACATGGGCCAACTCCGTTGGTATGGCGCCGACCGCATCAAATTCCTCGAGTCTGTGCTGGTAGGTGACATCGCGGCCCTGAAGGAAGGCGAGTCCAAGCTTAGTCTGATTACGAGCCCTGAAGGCGGCATCATCGACGACACTGTGCTCGCGAACGCCGGAGATTCGGTTTACATGGTGGTGAACGGCGCTTGCAAGCACGGTGACATGGCGCACTTCAAAGAGCAAATCGCAGCTTTCAACGGCGACGTGTCGTTCGAGTACCTCGACAACCTGAGCCTGGTCGCGGTGCAGGGCAAAGGCGCCATGGCCGCCGTGCAGTCCCTGGTGCCCGACGGGGTCGACCTCGCTAAAGTGCCCTTTCTCAAGGGCTTCGACACCACGCTGGCGGGCATCCCTGGCTGCCGGCTGACACGCTGCGGCTACACGGGCGAAGACGGCTTCGAGCTCTCCGTGCCGGACACCGGCGCCGTGCAGCTGGCGGAAGCCCTCCTGAAGGACCCGACGGTGAAGCCGGCGGGACTGGGCGCGCGCGACTCGCTGCGGCTGGAAGCCGGGCTGTGCCTCTACGGCAACGACATTGACCTGACCACCACCCCCGTAGAGGGCGGCTTGACGTGGACCATTGGAGGACCCAAGACGAGGCGACGCACCGAGCAAGGTGCCCTCTTCTTTCCCTTTTTGTTGTCTTCACGTACTCTGATAAAAACAAAATCACACCGCTGGCGTGAACTGGAACTCGATTTGTTTAAGGAACCTGTGGCATATGAGTTATTAAGTTCAGGAGCTAACTCGTTCGAATGCTGCAATTCTGTTCCTACCAGGTTTCCTGGGCGCGGGCGCCTTCCTGGAGCCCAGTGGGAAGCTCAAGCCGCCCGCTCGCAAGCGCGTGGGCTTCAGTGGCATGAAAGCGCCGGCGCGCGAGGGCGCCGAAATCTTCGTCGGGGACGAGAAGGTCAAACCGCATAGAAATAGTCTGTTTGGTTGGTTGCTCTACACTTTCTTCAGTAGTGTTGGCGCGCTTGTGTGCACTCACGGAGAGAGAACAAAATTGCATGTGAATCTGCGCATCCTCTTCCTCAATTGAAAGACACCACGTCCTTACGTCGCTCTTCTTCGCTTCCTTTGCTCTCAACAGGTTGGCGAAGTCACCTCAGGCACCTTTTCTCCGTGCCTGAAGAAACCCATCGCAATGGGCTACGTCACTGCGGAGCACTCCAAGGCAGGCAGCGAAGTGCAAATCAAAGTGCGCAACAAAATGCAGCCTGCGGTGGTCACGAAAATGCCCTTCGTTGAGACCAGCTACTACCGAGTTGAATAAATAGCTCATTCATAAGGCCACCGCGCAGTGGCAGGAGCCAAAAACTACCGAGCACGCCAAATAGCTGCGTTCTGAGTGATTCACAGCCCCCAATTGCAGAAAGTGCTTCAACAACTAGTTCCTGTTACTTCCCTTTTACAGGAAAAAGCAGCAACCGCGTTTACCCATCTAAAAATTATTTGGCTGAATGCAACGAATGAATTCGCGTTCTCTTGCTCTAGCTGTGCTTTGACGGGAATTTCGGAGTAAGGGATCTCTATTAATGTGTTCTTAGTTTCCTTCGGCGCGATTCAGGAACACATAAATGCCTCCAGACTGAAAGGAAGGCGAAGAACGAAAAAGCAGATAGGATTCATACACACTATATATCTATCCGACTATTAGGCCAGCTCCATATGTGAAGCGGCTCACTTTTTGCTTCCGTATCTCTCCAGGAGCCCCGGTCAACTAATTCCAAAGGAAGCGGAAGCGCTTTACGTCTCCTACGAATCCAGACAGCGGGTGGCGGCGTTTCTTTGTATTCTAATAGATTCTAACAATTACGAGTAAGAAGCAACTCAGGCGCGTGCTTTTCTTGAATATTCGGGCTTATAAATGAGCACCTGGCGCAGTCGATTCAGAGTTGGCTGTCGTACTCGTCGATATAGACTGCGCCCGAGTAGTAGCCATCGGGAAACCCTTCAGGTCGGAACTTCGGTGGCAAGTCGGACGGGAGGCGCAACGCCGCGTGCTCTTCGGGGCCCAGGGCCTCCGTCACGCTTTTCCAGTACTCGATCGTCGCGTCGAGCGCGTCCACGAGCGCCAGCATGCCTGGCGTGGGGCTCGAGGGGGGCGCAAGCTCGGCGGCGGCCAGGGCTGCGAGGGCCGACGGCCGCCGAATGAAGAGGGCACCATTGTTCTCAGCAGGGGCACTGCTCACGGGTGCAGCCGGCGTTGCTGTGACCGCTGCTGCTACACCGGTTGTCTCTGTCCCCGCGACAGCTCCAGTAGCTCTAGTGGCATTGCTTGACGTTGCGCCGGAGTCAGCTGAAGCGCTGCGAGACAACTCAGTCGCTGCAGCATTGTTCGCTTGCTCCTGCGCGCCTTCCGCTGCGCTGTCTAGTTGGTCCCCTGTGCTTTTGCTCCGTCGAATGCTGGGCTTCCTTCCCGCCATTGACGCCGGTGTGGCGTTGGCTTCTTGAGCTGCCCGACGGTCGGCCAAGAAGCCGACGAGTGCGGTGAAAGTGGGCTTCACGGTATGGGTCACAAACCCCAGTTGGTCTTTGGCCAAGCCGGGAGTGGAGCGGTTGCACATGGGGACCATGGTGACGGGTAAACCCAAACGCAGCTCTTCGTCGCCCTAAGAAATGGAGGAAGAAGTGATAATGAAAGCAAAGATGGTTATGATGATAACTGAATGGTGTAAGGTGCTCCGCATTGTTCAGGAACTTTTCATCGAAATTGAACTCGCACGTCCCGGCAATTTCATTCTTACTTCAACAAATAACAGGCAGATGGCACATGAACGCGACGCAGTACCTGGCAGTAAAACTCGCTGATGATGCGGCCCGTCCACGTGAGGTAATTCGGCACGCTCTTGGTGGGGTTCGACAAGTCGGCGGCCTTCAAAATCAGCTTGCCCAACCACAGCCGGTTGTGGTTGGCGTTGTCGTCAGGGCCGTGGCATTCGAGTTCCAGCGGCGCCGCCGCCGCTCGCCGCGCCGCCCATTTCTCGAGGAAGTCTCGCTGCAGGCTCATATCCGTGGCCAGCACCAGGTCGTTCACAGCAGACCGCACCCACCGTGCTTCGGCTACCGAGAGCTGGTCTAGCAGCCCGCCGCTGCCGCTGCTAGTGCTGCTGCCATTAGTACCACTACTGCTGATGCTGCTGCTGCTGCTGGCGTCGCTGTAGTCGTAGCTGCCACTGCTGTTGCCATTCAACAGGCGCTGCGTCACGGCTGCGTGCATCACTTCAAGAACACCGTTGACGCCCGGGTTGGCGAGCGCGAGTGGGTGGCTGATCGCCTTCAGAAACGGGTTCATCACGCCTAAGTGACCAATGTCATGCGAGGCGCCCGCAATTACCAGCGCCAAATGCAGGAGCTGCCATTCCCTGTTGCTGCCTTGCTGGGTAAGGTCGTCGCTGCTGCCCCCGTTAGCGTGGCGTGCCAGTTGCGCTTCTCCAAGAAAGCCCGAATTGATCAGGTAGGAGTGCGCTGTGACCATCACGTCACAGCCGTGAACCGAGTTGTGATACGGCTTGTCCATGTAACCCCGCTCGACGCTGTCAATCCACGACCTGAACGCCGCTCGCCCCACAAGGCCCTCGGAGTCACTCCCACCTTGCGGCGCAAGCAATCGCTGCGCTCGAAACACCTCTGTAGCTACTAAAGGGAGTGCAGCGCGTGCCCCCACTGTCGCAACCACTCGCCAGACGTCGAAATCAAGGGAGCCTACATCGCCCACGTTCCAGTCATTTGGAAATGGTCGCCCGGGCGTCAAGGGGGAAGTGGGCTCAGCTTCAGGCTGACGACCTTGGCTCACGTGCACGACAACTTGCAGGCTTGTAGGCGGCGACTCAGGGGAGTCCTCGTTCTCAGACGGCATTCGAACAACGCGTTGTCTACAGTACGTATCGCTCTCAATACAACGCTGCTAGAGACGCATACTGCGGGCGCGGAGATAAACTATGACAGCTCTTAAACTAGTAATTTCCTTTTAAAATAACAAGGTTATCAGCGCTAGAAATCTCGGTCCTAAGCGCGCAATGTTGTTACAACCTCGCCAGCTCGCAAGTATCTCGCCGAGCGGCCGAGCCGAAGGAGAGTGCTGAAACTTGGCTGAAACGCTGTTGGGCTGTTGGGAACACGCCACCTGCTCGTTCGCCGTGGGTTTGTAATTAGAAGATACCCTTGTTGGTGGGTGGCTGGGGAAGAAAAAAATATCATGTTGGAGCAACGCATCCACACATCCACACACTTCATTCAGCTGATGACGACGTCTGACGTCGTTGTTGTTGTTTTGATGCCCTTCTGACCTGACGATCTGACGAGTGTTGCTGAGGAGTACCGTGGCCCTTCGAGCATTCAGGGCAATCAAGGTTAGTGTTCTTGTATTTCGATGATCGCAGTATCAAATTTCCACCTTGACCATATCAGGGTCTGTTTGCAATGTTACTTCTGCTGGGTGGTGAAGTGAGGTATGCAAGGAAGTAAGTTACAAACTACTGTTGCGTCGAATCTCTGTGGCACACGTTGCAGATGAAGTCATTCTACGCCCTTATCTTCGCGACCGTCGTCGCTTGTGCTATGGCATTTGCGCCATCCACTGGGAGGGTGGCACTAGCACAAAGACAAAGACAAGGTTGGACGAAGTCTCCACGCTCCAACAATCAGGTCTGACATCAACGAACACTCCCGTAAATCGACTAACCGCACTTCATTATTGGCACATTAAACTTGAGACGATGCTGCTAGCATACGTCAAAGGCAGCGCGACATAGAGTCAGAATCAAAATATTCTTTGAAGTCGGCTTCACTTCAGGAGCAGCACTATACTGATTAAACTCTCTTCTGTTGTATGCAATGGTAGGTTGTGGCATTCTTGCTGCCTGAAGAAGAGCCTACTGAATTTTTCATGAGCAACCAAGAGAAGTTGTCTCCAGCAGAGCGCATGAAGGTAATCAAGAGGACAATTCACGGGAGATACGAGTAGAATTGAGACTAGAGGAAGAGAGTCGTTGACGAAATTACCTGAGAGTTCAGCGCCGAATGATACTCAACTTCTGCTCTCTGCTCCACCCCTCTTAATTCATAATCTGCGTTCTCGCGATCAATGGACTTTTATAGGACCCCCTGGTGCTTCTCGGCCTTGGTTCTATCTTCGTCCCTTTTGTTATGCTGGGCATTGCTTACGCTGCAGGCTGGGTTGGCCAGTAAGAGTTGGTCAAGACAGCCATGAAGAATTTTTCGCAGCGCTGGCCTTTATGCCATTGAAGCTTGCGTCCTACTTGAAACTGAATTCCAGGGTACTCCTATAGGTGCCTGTATTTGGATTTTAGTGTCTACAGCGCTGCTGCCCATCCCACTTACAATTGACTAGAGTCACCCTTATCCTTATTCTTAACGAACAAGGAATTAAGCCCACTTTGAAGCCTCCAAGCTTTAAGACTTTAAGAGACCATGCTGGAGTATAGTGTGCCCTATACAGAGGGGGTTGCCCGCTGGGTATGCAGCTGTGTGCCTGTGTACTGCTTCTTCCTTATCCACGCGTTTACTTTACTCACACCACACCTCTTTCATCTCGTAAGACTTAGCCTTTGACAGGAATTATCTGGCCCTTGAAGCTACGATGTTACCGTTCACCGCAATGACCCAATTCCCATGTGGAGATGTGGGCGAAAGTTCGACCGAAGCGGCGTCGCTAGCTACGAGCTAGATGCTTTCCTCTGATAATCCCCCGAGGATAAACTGGGTTTGGTCACTTGCATTCGGCCATTCGGAGTACCATCTAGCCGGCGTCTACAGCTACAGGGACTCTTTTGACGCAGATAAGCCTAGAATAAATTAAAGAACTAAGGAAATGGGCTTACAGGTAGGGAATAGGGAAGTTAAAAAGGCAACTCACAACAGCGATATCGGTAGGCGCACACACACACATAGAGAGAGAGAGAGATGCACATGCCAAAGTGACCGTTAAAGTCATGTTAGTTATATAAGTTGACTGTATTTCCGTCTTCCGTGATGCTTTGCTGTGGCCATGCTATAGAGTTATGTTCGTTTTGCAACAACATGGAGATCGCTGCACTGAACTTACAGCATAGTAGGTAGAGCCGAACTGAAGTATAACTGGTTACGAATTACTATATCCTCATTACTTAGTTGCGCTTCTTAGCCTCAATCAGGACGCGGGATTATCATGGACATCGGCCAGAGCGCCACTGCACCAAAATCTATACGTACAAAGATACAAAGTCATCACTACCAACTTACTCCTTACCTCCTTACCAAGGGTATTTAGAGATACCCTTTGTACTTACTACAGTACTGTAGTACCAAGGGTATCTACCCTGTAGTACTGTAGTACAGTGAATTGCTTTTCAAAAAATCTGCTCAACCATGACGGAACGGAGCTTTCTAGACGCTACTGTAACGAGGTCTAAATGAGCGAAGCCTAGCTAGAGGTATTGCAGAGCCCTTTGGATCTAACGAAAATGTTCACAGGCAGGGAATAGTCATTGACTTGATTTCTTCTCACGCGGCACTCTACTGGAGTCGTGATGTCTTGTACATTTCAATGTATCTTCCCTCTACAGTAAGACGCTTTTCGACGTTTTAGTCAAGGCAAAACACGCCAGATAGGAACTTACTAACTTCGACTCACAGTTCATAGATTCGTTTGATGTCAAGAATGCACGAGAAGAAAATTGAGCGCCAATTATTCTGCACAAAATCTGTACGAATAGCGGCGACAATTTTTGCTCTAGTTGGCTCTAGGGTCGCTGCAGAGCCCCTATTTTCAGGTGGTCCACTTCTTGCATCCCTGACTGAACAGGCAGATTCAGCTGAACTCGGGCTCGGAATTGAAGTCTCATTCGATGGCATACCTCGAGGAGCTGAATCGACAAGGGATGCATTGCTCAATGTTTCGCAAGCTGGGGCTTCATATGCAACAGGTGAATCGTGTATGCTCTCTGGGGACTATACGTGCGCGATTTTCAGTTTTATATTTCGCCACCGGAAAGCTGAAGCTGCGCTACTTGCTGCTTCAAATATTGAGGTAGAAGCAGAACGCAACATTGCATCTGCATCTGCGACGGACTTTCTCGATCGGCCCTCCGCGTATGAAAGTGCTCAAGCAAGTGCTAACCTCGCCTTTGTATTGGCCTCAAAGAATCGCCTGTTCATGCTCAGCTTTGAATCTGTTCACATTTTCAAGAGGTCGCGAAGGCTCTTGAGGCGCTGCTTGGCACTTTGCGACTTAGGCTTGGCTCCTTTAGAGGGACATCCAGCACCTTGGCTTCGTTTTGCAGCTAAGATCAGCGAAAATCCTAGTGCAGTTGAGCAGGGACAAGCTTTGAGGAATAAATGTGCAGAAACTCTAACTCCGTTTTTATGGGAAGCTCAAACGCCGATGATTGACGAGCCAACGGAACCGTTAGGTACATTAATGCCGTGGGGTGAGACGATGCCATCAGAGCTACTAGAAACGGATGGCACTCAAGACCGCCAAGCTTCTGGGATCTTTGCGCTGCTGCTCGCGCTATATGGAGAATATAAGAGTGCTATTAAGCAACTCAAAGTGCTGTGTAATAATGTACCTGAGATAAACAACCTTGAATCGTCTCTGCATGGAGTTGATGACGCTTGTAAAGCACTTTTGGTGGTAGAGCGGCTTGGAATTGCTCATCACTTTCTTGAACATGGCATCAATGGACCTACATCATTTGAAGACGAAGAAATTCGAGCACCCAAGTTCGTTGCAGCCACACCAATGATAGAAAAGTACAGAAAAATTGCTAAGATCAACGATGAAGAAGCAGAGAATGCCACCAGCAGCGATAATGCTGGATTTGAGCCTGATAATTGTGTCGTAAGCAGTAGTTCTGAAGATTGTATGAGCGCTTATGCCGGCAGTAGCCGTAGCAGTAGCCGCAGTAGCAACAATGTTGATAGTAGTAGACACAGCAGTACATACAACAGCAGCAGTAGTATAAGCAGCATCGATGAAGACGATCCTGCTCGCCCGCGTTCTCCGCCTCCTGGCGTTGGAATGTTCCTTCTTCGGTCGAGCTCGTCGAGGCGCTTCGTGGAAGATCACCGCACCCTCGCGCTAACAATTCGATTGTCTAACCAACGTTATCCCAGTGCCATGACCAATTGCCGCCTTCATGTCTTGGCCCACGGCAGTCTATATGGTACTGCGAACCATTCGTTACGAACAACAAAATATTCTTCACCAGCTGCGGTTCCACTTTATTTGCCTACCTCAGTTGGGACGTCATCGACGCGCACCTCAGAAGTTGAAAGCCGTGCTAGCGTTAACGCAACGCTAAAACTAGTCACTGCAGCTGAGGTGCGTTTGTCGAAGTGGTGGATGGAAGCTTTAGGTTCCGAAGCGGGGTGGCTTCTCGGAGGAGTACATGTGCTCTCCATGGGCCGGCTCCCTTTTCGTCCTGCAGACCTCAACTATCTTCGGAAGGTATCAATCCAAGACTCTATCCAGCTTTTCCTTTCGAGTAGCATTGATGATGTTCTATTCGGAATTCATTTATTTATGCAGCACTTTACAAATTACCTTTTTCCGCTGTTATTTCATGCATTTCGATATGCTTGTATCATGCACATAATCACCATTCTATCTGACATTTCTTGGCAACAACAGATCTTCACCATTCTTGTGGTTTGTCGATCACGGGGCTACGGCGTATTCATTAGTCTGGACGATGACGTTCTTCTCAGCCCAGCTGCATTGGCAGCTATGGTTGCTGCCAATGGTGACGCCTCTGCTGACGTTGCTTTGAGACCGCGCAATGAGGGTGGACTCGGCTGCGCAATGGTGGCTCCTACACTGAGCACTGGCATTCCCACGGTACATGAATTTATGGCTTCTTCATTTGCCTCACTTCTGTGGAATCATACTGTGCAATGTTCCTTTTTACCTTCAGATACGATTTTTTAATGGCTATTTCAGGTCGAGGCGTGGATGGAAGACTCCCTGCCAAAGGGTGGCGAAGAAGCAGAGGCGCTCAATCAATGCTTTGCTCAAGCAGCCACTCAACTTCCAGCGTTTTGGAGTGGCCTCAATATGTCGAAGCTCGCCACTGCGCCACTTTATCAAAATATTCCTGATGATGAGAGAATTCATTCATCCATACCGTGGAATGCTTCATCGTGGTATGCGTCAGTGTGGGAAGCCGCTGCACCTAAAAGAGCGAGCACGACTTCAGTCAGCTTAGTTGATGGCTCCTCACGCGCAGATACTGGATGGCTAGATGGCCCGATAGCCTCGAGTCTCGGCGCAGGTGTGCATCCAGTGCGAAGAGACCTCGCTTGTACGGTGCTGGCTTTTCGTGCTGCACGTGCTCGCTTGGCGACGCATTTTGGTCCACTGAATCATGAAGCAGATAATGCATGGACACCGAATGCTGCTACTATTGCTGCATCATCTTCTGCAGGCAGCAGAATTGGAGATAGCTCTCGTGAAGCAGCTCCTGGTACAATTGAGAAGGGCAATCCGAAACTTTGGCTTGAGGCTTCGACTGGCCGCTATCCTTATATGTGCAATTCGGCGTGGGCCTCCACTCCTGAGCATTTAATGGCAGCTTTAGCACGCGAAGACCTTGCCTCATTTGCTCACCCTTTCGACGAAGCCAGCATGTCTGCCCATTGGCTTCACGAAAACCAAGCCCCGCTCTGTGTTCTCCGGGGCGCGTTTGGCGTGCACCCACTTTATGGGGGAATGGGCGCGAATACCAACGAGAGTATTGTCGACGACGCACCTGGTGGCTTGGAAGCTACCATGCATCGCGAAACCGCGGTGCATTTGCGCGCGGCACTCGATATCCAAACATGAATTCCCTGGCTTTGTATAAATCCGCTTGGTGATCGAATTCAAAGGATCCATTTGATTGTCATCGCGCTATACTTTAGCTGATTAAATGCGAAATACGAAATACTCCTAGCTCTTAGGATCTTATAATTGATTAATAAGCATAACACCGACTTCACAAGGGCATTACCATCAAGACTCCCCACTTCACCTCTAACTCACCCAATTCTTATTAGTTCTGCTAGTCCACTTGATTTGCTGTTGTGGCTGTAAATTTTAACAGCAGTACTTAGTACTTCTGGCGCGTGCACGAAGCCACCGAGCATCCAGAACCAGCAGTCCATAAGGGATGTACATAATTCACGTCGTTTGACAGGACTAGCGCGCAAATTATGAGGTACGAAGAAGGGCATAGATGGCCTTCCCTCATTAGGTACCTCGACTTCAACCTTCCAACGAATACTTATTACTACTTACTTCTCTACTCACTACGGACTACTTCAGATCGACGTGCAAAAATGCAGTAGTATAACCCCGTAGGGGTGCAGATTCGTGCAGAAGTGCTGATGGATGATGTTTATTCACCTCCCTCCGACGCTCTGCTCAATCCGCAGAGCTGGAAGTAGAGCACCGATATTCGATAGGTCGGCAGAATAGCTCCATCGGTCTGTCCGCCTTAATAAATAGAAAACTGCGTCGGATTGTGTTGAGTGCTGTCCTTTCGATGGATTTTTTATAAAGGTGGCGATAAGCTGGTGCGATGTGCAAAGCTTGCTAGATCAAACTCGACGAGACTGCGATTGCATAGCTTCATACTGTTACTTTCCAGCTCACCACAGAGTTCTCGTCATTTCATTTATTCATCAATAAGATTAGTAGCCGCTAGGTATAATCTTTCATATATATATACAAGCAAAATGGGCCAGACTATCGCATGTTTATGGCGACGAGCTGCTTACCTTGAAGGCAGCAACACCACTGTTCGTGTTGGACGGCAGCTGGCCGAAGGAGGGTTTTCGTAAGTAATGCTCCGGAGTAGTCTGAATTCAGACCGCTGCTTCTAATGCTATGTATTCTTATGACTTCACAGGTACATATACTTTGCATTCGACTCCAAAGGGCAGATCCGTGCCTTGAAGCGCATAAAGACGCCGACACCCGAGCACCGACGAAACGCGCTGCACGAACTCGATGTGCACCGCGAACTCTCAAGGCTGCAACACAAAAACATCTTGCCCTTGGTAGACTGGGGTCAAAATGGTGAAGACGACTTGATGTTAATGTTCCCATTGTACCGGCAAGGGTCACTTCGCGATGAAATCAACCGACGCGTGTTGGGAGTGGCAAGCGGCAACCGCCGGAAAGACTCTTTCAGAACGCCTTGGAAGACGAAGGAGCTCAGAAATATTTGTGTCGGCATTTGCCGTGGCGTCCAGGTTCTGCATAACCATAGCCCCGCTTGGGCACACCGCGACATTAAGCCAGAAAATGTGCTGATGACTGATTCTGGAATACCGCAGCTAATGGACTTCGGATCGGTGACGACAGCTGAGGTCAAGATTCGGTCACGGAAAGAAGCGCTGATGCTGCAGGATCAAGCAGCAGAACATTCAACAATGCCCTATCGCGCTCCAGAGCTCTTTGAGGTTGCGTCATTGTGTGACATCGATGGTCGCACTGATGTCTGGTCCCTAGGCTGCCTTCTTTTTGCAATGGTGTGGGGATATTCACCTTTCGAGTGCGAGTTCGAGCCACGCACCAATACAGTGCGGGTCGTTGAGTGTGGCTACCTTAGAGTGATTGGGAAAATTCCAAGTCCACCTGAAGGCATGCGTTTTCGCGAGGACAAAACTGTTCGGGGAATTATTGAACAAATTCTTCAAGTGAATCCGCAGGACCGCCTCTCTATTGCTGAGCTTTTGGCCTTCATGGAATCGGATGATACAAACCACCAAGCTGGTGAATTTGCCGACTTTTCGAACTTTCCAAGTGAAACGGGAACATTTTTGTGTAACGGATCTCCAGTATAAAGGTATTGTGCGCTTTCTGAAGCCACGAAATACTTATACTTGTCCAATGATTCTTTGTCCTCCAAGTTAAACCTTCGTTAAAATCGTTGCCATGAATTTATCTTGGCTCGTTGCTGGCTGCCGGCTGCTGGTTGTGCGCTTCAATTTTCTTGGCGTTTTATTATCATATTCATTGGAAACTCCGTGCCTATTTATAATTAGTAGATAGGTATAGGTATTTTGTAGCCTATTTGTGGTGCAGTGGCGAAATGTGCAATGCCACATGCCATCCTGGAGGTCGAAAATTCCGGCCCCTCGGGGCCTGTGGCCTGTGCGAAAATAAGAAATAACGCCATGAATACCGGTGAAGTAACCAGTATTATATAGTTTTCAGTACCTAGCAATATTCTTGGTTGCATTTCGACCTCCTCCTCCTAGCTAGAGGTGAGAGGTGGCAGATGTAGATGTAGGTTTGGGTATACATGACAAAGACAAGAGGATAACCCTTACGTTTCTTAACCTCTTGGTTTTACTAAAGCCATTACTATAACCTCACTAAGAATCTTATAATCATGCTTCGCGTCGTATTGAAATCACATCACCCCTAGTCCTCAAAATCTACGAAACTACAAAAACATGTCCACCTGTTTGTTTATCGCAACTAAATCCATAGCCCTATAACACGGTCCCTGAAGGCCCATAATTCATTTTTTGCTTTCTGTTGAACTGAGGTACCTCCTGGTCTTCTCAAATTCCAGTAGAGTACATAGCACCGCAGGGTATGGGGCATGGGTCTTGAAGTTTTCCCAGTTTAGTTGTGCTGTATCTTGATCATACTAAGTACAGAATATTCTCGATGACAGTCCACGTTAGTGCAACCACAAGCACACCAATGAACACAGAGCCAGCGACGATACTTGTGTCGTCGCTTTTCTGAAGTTCAAGTTGCTCTTTCTTGTCCTTTGGAATTAGAAACAGTAAAGGCAGCGGAGCCAGTTGTAAAAGTGACGTTAAAATAGTCAATTTTGTCATCCCGCTGTACTTGTGTTTTTCAATTACTTCGTCGGAGACATTCCAGATACCAACTAAAAGCGAGGAAATATCCACTGCCACAGTCCCACCCATGTTTGACAGAGTTGTTAGCATGGCATAGCTAGCACCTTCAGATCCGTCTGGACACATTCCGCTGTACATAATACACATTGGAAGAAATTGAACATAGAGAATAAAAGACCAAACTGCTGTATCGCCCAAAGCAAACCAAAGAGCTGGAAGGCCAAATGTTTTGCCAGAGATAAGTTGGAGTTGTAACAGCGAGAAGAACGCACTGAGAAAAGTGGTAGAAATGTATATGTTGCGCCAACTCGACTCAAAGAAGTACTTCTTGTAGGCCACGATGCCAGCCCATGATGCAAATGATGCGATTATTGTCAGTACGCCGATCTGCCATGCTCCGAAACCAAGCCCCAATATCAAGAAATTACTCCATGCTGCATTGGACACTTGAAATACGTTGTAAATAAATACAAAGCAGCAAGGCTGCCAGACTGCTCGCCTCTTCACTAGCGCAAAAATGTCTGCACACTGCTTGCGGATAGAAGGAGGTGCTTTTTCGCGTGGCGTCTCAAGCAACAGCGGGATTGAGGGGGCCAACAGCAGCGATGGTAGAACAGCGTTAATCACAAACACTTGAGATATGGAAAGGCCCCATGATCCATTGTTGTACAAGAAAGCGCCTAGTACTGACCCAAGACATGTCCCAGCTGTACGCACGGTATATCCAACCGCTTGAAATGAGCCACGATCTTTGACGCCCTCAAGCTCTTTCGATCGCTCGACAATCATTGTGTCTGTCATAACGTCACTACAAACGTAGCCCATTGTTTGGACAAGCATCATCGCTGCCAGCATCTGAATCGATGGACTTTTCTGCAGAGCAAGAAAGAAGTTCGCCATGATGTATACCACCCATCCTGCAACAAAGTACGGTTTACGTCGCATGCCAGCAATCGGGATGCCGTCACTCAAAAATCCGTACATAAGCTTGAAGCTCCAAGGTAACGACATAATAACTGAGATAACGTTTTGTTCCTCTGCACTTGCGTTTAAGTCATCGACCATGTAATACGTCAAAGGTGTACCTATCATGGGTAGAGAGCATTAAAAAGCTGATAAAGAACTCTATTTCAAGTCTTGAATTGTAATTCAACGACGAATTGAAATATCAAAATTGTGCGAAGCCCTATATGAGCCATAGCCTATAGCGCGAGATGTCATTGGAGGAATACCTGTCTTAATTCAAAAACACAAAAAGAGTGAGTAGACGTACCGATAAATGTCATTCCAAAGCCCACACAAAAATAACTCAAAACGATGGCAAGATTCTTCTTCTCATAAGGGTCAATGGCTGGAGCTTTATCTGATTTGGAGTCCACACTTTCAACAATCTTTGGTGTGCTATCAGGCGTATCTGCTTCATCTTCATCCTCAAGATCAGTCGCCTTCTGGCTAGCCAGCAGCCCAGTGGCTTCATCGTCTGGCATAGCGCACCTTCGGTAAAATAATCTTTCTTAGAGAAAAAAACGTTGCGGCGCTCTTTTGTATTATCCAAGCGTACGACACTAAGCGAGGTATTGTAATGAATAAGAAGTAGCAGCGCGCTTGCTACTTTGTAGCAGTGGGTGGTAGATGTGGCAATAGTGCTAGCTCCACAGCACTGTAATATTGCAGTACTAGAGGCTGCCCATCAGGTCACAATAGGCTGACATTTCGCCTCTTGATAATGCTACGGGGTGAGCATCTTGATATGCTATGGATGCCGAAAGTATAACGCATCAACAAACACCATCAACATGCAGTTGAACGAGAACACGAGAACTAACTCAACAACAAGAACACGGAATCGAAATCGAAATCGAATTCCTTCCTTCATTTTTTTGCGGTTATTTTTGTTGATTTCCGTTTGGGGCTTTGAGCACGATGTGGAAGTTCGGCCCGTTATGCATACTTTTAGAATAGTACATCGGCGTGATATGGAATGCCTCGGTGAACGATACTGAGAGGAGCTTAGCCATTTGCTTTCTAAGTGCTCTCGAGGGGATGGCAACAACTGTGAAGATGCATGACACGGAAGGTACAGGAAGTTACTGAAAGAAGCTTCCTCCGTGAAGAGGAGTAGGTTTGCCATTCCTGAACCAGTAGGCTAGTACTCACATCGTTTTTGTTATTTACCATTGCTCTTGATTACGGCAACTGACTGACGCTCAATGCTTTTATTCTAGCGGCTTGCTGGGCGTGGCGCGCTTTGTGGGAAGAGCGGAAGCGGCGGCAGAAGGCGGTCAAACAACGCGAGGAGAACGGTGCGAAGCAATGGTGGAACGCAGCAGCAGCTCCTAATCTGCTAGAGCTGCGGCTGATCGATGCTGTGCTCTATGAACCAAACAGCACGAAACCTAGCCATGGCTTATTTACGGCCAAGACGGGCGAGCTCATGCGTCGAGCAGCTGCAAGCTTAGAACCCAGCGCAGTGCAAGCTCGCATGGCCCAAGTTGCGCTCGGCGTCTTCGGTGGCGGTGCCGCAGCCACAGCTGCTGCTGCTGCCGCTACTTCAGGTGGTGCCTCAAAGGGGATCGTGGGCAGCGGCAGTGGTGATGGTGGTGCAAGCACTCCTGCCATTGCTGTGGCGTACTTAGCCGACGGTTCCGTACGGGAGTTGCGCGGAGGTGCCGCGTGGGACACATTTGTAGGCGCCTCCACGCGCACAGGGCTCTTGAGAGCTATCACACCCTTTGCTGCGCCATTGTGCTCGCCCAGTAATGACAGAGGAAGTAGTAGCGGCAGTGGAAGTAGCGTGGTACGGCTGCGTAATGTCTACCGACTGGTGACGGAGGGTTCGCAGATTGGCAAGGTTCAGACAACGTCCCAGCGAGTAGTGCTGCGTGGAACCGGTGCCTCAAAGAGCGTGTACGGTGCTGCTGCAGTGCAGTCGAGCGCTACGAACGCCGCAAAGCCTAGCTCAACACGTGAGCAAGGCGGTGCAGGGTCAGCCGATGCGTTAGTGTTAGTTCCGTCAAGAGCGGACGCACTGCACCGCCGGTTAGACGCTGCGAGCCTTCAGATCGTCAAACTTCTCGAAGCGTCGTGCTTGGCTGGCACGGTTTCAGCCACAGGTGGGCAGGCCAGCGGTGTATCGGCAGTTCCTAGCAGTGCGCCTCGGCGTGCGCGAGTGCGGCGATTTGTGGCCGACTACTTAGTCCAATCACCATCTACGAGCAGCCATCAAGCCACTGCAGACGTTGGGGAGCACGCCGATGAGCGCTCCTCGAATAATGGTGGTAGCGGTGGCCATGGTAGCGACACAGGCGGAGGCAGCGAGCGGAACAGAGGAAAAAGCGAAGGATCGGGCGACGCGGTAGTGTGGTTCGAGCGATGCGTGGAGTTGGAGCTTGATGAACCACCACCGTTAGACAATACGCCTCCGGGAGCTCAAACCAGCACTGCAGGAAGAGTCAACGGAACGGCTCCTTCTGCTTCTTCCCCAAAGAGCGCCTCGGTGGTTGCGCCAACGGCTCTGCCGCGATTAGTAAAGAACAACGGCAGCAGCAGCGTAAGCCACAGCACCGTTGGTGGAGCTTCTTCTGGTAGTCGAAGTTGTTGTGGCGATTTCTGCGCGTTTGACACCTTGCAAGAACTGAGCGTGATGGAAGGCGACAGCAGCGCCTTATCGTTGGGTTCGCCACCCCGAAGAGCCGACAAAGTCGTTGCCTTCCGCTCGATCAGCGCCGCGCGCCAGGACGCCGCCCAAACTTTGAGGCGGGTCGCTGCGCACTTCGTCCTTGGTGGGGGGCGCGGTGGGCTAGGAGGGGGTTTGGGTGGTGGCGGCGATGCGGAGTGCATCTTTGAGCTGCGGGAGGGCCTGGAAGACCAAGGCTGGCCCTCGGCGCTCGCTCACTGGTGGCTTCGCGCCCGGGCTGGCATTCCCATTGGCCCGGCTGGCCCTGCTGCTGCTGCTGCTGCTGCTGCTGCTGCTGCTGCTGCAATCCCAACAAAGGCTGGCGCCACGAGCTCTTCAGGTCGTCGTGTGGGGAGTGCGCCCAGCCCGCCGCCGGGTAAACCGCCGCTCAACTACCACGA
>Ga0307982_1001040_pt1 | contig 22187 bp, 10 predicted proteins | sample OrgLakmetagen989_FD_201847 | JGI IMG/M metagenome (GOLD analysis project Ga0307982, IMG submission 201847) | Saline water microbial communities from Organic Lake, Antarctica - #989 | ecosystem: Environmental > Aquatic > Non-marine Saline and Alkaline > Saline | place: Antarctica: Organic Lake... | reverse complement strand
GTAGCGAGCTTGCCGGGCGGGAAAGTATTGAATGAAGAATCAGTTTATGTGCCGATCGTCCAAAAGCTTATGCGCACACCCGACTGAAATGCCGCAACGAGTCCTGTACAAGATGCCAAGAAGCTTCAAATGCAAACTAGTGACTTGTTACGTGCGCACCTCGGGACGCATCGCATATCTTGCGGCCCCTACACCAAGCTGAGTGCAAAGCGGGACATTTCTTTGAACATTTGCCACCCGCTTCATTCTCAAGTACTACCTGGTCACAGAGCAAATGGGGACATTTGATACAAGTACACGAGTATGATTAGTTTGTATCCACATTGCTGCTCCTTCTGGGTGTCTAAAGTCGTAAACTTGTATCTGAAGTCACGGGCAAGGAAACCCACGCAAAAGCCAGTTCGACTCACACCTTACATGAGATGGGCAATAGTCTGACGGCCATGAAGCAGGCATTAGGTGTGAAAAAAGCCCGAAATAGAATTGCCTTCGTGAGTCCATTTGTGTCCAGCAACAAGCACGGGTTGCTCACGTGTTGTGCGCCAACTGCTCAGGCTGGTCTGCATCAGGCTGGCAAAACCACTGCGCTTTGCTCACTACTGGACATTCCACTGCATCGTGTTGTACCAACTCTAGGTGGGTTTGAAAATGTCCCTCAACTGCAATGCTCGTAAAACCATGCGTTGTAGCGCAGGGTTTGAATGTGAGGAAGTGCAGTTAGGTGAGCAGCCACTTCAGGTGTGGGACCTGCAAGGCGAGCCTGCCAAGGGCTTGCCTCGACACCATTACTATGCTGATATGTCGGCAGTGGTATTTTTCGTGGACAGCGCTGATAGTGATCGCTTCGAAGGCAGTGCCCGCGCTCTGCGTGAAATTCTTGCTTCCCCTCGATTACCTGCCTCGGCCGTGCTACTGGTGCTGGCGAACAAACAGGACAAACCCAATGCACACAGTGTCGACCAAATACAGGAAGTACTATCGCTGGATAGTCTGTCTGATCGCGAGTGGCATATCGCTGCATGTACCGCAACTGACGTTACATCCGTCCAGGAGTCACTGGGCTGGCTGGGCACGCAGGTCTTGAAGTAGCAGCTTTCGGCGAACTCTTGCAGACCAGGCATACATACATGTGTACCATACGAATGTGAGTCAACGTGCGTGGCACCCGCAGAATGGTCCAGACACCGAGGCAGGATGTTGACATATGCATGTATGGTCGTGTGAGTGCTTTCGTGGTACTGTCGTCCGATTCTCTCCAGGTGGCCAGAATTACACCGCCTCGTGACGAGGGAGTGGGTCGGCAAGCTCAATTTGGCCTCAGAAAAATCGTGTGCCACCGTGCTGCATGGTAGTCTTATGTAATGGAATCTATTCTCAGGGGATTGGCCTCCCAATTGGCGAATTTCACTTTGCTGCCGCCACGAATGCATCTATGTGGGGCAAAGGAATTTCTGCAAAGGGCCCCTGCATTACTCATATTGCGGCATTCACAACTGCATGTACCAACACAACAGCGCCGCACAGCCAACTGCAATTTAAACGAAGCCTCGTGAAAACCGTCACTGCAGTGAGGCTCTATTTAGGTGCAAACTTGACGAGTTTTGTGGCTGCATGAAGTGAGCTTCCACACATGCTATACTCGAAGCAGCTTTAGCATGGAGTTGAAGGCACTTGATGACACCAGGGACAAGCTCCTAGCAAGGGTTCAATTATATGACCATTTGTGCCACATCTGCACCCATGGAGGTTTCTTTGCCAACGTAGCATTTGTTGCTCCGAGTGAGCTCAGTGAAATGCTTGCGGCTGCTGCTCTGCCTTCCCTGGAGACAGGAGCGTTGCTAGCTTTGGCCAATTCCCTGGAAAAGTTCTTTACATTGCCTCCTATTTTGAGCTTGCATGGGTGCCGTCGCTTAGTGCTTGAGCTGCAGTGGTGGCTGAAGCAGCGAAGCACTCCAAGCTACGATGCTGAGGTTATTGAGAACCGCATTTCCATGGCTGACGACGAAAACCTCTCAGTGCTCCTCCCAATGAGGCCACTACACTTGAAACAGGTCTTTGTGTTGCCCAAGCTACCTGCGCAACCATCGCCAGCAGCCACATGCCGCGTGCTGGATGCAGCTTCAAAAAATGCTTCTCTCAGCGTGGGGTTTCCCAGTCTGGAGGTGCTGGATCTCACAGCAGTGCAGTGGGCCCACCATGCAGATGCAGTCATCACCCTGGCCCACACATTGCGCCTGCTCATGCAGTTTTCTCAGCAGCTGGATGCTGGCCTGCAGATTGCTTGGAGCAGCCCCCCCAACGGCACAGGTGAGGGGGGGGCAAATCAGGAGGCTGCCACTGCCGCCCACATGGCACGCATGGCTTCAGCATGCTCATCTGTGGCAGCCTTTGACGCCTACATGCAGCGCAGTGTACTGCAGCCAGTGCTTGAGCTGCTTCGGGGCGTTGCAACAGCCAAGCTCAGCACCGTAATGACCCCCCTTCAGTACACACAGCTGTGGGACACGCCCCCCCCCAGCCATGCGGCAGTCGCTCCTCTTGATAATTCAAGGTCTACAGTATCAGATAGCACGCATGCCGGCCACGCTGCAGAAGCGGAGGAGGGTGGCGACACAGCTGGGGCTGTGGCTGCATCGCCTGCTGGGGCCCCTGCAGTGACTGGTCCACCAGTAAAGGGGGGAATAACATCAACACAAGGCCATGGGGGCTCTTGCAATACAGCCCTGGGCGAGCGTAATGCAGATGCCATCAACAGCCGCGCCCACGACAGCCCGCAGCCCCCCTGTTACTCTGAGCCAAGCCAGGTGTTGTCCTCTGCATTCGGTGGGGTGCGGTGGCACTTGCGCCTTCCTGGGATACAGGCAGGCCAAGCAGCACAGTAGTTACGCAGCATATTGCTTCCCAATGCATTCAGCATAACTTCCAAGCCCCTACGCTACTCCCCCCGTCGGCGTTTCTTTTTGCCCCCCCTGCGGCGAGCAGCGCCCCCGTCCAGGCTGGAGCCGCCCCCACGCCCACTAGTCTGCGAGGCAGCCACAGACGCCCCGTCATCATCTGCGGCACCAGATGCGGCGGCGGCACCCGCAGCAGCCGCCCCTGCACTGCCCAGGGGCTTGGCGTCCTCATACAGCTCCTGTACTGGGGCAGCGAGCACACCGAAGCGCAAATGCAGTGTGGTCATCTGTGCGTCCACCCGCGCAAGCTGGTCGCACAGCGACCCCCCTGGGATCACATCACTCAACAGGGGGTCCCCTGCGTGGTGCCCCTTCTTTACAGCTTCTTTCCGGGCGCGGACTGCAGCCATGGTGGCTTTCAGGTATGGTGTCATGTCTGCCACGCTGGGCACCACAGCATCATGGCTCTCGGCAGCGGCTGCTGCAGGGAGCACGTCAATGGGTCCATCCAGCTGCCAGTGCGCTGCAGCACCAGCAGCCTCCAGCCACGCCAGGGGGTCTAGATCGTCCCCTGCGCCATCTGGATTCGGCACGCCGTGTGTGGCCTTGTCTGACCCACGCTCTGCGTCCTTGGCAGCTTGCTCGATCAAGTGCTTGCGCTGGGCAGTGAGGGCAGCCGTGGCGCGCGCCACCAGGGGCTGCTTGGGCGGCGCCGCCACTGCAGGCGTAAACTTGCCTGCGCTGGCGTCGTACTGCTTGAACTCGGAGGCGGGGGTGGCGTCTGCGGGCAGCGGACGCTGCTTGATCAGATCCCGTACTGAAGCCTGTACATGGGGGTGGAAGTGCCGTGCCAGCCCACACAGCTCCCAAGCTACTGTGCCGGTGCCGTTGGCAGTGGATGAGTCCAGGCTGGTGCCATCATGGGAGTACACGCCAGCGGCACTGACGTCACCCTCGCAGTCATTGAACAGCGGCAGTATGTCGGGGTGCACCGCTGACAGCTGTCGCACCAGGGTCAAGCAAGCCATGGTGCCATTCACGGGCAGCGATAGGCTCAGCGTCAACACACGCTTCACAAAGGCGGTGAGCATCCACGTGAGGGGCGCCTTGCGGCGCAGGAAGGCGGCAGACACAGCCTCCAGGACAGGCACGGTGACTTCATTCTGCAAGGCGCTGTCAGCCCGAGCGACGCGCAGGAGACAGCGGTACAAGAACTGCAAGAACATGCCGTCCTGCATGTTCAGACTTTGCCCCGGGCCAGCAATCAAGTCCAGGGCACACTTGACGACGTTCAGTGCTGCTGGCAGCGGCAGGATGTGCCCCGCCACCAAGCCGTCCTCAATGGAGCTGTCGCGCTCAGTGAGCTCCCGGAGAGATTTGAACAGGTCCTGCACGACATTCATATCCACCAAGTGCCCGAAGGCACCCAGGGTGGCCAGCACCGGCGGCAGCACCCGGGCATTGCCGGGGCTGCGCAGAAGGCGCAGCGTGATGTGCAGCACATCACGCAGCATGGTGGTTTGGTGGGCCATTCGCTCTTCCCGGTCCTCGGCGTCGGCTGCCTTCAAACCCGTGATGACGTCACGCACATCGTCGGCCTTGATGCCAGGAGTGGCCTTCAGCTCAGACTTGAGGCGGTCTCGCACCTTCATGGTACGTTTGTGGTCACGAATCATCGTCGTCAGCCGCAGGTGGGGCAGCAGTGTCAGCATCTCGGGGGAAGTACGCACGCCGCGGCTCTTCACGACGGCCCAAATGAAGCGCACAGCCTCGCTGGACGCGCCGCCGTTCACATCGCTGATGAACAGTTCCTTCAAAGCAGCAACACAGGGTTTGTTCACCTCAGGTGAAATGTGCGAGGAGCGCTGCGTGACTGAGGCCAGCAGGTTGTCGCGGAAATTGAAGTGGCTGGCGGTGTTCACGAGCGCACACAGGCACTTGATGGAGGTGAGTGCCACTGCACGCTGCCCAGCTGGGCGTTCAGCAGGGGGTACTGTTGCATCCAAGCCCTTGTCCAGGGCGTCAGCCTCGTCTTGAGCGGCCTCTTGAGGGCCCCTGTACCCCCTTGCCAGCGCCTCGAGGGTCTTGAGGTAGCGCTGGTACCCCTTGAGGATGGACTGCTCGTAGCTACGGAGGTTCTTTGTTTCTTTTTTCAGGTTGCGCCCCCGCCCGATGCCGTCGTCGCCATCCTCCTCTCCAGCGTCCTCCCCGTGGTCCCGAATGCGGTAGGAGGGAATGATGTCCCGCCACACAGCCAATTCGCTGGCCAAGGCGAGCTGGCGCACGGCAGGGTCGTCGTCGCGGGACATGGTGTGCAGCTCCCCCAGGTCGTCCACTTTTGTGCTGTGCGGGTCCTTGCTCGCAGCAATGTGTTTTTCGGGATTTGAAACAATGGCTTCTGCAAGAGCAGCCATGGCTAATTTGCGACTCTCTCTTCTGACCAAGATCTCCTCTCGGTCCATGTGTGCTAAGGTGTTTAGCTGCACTGGCTCTGCCTTGACAGCTCTGCCGTTTCGACGGCGTTTCACGCCCTTGGTGCCAGGAACAACTTCCTCCTCCTGCTGCTTTACAGCAGCCTCAGCAGCAGATGCCTCTGCAGCAACTTCAGCAAGTTCAAGCTTGTGCCTAGGTTGTGTTGCACCTGACATCTCCAGCTCCTCAGCAGCCTTTGCTGAAGTAACTTCGCCAGTAGTGAGCTTCACAGGCAAGCGACTGTGTTGGGCGTCCAAGTAGCGAGCATCTGCTTGCTTTTGGTTGTACTGCGCCTCCACATCGAACCCAGTAGATTTCGTTGCAGGGTATGCAAATAGTGGCTCCATAGCTGCGATTGGTAACACGAGGAGTGCTCAGTGATCCACCAAGACTTTTCGGCAAGAGTGATCTCAGTTTCTGTGAGCTGCTTGAGGTTAAAAAACACTTCCAAATCGATGCAAATGATTGCGAATTGCATATGCCATGTCTATATAGCACTCGGCAAATAGTTTGATTGGCGATCTGACAGCACTGAAGCAGTCAGTGCATTGACACATTTTGTGTTTCGAGAACATGCAGGCACACGCGGAGGGGGGGTTGTTTAGGAGCGCGACGATTGCCCACCGGAGCCAGGATAATTGTTCCATACTCCAATCAACTTCAAATTGTATTGTGCAAAACATTCCTGCTGTTGTCCGTCTTGTTCGCGTCAGCAGTCAACTGTTGTGGTGCATAGAGCTCGTACTACGTGCCTCCGCGCAAGTTCTTCGCGAAGCACTCACCCAGCAGCCCATTCATCAAAGAAAAGAGCGCCTCAAGATACCAAGCTGACAAATCTTTTCAAAGCAACATGCATCAGCTGCTAAGCAGACCCCTTTTCAGGACAGTGGCTTCCCAGTCGCAAGCAGCACTTCGTGTGGGTGCCTCACTTTCCGCACATCAAACGTGGCGAAGCTGCTCGAGCTTAGTGGGTTCAAAGAGCGACGACAAGGCTTCCACAGAAGCCGAACATTCTATGCCTGGTGCCAAAACTGGTGGCGACAAAATGGCTATGCTGTTCACCTGCACAGTCTGCGATACGCGAAGTGGCAAAATTATGACCAAGGTATGAGCACGGCGCAACACCCACACCACGATTGCCAACATACAAAACTCTGCAGAATGCCTATGAGAATGGCGTAGTAATTGCAATTTGCCCTGGCTGTGAAAACAAGCACCTGATTGCTGACAATCTGGGCTGGTTTGGAGACAGCCGCATTGACCTGGAGACGCTGATGGCTGCCAAGGGCGAGCAGATCACACGCTCAGAATTCACTGCGTCAGGGGGGACACTGGAGCTCACAGAGGACGACCTGTCCATTCTTAGCAGCGGCAAGCCCATCCTGCGGCAGAAGAAACAACAGGACGAGACCCACGCAGAGCCTGCGGGGCCTGCTCAGCAACAGGGCGAGCCGGACAGGTGAACTGCGGACCTGTCAAAGCATGGCATGTCCACACAGCTGAAGATTTAACAGGCGATAGCTTTGCACTTGCATGGGCGCTGCTAAGCCCAAGTCTGTTGCGTGGCACCTCTAGCTGGGAATCCTTACTACGGAAGGTTGCCTGAATATATTATTTGATTCACTCGGCAGCGTGATTTTCGCACCAGTGCCGCGTTGCGGCGGCTTGAGCCCATGCTGCATCCAACAAAACCTCAACACCCCCCCCCTGCGAAGCTTCATCCAGGTGTGCATCTCGAGCCCCCACCCCTCCCCCAAGCCAGGGGGGCAGATTTTCAGCCAGCATGGACGAAGCTGAACGCACAAGCAGACTACCTGTGGACCATGCTACGCCTCCTGTGGTGTGCAGGTCGCCAGCTGCAGATGAGCTGGGGGGGGGTGCGTCTGTCGCCAGAGAGGGCCACCCCCCCCCCGCTGCAGAAGCAGCCCCCCCCCGACTGGCTGGGCCACTACTCCTGGACACGGCTAGTGCATCAGAGCAGGCACTTTTTGTGAATTGCAGCGTGGAGGCGGGTATTTTGCCGGGGCTGTTGGGTTGGCTCGTGCACTTCATGTGCTCCCCCCAGGCAAGCAGGTCGCACAAGTCCACCGTGCGACGGAAGCCCCACTCACCATCTGGATTCGCCCGTGCCAATTGTACCAGCCCTATGTTCCATGTGTCTGCTGCAGACAGCAAGCCCTGTGCGCTTTTGTCCCCCGGCCAGGGGCTGAATGCCAGCCCGCTGCCCACAAACGGAGTCGGAACAACAAGCGGAACAAGGTGCACCAAGGAAGCCCTGCACACGAAGCATCCCCCTTGTGAGAGGGCCTGTCTGGCAGCTGGGGACGCCACGCATGCCATGTGCACGCTGTGTTTTGCCCGGCATGCTCCGTTGTCCCGTGCCCCAACCAGGACATCGCCGGCCACAAACGGCTCTAAACAAACTGCACAGGAACCAAACCCAACATATGCACCAACACGATTCACACCGTTGGATTCGCAATCACCTGGACCAGCTGCTGCTCTGTAAGGGGGGGGTAATCTGGCTGCAACGCCCCCTGACACGATGCTGCGTCGAGGACGGTCAGATGCTACAGCAGCCTGAAGGATAGCCGCACTACCCACCTCAGTGTCAATGCCTGTGTTAGGATCGTGATCTTCGCAGTTTGGGGGGTCAGCACCTCCAGGGGGTGCAAGGGGGGTGGCTTCCCCCAGCCCCCTGTCCGCCCCGCAGGAAACCATCAGTGGCAGCCACAGCAGCTCCTGCTCGAGTGCCAGACACAGCAATGCGTACATGAGCTCCATGCCTGCTGCACGGCTGGTAGCTCCGGCCTTGGCGCCGTGATGGGCCCTGGCACCTGCGGCTGCTGCTCCGGCCAGTGAGACATACCCCTGGCTCCGCAGCGCTGGCACAAAGGCACGGCCGGAGCGCTGATCTATGAATGGAAACACAAAGCGAGCAGTGCGGCTGGGGTGGCTGAGCAGTGCGGCTGGCTGTGCAGCCCCCCCCTGCTGCCCGGAACCCCCCCCCCCGCTGGACACTCTCACTCCGGCGGCGGCGGCAGCAGCAAGAGCTGTGGCAGCGTGCACCAGCGCCCCCCTGCCCTCCCTTGTGCTGATGCTTGTAGGTGTTCGAGCTGACGACAGTCGTTGCAGCGCGGAGGGCCCCCTGACAGTGATTGTGTTCGGGAGGTCGGGCAGGCTTGCGGGGCGCAGCATGGAGGGGGGGTGCCCAACGGGCTGGGAGCAGGCCACATCTGACGCTGGTGGATCTGCTGCGCCTCCCCACAGCCACGCCAGTGGGGAGGCGCCGCCTGCTTGCCCCTCCGTAGCCCCCCCCGTCTGGGGAGCTGAAGCTGCCCCCCCGGGGGCAGGGTCACTGTCGCGAAGCCAGGGTAGAGCAAGAAACGGCGCCACCACAGCAGACCAAACGCCAGTTGCAGCACCAGGGTGGGTGTTTGGTAAAGGCGAGCTGGGGGCTGCGCCTGCAGCTGCTGCGGGGGCAGCCTCAGCTTTGTCGCCCGTGTGCGAAGCAGATCGAAACGCCACGACAAGAGCGGCAATTGCGAGCACGCCGGCAGCTGCAATTGCACCAGACCGCAAAGAAACCGTTTTTTCTTCAAATGGAGAGCCTCTAGGAATTTGTTTGGCCTCGGTCAGCGCAGTCACAGCTGCGCTTAGCGTCATGTCATCGTTACCTGCAGAAGCAGCTCGGGCTCTTCAGTATTTCGGACCCACGCAGGCGCACACCACTCCTCACCACGGCCACCATGACACAGCTGCTGTGCCCACCTGACTTTTAAAAATGCAACTTCCAGTATCTGGTTTAGACGGTCAGCAGCTTGAACGATAGCAGTGTCTTGATCTCGCCCAGAGGCCTCCAGGAGAAATTCCCCGCACACTTGGCAGAGCTGAGCGACTGTATCTACTTCAAGCAGAACACAGTTGACCAGTGCTACGCGTTCAGCACAGTCACACAGCCTTAAATCTCGCTGCACATCAGCACTTTGTGCTGTCTGTCTGATGTCATTGAGCGCATCATCAATCTCATGTCGCAGGTACGACAAGCGCCCAAACCATGACGAAGACATTTTCACTTGGGTTGCAATCCAGAAATATTCGCATGTTACCGGGTGGGGTTTCCTCTTGAAGCAAATGTACCATCACAGTCCTCACTGGCGATTTACTTGTGTGTGTAAAAATACTGTCGTCCAAGTCGATTCGAATGCATGCATAAAAATTTTCTGCTTGGCCGAAGTTGCCCCCCTCAAACATCATGCTGTTGCCGCGTCCAGGAAGTATCTGGCAAGCACCCAAACAATTAATCCACCTCAGCTGCCTGCTTTAAAATCGACCATGTCGCGCCTGTTGTCTGTCTCTCGGCATCAATACTTCCACCATGTGAGTCCAATAGCAAAGGGTGTTCACAATTTCCGCATGTAATACGAGATTTGCAGGGGTCGCCTTCGCTCAAAGCGAAAGATCAAGGATATGGATCCATTCAGTAAGACTGGAGGCAAAATCCCGACGAAAACCAATGCACGGGATGGCGGGAGCCTGAACCGAGCGCCTGGCAAAAGCGATGCTGTTTCTGACAAGCAGGCTCGTCGATTTGCTTCACTGCTTCGTAGTGAGTGCCCTTTGCAGTTATATTTGCCTTAGTGCACACCACACATTTATTTGCTGCAGTGGCACAGGGGAAGACAAAAGGTGGTGCGAAACGCGGAAGAGATGTTGAGGACAAGAAAGCCACTCGCGAAGAGTCCAAAAGCCGCAAGCAGCAGGCACAAGAGGACGCAGCTGCTGCAGCCACTGCTGCTCAGCGAGCTGCAGCCGCAGCTAACACAAGCTCAGATGAGGAGTCTGATGATGATAATGATGGCGGTGGTCTTGTCACGATTTCTGCTCGTGATGTTGGTGCGTCGTCTGCTCCGGCAGCTGCAGCGGCAGGGGCACCCACGCTGGGGTCAGCTGAGCAGCCGACTGAGCACGTTGATGAACGTGATGGGATGCTGCCAGGTGAATCTTTTGCTCAATTTGAATCGCGTTTGAAGTTGCAGGCCCGCGAGCGTGAAGACGAGCGCAAAGCCGGCGTGAAACGCAGGGCCACTATGCGACCTTCCCGGGTTGCGTTTTACGAGCGAAAGGCACAAGAAAAAGCTTTTAAAGCGGAAGATCGTATCGACGCTGCTCATAGGGCACAGCTGCGCACAGAGGGCCGTGAGGACTATGCATCAGATGAAGAAGCGCTTGGCCGCAGTTTGAGAGACGATGTGAAGTTCGGGGAGCGAGTCGAGCGCCCCCCTGATCTCAAATCACGCCCTCGGAAGGTGGGCCCAGGCACCACACCTGCAGCAAAGTCCGCTCCTGCTGGGGCGCGCATGTTGCACTTCATGGAGCGCCTGGGACGGGGCGATGGTGTGAGCCGGCCCTCCTCCGCCCCCGCCGCTGGTGATGATGCACGTGACGCTGCAGTGGACGAGTACCGCAAAATCAAGGCCCGAAATGCCGAAATGAAACGCGTTGCTGAGCGCGCTGCTGCGAAAACTGCAGCAGCTGCTGCGAAAAAGGCCGCCGCGGCTGGAGGAGTGGCGGCAGCTGCAGCAAGCGGTGCCGCCACCACCGCCGGCGCCAAGCAGAAAAAAACAAAGCAGTTAGCATATGCAGCACCAAGATTGGGTGGCATTGATACAGTTTAATTGTTTGCACATGAAATGCATTCTCTCGTGTTCGCGATCGGGATGCGCATCAGCTGCGCATCACCAAGTAGTTTCTTGCGGCTGCCTGCAGAACGTGCAGCAGCCCCCCAAAAGCTGTCAAATGCAAAGGTGGCATTGTTTCGGGCGCCTGACAGCATCAGTGAACTCGTAACATAAACCTGCTTGATCAGCAACAATTTAGATTAGGGCGATCTTGTCCCAGCTGACTCTCCAGACAATTGGCTAGAGCTTCAAAGCAGACTGACTGAGAGTCGCGTGTCGCAGTGCGAGCCATTTTGAGCAGATTACTGCACCGAGCTACTTGGAGCAGGCACAGCGCTTAGAAGGCATGGGATGCATGCAAAGTGCTCCAGTGTCTATCAGACCAACGTCTGGGCGAGAGGTAGAGAGTTTGGAGGTATGCAGTCGATGCAGTTTCCGCAAGCCCACCGAGACATACTGTGTCGCGACTTATTCACCATCATGAGGTGCACAGGACAAGCAAGACCATTTTGGTGGAAGTGGCAAAGTAGCATCAGCCAGGAGTCAAGATGGAAGCACCTTTACTAGTTCAACTGCTGGTGAGCGAGTTCGCCGAAGTGGCATCACACACACAGCTCAAGACATGCCCAATCGCAGACCCAAACTTCAGGGGCACGCGCCGCGATAGTACACCATCTAGCCACCGATTATTGACACCAGTATCAACTGATAGTATGCAGTTGGCGCAGATCATTCTTTCGGGGGCCACGATCACTGACATTCTGCAGCTGCTTGCTGCCGGCCGAAGCGCCACTGCTTTGAGCCAGGCTGGCGTTTCCTGCCTGTTAGCACTTGCTTGCCGGCAGCTTGTTCCCAATCTTGTTTGTGAGCCAAAACGCGACAGTTTGATTCTTCCCTCGTTGCCCAGTGTTGTCTCTGTGGCGAGCTTATCTCTCTTCCACAAGCTTATTTCAGCTGGAGCTCTTCCTTCGCTACCCTGGTTCACACGGGTGCAGCACAGCGCAATTGGTGCAGATGCAACACTTGTGCCATTGTCTGCTTTTGTTTTGAATGGTGTTGCTGATGCTTTCCCTGCACTGTTGGCGCAGCCCGGCCGGACGCGTACGAAAGATAAGGTTAATGAAAAAGACGATTTTACAGGATCAAACGAAAGTGCAGCATCTCGGGCTGCATCCAGCACTGGGAAAGTGTTTATCCTACCGTCCGTTCAAGACGGCAGCCGTTCGCATCAAACTCGCAGTAACTCTACTGCACCTCGGCATCCTGCCAGCCCGTCTGCCTTGGCCGCACTTCGGGTGCTTTCTGGGCAAACTGCAGACACAGAGGGCTTGGCCAGCCCCAAAGGTTATCAGGCTTCTCAGGCATCATACGGATGCGCAATGGGGCCAATATTTCTGAATGGCTATGTCATTTTTGGTGTCCCATTTGCTTCGGACATACCTCGCGACCTGGATTTGCAGCCGATTCGGCTTCTCACTCTAGACGATGCAGGGTATTTGGGCCGAAGTTCTGACGGCTCGAAATCGGGGCGAAACTCTGCAAAAGCCGCAACAGCTCCAGATGCAGCCAAAAGCTTGCAGCAGGCTGTGGGAACACACGCACAGATGTATGCGGGCGAACACACTATTCATGCTTTGCATCCGATGCTTTTGGCCTCTTTTTGTGGCTCGACAGATGCTGTGTGCCAAATGACGCACCTTGGTGCTCGTTGCGACCTGGCTGTTGCCTACCCTGCGACCGTGTCACGATGGGGCGCAGCTTTGGTTGCTGAGCACTCTGTCAACATGAGAGCACTTGGTGCTCTTGGTGCACAGCTTTCAGCACAGCGCGGTGATCAAACTGACTCCAGCGCTGCCTCTGCATCGTCTCTTGCCGGACGCGCAAAAGGCGTGTCCAAGCTTGCTGCAGTTGCTGAAGCTGCATCCAAAGAAAAAGCTAGCAGCCACATGTCCCGACCCGAGGCGTTATCTGTTGCCCAGAACTCGAGAGATTTATCCGCGAACTTTGCAAGCTCTCCGAATGCTCGCCAAAGGCGCTTGTCGGGCGAATCGGAGGAGCAAAGTGTCTCTGGCTTCTACGACGCAAAACTGCGAGACTCAACTCTCTCCGACGCACGTTCAGCTGTCAGTGAGCACACAATTGACCCCTTCTCGCATGAAGTGCGTGGAGGCTTCAAGGCTGCACCACAATGGAAGACCGCTGGCGCTGGCGCCGGTGCTGGTGCCGGCAGCAGCAGCGACAGCGCAGCAGCCGCCCAACTGATGGCCGGAGCAGACTCAGTCAGCCGCGCCTCTTGGAAGAAGTCGGGAATGACAGATGCGCAAACTGACACGGGTTTAAATTCTGCGCGCAGTACAGCCACGGTAGGCCAGGGCTGGACACTCCCACACGGCAAGCGCAATTTGGTGCCAGCTGGCTGCCGCCTTTCTCACATTGCTGCCAAAAGTGGAAACGTTCTGTCTGTGTGCTTGGACTTCAGCGACTGCCTCTTGCGAGCGGCTGCAGAGGCTATTGTGCTGGAAGCATCGCCTTCGGAGGTGAATCGGTTGCTGCCAACAGTGGAGATTCCGCGGCCATCCGCCGCTCCTGCTTGCAGCTTGCCAAATGAACTGGCAGTGTTGTCAACTGTGATGGGCGGCACAGCCATTAGTGATGCCATGCAGCCACATGAGCGTCTGCACGCCTGTCGCCCGCCGTTTATGTGGAGCAACAAGGAGGCGCTTGACAATTGTCTGCCTCCCATTGCCATGCTGCTCAGCAGCGGCTCACCTGGGGTGCATGCGCACGCATCGCTGTCACCGGACTTCTGGACAAGTATACGCTTGTCCAGGCTGCAGCAGTTGGTGACTGTGGCCCTGGATGCAATCACAGTACGATCCCTCTTGCAAGCGGCGGGAGCTTTTGTGCAATGGCGCACTGCAGCAGCAACGAGCATGCGCAACTCCCCATTTGCCACGGAGCACATCCTGTTCCCAGAGGCTGGTCATCGCGATCGGGGTGTCCGGCATGTCCTGCTGCGACTGTCTCAACACGCCCAGCAGCGGAGCGTGACACAGCAGACCCCCCTGCACACCCTAACCCGCTGCATCACCCCTCGCCCAGCCGAGCACGTGTTGCACGCATACTGCACAGAGGATGAGCATCCGCAGGTGCAGCTGCCTCCTCGGGTACCATCGCAGCTCTCGTCCCCAGGCACAGACGAGCCTGGTGACAAGGTTCCCTTGCAGCGAGTACCATCACACCACAGCTCACGCAGCGGCGGCTACCGTAATATGCCAAGTTCAGCATCTGAGGTATTTGGCACTCAAAACACGCTGTACAGGCCGCGCACAGTGCTTGATTTTTGGCGTGAAAGCGACACGTACGTCAGTCAAATCAGCACAGAAGGCAGCTCTCACCTCGGCCGGAAAGCTGACGCTTGGCGGCATGCTCGGGCGACTGCAGAGGCTGAGTGGGGATGGGGCGATTTAGCGGGTCTGGAGAAGGGCAGTGTGAGCAGTTTTAGCCCACGGGGAGGGCGTAACAGAGCCACACAGCCCCCGGAGTGGGCCACGGGCAGCTCTGGGTCCGCGGGCAAATCTGCCACCAACACTGTCGGCCGCACACTCCCCCATGACAACCACGCCGCAGAGCTATCTGGGCTGTGCCTTGCCTCCATTTCCCAGGTGTCGTTGGCTTTGTCTAGTTTTGCAGAAGGGGGTGCAAGGGGGTATGCTGCGCAGCTGGGGGTGCCTGAGCACAGCATTTCGCCTGCCCGATTTCTGGTGTTGCCGGCACTCATAGCTCCTGGGGCGCCTGCTTTCACGGACAGCAGTGGCAGCGGCAGCGGCAGTGTGTCCCAACACACCGAGGATTATCACAGCAGCGAGGAGCGGCAATTGGACTTGACGCTTCGTGAGAATTTCTTTGCCCCCCTCGAAGCCAAGTATATGCCCCCCTCAGTGGGCACCTCGGCACTGCTGCCCAACAAAACGGGTCAAGCTGCGCACCGGTCTTCAGTGGCAAAGGGGGAGACGGGGTATGCCATTGACATGGTGTGTGCGCTTTTGCGCAGCACCACCGCCCTTCACATGCGCCGCACGGTGCGACAGTGCACTGGGCGCCTGCTGCCACTCACCTGCGCTGGCGGGGTGAGCGCCGCCGCCTTGAGCGCGGCACGGCCCAGCCCGCTGCAGGCCACCGCCAGTGAGCACCTGGCGACTGTCGCAGCAGACAGCTTTGAAGAGGGGGGGCTGCCGGTATACGCCCAAGTGGGCTACAGATGCGCTGCTCGCCTGGGGGAGGAGGGTACCATCCGTAGCGGCACCGCTCTGCTACCCCCGGGGACGGTGCAAGCCACCCAATTGCACAGCGCCGTGGGCGTGGGGACCCTGCTGCTGGCGGCAGCTGTGTCTATTCCCGAGGAAGCCTGTGCAGCCACCTCTTCTGAGCTGGCTGCGCTCTCCAAGCTCTTGTTTTCGTCCATGGGTATGCAGCAGACAGCTGAGAAGCTCTCTAGGCAGCAGCAGGAAAGACAGACCGGCATTGCCCACATGGACAGGCCTGGCAACTCAAGCAGCCCCCTGGCAGCCTCCGGGCAACGTACCACGCTTGGTCATGGCCTGTCTGAGCCGGCGCGGCTGAATCCGCAGCCCAAGGCGCACTCGCCTGTACGCGCACCCGACAAGCGGCTGGTCAGCAATCACAACAGCCAGCTGAGCACGGGGTCGGATGTGCTGCGGGCAGATGCATTGACGGCCTTGGAATCAGGGTCAGCCATGACTAACAACTACAGTGGTATCCTGCGAGCAGCTTCCGACGGCATGAGCGCCCTTGGGTCTCCCAGCATGCCCGTCGCCTTTGGCCAGGGCCAGGCCTTGAACCCCCAGCACCCCACTGAGCGCATCACGCTGGCCAGCAATGGCGCAGGTGCCCAACGGGGCGCCTCTCACGAGAATCGGGCACTGCCCAGTCTCCATGTCACCTTGAGTTCGTCGCAGGGGGCTGTGAACGGGACGGTACAGTCCCCGGGGGGGGGCAGTCCCGCAGGCCGGGATGAGGCACTTAACCCCACACAAGGCACAGGTGGTAGTGCACAGCTACCGGTGTCCACTGCACCGGCCATGGTGTCAGCTCAGGGGGGGTGGAAGCTCACTACCACAAGCCCCCTCAGCTCAAGCCAGTCTGGCGTCTCCAGTGCCACCGGCGAGAAGCCACGCCCAGCCGCAGTGTCTGCTACCCAGACTGCACAGCACGCCAGGGCAGCTGTAAGCTCTGCACCGTATGGCTTCAGAGAGCACATCTCAGTGAGTCTCCCCACTGACGAGCCTGACACCACGCCGCTGCGCGGGGTATCTGCTGGTGCCGGTTCACCGCCCATCCCACGCGCGCCCTTCAGCCAGGGTGGTGCCACGGGCAGCCCCCCCGTGGCGTCCCCCCCTGCAGCCAGGGGCCGCAAAGGCAAGGCCAAGAAGCGCCCCGGGCTGAAGCTGCAGCTGGGCAGTGCACGGGGGGCGTCGAAAAGCGGCACGGATCGCGGCATCCAATTGGCAGCCGGCAGCAGCAGCAGCGAGGAGGGTGCGCGACAGCTGCAGCAGCTGGCTGAGTTACAGGGACACACCATGGCAGGGTACTCAGTGGGCGTCAAGCCCGGAGGGCCAGCTGTGCTGCTGACACCCACTAAGCTGAGGCAGCTGGCTGACGACAATCGCTCCCACGCGAGTTGGGACTTGAGCTCCACGGGCACACGTGATAGGGGGGAGGATGCGCCCCCAGGAGGGGGCAGCCTGTCCCTCAGGGCGGGTTCTTTCCGCCGGAGTGACTCAGGGCGGGTACAAGCGCCGCTGCTACACTCCGACGGCTCTGGTCCGGGGCGGGGCGGCGGAGGCGGGGGAGGGGTCGCCATGACAGCCAGTTTGGCCCGACGCTCAGGCAACTTTTCGCCTGAGCAGCTCAGCGGTGCTGATGTGAAGTACGGCATGTACCAGGGCACCTACCAGCGCCTCCCGGGCTCCTCTCGTGGGAACGGCTCAGTTATGTCGGGCTTGTCCGAGGACTGAGCGGCACAACATGACTCGCAAGGGATTCATTAATGTATTGACAACACACACGAGTAGCTTCACGCGTCCTCATGGTCCAGTCCCATGGCCAAGAAGTCCCCCAGCTCCTTGTCATTGGCGGTGCACAGGGCGTCGATCTCGTCAAAGCGTTTGCGGTGCCGTGTTAGTTCCGCCTGCTCGCGTTGCTTGACGTACTCCTCTTCACGAGCAGCCTCTTGCTGCTTCCAGGCGTCTTCCTGGGCATACATCAGCGTCAAACGGGCGTCACGGAAGCGCAAAACTACGCTCATGCCCTGCTCTCTGTCTTGGATTAGAGACAATGTATCGGGGTCCAGCTCGCTTTGGCGAATGACCTGCCCTGCGTTGGTGCGCAGTACTCCGGCGCCACTGCCGTCGCTGGAGAGGGACTCAGATAGAGCTGCCAAGTGCGACTTGCACTCGTCCTTGAATTGGTTTTCCAGCTCTAAAATACTCTTGAACAGGTCAGACACCAATTTCATGCGGGCACTGCGCACCGTATCAAATGCAGTGTCATACGTAGACAGCATGCTGCGTACAGTCTCATGCAGCTCAATTTCACCCTCAGACAGCTCTGTGCACATTTGGGCATTCAATTTCTGCACGTGTCTGATGCGTGCTGTGGCATCTTCCTGTGTGAGACCGGCGCTATCATCCTCCAGCAGTCGCTCAAGACGTTTCCGTGCCTCGCCAAAGCCATCCACGACTCGCTTGCCCTCCTCCTCGGCCTCCATGCGCACATGGGCAAGTGCATAGTCGATGCCCTCTGTTTCTTGCTGGATGGTGTCTTGTTGTGTGAGTGCCTCCTCCACGGTGGTTGTGATTCTTTCCTGCACTCTGGTCGCGTGCCCCTCCCACCACTCGGCCATGTCGGGAATCCTGAGCAGTGACTCCAGGGAACGCGACACAACCGCGGCGTCCTCGTCAGAATCAGACAGCAGTGCATCCCATGTGGAGGCCACCCTGTCCAGTCCAGCCTTGCTCAGTGTTTGCAAGTGCAGCGCAGCAGCCGCTTCTGCCTTGGTGCGGCTGGCGTGCTGCTCATCCGCGCGTCGCAGCTTTTCCAGATCTTGCCGGTTGCTTTCCACCGCTGCCTGGCGCTCATCATCAGTTACGCGCTCAAAGTCCATGTACTGCAGGCGCTGCAAGCGCGCCAGCACTGCCCCGCGGTAATCCAGGCTCCCAGCCCCCTTGCGCTCAACTGGATTGCCTGCCAGCGCCAGAACACGCAGCGAGGACATATACCGCAGCTTGGCAACCTCAGCAAGGGTAGACACGGTATTGTTGGCCAGTGTGAGAACTTCAAGCTTAGGCAGGTGTGCCAGGCCGTCCAAAGAACTGATTTGGTTGTTGGACAGGGAGACGTCTGTCAGCTCTGTAAGCTCGTCCAAGCCGGTGACCTTCTTGATTTTGTTGAAGGATAAATCCAGCCAAGTGAGGCCTTTCAAATGTGCTGCGCAAGAGAAATTCTGAGCGCATGATGCTTTACTGCGCTTGAAAGTGACACTCACACAGTCCCGAAATCTCGCCGATTTGGTTGTTGTCCAGCTTCAGCACCCGCAGGCTGTCCAGTGTCAACAGGTTCTGAATCCTACGGATGCTTCTGAAAGACAGGGTGACTTGCTGTAGTTTGGGCAATTGAATCTCGTCGTCTGTGCAGATCAAAGCAGTGAATCGCAAGCTGCGCCGACCCTGTGTGGTCGCTGTGCGACTGGCCGCGTTTCACATACCCTGCGGCTCTGGAGGTTCTTTGCTCAGGGCTGAAGCCAATTGTTCGTCTAGTTTTCGCTCTAATTCTACAGACTCGATGATCATGGCTTCATCAATGACGTTGGGCGGTGGAGCCAGTACCCGTGGCCGGGTGACGGCAAAGCTGAAAAGAGACGACATGTCTCTCGGCAAGTATTCAGTGACGGGATGCCATGTATCTCTATGCGCACTGCAAAAGCAGACAAGTATGTTTTTTTACACAGATCATATTGTTGAAAGCTTGTGTGTGTGTGTGTTTCCCTTCTTGTGCGCTGCAGCCCCTTCTTGCATGCGCCGGCACCTCCGTTGTGTTTTGCCATGCGTGGACTGCTTTCGTACAGTGGTTCGCCCTGAGCAGCTCCCACCTGTGCCCCAACCCTGCACAAGTCATGAACGGCAAGAACACACGCGTGTGTCGACTTGGAAAAAACTGCATTGAATCAGAGCGGGGCCACTTCAAGGGCCACGCAGCAGCACACCCAGCCACGCCTCCCTCAACAAACAGAGCCCTGCCGAAACGTTGGGGTGCGCAACGTATAATCGTCAGGGTGCCTCCCACAGGGCACTGTGAGCTAAGGGGGAACGGGGGGCAGTGCTGCAAAGCGGCTCGCAAAAAGCGGCCTCACGCTAGTCACCACACAGGCTTCAAGTGACACTCACAAAACATGTTGCGCTCAAGCTCGCGAGTGAGCGCGGGGTTGCCCAAAGGGCGCTTAGTCCATCCACATGCCCATGGCCGACGAGTTGGCACTGAAGTCCGTGTCGATGGCCTGACAGTTGGTGATCGCGTACCGCATCTTGTTGCACATCACCTCCAGGTTGGTGTACAGAGGCAGGTCCAGCTGGAAGAAACACGTGTGTGCCACAGGCAGCATGTCGTCCATGCTGTTGTTGCCGGACACGTGCAGCGCCGTGATGCTGAGGGGGCTGGTCCAGTCCTCCTCCCGTGTGGGCAGGCGGTTTCGCCCCCACACAAAGCGCAAAAAGAGACGGCGCTCCGCTTGGCTGAAGCTGTGCATGGCCGACCAGAAGAGGCGGATGACGGGGTGGGTCGCGGACAGGCCGCTGCGGTACGTGGTGTGCTTGCGCAACAAGTCCACATCGATGCGGGGGGAACCACACACGAGCAGCTCGATCTCGTGCCACACAAACAGGGACAGCATGCCCAGCGGCACCACCTGGTTGAAGCCGCGGCGGATGGCAGCGGCCTGGGCGCGCCCCTCGTTCAGGCGGGCAGCCACCACGCGCGCCACAAACTCATTGCGGTTCTCGAAGTTCACCCGGATGTGGCGACCGCCCGGCTTCAGCTCGGTCTCAGACCCGTCGGAGAGCTTGGTGACGAACACCTCCTCCATGTCAGCCATGTCCGCTGCGTTCATCGACGACATGGAGCTGAGGGCTTGGCGACACAGCTTATCCACACCGTCCAGGTCGGAGGGCGCCAGCGCATCCCCACTGATCTGCTTCCACACAATGGAGGGCAGGTCCAGGGGCAGGGCGTACCGTGTGCGCATTGAGATGCCGAACATCACCCCCACAAACTCGTACATGGCCATGTGCAGGGGACTTGTGGCGGAGGGGTTCAGGATCACCTTCTCACGGTTCAGGCCAACCTCGTTCACGCCGTTGGGACAGCGGATGAACAGCGGCGTGGTGCCGCCTTGCAGGTCCTCGCACAGCATGGTGACGATCTCGCGGTAGGCGCCGCCGACGTCAATAGAGCCCTCACCCACCAGGTCCACCGTCCACGCCTGGTCACCTTTACCTGCCCCTCGGAAACGGGAGTAGTCGCCGTAGCGCAGGGCAGAAAATACCTGTCCGAAGACAGACTTGAGGCCCTCGGGGTCGCTCTCGGGGTCCTCCTTGGCATTGCTTGCGCGCAGGCGATTCACGGAAATGCGGATGTTGCGACCGCCTTCCCAGCCCCGCTGGAAACTGAAGCCTTGGTTGGCTGCCGGCTTGGCCTTGCCTGACGTCGCCTCCAGCATAGACTCCAGCACGCTCATCTTGGTAGAAGTGAAGTACATGCCCTTCAGGCGATGCACTACACTGGAGAGGCTCTCGTCAGACTTGGAGGCGGCACTGCCGGCGCCGCTGGTGGCCACAGCCACTTCGTCGCCAGAGGTCTGTGCCTGCATACTGGCCAGTTGCTCAGCGGCGGTTGGCGGTGGCGGCGGCGTGGACACATCCACGTAGTTCAGCAGGGGCACCACAAGCCTGTTCAAGTACTTGATGATGGCGAAGCGGGCCTGAATGGCCTCCAGGGGCAGGAAACGGATGGGATCAAAACGCATCAGGTCCTCTGGCGTAGGCGTCAGCATTACCGCGTCGAAGTCTGTGGGGGTGACACCCTTCTTGGTAGCTTCGCTCTGCGCCAACTCGACCAAGCTCGCGTCGCGGGCAGCGGTCCACTGCACGGCATTGCTGAGAGCGTGTGCTCGCATGCCTGACATGAGCTTGTCAGCGGCAGCCACGAAAGCGGGGGAGCCAAAGACATCCGCCAGGGGGTGCTCTGCCAGAACTCCCTTCACTCGGATCTGGCTCAGCATCACGTTGACGTTCCCGCCGTAGTAGTACGAGCTCGCCTGCAGGGAGGTCGTGTTCGGCTTGAAGAAGCGCAGAACAATGTACTTTGCGTTCACAGGCACAGCCAGGTTCACAGAAACCACGCTCTGCTGCGCCTTCTTCATGAAGTGCGCCACGGGCTCGTGAGACTTGGGGTTGCGCAGGACAGCTGAGGCTGCGTCAGCCACCTTGCTGAAGTCTGCAGAGTCTTGGCCAGCAGAGACAGAGGCAATGGCTTCCTTCTGCTTCTTGCGGCTGAAGGCGTCGAAGTGCTTGTCTGTGAAGCGTGACACCCAGCCGAACTGGTTGAAGTCGCGGACCTCCTCCTGAGAAGCAAACATTAGGCACTCCAGCGGGTAGTTCCCGTATTGGCTGCCCCCCGAGAAATCAAGCTCCACGCGGGACAGCACCACGCCTGCAGACTCCTTCTTGGGGGCAGCAATGATACCCTCCGCCTCACGGTCCGAGTGCGTCTTGGCTGCCTTGTGGCTGCCCCCCTTTGCTGTGGTGGGTTTGTCGTCCTCCTCGGCGTCGGCATCTTCCATGTGGGGCGCCACGCGCAACACCACATGCACCGCAGCGCCGCCCATGCTGAGGCTGGCGAACTGTGTCTTGTCGTCGTTCAGGGCATTTTCCATTGGGTAGCTGGCCTGAGACGTGCCATCTGAGGTCACGTACTCAGCAGGCAGCAGGCGTGGCTCACCAGCGCATCCCTCCTCATTCAGCGCCATAGTAATGATGTTGTGAGGCAGATCCTCCCGCAGGTACAC